>Ga0182739_1000188_pt1 | contig 108153 bp, 95 predicted proteins | sample eDN5th30CBELigBY_FD_128873 | JGI IMG/M metagenome (GOLD analysis project Ga0182739, IMG submission 128873) | Enriched backyard soil microbial communities from Emeryville, California, USA - eDNA 5th pass 30_C BE-Lig BY (version 2) (version 2) | ecosystem: Environmental > Terrestrial > Soil >...
ACGAGCATACCTACCGGCATCCAGACGTATTCTTCTCGATTTACGAGCATACCTACCGGCATCCAGACGTATTCTTCTCGATTTACGAGCATACCTACCGGCATCCAGACGGGCCCATCTCGACTTATGAGCATACCTTCTGGCATCCAGACGGATTCATCTCGACTTATTAGCATACCTTCTAGCATCCAGACGGATTCATCTCGACTTATTAGCATACCTTCTGGCATGCAGACGGGTCCATCTCGACTTTGCCAGCATACTTGTGGCAAGCAGACGATTCTGCATCGATTGGCCAAAGCTGGCCACCTTCATGCCGATAGTTCCGCCTGAAAACTACAGAGACTGCCAGTCACCGAAATGGCGACAAGCAGTCTCTAGCATTTATGTCTCGAATTTCGCCCAGCGGGATTCACCTGCGAGCGGACATGCGCGATTGCGATATTTCGCGGCAACGCGTACAAAGCAGCCGCACACTAAGCAGGTCGTGCCGGCGCTTAAACGCGGACATGACATGCACTGCTCTAACCGTCCTAAATAGACGGAATCGGGTACGCTAATCTCCGAATCAGCTTGGAACATCGGATGATCCAATAACCGATCGATCTGCTCCTCCGTTGCCCTATACTCCTCACGACAGCCTTTACAAGGACTTTGAACACTCATTGTCCTGCCCCTTATTGCGCAATAACTTCAAGTACCGTTACAGACATTGGCGAAAGCTTAGCTTTGAGCTTGCCGTCTTCCATACGAAAAGCATGGAATGCCGCAGGAGCCACTTGGTCAGGCTGCTCAAACGTATTATGCGCATCCTTCTCTGAAGCAGTAAGCTCAGTTCCGCTTATTACCAGCTCCGCACCGTCTAATCCGCGAAGGTCAATATCTACCTCTGCTTCAGCCGCATTATCCAAGTTGCAAAGGCTAATATGAATGCGGCCTTGTGCATCCTTCGATGCCGATACCGACAACTGCGAAATGGAGTGCTCGTCTCGTGTATAAGCAGCGCTAGTGACAGAGCTGTGCAGCAGCGAAGCGTCCTGATGCACCTTGAACATATCAAATACATGATAGGTAGGCGTAAGTACCATTTTCTCGCCTTCTGTCAAAATCACAGACTGCAGCACGTTAATCACCTGCGCCAAATTCGCCATTTGAACACGATCGCTGTGCGCATGAAAAATATTAAGCGTAATACCGGCTACAAGCGCGTCCCGAATCGTATTCTGCTGATAAAGAAATCCAGGATTCGTGCCTGGCTCAACATCAAACCATGTTCCCCATTCGTCTACGATCAGACCGATTCGTTTGCTTGGATCATAGCGATCCATTATAGCAGAATGACGAGTGATGAGCTCATCCATCCAGAGCGCCTTCTTCAGTGTGGTGTACCATTCGTCCTCGGTAAAGCCCGTTGCAGGGCCTTTGTTGGACCAAGACTTCCCTGGGACAGTATAGTAGTGGAGAGAAATAGAGTCCATAAGCCAATGAGCCTCGCGCATAACAACATCCATCCAGCGATAATCGTCCGAATTTGGACCGCATGCAATTTTATGAATTTTATTATCTCCATAATTACGTACATAAGTCTGATAGCGTCTATATAGATCTGCGTAATATTCAGGACGCATATTGCCGCCGCAGCCCCAGTTCTCATTGCCTACGCCAAAATATTTGACATCCCACGGCTTCTCGCGATCGTTCTTTTCACGCCATTCCGCCATTGGCGATACGCCGTCAAACGTCATATACTCCACCCATTCGGACATCTCTTGCACGGTGCCGCTGCCAACATTGCCTGATATGTAGGGCTCGCATTCCAGCATTTCACACAGCATTAGAAACTCATGCGTTCCGAAATGGTTGTTTTCGAGAACACCGCCCCAATGCGTGTTGATCATACGCTTGCGATCCTCGCGCGGACCGACGCCATCCTTCCAATGGTATTCATCAGCAAAGCAGCCGCCCGGCCAACGCAGCACCGGTATTTTAATATGCTTTAAAGCTGCAACGACATCATTGCGAATTCCATTCGTATTCGGAACCGGAGAATCCTCGCCTACCCATATACCTTCATAAATACAACGGCCTAAATGCTCCGAGAAGTGACCGTAAATATTGCGGTTAATCGTGCCCAACACCTGATCAGCATTAATCGTGACGGAATTACTCATTCATTCAGCCTCGCTTTCAATAATATAGATACAACGCTCACGAAGTTGGATTAATAAAAACATTTATTCTTTAATAGTTTTATTAATCCTATAGCTAGCATATAGGGTTGAACACGATAATGCAACTAAAATATGCTCTCGCAATAGTAGTCGGACGTAAACATTAATATTTTTTTATTTTTTTCTCATAATGAGTGCATATTCGTCTAATCCCTCGTTTTTTACTCTCATTTACGAAAAAAGGCTTGTTTCAAGTGTGATAAAGTGAATACATGAATTCCACAACGAAGGGATATGCTGACAACATGAGAAAATTATCACTAGTAAATCTGGCGGCTAAAGTAGGCATTTGCAGCGTTATCGCATTTTCTGCATTTACAATCGGAACGACTGCAACGGACAAAACATATGCAGCAACAGCTGATACGATTAGTCTTATTAACACAAGTAAAGAATACATAGGAGTACCGTATAAATTCGGAAGCAAGCCGGGCGTAACTTCCTCCTTCGACTGCTCGTCCTTTACGCAATACGTATTCGGCACGATGGATGTATCATTGCCTCGCACCTCTGCGGCGCAAGCAAAGGTCGGCACCAAAGTATCCAAAGGTTATCTGAGCATGGGCGATCTCGTCTTTTTCAAAACAACCTCGGCTTCGGTAGGCCATGTCGGCATTTATGCCGGAAACAATAAATTCATTCACAGCTCGAGCAGCAAAGGCGTCACGATTACAAAGATGAATAGCTCCTATTGGAGCAAGCGGTATGTTACAGCACGCCGTGTATTGAGCTAGTAACTGGAGCTTCGACAACATTAGTTGTTACTTAAAGTAAAGAGGCTGCACCTTGTACAGACAGAAGTCTGTAAAGGTGCAGCCTTTTTAGCAGATAAAGCCGTTATGCTATGCCTTACTCTGTAATACTTGTCCATCGCTCATCTTAACGATATGATCCGCATAAGAGAGCATCTCTTCTTCGTGGGTAACCATTAGCGTAGTCATATTCAGCGATTTCGTTAAATCTCGAATTAATGACATCACCTCTTTGGATCTTGTGGAATCCAGACTTGCGGTTGGCTCATCCGCGAATAGCACTTTAGGTTTATGAATTATAGCGCGTGCAATAGCTACCCGTTGTTTCTCCCCGCCCGACAATGAAGAGGGATAAGCATCTCTCCGATGCTTTATTCCAACCTTCCCCAAAATCAGGTCCACTTCTTGCTTTCGCCCCTCTTTCTTTAACACAGATTCAGAAACATCCAACATGAGCAATAATTGTTCTTCTACCGTAAGAAAAGGGACCAAATGCGCGAACTGGAAGACGAAACCGAATTTGCTTGCTCTTATTTTGCGAACCTGCTCTGAACCCATAGCGGCTAAATTTTCGCCTTCGAAAAGTACCTTTCCGCCTGTTGCAGATTGCAGCCCTGCCGCTATTGTAAGGAGTGTGCTTTTGCCAGAGCCTGATGTGCCGACTAATGCGGTTACCTCCCCTTCTTTAAGCGAGAGATGTATTCCTTTCAAAACCTCTTCCTTCACTTCACCATTTATAAAAGTTTTTCTTATATCGTCAATGACCATATTAAACCTCTCCTTGTTGAATCGCTTGTAATGGTTCTGCCTTCTTGATCTGCATACCTGACAAAGTAGCTCCGATAAAACCGATGATTAAAAAGACTGCCGACAATTGAATCGTTGTTCCAGCGGTCAAATGGAAAGGCATCCCCTCAGGCGCGAACTGATTGAAAGCTTGGCTCAGCATAATGGACAAGACGAGCGCAAGGGCAGTAATGACGATCATTTGAGTCCACATCATTTTGAACAATGCACTTGTTTTTACGCCGATCGCTTTTAAAATACCGTATAAGCCCATTTTTTGAACATTCATCATATAGAAGAAAATTGCGAACAGCAACCCGCTGATGACAACTAAAAACCATATAATCATATTCAAAGACATCTGTTCCGCACTGTAACTCGGAATGGTATTAAGAAAGCTTTTATTAGAGAAGGATTGCAGTCCAGGAATCTCTTGCAACGAGTCCGCTCCCGGTATGAAAATCAATTGCATTTCATTCGTCCGATACATTTCTTTATAGTTTTCTATATGAATATAAGCGACTGGAGCATGGCTGAACTTCTTTTGGTCCACAAAGCCGGTTACAATAAATTCCCCGCTGTATAAACTGCTCGTTAACGTATCGCCGACCTTTATGCCTTTATCCTCTAACGTGCGGTCGAGCACGATTTCCCCATCCTTCACTTGGCCGAACAGCATTGATTCCGTTGATGCAACAAAAGCCATGCTTCGCTGCTTGCCAGCTTCATCATACAAAAAGCCCATCTGTATGGATAATGCTGCGGCATCTTGATGCTCATTTAATATTTTTTCTTGTATATCGCTGTCTATTTTGGACAAGTTGTACGTCTCATCCGCTTCTTCATTCATATAAAAATGCCCGTTTGGCAAATCTTTAATTAAAGCAGCATTGTCTTGCGACAACCCGTTCGCCAGCCCGGAAATAATAAACGTCAACAAACTAACGAGAAAAACGATTGAACCTAATATTGAAAACCTTGCTTTATTTTTTCTAATTTCTTTCCATGCCATATTCATACTATCTTCTCCTCCAGCCTTTTTTTGACCTCTTCAGTCTATAAGTCTTATATGAACGGAGAATGAACAACAGCTGACAAAAAAGTGCCAGACATCACCATGAAGCCTTCTCCACGGCATCGTCTGACACAGATTGATGAAGCTGCCCTAGCTTACAGGCAACTCTACGACAAAAACACTTCCTTCACTTTCTTCGCTATTTACATGAATATGTCCGCCATGCAGCTTAACAATTGATGCAGCTATGGAAAGACCAAGGCCAGTTCCCTCAACTGTTCTTGAACGCGCGAAATCTGCACGATAAAAGCGATCAAATATTCTGCCGATTTCCTTATGACTCAATCCTATACCGGTATCTGCAAAGGTTACAGCTATCGTATCGCCACGTATGGCAAGTGAAATTTCAACACTTCCATTCGGCTTATTATATTTGATCGCATTCGTTAATAAATTATCCCATACCGTATTCAGCAGCGACGGATCACCAAGCAGCTCCACATCCGGAAGGGAGTAACCGAGCATAATGCCTTTTTCATTGACCGCCCATTGATAGCTTCGAATGAGCTCCTTGATTTGCTGCGCAACATTGAAGGGCTTTTTCTTCACGATATCTTCATTGCGGTCTAACGAAGCAAGCAGCAGCAGCTGTTTGGTTAAGATAGAAAGCCTGCTAATCTCACCATTGATGACAGAAATATATTGCGCTTTTTCTTTACTGTCCAGTGAATCATTGTCCAATAGATTGGTGTACCCTTTAATATTTGACAATGGTGATTGGATATCATGAGAGATGTTCGATATGAATTCCTTTCTCATCTCATCCAATTGTTCTAACTTGCGCGACATTTGCACAAAGCTGCGGGATAGCTGACCTAATTCATCACCACGATTTATATCAAGCTCAACGTTAAAACGGCCTGATTCGAGCGACCTTGTCGCTGCAGTTAATTTGGATATCGGCTTCACTAAATATTTTGTACTGACAACGACCATGACGATACTCAAAAGAATCATTAATGCAAACAGCCAGCCAAATAAAATATGCATTTCGTTAAATAGCAGCTTTATATCTGGCCTAATAAACAAAGCATAATTTACTCCGTTATGCGTCAATGGGACGCCAATCGTATTTTTCAATTCATTGGCAAAAAAGCCCGTTACAAAAGTTTCTTGCGGAAATTGAAGAATGCCATGATAAATATCCCCGTCTAATACTTGCCTTTTAGTGGAGGCAGCGAGCGCAGTATCTCTGAATATGGCGCCAAAATAAGCTTCCTTCCCTGAATCGTCAACTAAAAAGAGTTGATAGCCGATTGCAGAAAGGTTTTCTAAGTACTCCTCAAGCTTGATATTTGGATGCTCGTCAGCAAACGCTGCGATTTCCAGCGCGATTGTTGTATTTTTTTGATCGTTGTATGGCTTTAATTTATGCTGATAATAAGTATTGGATATAAAAAAGGCTAGAATGCCGCTTAAAATCATAATCCCGATCGTAATCGCTGCAAACTTTACATAAAGAGATCTCATCCGCGATTTGCCTCCAATAAGTAGCCAATCCCTCGCACCGTTTTAATTTGGAAGTCGTCCGTTAATTCAGAGAATCGTTCCCTCAATCTTTTGACATGAACATCTACGGTTCGCACATCCCCTTCATAATCAAATCCCCAAATATGCTCGATCAGCTGATCTCGCGAAAATACTTGCATCGGGTTTGAAATTAAAAAAAACAGCAGCTCAAATTCCTTCAAGGGCAAAAGGATTGTTCGATCTCCGATTTGAATTTCATAACTCTTTTTGTTGATACTCGTATTCCCTATTCGCACGATGGATTCATCCGGTTGTTTATCATAACGGCGAAGCAGCGCTTTGATCCGGAAGAGCAGCTCCTTCGGCTCGAAAGGCTTGACCAAATAATCATCTGTTCCGGATTGAAAGCCTTGTTCCTTATCTTCAATTTGGTTTTTTGCAGTCAATAGGATAACAGGAATGTCATATCTAGTTCGAATCTCTTTCGTTAAAGCGTAACCGTCCATAAACGGCATCATCACGTCCACAATGGCTAAATCACATTTTTGGCTGCTTAATACATTTAAAGCAAGAATCCCATCCTGAGCCTGGAGTACATTGTACCCCGCTTCAGATAAATGGACAGCGACAAGCTTTAAAATATGAATATCATCATCGACAATTAAAATATTAGTCATGCTTGAGTGCTCCTATGCAGTTAATTAACATTACGGTATACTTTTCTATTCTCTAATGCAATGGTCAGATTCAGCAACTGAAACGAATTAATTATTTTTATATATGAAAAACTTCCCTTTGTGATTAAATATCTGTAAAATGATAGAGACTGTCTATGTTAGGCCAAACCACCACATTCCAATAAAGAAAGGAATATTACAATATGATTATTCAACCTAAAACACGCGGGTTTATTTGTACGACAGCACATCCGGAGGGCTGCGCTAAGCAGGTTCAGCGTCAAATCGATTATGTACAAGCTCAGCCTTCCGTTACGGGTCCGCGCAATGTGCTCGTCATCGGCGCTTCCACTGGCTATGGACTAGCTTCGCGCATCGTGTCCACTTTCTCGGCTGGAGCCAATTCCATTGGCGTATATTTCGATAAAGCCGCTGAAGGGGTGCGCACCGCGTCCGCGGGCTGGTACAATTCCGCTGCATTCGAGAAAGCCGCTGCAGAAGCTGGCAAAAAATCGTTCAGCATCGTTGGCGACGCATTCTCGGATGAAATTAAAGCAAAAACAATCGATCTTATTAAGACAGAGCTGGGACAAGTTGACCTTGTCGTGTACAGCGTCGCTTCACCGCGCCGCACGCATCCGAAGACGGGCGAAACTTTCTCCTCGGTTATTAAGCCGATTGGCACGACTTATTCCAATAAAACAGTGAACTTCCATAATGGCGATGTATCGGTAGCGACAATTGAGCCTGCTAATGAGGAAGAGATTCGCCAGACTGTAGCCGTAATGGGCGGTGAAGACTGGCAAATGTGGATTGACGCCCTACAAGAAGCTGGCGCGCTGACTGAAAACGCTACAACAGTAGCTTACTCCTATATCGGACCTGAAATTACGCATGCTGTTTATCGTGACGGTACGATCGGAACAGCCAAAAATGATCTGGAAGCAACAGCTAAACGATTAAATGAACAGCTTCAAGGAACTGGCGGCCGTGCTTTCGTATCGGTTAACAAAGCGCTGGTTACACAGTCCAGCTCAGCAATCCCTGTTGTACCGTTATACATTTCCGCGTTGTATAAAGTGATGAAAGAAAACGGCACGCATGAAGGCTGCATCGAGCAAATGTACCGTTTGTTCTCGGAGCGTTTATATACAGGCAGCGATGCTGCTGTGGACGAGAAGGGACTTATTCGAATTGATGATTGGGAGATGCGTCCTGAGGTGCAAGCTGAGGTTGCTAAACGGTGGGCTGAGCTAACGACAGACAATGTCAACGAGCTGTCTGACCTTGTAGGCTATCGCCGCGAGTTTTTCCAATTGTTCGGTTTTGAAACCGAAGGCGTAGACTATGATGCAGACATTGACCCGAATGTTGAGATTCACAATATTCGTTAAACAAGTCTGAGTCTATAGATTCTGATCATTAGCGGAAAATAGATGCCTTATCGGCTCTCTATTTTCCGTTTTTTATTTTTATGTAAAAATCCTCGATCGATGTGATACATTAATTTAAAGCTGTCGGATAATTTAATAGGAGTTGATAAATTATGCGTTTAGTTAGTTTTATCACTTGCTTGATGATTTTCTCCTTATCATATCTAACAAGCTGCACGAGTAAGCCATCGGAATTAGCTGTAAGCCCTGGTTCTTCCGCAATAGTAGAGCAAAGTCCTCATCCAACGAGTATAACACCAAGTTCTGATCCAATTGATAAAGACGTCACTCCTAATGAACAAGTTACAGAAGTGATAGATGCAACAATTATTTATAACCCTGATATTACTTTTGATGAGCTAAAAAAGTCCGTAAGGCTAGGAGAACATATTGATGAAACGATAAAGATACTTGGAACTGATTACGATGAATACCCCAGTTATTATATAGATGACATGACGTTTAGATATTACTTTGCCAATGTTGAGGACCACAGCTATCAGTTCACACACATACACGATAATATTGTTAATGACTTCGATAAAGAAGGTCTGCTGAATGAAAACATAAAATATCAATTAACTGTTTGGACTATACGTAATATAGTTACCACCTACGCTATATCCTATAAACATTCTGATGGTAAAATACACATGTATTATGAATGGCCAGATGGATATTCAAAAGAGGATATTTATGAGTGATGATCGCTCGATTGGTTACGTGTCCTGTTCAAGGATCAACTGATATATAACAGAACTTTGTAAAAAAAACCTCTTACAGAGCGAAGGCAAGCGAATTTGCTAAGCCTTTACTCCGTAAGAGGTTTTTACGTCTATTTGTAATGAATTTAACGTTTCAGCTGTTGAACCCATTCCATAAAGTTGCCAACGACCGTATCCAAGAAACCAATTGTTCCTTCATCCGTTACGATTCCATCCACATTCATCTTCTCATGAATCGCGCCGATAAAAACTTCATTGCCTGGAAGCGTCAATGTGCCGATTCCACCCGAGTTCAATATTTGACGTAAATGCATTTGCGCTTTCACAGTTCCCATTGCTCCTGGTGTCGCCCCGATAATGAAAGCAGGCTTGCCCCCCATCACCTTATCCACGCGCGAGCACCAATCAAGCGTATTTTTGAGCGATGCCGGAATAGAGTGGTTGTATTCTGGAGTGACAATCAGAATGCCGTCGCTTGCCGCTACCTGCACTTTCATTTCCTTTACGCTTTGCGGCGGGTTCAGCTCATCATCCTGATTATATAATGGCAATGCGTCAGTTGGGACGATGTTAAGCTCAAGCTTGTCCGCATAACGCTGCTTCCTGAACCTCTCATGACTAAAGTCATAAGGTTCTAAGGTACTTTCATTCAGCTTTCGTCTGAATAACCGAAAAACGAGTTTTCGGCTGACATCAGCCACTCAGCTGTTTCCCTTAGACTTTCATGGGCAAGGCTGCATTTGCTGCCATTATCGCCCTTTGGGCTCGATTCAAAACCCTTTTGTTTCGATGTTTACAAGCCGATACTGCTTAATTGTTTCATGTTCAGCTGTTTAATCCGGTCTATTTCCTGTTTATGTTTTTCAAGGAAGTTGTCCCAGGTTTTATTTGCTCGTTCAACATCTATTTCACGCAGATTGTCTTTTGTATTCATGATTAGAAAAGCACTATACAAGTCTCTTTGAATGTCACCTTGTTCAAAGTGGTTCCATCGTTTGGAGAGTTTTTTCTTCACGTACGTTTGACTGAAGTGTTCGAATTGGCTTGCTTTTACTTTGGCGGTGTCAATACGCTTTAGGGATAGGCCGAAATATTTTAGCTTGTTGTCGATGATCGTAAGAAGCATGGCTGGCGCGCGATTCGCTATTGACTTTCCAAACCGTTTTTTACGTTTATATCGTCCTGTCTTTTCACTAACCTCTGTTTTCTTTGCTTTTGCTTGAAGCCCTTTGAAATTCATAGTTTCAACCCGGATATCTAAGCCTAGCGAAAGAATATGGTTTGCTAGTTTATGATGCGCTTGCCTTCTCTTATCAGCGATCTTCCTGCTCATTTCCGCGTATTCTGTTCGGGTCTTTTTATAATTTTCACTTTGAAACCATTTTTCACGATTTGTTTTATTGATTGTGCCATCGGCATTGTATTTGCTGGGGTTGTTCGCTCGGCGCTGGCGGTCTAATTTACGTTGCAGATTACGTTTTTGACGTTCATTGACCGACAAACCTTCCGCCAACTCGAGTAATTTCACTTCGTTTTCTGAGGCGACAGCGATTGTTGATGTGCCAATATCTATGCCAACACGAGCGTTTTCATCTTGGGAATCGTTCTGATTGCGTTTCTTTGGAGGAAAACCTTCTAATGCCAATTGGACGAAGTAGCGATTTTGACCACGGATCACTTTCTTTACAAGCCGGCAGTATTTGATTCGATCTTGAAGGGCAATATGCGCGTACTCATCATGGTCTTTTAGAATAACTGGCATGCGTAGTCCCAGCCATTCCATACGTTTGAATTCGGGGAAGTAGCGAAACCCTGTCTTGTTTGTCTTTTCTTCCAACGAAAAGAATTGGCCTGCTAAACAAAACCGTACCTTCTTTCCGTTGCCATACATGACTTTTTCAACTGCGCGAAACGCGCGTTCAGCGATATTCTGGGCCATTTGGGAACCGATATTTCGCTTGAACTTACGTCCCATTTCTTGAACGTACATATTTAAGTCAAATTCGCGGACACCGTATCGTTTTTTCATTTGAGTAAGGAATTGATTGCGTTCTTTTCCTTTTGGCATGCGGACTGCTTCATAGTACTTGGGATTACGTATCATGTATTTATATCTGCGCCAAGCTTCACCTAGACAGGCGTTGTAAATATTTCGCCCGATGTTCAGTCGTTTTTCCAGGATGTGTTCCTGCCATGTTTCAACGATTAAAGGCAAAGTCATCACGTATGTTGGCGTGCCCATCTAGGTCCAGCTCCTTTCGTAACTGAGATTTCACAAATGACCACCCATAGTTGCATTTTTAAGCCAGCGAAATCTTTAAATAGTAGTCTTGCAGAAAGGCCTTTTAACGTTTTAATCAATGTTCGGATTGACTAGAAGATGAATATAATTCTGAATGGTGTAAACGAATCCTCTGCCATGCTTCACTTCTTCCATATGTCCCCACCTCATATATAGGATAGCATATGATAAAGAATTTAGGGGAAATAGGGGGGCATTATCAGTGCCTTTTTGTGCATGGTTAGTTAGCATATGTCGGATAGTTAACGTGGCAGAAGCCACGCCCTATCCGAAGCCGATTCATCTCATGACTGAAGTCACGAGTGTTCTCGGCTCTTTCATAAACAATGCAAGCTTCTTATTTACCGATTCCTTGCGGTTACTGCCAACAATTACTGCGATTTTCATAATCTGTTCCTCATTTCTGTTCATTTATGGTAGTAGCGTTTGCCATAATTCAAATCTAATGATATATGTATCGTCCCACTCCACCATCTATACGATATTTCACACAAACTGCCCAATTTACTGTGCCACCAGCCACCATGTATACGATATTTCACACAAACCGCTCATAGTACTGCGCCAACGACCATCATCTATGCGATATTTCACACAAACCGCCCAATTTACTGCACCGTCAGCCACCATGTATACGATATTTCACACAAACCACCGAAATTTATGTTAGTGCGTTTGCCATAATTCAAATCTAATGATATATTACCACAATACTCAAACCTTATAATAGAACAGGAGTTTACATGATGAGCTATAAAATTGCATTTTTCGATATTGACGGCACTCTCGTAAATGATCAAAAGCGTATTCCCCAGGATACGATAGACGCGATTCGCGAACTGCAAGCGGCTGGTGTTGAAGCTGTGATTGCAACTGGCCGCGCCCCTTACTTCTTTCGGCCGATCGCAGAAGAGCTTGGCATAGATTCCTTCGTCAGCTTAAACGGAGCGTATGTTGTATACAAGGGACAGCCTGTATTCGAAAGAGAAATTCCCAGACAGCATGTCGAGATGCTCGTAAGCCATGCTGCAAGTCATAATCATTGTCTCGTATTCGAAGGTCATTCCCAGTTCTATACGACAGATGACACTCATCAGCCGATGATCGATTCCGTCGCTTCGCTTCGTGTGGAGCTTCCAGCCCGCGATCCAGATTTCTGGAAGAAAGAAAGCATCTATCAGGTGTTCCTGCACTGCGAGGAGCATGAGGAGCATCTATACAACGAAGCCGTTCCTGAGCTTCGATATATTCGCTGGCATAAGACGGCTCTAGACGTACTGCCGCATGACGGCTCTAAAGCGCTAGGCATTAAAGCGCTGCTTGCTCATCTCAATCTCACCCCTGCAGATGCGATAGCGTTTGGTGACGGGCTTAACGATATCGAAATGCTGCAAACGGTCGGGTTAGGCATAGCGATGGGTAATTCACACGAAGAGGTGAAGCCATATGCCGACTTCGTCACCGCTCATGTCGATGAGAAAGGTATTCGAATCGGCTTACAGCATGCCGGACTTCTGTAGATAATACCACTAGCTGCTCGCACCGGATGCGATCGCCTTGCGTACAATTGGGGCTACCTTCGTTGCCAGCAGCTCTACAGCGGCCGCTGTTTTCTCATACGGCATGCCGCCGATATCCATTTGCGCCATATAACGGGTATGGCCAAACCACTCGTATTGCATCAGTATTTTCTCAGCTACCTCCTCCGGGCTGCCTACTGCAAGCGCCGTATCTGGCGCAGTCAGCTTCTCGAAGTCATCCATCGCCAGCTTGCCGCCACCCATGAACTGCGAGTAATAATGCGAGTAATAGGGATAAAACAGCTCCCTTGCTTCCTCGCTCGTCTTCCCGATATAGCCATGACCGGTAATCGCTGTCGGCAGCTGTTCTCGGCTAAAGCCTGCTGCTTCACCGGCCGCGCGGTAAGCTTCTACCAAATGCTGCATGCGCCTTGGATCGCCTCCAAGAATAGCAAGCGCCATGCCGACGCCAAGTCTGCCCGCCTGCTCAGCACTTTCCACCGTGCCTCCTACGCCAACCCATAATGGAAGCTTCTCCTGCTGCGGTCTCGGCGCTATTTCGCAATCCTCGATAGCTGACCGCATTTTACCGCTCCAAGTAACCCGTTCAGCTTCATTCAGCTTCGTTAACAGCGCTATTTTCTCACTGAACAGCATACGATAATCATCCAAGGAATAACCGAACAATGGAAATGACTCTATAAATGCCCCTCGTCCTGACATAATCTCCGCTCTGCCGTCAGATAATAAATCTAAAGTAGCAAAATCCTCAAACACGCGCACCGGATCAGCAGTCCCAAGCACCGTGGTTGTACTCGCCAGACGGATGCGTTTGGTCGCTTGCGCAGCAGCAGCAAGAACGACTGGCGGCGAAGATACGGCAAAATCAAGCCGATGATGTTCACCTACGCCAAGCACATCAAGCCCCGCTTCATCCGCAAGCTTAGCAATCTCAATAATATTTTTAAGCCGTTGCTTAGCACTGACTGCCTGTCCCGTTACAACATCTGGAGCTAAATCCCCCAAAGTATAAATCCCAAATTCAAAGGAGGGTTTCTCCTGTTTAACCTGATGCGAGCTCATTCCTATATCCTCCCAGTGTGAAGCTGCCGCCATTCCTTACGTGACGAAGCTCTATTGCAAGTCTTATTGGTTATTATGTCAGTTACTTTATGTAAGTAATGATACATAAGTTATTAAACACAGTCAAGGCATGCCTCTCATGCAGGAAGAAGCTCGGTTATCCAAATAAAAAAAGCCTTGCTGAGCAAGGCTTGGGGAAGGATGCTGCATGCTACATCACCGTAGAAATCGTACCACGGAAAGAACTTTTGGCGTGTTTAATAATGGAATCATACTGTGACTTGGCAATACGGCGTTCTGATAAAGGCAGCTGCGGGTTCTTCACAACCTCAGCAAGCAGCTTTAACTGCTGCATCTCTGCAGACGTAACCTTGACGGTCATTTTACCCATTCGTTCCTTTCCCTCCTCCACCACAATTAAAACAGTATATTCAGCACTTTCTCATTTCTCTACTTTTCCTATAAAGATTAGACTTTCGGCGTATCATTGATCTCTTCTATGACCGTCTCGGCAATCTCCTTGTTCTGCTTAGTCTTCAAATACGCAAGCCCTGCATACCCTGCGAGCAGAGAGCTGCTGATGACTGCAAAATCATTATCCGTATTCGCGAGCGCGAGCGCTGTTTTAGAGACGATTCCAGTGCCAATCGCGATCAGTAAGTCTCCGAGAAAGCCCAAATCAAAAAAAATTCTTTTCTTCGCGTTATCCTCATTCCGGTAACCAATCATAAATAACACAAATACATAAACCCGCTGGAAAGCCCTAACGAATCGATTCGTTGAAAATACAGTATTTTCTTCTGTATATTCAATGACGAAGCGCGGCAGCTCGACGATGCCGTTTTTTACGAAATGCCCAATCAGTCCGCCAATTAAACTCATCGATATCGACAGGCCGAATACTTGGATAAACACTTGAAGGCTTGTAATCTCGTTCATTGCAAGACCTCCTCCGAAATCATATTATGCTGCTATTAATAAAATATGATCGCGGTCAAGCATACATGAGAAATTGTTTGCTCCATAAAGGAAATGGACATCGTCCATTAAGCCTATAAGCGCGGCGCGTAAAATCGTTATAAACAAAAAACCTGTCTGCACTCCTCTTATCTGAGGAATTTGACAGGCTTTCTCTTTAACAGCAGCTACAATGGCGCAATAACATCCCATCGATTACGATGCTTCAATAGGTTCGGATGCTCGCTTCCCGGCGCCGGCTCCTCTGTCAGCAGCAACCTTACTTTGCTGATCCACGGCTCAAACGAAGTAAAGGATGCGAACGCATTAGCCATTTCTGGCGTTAGCAATAAAAACAACGGCGCAGGATACGTCTCGGCAAAATGTCTGAGCGCGCTGTCCAGCGGCGTATATTTCTTACGCTTCCCTTCCAGCCGGTCAACCGTAATGAGCTCTGCCTCCCGATTACGCTTCCACTCATACAGCTTATCCTCGCGCTTGTACAAGGCGCTGATCGGCTCCTTGGACATCCGCTTTACGGTCAGCTCATGCAAAGGATACAGCACCAGCTTAGCGAATGAACGCTTGACAGCTTGATCGCAGGCAAGCTCCAGCTCCGCATCCGTCGTATGCTCAAAAGAATCATAGTAGACTAGCGTCCCTTTCGTTCCGCTTGTCGGCGGCTCATAGCCGAAAGACACCGCATGATTACCTCTGTCCATGCTGCAGCCTCCTTTCACGAACATAATAGCATTCCTTGCCGATGCAAGCAAAACAAGCATGATTGCCTATTTTTATTCAATAAACTTTTTGTAGGCGTTCGGCTTATAGCCTGCGGTCTGAGCCATCAGTTCGGGCAAGCATTGTCCCGCTTCTCTTAGCTCGTCAATCGTGACGTCAGCCTTCACTCTTCCTTCATGAAGTACGATGGCGCGGTCGATCACATTTTCAATTTCATCGATAATATGAGTCGTTATGACGAGCGTTTCCTCATCCTTCATGCTTGCGATCATCAGCTTCAGAAAGTCCTGCCGCGTGAACATATCCTTGCCGTTGAACGGTTCATCCATCAGTATATATTTCGCTCCCTTGGAAAATCCCGCGCATATTTCAAGCTTTGATTTCTGACCGGTGGACATCGTCTTAATTCGCGCATCAGCGTCCAGCTCAAAAAATTCAAGCAGCTTTAAATAACGTTCCCGATCGAATCTAGGGAAATAATCAGCGAGAAATCCCGCATACTGGAGCGGCGTCATTTTGGGCAGAAAGCTTCCTTCCTCGGTAATGAACGCCATTTGTTCATACTGCTCCTGAACAGACTTGCCGTCGATAAGAATATGCCCATAAGGATTGCTAACCTCGCCGATCCCCATTATCGCTTTCAACAGTGTCGTTTTGCCGCTGCCATTCGCCCCTACAACGGCCGTAACCTCGCCAGTTCGGATAACAAGTTCATTTATAAACAACACCTTATTGCTTCCGGGGTATTGCTTCTCCACATACTTAAGCTCGATCATTGCAGGTCCTCCTTAGTAAGCAGTCCGTTATTCAATATGAAACTCATAAAAGTTACGATTGTCGATCGTGCTGTATCCAATAGATGAGGCATTAATATTTTTCAATCGGATTAGATCGTCATTAATGTCTGTGATCAGCTCGCCTTTATAGACTAGTTTTCCTTTTTCATATACTTGCACAAGCAGCCTTCTGGGAGCTATGGTCGCATAAAACGTATCCCTGTGGGATTCCTCCTCCAGCTCTTGCAAAGAACTGACTACATACATTTTCCCTGATTTGTAAGTCATATATTGAAGCCCTAATATTCGATCCTCGATAAAAAGATCAGATCCAATTGTCATATCCGTCACATCAGTCAATTCAACAGATTGAGCAAAGCTGAAAGTGACCGCCTTTCGCTGCAAAGCATCCCTTCTAAAGCTTAAGGTCAGCGTTTGTTCACCCTTGTTAGCAAATGCTTCATATCTTTCGCTAACCGATTCTGCACTTGGCGTCGAATGGCCCCAACCGTTAAGGGCGAACGGCTCTACGCTGGCAGAGCCAATTAAGCTGCCGTCTAGATTGTAGCCTTCAACAACGAGCTTCCCTTCCTTAACGAGTATGAGCGCGAGCTTATCTCCTACAGCCTCTAAGCCTAGCACTTCAATGCCCATCGATTGTTCATCTTTGTTCAGATCCAAGCTGAAGGTCGTGATCGGCTCCGAGACGGGTTTGTCATTCGAATAATCGTCACTGAAGCTCAGCTTGTAGATGCCATTTTGTCCATGGTAAGCTCTTGTCGTCGTTACTGTAAAAAACACGTCATCTTCAATCTTGGCGATTCCATACTCATTCGAATTCATGTAGGGGGATTGACTCTTGTCAATGGCGCTAAATTCCAGTGGAATGACAGCAATGGCTCTGTTGTTACTTACTTGTTTATTTCCCGAAAATTCACGCTCTGTAACTTCATAGCCGAGTTTATAGCTATATTCATAGTTATAGACCATATATCTGAAGTTTCCAATTTTCTTCTCTCCGCCATGTGAATAGCGATAAAAATTCGGCTGCTCAGCAATAGCGTTCAGCCTCGTTTTTACAAATACGTCCGACCCTTTCCAAGCAAAGCTGGCGTTATGATAGCCATCCAGCAATTGACCGCTTATCGTTACATCATCCAGCACGGCTGGATCCCCCCATTGATGCTCGGCCTTGAACGTCGCTTTGTCCTTCGCGCCATACAGACCGGTTAGCGTGAATAAGAGAAGTAGTAAGCAAATAACCAAAAGTGGGATTGCGGCATGCCTCTTAATTGCAGCAACTATTTTTATGATTGCAGTATTCTCTCCCATTACGCGACAGCCCCCTTCTTGATCAGACTAAGACTATGCCAAATGAACACAATGTTAAAAATGAACAAGAGGACGGTAACAATAATGATTGATTTTATTTCAAAACTGTCTATATGCTCTATACGTAATAGAACGGAACGAGAAATAAGATTGAATGCTAATACAATAAGCACATTTCCCCATCTCTTTTTACTGCGCTCACATAACAGCACGTAATATAATCCCGTTACGAGAGTGACCAACACGCTGACTGTAGCTGTGATCCCAAGCAGGCTCGAAGGCCAGAGCATCTGCATAAAATCAGAGCGAATAAGCGATAAGAACAGACCGTTCATCATTACATACTGTCCGTCAGCGTAGCCTTCGATCTTATTCATCATTATTCCATAGCCAAGTCTGTAGCTAATTAATTGTGCTGCAAGCAGCATTAGCATGCCGATTAGAAAAGCAGTGAGCTTGCTGAAGTAAAGCAGTTCACGCTTCACCGGAAGAGTTAGAAACGTGTAAATGCTCCTGCTCCCCATATAAGGAGCGTTTGTCGCAATCACATACAAAGCCAGCAGCAGTACAAGAAATACTAAAAATATGATTGGACCGCCAGATGAACGGAAGATATCCTCGTAACGCTCATGCACCGTAAAGCTGTTATAATTTGTCAGCTCAATTTGTATAAATATAAGAGTAGTAACGATCAGTCCGCCGCATATAATCAACACTTCCTTCAACAGCTCGCCGAATTCATAATTCAATAACCGATAAAATGCTTTCATACCATCACCTCGTTTGTATTATGGCATTAGTACAATAAAGACAGACTTCATTCCTCCCACAGCTCGCTTATCAAATCAACGACTTTTTTGAACGACAAATTCACTTCCTTAGCTGATCCGATAAAAGAGCGAACCATATTCTGCATTAATTCATCTTCAATGGAAGCCCGTATATCCTCATCAATGTAAATAACACTGCCCAAAGTGCTGCTGGTGCGCACATAGCCTTCATCCTCCATCAGCTTAAAAGCTTTCTGCACCGTATTCGGATTAATGTTAAGCTGTGTCGCGATTTCACGCCTGGATGGAAATTTGTCTCCCGACTCCGCGCGGCGCAACAATATTTGGCGCTTCACATATAGGGCTAGCTGCACGTACACAGGTTCCTTTGTGTTTAAATGAAGCTCATAAAAGTTAAGCATACATGCTTCACCTGCCTCCAATCTTTAATTGTATTATGCGACCAATACAGAGGAAAGTCAACCAATGATTAACAGCTGTTATTCACTGCTACTAACCGTTGCTACCCGTTGCTAATCGTTACTACTGTTACTAACATCCGCTGCTGTACCGTTTTAAATTATTGATTTAAAGCATGTATATATTTGACAAGAACGGCAGCAGCAATCCGTCGTCGGCGTGCTGATAAATAATAGTTTTATAGGATGTATATATTGTCCAGCGGTAATTTCTACCCTTAAATGAAGTGCGAATCAGGTTTATGAGGGTGTAAGGGAAATCTGTTCCGCTAAAAATAGTGTATTCTGGCTGCTTAACTGGGAGTGTAGATTGTAAGGGAAGGTTATTCTCTTAAACGTTTATTCCATTCTGCTCCACCATTTTTAACGGCAGCTTTTACCGCTGGAGATCCTAACAGCTTCATGCAGCTCATCATTACCTAGTAGGCTCTAATCATGTTATCATAGTCATTATGTATAATATTTATCAAGGAGTGAAGCAGCATGCCTAGTTTAGTATTAGAAGGCGGGACGCTTCGACCTATATTTAGCTCTGGCGTTATGGATGCTCTGCTTGACCATGATCTCATGTTTCCGTATTGTATTGGAGTTTCGGCAGGGATTAGTAATGGGGTATCCTATATTTCGAAGCAGAAGCAACGTAATTTGCAAATTTTAGAGCAATTCCGCAATGATCCTCGATACATGGGCTTTGGTAATTTTTTGCGCAGCCGCAGCCTGTTCGGGCTTGATTTCGTGTTCGGGGAAATACCTAAACGGTTAATTCCGATGGACATGGACACGTATCGAAGCTATATGGGTCAGGTGCTTGTTGGAGTAACCAATGCGCATACTGGATTAACCGAATATATGAACGGAATGGAAGCGGACCAGGATTGGACCATGCTGCGCGCGACCTGCGCGATACCGCTATTCTTCCCTGCTATAGAATTGAACGGAAGCAAGTACTATGACGGCGGCATTAGCGATCCGATTCCTATTCGCAAGGCAATAGAGGACGGCAATGAGAAGCATCTCATTGTGTTGACGCAGCCCAAAGGCTATGTGAAGGAGTTCAGCAAGCAAAATGCGTTCGCTGCCAAGCTGCTGCGACGCAAATATCCGATGCTGGAAGAGCTGCTGCTAACTCGTCATAACAAATATAATGAAACTGTCGCTTATTGCGAGCAGCTTGAACACGAGGGTAAAGCCGTTATTATTCGCCCGGATTATAAACTCGAAAGCTTCGAGAAAGACGTCAGCAAGCTGCGCGACAATTGCAATCACGGCTACAGCCTTGCACTGGAGAAGCTGGATGCTATCCGCTCGCTGTTTTAATCCGTCGTTTGCTACTTAGCTCCACTGCTGCAGCGTCGTTAATCGACGTTGCAGCATAATTACTCGACGGTTCATAGGCCAAACATTACTGTAACGGCGATTTTCGTGCTTAGAGTAACTTGGGTACTTAGCTCCACTGCTGCAGCGTCGTTAATCGACGTTGCAGCATACTTACACGACGGTTCATTGACCAAACGTTACTTTAACGGCGATTTTCGTGCTTAGAGTAACTTGGGTACTTGACTCCACTGCTGCAGCGTCGCTTATCGACGTTGCAGCATACATATATGGCAGTAAAAGCATCTAACCTGGGCCAAAGCCGTCTTGGCTAATGAGGACGGACTGATCTGAAAAAACAGCGAGAAAACGCTCATAAACCGTCCTATACGCTAGCGGCTCGCGCCACTCTTGGAGATTGAGCTCCTCGTAAAGTGCCGATATGCCGAGACTTGTCGTACGCTTGCCGCCGCTGCCGTCTCCCATTTCAAAGCTATCGATGCAAATACGATCAGCAAGGCCAAACAATAGCTGCGGGAATTGCTCGCTGCTCGGCAGAACCGGCGCGATAGCTGCTTGGGTAGCAATCCCCGCCTCCTTCAGCTTTCGCAATGCCTTTAACCGTCCTCGTATAGGCGGCGCAAACGGTGAAAAATGTTTGCGAATCTCTTCGAGATCAGTTTCAATAGTCATACTTACACGAACCTTGTTTCCGAAACGCTTTATCAAATCAATATCTCTTGTAACAAGCGGACTGCGTGTTTGAATGAACAAAAAATCCGGAGGTTCAGCGCACATCACCTCCAGCAACGAACGAGTAATCTGTTCTTTATACTCAGCAGGTTGATAGGGGTCCGTGCTTGAGGACATAAATATAGTGACAGGTCCCTTCGTTTTAGCGCGTACAAGCTCTCGCCGCAGCACCTCCGCTGATTGCTGCTTAACATCTACCCAGCTTCCCCATTCCTGCTTTCGGAATAAAGCTACCGGCATTCTTCGCACGTAACAATAGGAGCAGCCGAAGGCGCAGCCCGTGTACGGATTTAAGGAATGCGTATATCCCGCTAGAAAGCCCGTCCCCTTATTAAGCATCGTCTTAGCCGTACGGTACATCAGCTCCATATGTGCAGCTCGCCATTCATTATTGGTCCATCCGCTTTCTTCATAACGATCTTCCTTTCGTGACTCCACGTTATTCACCCTATTTTTCCCCGCAAAAGAATCCGTTCTCTCCCTCCCCCCGCTTTAACGGGAGGAACTTAGCAGGATTGAATGACTACTTCTTTAGCAGCAGCTTCAGGCGCAGCGAAATGAAGCAGACGCGTTCCTTCGTCTTGCAAAGCATCGACCACCTGTTGAGGCAGCATCTCGAAACAATCTATACATAAAGAAGTTTTTCCATGTTCGTGCTTTAGCTTCCAAGTTCCTGCGACAAAACCGTCAATAAGTATTGCAGCTCGTATGATCCCGTTCACTGTGAATACTCGGGTACGATATTTGTCCTCAATGATCCTGTTTCGATTCGCATAGGACAAAAGGGTGTTGTCAAATTCTCCGAGAAACCGCGGCTCAGACGGGGTATCTTTATCTGGACGCGGAGCATCAGGGAGATCGAATAATTCAGACCCTTGGACATCACGAAATGTAACCAGCTCGGGACGAATCGCTTCAACAACATCAGTTATCCTCGAAAGTCCAGACCATGCTTGTATGTCTTTGACTGTTGCCGGGCCGAAGGCAGCTAAATATCGCTTAACCATAATATCCGCATTAGGCTGGGAGCTTAGAGCTTGACCGAGCCAAAATTCTGCCGAGGTATGTTTCGCAAGGCCGCTTTTGCCCCAAATGCCGCGAGGCGGCGTTTGCACGAGAGGCACCAAATTACGAACAACTCCCGATATAACCTCTGGATGGAGATCAGGCCAGCTTTCACGCAAACGAAGCCCCAATTCCTTGAACGTCAAAGGCTCCTCTTCAATAAGTTTCCGGCCAGCCTGAGCCAATTGAGCAATATCGACTCCTTTAAGCTGTTTACCGTACGTGCCGTTTAAGCTTCGTTCCATGACGTCCTGCAGCCAAGGTCGAAGCTGCATAGCGTCTGAGGCAGAGGTCAAATGGAGAGTGGATCGCATTAGTGCCATCCGTACCGCTTTCCTTTCCTGAATGAGGTCTGACAGTTGATGCTGTCTAAAGCTTTCCACTCGGGTCCATAGAGCGAAGTATGGAGCGTTCGGAGCTTGAGCTTGCAGACCGACCAGCCTTTCAATTGCATCCAGTACAGGAAGCTTCACGCGGCTAAGCAGCATTTGTCTAGCGAGCATAGCACGATTCAATGCTTTTGAATCAAGCACATTAGCCGTCACTTTATTCATACACTCCTTCACATTTTATTTCCGCCACAAGCTATTTATTGTTTATAGCTAACACCGGATTAACTCACTGCCCTCTTGCCAATATAAAAAGTCTGCTGAGCATAACCCGAGGCTTTGCTCAGCAGACTTTTTCCTTAATGCTGCAGCGATGCTGCAGCTCCTGCATTTTTGCGAATGAGCATAATTTGACCAGCATGCAAGCCGGAGTGGTACATCAATCGTGACACTGCCTCAAGTCGTGTCGATGGACCGATTGGACAGTTTACCACATCATTCCATTGCTCCTCCGGCAGCTCGCGCATCGCTTCTATGAGATTAGCATTCGAAGCTTCAAGCAGCTCAAGCAGCTCTTGCAAATTTGTAAACTCTTTCGCAGCTGCAGCAGCTCCGCGTCCGGTATGTATGGCCAAATGAGCTGGCATCCGTTTATTGAAAAACCATTCGGTCATCATATATTCGGATTCGGCATTATGGCGAATCATTGCTCCGATCGACAACGTTCCAGCCTTCAAGGTTAAATCCTGCTCAGGAAGCTCCTTTACAAGCTTATAAAAGCTTCCTTGAATGTTTTGCCACAGCGGCAAGACGATTGAAAAAGTAGACATATTATCACTGCTCCTTCTCTGCTTCAATTTATTAATAGTATACTCTATTATTTCACTACTTCTAGTAGTACAGAAAATAAAGACTAAACTTCAACGTTATTCCAACAATTAACCTATTATAAATCATATCCAAAATGTCGAAATAATTATAATAACTACATATATCTTAGTACAACAGGAGGATCGATGATGAAATCAGTCAAAGGCAAGATTGCCGTTACGTTTGGAATTATTCTAATATTTATCGCATTGCTGGTTTACACAGGTACTAGTCAAATTCAAAAGATGAATTCATTTACGGAAGAAACGATTAACAAATGGATGCTGGGACTTCAAGCGATGGACCAGATAGAACTGGACTTAACTCAATATATGTATTACTACACCCAGACTCTTATCGTACAAGATGTAAATGAGTTGGCAAAATTGAACGAGAAAACCGACCAGCTTCTCCTGCAAATTAATGAAGGCATAGCAAACTACAATGTCTTCGCTACAACAGCTGAAGAGCAAGCGCTGTATGCGCAAGTGCAAGAAACTTGGCAGGTCTTTGAAGAAGGAATGAAAAACCTTACTGAAGGCAAAGTCAGTCAGGATGATTATGCAGCAACTGTAACGGCGATAACGGATGCTTTCTATCAAATTACTGCTCAGATCAACACATTCAGCGAGCTGTATGACGCAGGAATTGCAACTAGCAACAGTGATCGAATGGATGTTGTTAATGAATCCCGCACAATCTACATGATCATCGGCATCGTTGTATTTCTTATCATCTGCATACAAGCCATTTCGCTTATCCTTATTATTACAAGACCTCTTGCGGCCGCTACGACTACGATGAATCACATTGCGAATGGTAATTTATCCATTCCTCCATTAGAGGTTAAGCAAAAGGATGAGTTCGGCATAATGCTGCAAGCTGCCAATAGAACTTTAAACAACCTGAAGGAATCTGTCACTAATATTCAGTCCGCTTCCAAATCCGTTGCTGATTCATCCACACAAATGCTGGCAAGCTCTGAGCAAAACTCGCATGCGGCTGAGCATATATCCGATTCGATCCAACAGGTCGCCTCTGGCTCAGAGGACCAAGCGAATACGGCACTGGAATGCGGAAGAGTAATGGAGGAAATGGCTGAGGGCGTTACACGAATCGCTCAGACGACTAGCGAGATAGCTGATATAACGAAGCGATCAGCCAGCATATCTGCTGAAGGCTCTGTGAAAATGAACAATGTAACCGATGGAATCAGATCACTCAGTGAATCAGTCAAGGAAACTAGCTATACCATTAGTCAACTGGAGGCTCAAACGGAGCATATAGGTGATATCTCTACACTAATTGGTCAAATATCTGCGCAAACTAATCTGCTTGCGCTTAATGCAAACATTGAAGCGGCACGCGCAGGGGAGCACGGACGAGGCTTTGCTGTTGTGGCCAACGAAATTAGAAAGCTTGCAACACAAAGCGATGCATCAGCTAAAAGCATTATGGAGCTTATTGATACGATTCAGAAAGACACCAAGCTTGCCGCGGCAGCTATGTCTGAAAGCCAGACAGCGATGGAGCATAATGTAAGTATCGTATTCGAGGCTCAGCAAGCCTTTAACGATATTGCCCAATCAACGGTTGACGTCTCCGCGCGCATAGAAGAGGCTGCCGCGGCTGCCGAGCAGCTCGCCGCCAGCTCTGAGGAGGTAGCGGCCTCCATCGCAAGCATGGGCAGCATCGCGAAGCAGACGGCTGAAATGTCCCAGCAGGTTGCCGCAGCAACCGAGGAGCAGCTCGCTTCAACGGAGGAAATGACCGCCTCATCGCAATCATTGTCCGCCATCGCAAATGACTTGAATGAGCTAACTAAACAATTCAAGCTGTAGAATTAGAATTACTAACCTGCAAGCTGCAGTCAGTCCTAACACAAACAAGGAGCTGTCCCGCAAGTCATGAAGACTTGCTTGAGACAGCTCCTTGTTTGTTAATCATTTGAATCTACTTTTCAGTACTTGCAGCTTGTCGAAGCGCCATTAATGCCGCTCCGTAGGAGGCGTCCTGCTTAGGCAGGATGCAATCCAGCTTAGGATAGCTTTGCTTTAGAAGCGCAGTCAACGCAGAACGCACATACTCGGATTTCAAGAGCACACTGCCCGCCATAGCGAGTCTGCCTTCCTGGTAGTCTAACTTCTCAACGACTGGCACTACAAGCTCATACAAAGCTTGGGCACTTTTAGCGGCAATACGCAGAGCCGCTGAATCGCCGAGCTCGCAAGCTTGCGACATAATTGGAGCAAGCGCAGCGATATCCTTCTTGTTCGTGCTTTTATTGTACACAAAGCCGACTATTTCTTGAACCGAGGATATGCTTAACTGTTTATACACCATTTCAGTAATAACCGTATTCGCAATCCGACCGTCATAATGTTGGACCGCTGCGCTCAGAAGATCTCTGCCAATGCTGTAGCCGCTGCCTTCATCATCAATCAAATGACCGAAGCCGCCTGTCCGATGAATATTGCCGGACTCGTCAACGCCATAGCATATCGAGCCAGTTCCGGCGATAAGTATAATGCCGGACAAGCCGTCCTGTGCTCCATACAACGCCGTTTCATGATCGCCTGTAATAGAAAGTCCATTCATGTAGCCGCTGTCGCGCGTAAAGCGCTCCAAGGAGCTTTTTACACTCGGATTGCTGACACCTGCAGCGCCTATGCATACATGTAAGCAATTATCCAAACCGCCGCAGTAATCCGCTATTGTATTGAAAATTTCTTTAAAGCTCAGAGCAATGCTTTCGGCATCCTGACCGTTCAGATTGATTGCACCGGAGTTGAAGCAATGAACAACAGCCCCGCTCAGCTCAGTGATCGTGACAGCTGTCTTCGTCCCGCCGCCATCAAGGCCAGCAACATATTTCTTCATGCTTTCCCATCCTTCTCTACATTGTAATGCTTAGCTTGCCGGAAGGCTTGTAGTCGCCGCTCATAATGCGAACCAGCGATTGGAAGACAAGCGGTGTATATTCGAATGCAGCCAGCGCACAAATCCCGTCTGCAAGCTGCTCCAGATCGTATGGACGACCAAGCGCTACAGCGGTAACGGCTAGGCCAGCCTCGTGAAGCGCTTTTACTAGCTCCAGCTGTCCTTTGTTCTCACGGCCGTTAAACAAGCCGACAACGACCTGTTTATATGATTTCGCCTGTTCTACAACCGAAGCAATCTCATCGGCATCCGGATTAATCTCAACTATTCGGCTTGCAGCTTGGAACGCTTCTCCCATATATTCAGCAAAGGATATCCCTTTGTTCACGCTGCTCTGCGCCATATCGGAACGATAAGCGTAGCTGCCAACGAACAGACTGTCATTATTTCCATTTTCAACAGCAGGCACCTCACCTTGAAGCAAGCAAATGCCTTCTAGGCTGATCAATTCATTCGCGCGCTTATGCGCTTCGCATCCTACTATCTCCAAGTTGGCTGGCTCGATTGCTGCGTACTTGCGTTTATATGCCAGCACCTTTTCAACCGCTTCATCGATAATAGCTAGCGGCAGCTCACCTGATTCAACCGCAGCCTCTATCTGTTCAACTGCTTCAATGACAAGCGACGGCGTGTGGCTAATATCCAATAAATGTACGCCTGCCTTAAGCGCGCCAAGCGCACCCTCAGCCGTTCCATAGAACTTCTGAATGGCCTGCATCTCCAGGCAGTCGGTTGTAATTAAGCCATTATAGCCTAATTTGCCTTTCAAAATATCGGTAATAATCGTTCTTGACATCGTTGCAGGCAGCTTCTCGGCTTCAATATTTGGAAACAGAATATGCGCGCTCATTATACATTCAGCGCCGCTGTCTATCGCTTCACGGAATGGCTTTAACTCAAGCTGCTCCAGCTCCTCCAATGTTTTCTCGATAACTGGCAGACCGATATGCGAATCGACAGCCGTATCTCCGTGTCCTGGGAAATGCTTAAGCGCAGACAGTACGCCGCCCTCCTGCAAGCCCTTCATCATCTGAATGCCGTATTCCGCAACCGTCTCCGGCTCATCGCCATAGGAACGGACATTAATGACAGGATTGAATTTATTGTTATTGACGTCCATTACCGGCGCAAGATTGAAATTAACGCCGAGAGCGCGAAGCTCTCGCGCGGTCATTCGGCCAGCCGCATAGGCATTTTCCGGACGACCTGTTGAAGCGATAGCCATAGCGCCAGGCACATTCGTCGCATCCGAAGGCAAGCGCGTCACGCGTCCGCCTTCTTGGTCTATCGATATAAAACCAGGCTGCCCCGTATGCTCTACGAACAGCTCTTGAAGCTCGGCGCAAATGGCAGCAAGCTGCTGCGAGCTCTCTACATTATGCGAAAACAAAATGGTATTGCCAAGCTTATATTCTTTAATGAGCTGCTTATATTCATCTGGTATATGTGTGGACGGGAAGCCGGTATAAATAAGCTGTCCGATCTTTTCTCTAAGCGTCATATTGGTCATCGGTTATCTCTCCATCCTAACGATTAATAAAGGTGATACTGCTGCTTAGCTTCCTGGAATGACTCGCTTTCCGCTCGGAATTGCTCCAGCAGCACAGGCACATCAATCGACTCGCTGCGATAGATGCTGTCGCCGCCAAGCAGGTCGATAAAAGGTCTGGACCTTTCTTTAATCGGCGGTAAAAATGCGAATTGCTCGTACAGCTCCTTAATAGTGAACAGTAAAGTGACACCAACATCAAGCGGTCTGATCGCGTTTGCATCCATGACATACAGTTGAACGCCGCCGCAAAGCTCGCCCTGATGCTTAGAGAAAGTCGGCTTGAAATGTACCGGGCGGAACATGACGCCTGGCAGCTTCTTCGCATTCATCTCATCGGCAAGACGCTGCGCTTCGATAAACGGCGCGCCAATCATTTCGAATGGAAATGTTGTTCCTCTTCCCTCCGATAAATTCGTGCCCTCGAATAGACAGGTCCCGGAATAAAGAAGCGCTGTCTCATATCGCGGCATTCCTAGGGAAGGATGAATCCATGTGCGTCCTGTATCCGGGAAACGCATTTTTCGCTCCCAGCCCTCTAATTTAACGATATGCAAATCGCAATTCCAGCCCATCTGTTCATTAGCCATCACCGCAATCTCGCCAGCTGTCAAGCCGTAGCGGACGGCCAGCGGATAATTGCCGACAAAGGATTGGAAGCCATCTTTTAATATATTGCCTTCTACAGTCACGCCGTCCAGCGGATTAATACGGTCAAGCACGACGAATGGCTTGCCAGCCTTCGCACAGTCTTCCAGCGCGTAAAGCATCGTATAAATAAAAGTATAATAGCGAACGCCTACATCTTGAATATCGTAAACAATCATATCGACAGCATCCAGCATTTCCTGAGTCAGCCGCTTAGAATCCTTACGGTATAGACTATATACCGGCACTCCAGTAAACGAATCAGTATAAGTATCGACCAGTGCGCCTGCGTCCAAGTCACCGCGAACGCCATGCTCTGGGGAGAACATAGCAGATAAGGTGAAATTATCGTTCAATATTTGAATCGTAGAAACGAAATCTTTCGTCAGCCCTGTTGGCGCAGTTATTAATCCTAGCTTTTTGCCCTTCAATAAGCTTTCATATTTCATAATGGAATCAATACCGTTAAGTACCATGCCTCATTGCCTCCTAAGCGTATTAGATGATAAGAAAGGATTGCCCCCAATAGCAGCTACTATTTCGGAACAACCCCTCCTAAATCTTATAATAATTATAAGTATGCGATTACCAAAGGCTTGATTTCAATAGACGCTTTGTTTCTTCAGGCACCATAAAAGCTTCTGCGTATTCTTTGCGAGCTTCAAGACCGCGTACACGCGCCAACGCTTTATAGTAATCCAAATATTTAAATGATTTGCTGCCAGTGACGAACCAATGCTTAGACAACGCTTCAATCCATAGATCAAATGCCGCTTGGTCGAAATCTACATAAACATAAGGGACGTAGTCTACAGCATCCTCCCAGTTTTCTGAATAGTAGAGACGCGCCGCGAAGTGAGCAGGCAGCTCGCGCTCGAACGACTTCAAACCTGCAAAGAAACGAGCATCATTTACGATGTGATGCGTCAAGGCATGATCCTTATGCATACTGTTCTTCCAATGTGTGATAATGATGTTAGGCTTAACCTTACGAATCACATCCGCTACTTGAACGCGAATATCCTGATTGTCAGGAACCTCGCCGTCCTCGTAATCAAACACATAAGCATCGCCACCCAGCATCTCAGCGAAAATATGAGCTTCTTTCACTTTTTGCTCACGGTATTCCGCTTTATCTTGACCGTCGGGAACGCCGCGCTCACCAGCAGTCAATGCCAATGTCGCGATTTTATCGCCCTTCAGGAAATGGCTGGCAAGTACGCCGCCAGATGCAAGCTCAACGTCGCCTACGTGAGCACCGATAGCCAGTACTGTCAATTGTTCACTCATTATGAAAACTCCTTCCGCATAACTCCAAACTGTCTAACTGTCTTGAAGCCTGCTTTCTCATAGATTCGTATTGCTGGGTTCGTGCTGCCAGTAAATAAGGAAATGTAATCTGTCCCAATCGATTGTAAAGTTTCACACATCTTGAAGAAAAGAATGCTGCCAAGCCCATGACCCTCATGATTCGCATTAACGCCTATTCCGCAAAAAAATGCGCGGCCATTGTCTTGACGAATAACAGGTCCAGCGAAGCCGACGGCCTTGCCGTCATGAATTGCCGTAACAATAGGGACATTTTGTTCCGCATAATGTGGAATTTCTTTTTCCCACATCGGATTATCAAAGCTCATCGCCATCTCCCGCAAGCCGCTGTGACGCTCGGCGTCATACAGCTCAACAGTATAGCCTTTCCCCTTCGCTTTCTCTTCCTTAGCGACAATGTCATCTGGAATGGAGAAGCTGGATATATCAAGGTACATGCCGCATTGCGTTGAACGCTCCACATAGCCCTTAGCCAGAAGAAAACGATAGAACCAGCTGTCCTGAGGAACTCCCGGCGCATTATTATGCTCATGGGCAGGCGTGCCCTCAATAAGCCATATAAGCCTCATCGGGTTGAAAAATAGGACATCAGCCTGCTTTTTACCTGCTTGAACGAAGCTTCCTTCTAACGCCGCGATCAGCTTATCGCCGCAATCGGTTGATTGGAACGCTTCCGCGACTACTAAGCAGCTGATATAGCCTGCCTCAGCGCCAAGCGGCAAATCATCGCCAATGCAGCCAATAGCGAAGCCGACAACCTTGCCTTCATCCATATAAAGAAAAGAGGTTTCTTGCTTAAAATAAGTACCGACAGCAAAGGTTTCATTAAAGCTATTCTCGGTCAGCTCTTTGAAGCCATCCTTCACTGCTTCAACGTTCCATAATGCAATCGCTTGCTCTTTATAACGGTCATCCCATGAAATAATCATGCCGATACCTCCGTTTTATTCAGGCTGTTAATACGAAATTTTGCCCATCACTATCGGACGATGCGCACCAGTTACTCGCGGCAAATTGTTAGCTGACCTAGCCAGTGTATAATCAGCCAGCAACCCAAAAGCAACCGCTTCCTTCGCGTCGCTGCTTTGTCCAATATCCTCCTGCGTCAACACCTCAACGCCGAGTTCTGCCATTTGCTCTCGCAAATAACTCATTAGGACCGGATTATAGCTGCCGCCGCCGCCAACGATTAAAGCATGTGCTATATTATGCTCTTTAATATAGCGCGCATAAGCGTCAGCAATCGACCAGGCTGTCAGCATCGTTACTGTAGCGATAAGATCGACGTTCGAAAGTTGATGAGACGCCTGATAGCTTATCAGCTTGTCAACGTACTCAGAGCCGAATCGCTCTCTTCCCGTCGATTTCGGCAACGGCTGCACATAATACTCATCCGCCTTAAGCAACGTTAACAAATCAGAGTTGACTTGACCTTGCGCTGCGAGTTCCCCGCCGACGTCCATCGTCTTCTCACCAGGATATAATCTCGTTACAATCCCATCAATAATCATATTGCCCGGCCCTGTATCAAATGCATATACATCCTCCGGCTTGCAGCCGGCCGGTATGACGGTGACATTTCCTATACCGCCAATATTTTGCAGCAGCAGCGTTCGCTGCTCCTCACGGAAAAGCAAATATTCCGTGAACGGTACAAGCGGCGCGCCTTGACCGCCGACTGCCATATCCGCTACACGGAAATCCGTTACGCTTGGTATACCTGTTCTCGAGGCAATGACAGCGCCTTCGCCAATCTGAAACGTATAATGCAAGTTATAACCATCGACCAAATGCTGTTCAGGCGCGTGATGAATCGTCTGGCCATGAGATCCGATAACGGATATATCCTCCGGCTTTAAGCCTGCTAGCGCAATGACCTCTAGCGCTGCCTTTGCATAAAGCTCGCCAAGCCACATATTCATTCGGCCTATCTTATCAACTGTAGCTTTACTAGGATCGAATAGTTCGAAGATTTGCGCTCTTGCTTTCTCTGGAAACGGCGTGTTTTGAAAAGCAATAAGCTCGGCGCTGGGTTTATCCCCAGCGCCGCTGTTAATACGCACAACAGCCGCATCAATGCCGTCAACAGATGTCCCCGACATTAAGCCGACGACGTATCGCTCATGTTTTTGCACTTCGTTCATCTGATCACTACCCTTTCACCGCACCAACGGTTACGCCTTCTAGGAAGTACTTTTGCAGACTGAAGAATAAAATAAACATAGGCAACGCGGATATTGTAGCACCCGCCATCATTGGCGCGAAATATGTTGTATTCGCAAATTTAAAGTTTTTCAAACCAACTTGAATCGTTTGCATATCCATTGTATTCGTAACAAGGAACGGCCAGAAGAATGTATTCCATGTATCCATAAAGGTTAGGATGGCCATAACCGCCATAACTGTTTTGGATAGTGGAGCGATAATTTTCCAATAAATTTGGAATTGATTGCATCCTTCCATTTTCGCGCTTTCGAGTATTTCATTCGGAATGCTCGTCATAAACTGCTTAGATAAGAAAATGTTGTAGACAGTAACCAAGCTAGGCGCTATAAGTGCAGTATATGTGTTTTGAAGGTTAAAAATATTAACGATCAAAATATAAAGTGGCACTTGCGTAACTTGATATGGAATCATCATTGCGCAGAGCAGCATAAAGAACAGGAAATTTCTGCCTTTAAACTGAATCTTGGAAAACGCATAACCTGCAAGGCTTGCAAATAGAACGTTAGAAACGGTAATGGCAGAAGCCATAATAAGTGAGTTTAACAGCCATGTGTATGAATACTTACTGTAATCAAAGAAGAATTTATAAGAATCGAATGAAATCTTCTTTGGGAACAGCTCGTAGCTCATTGCTCCGGCTTCAACTGGATCACCGAATGATGAAATGATCATGAAATAGATTGGGAAAATAGTTGCTAGTGCGAATGCGATAAGAATGAAGGCAATTCCGCCATTTCTTAGCAGCATCAGCCATTTATGCTTCAAATAATTGTTGTATAAACCCATATGCTGTCCCTCTCCTCTCCCTAATATTCCACATCATTGCCAAGGAATTTAAATTGGATCAATGAGATGACAGCGATAATCACTGCAAGTATCAAGGATTGTGCCGATGCTTGGCCAAATTCAAAATATGTGAACGCATTATTGAAAATAAGCAAACCTACCATTGTTGTGGCATGATCCGGACCTCCACCAGTCATCAGATACGCATTCTGGAATACCTGGAAGGAGCCGATTATACCAGTAACAAGCAGGAATAGCGTTGTTGGCTTTAGGAATGGAATGACAATGTACCAAAGCTTGTGGAAGAAGTTCGCTCCATCTAGCTCAGCAGCTTCATAATAGCTGTTGTCAATACCTAGCAATGCCGCTAAATAAATAATGATGCTTGTACCATGGCTGGATAGCCAGGACATAATAACTAGAGAAAGCATAGCTGTCGCGCTCGAACCGAGCCAGTTCTGGTTCTCGATTCCGAATAGTCCAATTACTTTATTAAAAATACCTGATTTCATTGGATCGTAGATCCAAAGCCATACTACTGATAGGGCAACGCCTGAAGCGACTGCCGGCAAATAATAAACTGCTTTAAAAGTAGTTTGTAACCACTTTTTGAAAGGGATGATCATAATCGCTACTGCAAAAGAAATAAACAATGCAAATGGTACAGTCAGTATCGTATAAATTACTGTGTTTTTAATCGATTTCCAGAACAACTCACTCGCAAACGTATCCTTGTAATTCTCTAATCCAACCCATGTGGAGCCCAAAGGCTTGTACTCTTGAAAACTAATAATGAAGGCACTTACAACCGGGTATGCAGTAAACATTGCAAATACAAGCAACGCAACAGCTATAAACGTGTAGCCCCATACGGAGTCGCCTTTGATTTTCCGCTTTTTCGTAGATGGTTTAACTGTTTGAATCATTCGGCCGCACCTCTTTCCTACAAACAATGTAGCACTTTTGGTTAGATAGCCGCATGCATGGCATGCGACTATCTGTATTTAACTAATTAGTCTTGAACGATTCCATCTTCACCAAAAGTCTTGATTGCTGCAGCTTTAACCGCATCATACATCTCTTGTGGTGTAATTTCGTTAGCGAGCAAAGCTTGAAGCTTAGGCACGATAACTTCTGTTTCGATCTTGATAGCGTCAGCAGCTTTCTCTACTGGAATATCAGTACGGTTAGCTACAGCATGCGAAAGCATGTTTTCTACAGCTGTTACGTTTTCAGGCAAACGGTTAACTTCCATGCTTTCAGCTGCTTTTCTAGCTGTTTCAGTAATATGAGCGGAGAACAAATCATTGTTTGTTTGAGCTGCAACTTTACCGCTTGCTAGGAAGTATGCTGCTTTTGCAACATTTTCTTTATGCTCTTGCGTTGGTTCTTTTTTGCCGCGGAATGTTACATAACCGTCAACAACTGTGTTTGGCACATAGTCATTACCGAAGAAAGCAGGTACTGGAAGAACAATGTATTGAGCTTCGATGCTGCCTGCAACTGCACTGCCGTCATTAGCTTTGATCTTAGCATTGTTCAGGTTAGCGGAGTTCTCGAATGTTGCAAGACCTTTACCTGTAATCATAGTTTGTCCAGTCAAGAACATGTTCCAACGTTTACCAGCGTCAACAGAGCTTAGCTCTTTCGGCATGGAGCCGTCGTCGATCATATCACGTACTGCAGTTAGAAGCTTCAAGAAGTTTTGGCTTGTGTATGTGTACTTCATATCAGCATCGAAGAAGTACGGCATGCCAGCGCTCTTAGCAAGAATTTGAAGATAGTCTTTAGAAGCTACGCCAGCTGTCGCGAATACGAAGCCATAACGAGTGTTTCCATTTCCATCAGCATTTTGAACTACGCCAGCTTTGATTGCTTCACGGAATTCATCGTAAGTCCAACCGTTTTGTTGAACGGATTTCCAGTCAATACCCGCTTCTTCCAGGAACTTCTGGTTGCCGCCTAGAGCGTGAACTTCCATATATGCCGGGAAGCCGTATTGGCCGCCTTGATAAGCCATGTAATCGTAAGGGATTGCATCAAAGTCATTCTTCATTTCGTCAGTAATAACATCTGTAATATCCATCAACATACCTTGTTGAAGATATTTGGAGATGCCGCCGGAGCCCATGAACGCAATGTCAGGAGGGCTTCCTGCATTTACTTGAGTGTCAAGCTTTTGAGTCATATCTTCCCAGCTAGCTGGTTCGATTTGAAGAGTAAGGTTCGGGTAAAGCTCATTGAATTCCTTCTCCATTTGGTCGAAGTTGCTTTGGAAATTGCCCGATACTGGCGGCAGAAGTGCTTTAATTGTATCTTTAGCCGGTTCAGCAGAACCGCCGTTTGATGGTTTATTTGTAGCTGTCGAACCACCATTGTTAGAACTTCCGCATGCTGCCAATGTGGACAACATCAATGTTACTGCCAAGATCAGAGCTAAAACATTTAATCTCTTTTTCATTTCTAGTTAGCCTCCCCAGGTTCATCAGTATTTGGTTCCTAACAATTGCCAGTTAAACTACTTGACCGATGGCGTTTATCGCTTTTTTTAGTCTTCCATCGTGCTGGTCAAGCACTTTCTCGGCCTCCCCTGCATCCAAACCAGTCTTAATCATCATAATCGCTAGCTTACAGTTCATGGAAGCAGCTTCTAGATGCTTTGCAGCGGTTTCAAAATCTACACCAGTAGCAGTCATAATGATTCGAGATGAGCGATCACGCAGTTTAATGTTGCTCGCTTTCAAGTCAACCATCAGATTGTTATAGGTTTTACCCATTTTAACCATCGTACAGGTTGTCAGCATATTCAGCACCAGCTTCTGCGCCGTACCCGCTTTCAATCTTGTGGATCCCATAATGACTTCTGGTCCTACAACAGGCGCTATACAAATATCAGCAGCCTCACCCAGCTTAGAGCCTTTATTGTTCACCACTGCAATTGTAGCAGCTCCGATTTCAGCGGCCTTCTTCAAGCCTGCTATGACGAAACTTGCGCTTCCACTCGCTGAAATCCCGATCACAGCATCCTTGTCTGTAATTCCGCTGCGCTCAATTAAAGCAATTCCCTCCTCTGCGTTATCTTCGAATCCTTCGACTGCAACTCTTAGGGCTATATCTCCTCCGGCAATATGTCCTTGCACAAGCAAAGGATCTGTACCGAAGGTAGGCGGACATTCCGAAGCATCTAGTACACCTAGTCTGCCCGAAGTGCCAGCGCCTATGTAAAACATTCGTCCACCCGTCTTGAGAACTTGGTGTAGAACATCTACCGCTTTCACGATTTGTGGAATTTCTGCTGCCACAGCGATCGGCACAAGCGAATCCTGTTGATTCATCATTTGCACCATTTGTTCAGTTGTACATTCGTCTATCATCAGCGTATCTGGATTAATTCCTTCTGTCGTCAATCCCGCAAGATAGTCATTCATGGTATTCCTCCTCTTGCTGCCTCTTCCTAACATTTGTGTTGCGCGATCATGTCAGATAATTTAATAAAGGTAGCGCATTCATCTGATAGCTTTATACTAAAACTTTATATCGTTTTCGTCAATAGTTTTTGAAATAAAATTTCATATTGAAATTTATAACTGTTTTTTAATTTTATAATTTCGCAGAAAAAAAGACATCGGCTCTATTATAACCGATGTCTTTCAATTCTATTAACGATGCTTATGCCTGCTGGTGAGTATGGTGTGCGTCTTCGTTAAATACTTCTTTACATGCTGGTATTCCGCACTGGCAACGCCGGTAAACAATATATCGACAACTGTAAGCATAGCGATTCTAGACCCCATCGCACCGCTTCTAATTGTTACCTCGGGCGTTGATATGCTTAGAACGATATCGGCGCGCTCCGCCAGCTCGCTCTTGTTGAACTTTGTAATCGCGATGCAGCTGGCCCCGTTCTTCTTTGCGATTTCTAGAGATTCCAGCACTTCGATCGTATTGCCGGAATTAGAGACAAAGAAGGCTACATCATTCTTCGTAAGAAGCGTTGCAGCGGTAAGCTGGCTGTGACCATCCGTATACGAGTGACACATTTTGTTAATGCGAGAAAACTTTTGCTCAGCATCTCGGCATACAATGCCTGAAGCGCCCAGTCCAAAAAACACAATACGCTGGCTTTTTCTCAGCAGCTCTACTGCCCTGCCAATTTCTTTTCTATCAATTACCTTTAAAGTGTCCTCGATAGATTTGCTATTATTATGAGAAACATTGGAAATAATTGTAGATAGTTCATCTCCAGGCTGAATGTCCGTATACTGATCCTTCTGTTCATCGTCCATAGACCCTAATGAAGCGGAAATGCTTACGATAAAATGCCGATAGCCGTTGTAGCCCATCGTTTTGCAAAAACGCAGCACAGAAGCGTCGCTGGTCTTGCTTAACTGAGCAAGCGTTTTGATTGACAGATGCGGGATATCTTCCGTATTCGCCAAAATATATTCCGCAACCAGCTTCTCAACCGGTGTCAGACTGTCTTTCATTTCTCGTATTTTGATTAACACATTATTATTTATCATAATCTACCTACTCACGATAATTATTCAATCACCATAAGCATAAGCATATTTTTGTTAAATTACAATAATAAAACATATTTTAGTTACTTTAGAGACTTCAATTTTTTTCTTGTTCTGCCCCAACTATCCGTTCATGGAGAAAGTCTACAATATGCATAGCCTTCATCGGCTTTTCGGGCTTATGCTTCTCGATGCCGAGCTTCATTTGCAGCAGACAGCCTGGATTGCTTGTTAACATATATTGTGCGCTCGTATCATTAGCATGCACCATCTTATGCTCGAGCACCTGGCCGGCCATTTCCGGATGCGTTACATTGTAAATACCAGCCGAACCGCAGCAGCGATCGGATTCATTCATTTCAATATATTGAACATTACCTACACTCTTCATAAGCTTTCTAGGCGCGTCAGACGACTTCATGACATTACGCAAATGACAAGAGTCTTGGTACGTAATTCGGACAGTTTCCTGCTCTTCCTCCTTTTTAGGCTCTTCAAAGGATGGAACGCGGCCTTTCTCCATGACCAGCGCACTGACATCAATAACCCGTTCAGCGAACCACTTCGAATCCTCTTTCCACTGCTCATCATTGTGAAGTAAATGATCATACTCAACTAAGAGCGCACCGCAGCCGCCCGCATTGGATACGATATAGTCGACGCCGAGCTCTTTGAAGACGGCGATATTTTTTTTAGCCAGTTCTCTTGCATCATCCATCTCGCCGCTATGCGCATGAAGCGCACCGCAGCATACTTGCCCTTTCGGCATATATACATCAAAACCGGCATGGGAAAGCAGCTCTACTGTATTGACGTTCGTGCCGGCGAACATAACATCCATAATGCAGCCTTTAAACAACGCTGCCTTTGCAATAGGCTTGCCTTTAGCGGGATAGAAGGTGCCAAGCCGCTCCACAACGCCTTGAGAGCTAGCTTCAGGCAATATACCTTCCATTTCACGAAGCGCTTGCGGGAACATCTTCATGATGCCCATGCCTCTTGCAATCTTCTGCAGACCTGACTTCTGATAAAATGCTAAAGAACCGCCTACTAGCTTCCACATGCTGCGATTAGGGAACAGTCCTTTAAATGCAGCTTTGCGAATAGCTTTAATGGGAAGCCCATGAGGCGAATGATCCTCGATCGCGTCTCTGGCCTGTTCGATTAGTTGACCGTACTTCACGTCGGCAGGACATGCCGGTTCACATGCTCTGCAGCCGAAGCAATTATTCATCTGATCTATGAACTGTTGATCTGGCTCCATCAGTCCGTCAACAGCTGCTTTCATGAGCGCAATACGACCGCGCGGAGACTCGGGCTCTACACCGGTCTCACGAAAAGTCGGACATGCCGGCAGACAGAAGCCGCAGCGCATACAATTAGTCAATTGATCATAATCGAGCTTCGCAAGTAAGCTGCGCGATATGGGATTCGTATGCTGAATGTCGGGTTTCTTCGCTATCGTTGTATTAGCCATGCTGTACTACCACCCTTTTTCTTGTTTCTTTTGCAAAAATCTTATTAGGATTCATCAGATTATGCGGATCAAATGCTGCTTTAATCCCCTTCATAACCTCAATGCCCGCCTCGCCAACCTTCCACTCCAAATAAGGCGCTTTGACGATGCCTACGCCATGCTCCCCTGTAATCGTGCCGCCTAGCTCAATTGCAGCTTCAAAAATTTCAGCAAAAGCCTGCTCAACCCGATGTACCTCCTCATGATCCCTTGCATCAGTCGTTGCTGTCGGGTGAAGGTTGCCGTCGCCTGCGTGGCCGAACGTAGCGATCGTGACATTGTATTTCTTCGCAATTTCATTGATACGGTGCACCATGTCGGCGATTTTGGAGCGCGGTACCGTCGCATCCTCAAGCATCGTGGTCGGTCTCAATCTCGCTAAAGCGGTAAATGCGCTTCTGCGCGCAGTAAGCAGCTTCTCCGCTTCCTCGCGATTGGCCGCAACCTGTACGCCATCTGCCTTTTCTGCCTTGCAAATCTCGGTAATAAGCGCGATGTCCCGCTCCACCATTTCCGGATCTCCGTCTTGTTCAATAATAAGAATCGCTTCCATATCCCGATTAAGGCCCAGCTTCGCGAAATCATCCACGACTCGAATAGTCGGGTTATCCAATATTTCAAGCGTTGCCGGTATGATTTTATTTTCTATAATTTTGGATACTGTACGAGCTGCGCCATATAAATCTTTGTACATGGCAATCATCGTTTTCTTCGTCTTCGGCGGCGGAACAAGCTTTAGAATCGCTTCCGTAATGACAGCCAAAGTACCTTCCGAGCCCACTAGAAGTTTAGTTAGATCATAGCCGGCGACGTCCTTCATCAGCTTGCCGCCAGTACGTAAAATGCTCCCGTTAGGCAGTACGGCAGTCAGTCCGATAACATAATCCTTAGTCGTACCGTATTTCAAGCCGCGTAGACCGCCTGAGCATTCTGCGATATTTCCGCCGATAGTCGATATTTTCATGCTGCTTGGGTCCGGCGGATAAAAAAGCCCTAACGACTCAATATGAGTTGTAAATTGCTGCGTGATCATGCCAGTTTGAACGGTCGCCGTCAAGTTCTCCTCGTCAACCTCCAGCATCCGGTTCATCCGATGCATAACCATGACGATCCCGCCTAACGAAGGCACTGTGCCGCCGCATAGATTAGAGCCCGAGCCGCGTGTAACGAGCGGTATTTTATACTCGCTGAGCACCTTCATAATCTCTGAAACTTGCTCTGTATTATCTGGATAAATAACGCCCTCAGGCAATGATTGCAGCATTGGCGTACCATCATAGGAATGCGCGATTAGCGCTTCCTGGTCCGTACGAAAATAGGTGTCTCCCACAATGGCTTTCAGCCTTTTTACAACCAGTTCATTCAACATCGTTATGTCCTCCAATATCACTTTAAATATAAGTTATTAGTCAGGTCATCTGATGACTTTATGTTGATTATAGCGCAAGAACGAGGTAGAGTATAGTATAAAGATGAAGAATGCAACGAACGCTCGTTACGGAGGATCAAGATGCAGCCTATCAAAATAGAAACAGAAAAAGGCCATGAAATCGTGAAACGGATTATTCTTACTCGAATAGAGGAAGGTCAGCTGCTGCCAGGACAGAAGCTCCCTTCTGTCGTTGAGCTGTCTGCTTCCTTTGGCGTTGGCCGTTCCACCATCCGGGAAGCGTTAAGCGCGCTGAAAGCAATGGGCTGGGTCGATGTCAGGCATGGCGGCGGCACTTTCATAAAGACAGTGCTCCCTACTGATGTTCAAGCGGACGGAAAAGATCCCTTCGTTGGAGCGGAATCCATTCGAGAAATATTGGAAGTAAGAAAGGTGCTGGAGACAGGAACTGCCTCACTGGCCGCCGAGCGGCGAACAAATGAAGATCTTGAAACGCTGCAACGTGTTCTGGTGAAGATGGAAGACGCATTGCGAAACGAAGACACAATCGAAAGCGAGCGCGCTGACGTTGAGTTTCATCGCGCGATTGCAACCGCTTCTCATAATTCCCTGCTCATTCAGCTTATGGAATCATTAACGCAGCGATTGACGGATACGATCGGCAAAACGCGAGAGCTTTGGTTTTTCGAAAACCGTTCCTCTGCAGCGCGGCTGCTGGAGGAGCATAAAAGCATCTATACTGCCATCTCGCAGCAAAATGGTCCGCAAGCCGCATCTGTCATTAGCTCTCACCTTACAAAAGTAGAAAATGTACTTAATAAAACGAGTAAGAAACAGCGTTAAATACATAAATCGAGTGGAAAGCAGCGTTAAACATAAAACGAGTAAAAAGCAGCGGTAAAAACATAAACGAGTAGAAATCAGCGGTAAACATAAATGGAGTAAAAAGCAGCGGTAACGGTAAATTGTTCCTTTAAAAATGATGGGGATCGCTGGAATGACCGTTTAAGAGAAAAACCTTCCCTTCTATTCTGTAATTGCATTACCCAGCCATATCTTTCCGTTTTTAACGGTAGGGTTTTCTCTTAAACCTCCACAATCGAGATTTCCACTTTGATTAAGGGAAGAAATTTCCGTTACCTTTACCATTACCGTTACCTTTACCGTTATCGTTACCGTTATCGTTACCGTTACCATTCCCAAGAACAAGTCTCTGCCGAATCCACTTAACAATAAGACCTGTGCAGCCTTTCGTAGTACAATACGGTTCGCGGTAAATAGAAATCCCCGTAGGGCAAGTCTTAACAACCTGCCCTACGGGGATTTTTTATATCTACTCTACTGTCATTGTTACAAAACGATTACTGTTCTGCTAATGTTACGGTTATCACAATTGTTATTATAATGTTGGCTGTGTTTACTGTTGTGCTATTGTTTGTGCGTGGAACTGCTGACCGTCATGAACCGCTTCTACATAGCCGGCGCGAATGACAAAATCGCCAAAATGCTCGTTAGTCAACCGTTCCTTCGCATAGCGGTTAATAATCGGCTTCAAGCTATCCAAAATTTCAGCTTCGCCTATATTTTCCTTATACAGCTTATTCAGCCTCTGGCCAGCGAACCCTCCGCCTAAATACATATTGTACTTGCCAGGCGCTTTGCCAATAAACGAAATTTCAGCTAGCGCCGGACGAGCGCAGCCGTTAGGGCAGCCAGTCATCCGAATGACGATATCCTCATCACGCAAGCCGGACTCGTCAATGATCGGTTCAATTTTATCAAGCAGTGACGGCATGTAGCGCTCCGACTCCGCCATTGCGAGTCCGCAAGTCGGAAAAGCTACACAGGCCATCGAGTTTCTGCGAAGCGCAGACAGATGCGTTCCGTCTGTAAGTCCATGCTCGCTCGCCAGCTTCTCAATCTTCTTCTTCTTCGCCGCAGTGACATTCGCGATTACAAGATTCTGATTCGGTGTAAGCCGGAAATCACCGGTATGCGTCTTGGCAATTTCTCGCAGGCCGGTCATCAGCTTGTAATCGCCCTCATCCTTAATACGTCCATTCTGAATAAAAAGCGTTAGATGCCACTTGCCGTCTTCACCTTTCACCCAGCCATAGCGGTCACCGTTGGAATCGAACTGGAACGGACGGGCCTCCGAAATGCTCCAGCCTAGTCGCTTATTCAGCTCGTCAACGAACCAATCAATTCCGCGGTCATCAATCGTATATTTGAAGCGCGCATGTTTGCGTACAGCACGATCTCCGTAATCTCGCTGAATCGTAACCGTCTTCTCCGCAACATCAATCATCTGTTCAGGCGTGCAGAAGCCAATGACCTTTGCAACTTGCGGATAAGTTTTCGGATCGCCGTGCGACATGCCCATTCCGCCGCCTGCCGATATATTGAAGCCTAGCAGCTTGCCATTTTCTACAATCGCAATAAAGCCCAGATCCTGTGAATATACATCAATATCATTGCTAGGCGGCACTGCAATGCCAATCTTGAACTTACGCGGCAAATAAACGTGACCATAGATCGGCTCTTGCTCTTCGTCCGCTTCGCGACTGTCCAGCAGCTTCTCTCCGTCCAGCCAGATTTCGTGATAAGCTCGAGTCTGTGGATCTAAATGATGGCTTATTTTGGAAGCCCACTCATAAACCTCCGCATGAACATCAGATTGATGGGGATTCGGATTACACATGACGTTTCGGTTAACGTCGCCGCATGCCGCAAGTGTCGACAACATAGCATCATTGACTTCGCGAATCGTATTTTTCAAATTCCATTTGATGACACCATGCAGTTGGAATGATTGACGTGTAGTCAGACGAATCGTGCCGTTCGCATATTTCTGTGAAACCGAGTCCATCATCAGCCATTGCTCCGGTGTAACGACGCCTCCCGCCGCACGAACACGCAGCATAAATTGATAGGCCGGCTCCAGCTTCTGCTTGCTTCGTTCATTACGCAGATCACGGTCATCCTGCATGTAGCTGCCGTGGAATTTCATTAAACGATTCTCATCGTCAGGAATCGAGGCTGTAATCCGATCAGCCAGCTTCTCCTCCAGCTTCCCGCGCAAATAATTGCTTCTAACCTTAATATCCTCTACATCGCTGTGCGGCGCACTGTTCGGCGACAATAAGTTGTTCTCAGACATTCTGCCCTTCTCCCTTCACGGCTTTCACACAATGGATTAATAGACATCCCGTTGATATCGTTTCTGCTGCTGCATATCGGATAAATATTGAGCGGCTGCGTCCTCGCTTAAGCCGCCTTCCTGCTGAAGTATGCTGAGCAGCGCAGCATGCACGTCATGCGCCATTCGTTTCTCATCTCCGCACACATACACATACGCGCCCTGTTGCAGCCATTCATACAAATCCTTGCTATTCTCCAGCATACGATGCTGCACATATATTTTCTCATCCGTATCACGAGAAAACGCAACATCCATTCTAGTCAGCACACCCGATTCAAGCCAGCGCTGCCATTCAACCTGATACAGGAAATCGGTAACAAAATGCTGGTCTCCATAGAAAAGCCAAGTATTCCCGTCTGCGCCGAGCTCTTCACGCTCTCCAAGGAACGCTCGGAATGGCGCAACGCCTGTTCCAGGGCCAATCATAATAATCGGGACGTCCAAATTTGTCGGAAGCTTAAAGTTTTCATTATGCTGGATATAGACCGGAAGATTATCCCCTGCCTGAACCCGCTCAGCAAGCTGGACAGAGCATACCCCGTAGCGTTCACGGCCAGCTGACTCATACCTCACAGAACGAACAGTCACATGCACTTCCTCTGGATATGCGCTTGGGCTGCTCGAAATCGAGTAAAGCCTCGCCGGAAGCTTGCGCAGCAATCCGACAAAATCTGAAGCCGCAATTCCTTGTAACGCATAATCCTGAATTAAATCGAGCAAATCCTTCCCATTTGTATAAGCCTTTAACTCCTGTCTCCGATCATCAGCAGCGAGCCTCAGCAGCGACTCATTTGAGGACAGCTTAGCGGCTCCTTCTACCAATGATTTAGTCAACACCGTAATTTCAAAATAGCGCGTCAATGCTTCACGAAGCGTCGCCTTGTCGCCGTTCTTATTAACTGTAACCTGCTCATCGGCAGACCAATTCATCGCAGTAATAATATCATCTACCAACTGCGGATGATTCTCAGGATAGATGCCCAGGCTGTCTCCTGGTTCATATTGCAGATTCGAGCCCTCCAACGAAAACTCAAGATGGCGGGTTTCCCGGTCTGAGCCGCGTCCATTCAAATTCAAGTTCTCAAGCACTTCTGCTTGAAATGGATGGGTGCGAGAATAGGCTGACTCTATGACTGACTCCGTCACAGCAGCCGATGCATCCGTAGCTTGCGCAGCGCTGGATGCTGCTTCACTCAAGGCTTGAGCGACCTCTTTCATCCATTCTCCTGCCGCTTCATCGTAATCCACGTCACAATCAATACGCCCTGCAAGCGGTGTCGCCCCCAGCTCGCTTAGTCTTTTATCGAAATCTTTGCCCGTCTGGCAAAAAAATTCATAAGAGGTATCACCGAGCGCAAGCACGGAATATTTTAAACCATCGAGCTGCGGAGCTCGCTTGCTGTGCAAAAACTCATAAAAAGAAATAGCGCTGTCAGGCGGTTCGCCTTCACCGTGCGTGCTAACAATAATAAGCAAATGAGTCAGCTTTTTAAGCGTATTGCTTTTAAAATCATTCATCGAGGACAGCGTCACCTGACAGCCCTGTTCCTCAAGCTGTTTTTTCAACTTCTTCCCTAATCCGCTGCTATTGCCTGTCTGGGATCCGATTAGTACAGTAACTTCCTTCGGTGCTGCCGGCGTTGCTTGAACAGTCTCGAGAGCAGCTGGAAGTGCCGAAATGGAAGCTGTAGAGGTACTGTTTGCCATTGATATTGTTACAGCTGCAGCTGATAAATAGCCATTCAGCCATATTCTTTGTGTATCTGACAATGTTGGCAGAAGACGATTGAGCAAATCCGCTTGCTCTTGTGTAAAAGGGCTGTTCGTTACTTGGAGCACCAACTAAATCCACCTCTCGCAGTATACTGGAATGTTATTAATCTTTCATTTTCGTATATCATTACAACTGAAAGTAACACAGTATTCCGATGAGGTCAATTAGAATTAAATGATACGATTTATTAGAAATAATAATAAATGCTTTTTATACGGGCTTTCAGTTATTTGAAGCGCAAAAAAACCGTCCCCGCCGACTTATGCAGCCAAGCAGGAACAGTCCCTAATTTCCATATCTTAAAACCGTTCTGACACGATCTTCGCTTGCGTGAACAGCAGCAAATAGTCTCGGCCGCCTGCTTTAGAATCCGTCCCTGACATATTAAAGCCGCCGAACGGATGGGTGCCTACTAGCGCTCCTGTGCACTTTCGATTAAAATACAGATTGCCCACAAAAAACTCGCGTCGCGCACGTTCCAGATTAGCACGGTTATTAGACATGACTGCGCCTGTCAATCCATATTCCGTATCGTTCGCGAATGCCAGCGCTTGTTCAAATGATCCCGCTTTCGTAAAGGCAATGACTGGACCGAAAATTTCCTCCCGTGAAATACGGGCTCCAGCTTCAACATCCGTGAAGATCGTTGGCTCTACATAGTATCCATTCGAGACGCAAGCGCCTCCTCCGAGCCGTAAGCTTCCTTCACTTTTGCCTATTTTAATATATTGCTCTATTTTACGATAAGCTGCCGAATCGATAACCGGTCCTATATCGACAGTACGCTCCGCTGGATTTCCTACTATAAGCTTCTTTGAATGTTCCACTACTTTCGCCAGCACAGCATCATAAGCCGATTCATGAATAATCGCTCGTGAACAAGCAGAGCATTTCTGACCAGAGAAGCCAAAAGCCGAAGCTGTTATCGCTTGCGCTGCTAAATCCAAATCGGCATGCTCATCTACTATAATAGCGTCCTTGCCTCCCATCTCGGCTATAACGCGCTTTATCCATTTCTGATCCTTACTTATTCGGGCAGCCCGCTCATGTATGCGCAATCCTACATCACGTGAGCCTGTAAAGCTGATAAAGCGCGTCAACGGATGCTCGACCAAATAATCCCCAATTGTACGGCCTGAGCCTGGCAAATAGTTAACGACACCAGGAGGTACCCCCGCTTCCTCCAACAGCTGTACGAATTTGGCCGCGATGACCGGAGTCGCGCTGGCCGGCTTTAATACTACAGTATTGCCCGTTACGAGCGCAGCGGTCGTCATACCGGCCATGATGGCCAGCGGGAAATTCCATGGCGAGATAACAACGCCCGCGCCGAGCGGAATATAGTACAGTTCATTTTCTTCTTCATCAATCGCGGTTAATGACTGCGGTCCGCTTAGCCGCTGCATTTCACGCGCATAAAATTCCATAAAGTCAATAGCTTCAGCCGTTTCCGCGTCAGATTCGGCTCGCGTCTTGCCCGCTTCAAACGTCAACCATGCCGACCATTCATGTTTACGGCGGCGCATCAACGCTGCCGCTCGATATAAACAGCGTGCGCGCGCATTCGGCTCAACCTGACTCCAGGCTTCGAACGTGCTTGCTGCAGCTTGGATGGCTCGTTCTGTATGCGCGCAGTCTGCTTGTTCCACAACACCAATGACCTGAACTAGATTGGCCGGGTTTACCGACCCGGCAGTCTGTCCGGTCTTGAGGCGCTCTCCGCCAATAATTAAAGAATAATACTTTCCCAGATCCGACTCAATCTTTTTTAATGCGGCATCATATTCCTCGTTGCACTTTTCCAGCTTAAAGTTCGTTAAAGCTTCATTCGTAAAATCTACCCGCATAGTCAAGTCCTCCTTGCTTGCATGGGGTGTCAATCAGCGTTCTACACATATGCCGCAGACTGATCCCATGCGAATAGGTATATGACTATATGTATTCGCAGGCTAGTTCCTTTGCTATTCGTGACATTGCTATTCTCAAATGTGAAATGCCTATATGCAACTTTCATTCGGTTCCAGGAATGGCAAATGCTTTTGGAAATATAATAACTAAGTATAAGAAAGAGAGGGACAATCCAAATGGCAACCAACACAACATTGATCATTCGGCTAGAAATAAGCAAAAACTCTGTAACCTTCACTGAAATGGTCCGTGCGATCAACGAAGCTGGGGGCGATATTATAGCCATTGATACGACACGCTCCGGTAAGGATTCAACGATCCGAGATATTACTGTTAATGTAAGCGAAACATCCGCTGAGAACATCGTCGATGCATTGTCGGAGCTCCAAGGCATTACCCTAATTAACGTATCTGATTCCATATTCCTCGCACATTTAGGCGGAAAAATCGAAATTGCTCCTAAAACCCGCATTAAAACTCGCGAGGATTTATCTAAAGTATATACACCAGGTGTTGCACGCGTTTGCTTGGCAATTAAGGATAACCCGCTCAGCGCCTATTCACTCACGATCAAACGCAATACAATTGCCGTTATCTCTGACGGCACCGCTGTGCTTGGTCTTGGCGATATCGGCCCGGAAGCCGCTATGCCGGTCATGGAGGGCAAAGCGATGCTCTTTAAGCAGCTGGCTAATATAGATGCTTTTCCCTTATGCTTGGCAACCAAGGATACAGAGGAGATTATTCATACCGTAAAGCTGCTCGCGCCAGCCTTCGGCGGCATTAATCTGGAGGATATTGCTTCGCCGCGCTGCTTCGAAATTGAGCAGAGATTAAAGGAAGAGCTCGATATTCCCGTCTTTCATGACGATCAGCACGGAACGGCTGTTGTGCTGCTGGCAGGTTTGCTTAACGCGCTAAAGCTGGTTAACAAATCTCTGTCTCATATTCGCATCGTCATCGCAGGAGTAGGGGCGGCAGGTACCTCTATTATCAAAATACTGCTGGCTGCAGGAGCAACCGATATTGTTGCGGTTGACCGTGAAGGAGCGCTGCTGCGCACAAAAACCTATACTAATCCGATGTGGAATTGGGTTGCCGCACATACCAATCCTAAGCAGCTCAGCGGCGCGCTATCCGACGCTATTCGCGGGGCGGACGTCTTTATCGGCGTGTCCTCCAAAGGCGTGCTGACCGTTCAGGATATACAACTAATGACTAGTGACCCCATTGTGTTCGCAATGGCCAATCCAGAACCAGAGATCGACCCAGAACTGGCGGAACCTTATGTCAAAATATTAGCGACCGGAAGAAGCGACTATCCGAATCAAATAAATAATGTCCTTTGCTTTCCCGGCATCTTTCGGGGCGCGCTCGACTGCCGCGCTTCCGCCATTAACGAACAGATGAAGCTGGCAGCCGCATGGGCTATCGCGTCTGTTGTCAAGGAAGACGAGCTCCATGAGCATTATATTATTCCAACGATATTCAATGATAAGGTTGTTCCTGCTGTCAGAGACGCCGTTGTTCAGGCGGCCATTGACAGCGGAGTTGCGCGGCGTATCCCGCATGAATTCACGGTTAACAGCAGATAGCCGTGTTCTTGCAATAAAAAAACGTTCCCTGGTAGACTTCACGCCCAGGGAACGTTGTATCATAATTTGATCCGTTGATTAATATCTTTCACATAATCATCGATGACTTGAACTTCAATAATCTCATTATTATTTACAAATTTGAATACGCCGTTATTAAAGTCGGTTCCTACTTCTTTATAAAAGATACCTTCATATTTATCGGTATGAGTATGATTGAAGCAAAGCTTATAGCCGTTATCATCCTCGTGCAAGTAAGCCCGAATGCCTTTCTCGTAAAAATCATCCTTATGATTCAGATCGCGAGAAATCGATATGACATGAAGGTCTACAAAGGTCAGCTCATTCAACAGCACATTAATGAAGGAGCCCTTCGTAATTTCCTCCCAGCGGCTTTGTGCGGTCTGCCCTAGCACAATTTGCGTTACATTCTTCTCCTTGGCAACTTCGCCTATCACTTTCGCTACTGGACGCTTCTCATTATATTTCACAATAAAATCTGCTGCCTCATGCTCTTCGGCAACCTTTTTCCACTTTTCCATATAGTGAATCTTCTCAATATCCCACTCATCCTGCGGCAAGGGATCTACAGTTAACACGTACATTGGACAGTTCAACAGCTTAGCGATGATTCCGCCCCTGCGGATGAGACGCTCGCCATTGGGACCATAATATACACAGACAAGTATACATTCATTCATGCTGCCTTTTCTCATTTTTTTGGAATCACCTCTCTAAACATAATACATCTAGACTAACGATTACATTTGGTAATGTCAATTAGGTTGTTGTATAATTACATTAACTATTAATATAAGCGATATTTATAAATCTAGCTCTTTGCTAATTTGGATAAGCTTGTTAATTATTTATTTTTGAAAACAAATAGGGTCACATAGATCAGGGTCAAACAGATCCAGTTCAATTTCTTGCCGTTTTGTTTACTAATCATTAGGAGGGGACCATTTGACTGCTTTACACATCGCTGTATTAACTCCATTTATTGCTGTTCCGCTAATACCCATTCTGTATAAAATACTTCGCCGAATACATACAGGTTGGTTCGTATTGCTTGTACCGCTGGCATTGTTATTCTTTTTTGGCACCTATTTTTCATTCCAGGAGCCGTTAGAGCCAGTCCTTTATTCCGTGCCATGGATTCCAACCTTGGATATTCATTTCACCGTTTACCTTGACAGCCTGTCTCTCTTGTTCACGCTGCTTATAACAGGCATCGGCACATTAGTCGTTCTATATTCAATTTTCTATATGTCTATGGATCGTGAGAAGCTTCATCTCTTCTACGCTTATCTGATGCTCTTCATGGGCGCAATGCTCGGATCCGTACTATCGGACAATCTGCTTGTACTCTACTCCTTCTGGGAATTAACAAGCGTATCCTCCTTCCTGTTGATCGCCTATTGGTATCAACGCAAAAAATCACGCTACGGCGCTCAAAAAGCTATGTATATTACGATGACCGGCGGATTTGCCATGCTGCTCGGATTTATTATTTTGTATGTCATTTCCGGAACGCTAAGCATTCGCGAGCTTATCTCGATGACAGATATGCTGTCCCAGCATTCCCTGTTCATACCCGCGATGTTCTTTATTATGATTGGAGCGTTTACGAAATCAGCGCAATTTCCATTCCATATTTGGCTGCCCGATGCGATGGAAGCTCCGACACCTGTCAGCGCCTATTTGCATTCCGCTACAATGGTCAAGGCAGGCGTCTACCTGGTAGCTCGTTTAACTCCTGTATTTGGAGGCCATCTGGAATGGTTTTGGACGATTTCTATCGTTGGTATCATCACGATGTTCGTTGGGTCATTTATTGCCGTGCGGCAGACTGACCTTAAAGCGCTGCTCGCCTATTCAACAATAAGCCAGCTAGGCTTAATTATGAGTTTGCTCGGCGTAGGCTCCATGTCGCTTAACCCGCAGTACAGCGGAAGCTCGATGGTGTTCGCAGGAGCTATTCTTGCCGCTGTATTCCACCTGATTAATCATTCTATCTTCAAGGGTTGCCTGTTCATGATGGTAGGCATCCTTGACCACGAGACAGGCACGCGGGATATTCGCCGGCTAGGAGGCTTAATGCATGTCATGCCGATATCGTTCACCCTAACGATGATCGGCGGATTCTCCATGGCAGGTCTGCCTCCTTTCGGTGGATTTATTAGTAAAGAAATGTTCTTTACCGGCATGCTCACTGCGCCGCGCACAATGTCAGATTGGCTGCTCTTCCTGCCGATTATTGCATGGGTTGCCAGTGTATTCACATTTGTCTACTGTATGATTCTTGTATTCAAAGCATTTGCAGGGCCTTACCAGCCGGAAGAACTGGAACGCAAGCCTCATGAAGCGCCGATTGGAATGCTTATTTCGCCAATTGTGCTTGCGGCACTTGTGCTTGTGCTGTTCTTTTTCCCGAATTTACTTACTACAGCTATTCTTGAACCTTCGGTTAAGGCTATTATTCCAGGAGCTTTTCCGAACGGAGTACAATGGCATGCTCATTTAGCCGCTTGGCATGGACCTAATACAGAGCTCTTCATGACAATCGGGATCATCGTGTTTGGGACGCTGCTCTATACCTATTATACGAAATGGAGATCGATCTACCACAGCTTGCCAGTTAAGCTGACAATCAATCAGCTCTATGACCGCGGCTTAGTCGGTATGGAGCGTGTCGCGGGCAAAGTGACGAAGAGCTACATGCTAGGTACAGCTCCTGTGTATTTATCCTATCTGTTCATCTTTTTAGTTGTGTTAGTCGGCGGCTCTCTGCTGCTGCTGAACGGGTTCCACTTTGATCCATCGAATGATTCGGATATCGCGCTCTATGAATATATGCTCGGCTTTATAATGGTCGCAGCATCGATCTATATTTTATTTACGAAGTCCCGGCTGTTATCCATCATTTCGGTCAGTGTAGTCGGCTATATCGTCTCGATGTTCTTTGTTATATTCAGAGCGCCAGATTTAGCGCTGACTCAGCTCGTCGTTGAGACCATCTCCACAAGTCTCTTCTTGCTGTGCTTCTATTTCTTACCGAAGGTGAGCCGAATGATTACGCCGGTAAAGCTAAAGATCGGCAATGCCGTCATTGCGCTGGCCGTGGGCACTACCTTAACGCTTGTTGGCCTGTCAGCGCAAGGACATCGTTTATTCGAACCGATTTCGGAATATTTTAAAGACTCATACACTCTTGCGGGAGCCAAAAATATTGTCAACTCGATACTCGTTGATTTCCGCGCCTTCGATACGATGCTGGAAATTGTCGTTCTATTCACCGCGGGCGTAGGCATTTACACGTTAATTAAGCTTCGTCATGCAAGGAGTGATGAGCAATGAAATATAAATTTACAGATGTTATTCTTCAGACTGCGACTAAGGTGCTCGTATTCATTATTATGACCTTTTCGATCTATGTGCTTTTTGCGGGGCATCATAATCCGGGAGGCGGATTTATCGGCGGGCTAATTACCGCCTCTGCACTTGTGCTACTCTACATCGCATTCGATTTTCAAACCGTCCGCGAAATATTGCCGGTAGATTTTAAATTACTCGCGGCTGCAGGAGTTATCGTATCCGTACTTACAGGCACAGCTTCCTTCTTATTCGATGTGCCCTTCCTGTCACAGTCCTTCACCTACGTAGATTTGCCCTTCCTAGGCAAGACTGAGCTTACTTCAGCTCTTATCTTCGATTTGGGTGTCTATATGACAGTTGTCGGAACAACGTTGACCATTATTACAAGTATAAGTGAGGACGATAAATAATGGAGACATTCATCACGATCATCGCAGGCATTCTATTTACAACCGGCACCTACCTCGTCCTTAGTAAAAACCTGCTGCGTGTCATTCTAGGACTCACCTTATTCACGCATGCAACACATATGTTGTTAATGGCTATCAATGGATTGAAAAAAGGCGCGGCTCCATTGCTGGGAGAGGAAGCTTCTGCATATACAGATCCTATTCCTCAAGCGCTCATTCTAACCTCAATCGTCATTAGCTTTGCTCTGACCGCATTTTTGCTTGTGCTTGGCTATCGTACTTATATGGAGCACAAAAGTGACAATAACAAGCAACTGAGAGGTAACGAAGATGAGTAATATATTAATATTCCCTATCATTATTCCACTGTTGACCGGGATGAGCTTAGTTTTTTTCCGTCGCAGTATTAAGACGCAACAATTCATGTCGGTCATTATGCTCCTATTATCGATTGGCGTATCCGCGTATACTGTGCATCATATTTCGCAGAACGGCATTATAACTTTGGATGTTGGCGGTTGGGAAGCGCCGTTTGGCATTGCCTTAGTCGGCGATATGCTGGCAGCGCTGCTCGTACTCGCAGCCACTATCATCTGTCTCATGTGCATGCTGTTCGCCTTCGGATCTATTGGCGAGGACCATAAGCATCATTTCATGTATCCCTTCATGCTTATATTGCTAACCGGCGTCAACGGTTCCTTCTTAACTGGAGATATCTTCAATCTATTTGTGTTCTTCGAGGTCATGCTCATCTCCTCCTACGTCCTGCTTACCCTTGGCGGGAAGAGAATGCAGCTGCGCGAGTCTATTAAATATGTAACAATCAATGTTATCGCTTCTTCCTTATTTGTAATAGCGATCGCATACTTATATTCCGTCACCGGCACATTAAGTATGGCCCATCTGTCTGAGCGGGTAGCTGAAGCAGGACAAGACGGGCTGCTGACGACGATTAGCTTTGTATTCCTTACTGTCTTTGGACTGAAAGCAAGTCTGTTTTTGTTCTTTTGGCTTCCCGGTCCTTACAGTGCGCCGCCAGTTGCGATATCAGCACTATTCGCAGCTCTGCTGACGAAAGTCGGCATCTATGCCGTCGTGCGTACCTTTACGCTAATCTTCTATCATAAGCCTGAGATCACGCATACCGTTATTCTCATTATGGCTGCAGTTACGATGATTCTCGGCGCCTTAGGCGCTGTGGCACAGTGGGACATTAAGAAAATACTCGCTTACAATGTCATCGTATCCGTCGGTTTTATATTTTTCGGCGTTGGCGTCGGCACCTATGATTCTTTGAGCGGCGCTGTATTCTATCTACTGCACGATATGGTCGCTAAAGCGCTCATATTCATACTGGGCGGCGCTATTATTAAAATTTTCGGCACTGATAATCTTCGCAATATTAGCGGGCTAATTCTTGTCCGTCCTTGGCTCGCATGGATGTTCTTCCTGGCTGCGTTAACCCTCGCGGGTGTACCGCCTTTAAGCGGCTTTGTCGGCAAAGTGATCATACTGAAAGGCGGCATGGGCGAGGGGCATTTGATAATGTCGATCATTGGATTATTGTCTAGTCTGCTCGTTCTCTATTCCGTCATGAAAATCTTTATAAACAGCTTCTGGGGCGAAACTTTAATGGGCGATGGAGTAGAAAAAGCTACCGGCAACAGCGCATTAATACCTGGCTGTATTCTCGCCTTGCTTGTAGTTGGAATGGGTCTTGGCGGCGAATGGGTGCTAACCTACGTACAGCAGGCTGCAGATGTATTGGTTAATCCATCCTTATACATCGATGCTGTCTTTCACCGTAACGGTGCTTGATTTAACCTAATCTAAGGATGTGATTGACAATGACTACGCAAATATTAATAAATATTTTGATCGCATTCGTATGGATGCTGCTCAATGAGAGCTGGGACGCCATCAATTTCGGAGTAGGCTATTTGATCGGCTTCCTCATTATTTTATCGATGCGGCGCTTCTTTCCCGAGCCCTTCCATGGCCGTAAGCTTTGGTCCATATTCAAGCTGCTGTTCCTCTTTATCGTTGAGCTGTTCAAGTCCAGCGTCAATGTCATCATTCAAGTCATGCGTCCGAAGCTTAATATTCAGCCGGGAATTTTCCGATCTGAAACGATTCTGAAGACAGACTTTGAAATAACCTTATTATCAATGCTGCTCACTTTAACACCAGGCTCAGTCGTAATGGAGGTTGACGCAAGGGCCGGCGTTATGTTTATACACGCGATGGATGCGGATGATTTCCGTAAAAACATTACAAAAACCAAACGTACATTTGAAAAGGCTATAATCGAGGTGATGCGATAATGTTTGATAAAATAATGCTGCTGGCCATGTTCCTGCTAACGATATCTTTAGTTATTATGCTTTATCGCATTATTAAGGGACCTTCCGTTCATGACCGAATACTTGCTTTGGACTCCATTGGCTATATTATTATCGGTATTGTTGCTATATTGTCGATCATGCTTGATTCCCATGCCTACTTGGAAACGATCTTACTTATAGGTATTCTCGCTTTTCTGAGCACCATCGCACTTTGCAGATACTTGGAAAGAGGTGTTGTCATTGGTCGCAAAAGAAATGATTGAGTTAATCGTTGCCGCGTTCATTATGCTGGGGACGTTCATGACGCTATTAGCATCCTTCGGCGTTCTAAGACTTCCTGATGTATACAATCGGGCGCACGCTTCAACGAAGAGCGCGACCTTAGGCATATTGGCTATACTTCTTGGAGCATTTCTATATTTCTTCTTTACGCACGGCGTATCCAGCATCCGTCTGCTGCTAGGCATCGTATTTGTGTTCTTGACAGCGCCTGTTGCCGGACATCTAATTATTCGTTCCGCCCATCGGTCGAAGGTCGCGCTTGCCGATATTAGCGTGCAGGATGACCTGCAGCAATATCTCGACACGCTGACGCCAGAGGAGCAAGCAAGTCACAGCGCCGCGGAGTCGACTACGACTCCGGCACCAACTGCAACTGCCGAACAAGCTAAGAAAACCCATCGCGACCGACGTATGCAACACTAACAAAGAAAAAGCGATCAGGAGAACTTCCCTGATCGCTTCTTTTATGGATGCCAGCTATCTCTCCAGCCGTTTGCTGCTATCGAAACAACTCTTCTAGTAAACTATTAATTATGCCTGGCTGCTTGCCGCTTCAACCTCGCTGAGCGGAATGCCTAAAGCTTTCGCTACGCCTTCTCCGTAAGCCGGATCAGCTTTATAGCAGTTATTAATATGGCGTAATTGAACTTCCTTCGTCGTTCCTTGCATTTCGTTAGCTGTTGTATTGAACAATCTTTCCTGCTCTTCAGCAGACATCAGATTGAACAATTTGCCTGGCTGCTCGTAGTAGTTGGAGTCATCCTCACGGAAGTTCCAATGGCTTGCATTGCCGAACAAATCCAGATCCGGCTCTTGATGTTGTTTGCTGTCTTGATTATGACCATAGCTGTTAGGTGAGTAAGGCACGCTTGTGCTGTTAGGTAGCACTCTGCCGGCACCGTCTCTATGGAACGGACAGAAGTTCGCAACGTTCTTAGGATAGTTAACTGGAATTTGCCAGTAGTTCACGCCTAGACGATAGCGCTGAGCGTCACCATACGAGAATAGACGGCCTTGAAGCATTCTATCCGGCGAGAAGCCGATGCCTGGAACAACGTTCGCAGGGGAGAATGCCGCTTGCTCAACCTCAGCAAAGTAGTTTTCCGGGTTGCGGTTAAGCTCAACTTCACCAACCTCGATGAGCGGGAAGTCTTTCTTGTACCACACTTTAGTCAAGTCGAACGGATTATAAGGCATGCTGTTCGCTTGTTCTTCCGTCATGACTTGAATATACATTTTCCATTTAGGGAAGTTGCCTTCCTCGATCGCATTGAACAAGTCTCTTTGATGACTTTCCCGATCCTTGCCGACAATCTCCGATGCTGCTTGGCCCGACAAGTTCTTAATGCCTTGCTCGGATTTAAAATGGAACTTCACCCATGTACGTTCATTATTTGCATTGTAGAAGCTGAAAGTATGGCTTCCGAACATATGCATATGTCTATAGCTCGCAGGAATGCCGCGGTCGCTCATTACGATCGTTACTTGGTGCAGCGCTTCAGGCAGACTGGTCCAGAAATCCCAGTTCGCTTGAGGGTTATGCATATTCGTTTTCGGATCGCGTTTAACAACGTGATTCAGATCCGGGAAACGCTTAGGGTCTCTGAAGAAAAATACCGGCGTATTGTTGCCTACAAGCTCCCAGTTTCCTTCCTCTGTGTAGAACTTCATTGCTGTACCGCGAATATCACGCTCCGCATCGGCCGCGCCGCGTTCGCCTGCAACAGTGGAGAAGCGGATGAACATGTCTGTTTTCTTGCCTACCTCAGAGAATAGCTTTGCTTTTGTATATTTAGTAATGTCATTCGTAACCGTAAACGTTCCGTATGCGCCTGAACCCTTAGCGTGCATGCGGCGTTCAGGAATAACTTCTCTGTCGAAATGAGCCAGCTTTTCAAGAAGCCAAACATCCTGCAGAAGAACCGGGCCTCTTGCACCTGCTGTCATTGTGTCATCATCGTTAGTTACCGGTGCGCCAAAGGCTGTTGTCATTTTTTTCGATTCTTTTTCTGACATGAATATGTCCTCCTTTAAAATGATAATTATTATTAATTTATACTTAGTATAATATAATAATTATGTGGATATAGCAACTGAAAAAGGACTCATTCGCGCATATTTCATGCAATTTTCATCTTCAATTATATCATTAGCAACTCTTGTTAGGACAGACATTTTCTATATTATTTTATGCATATACCATTTGTCGCCTCTAAACCGCCACGCGAATATAACCCCGCGGACTCCCCATTCCGTAATCATTGCAATCCAGACACCAACTAGGCCATAGCCAAGCGTGACTCCGAGCAAATAGCCAAAACCGACGCGTAAAAGCCACATCGTAGTAAGTGAAGCCATTGAAGTAAACTTCGAATCTCCGGCAGCCCGCAAAGCAGCAGGCATAACAAAACTGTACGACCAGACGATCGGCTGAGCTATCGCAATCATAACAATGAGAGTAAAGATAGTTGAGACAATTTCCTCCGGCGGCGCATACAGTTTGATCAAGTAAGGGAACAGCGGTAAAATAACGAACGCCATAAAAATAAAAAACAAGCTGGAAAGTTTCAGCAGCGATTTGACAAACTTTCTGGCATCATCCATATCTTTGCGGCCGATTGCTTGACCGACTATCGTCACTATAGCCGCGCTTAGCGTAACCGCACCCACCTGAAATAGCATGGAAATGGAATTGCTTATCGCGTTAACGGTCATGGCCAACGTTCCGAACTTCACAATATAAGTTTGAGTCAGCAATTTGCCGCCATTGAAGAACAGCTGCTCCATCGCAAACGGAACGCCGATATACATAATTTTTTTCAAAATCGCGAAATTCGCATGAAGCGCGTTTTTTAGCTTAAAGCGAAGCGTATGATTATACTTTAATAAGTAAACGAGTGACGCCGCCATCCCTAGTACTCTAGCAGCAATTAAGGATATAGATAAACCGAGTACACCCATATCAAAGCCTTTAATTAAAATAAAATTGAGAATAAAGTAGCTGACGTTCAAAATAACCGAAAGTACTAGGCACGCCTTCGTCTCCGCAACGCCTCGAAGCGCTCCTGTAGCGGCTTGAAAGATTGCTGCAAATGGATAAGAGATACAGCTTCCTATCAGAAACAATCGGGCATTGTCCATAACATCCTTCTCAGCGCTGCCAAACAGCATATTGAGCAAAGGATTATGAAAGGCGATAACAAGTACGCTTAATAGGGCCGAGAGCACGGCTACCGATGAGATCGCCTGCGCTGCCGATTTAGATACCATTTCGGTATCCCCTCTGCCCTTATACTGGGCAACAATAACGGTACCGCCCGTAGCTACGGCGATAAACATGCTCACTACAAAAATATTAATCGAGTCTACCATGCTTACCGCGCTGACCGCTGCAACACCTGAGGAGCTGACCATTGCCGTATTCATAATGCTCATCAACACGATAAAGATAGAATCAACAAATAAGGGGATAATAATAGCGAAAACCTGTTTATAATTCATCCCATTTCCACTAAAATACTTTGCCAATAACGACTCGAATCTGTTCTGTCTCTTCACTGCTGGCTTCTGCAATACCTATTCCCTTCTTTTCTCATGCAATTTCAGATGATGCTGCATTGTAGGTTGTACCCCATATTATAGTCCTATCAGTACAAATAATATAGTTTTTTAAGTATATTCAATAGTTTGTTCCCAGATATGCTGAGCCTAGCGCAGCTTTGAGTCTTCGGTGACAGGACAATAACCTCCGCCAAGTGTATAATAGTCCTATCCTTATTTACTGGAGTGTGAGATAAAATCATGATGAATGCAAAATTGCAGCCGAATCTAAATCGTGAATATATATTAAATTGGCTCGAACAACTGTTAAATACGCCAAGTCCAAGCGGCTATTGCATGACTATTATGAAGCTGGTGAAAGAAGAGGCTGAACGTCTCGGCTATTCGCTCGAGCTGACTCCGAAAGGAAACGGCATCATTACAATCCCGGGAGAGGATAAAGAGCATGTGCTTGCCTTGTCCGGCCATGTCGATACGCTTGGCGCAATGGTTCGTTCCATTAAACCGAACGGCATGCTTCGCTTTACCCCAATCGGCGGTTACGCTATGCAAACTGTCGAAGGCGAATACTGCAAAACCCATACTCGTGACGGCCGCGTCTATGAAGGTACGGTCCTTTCTACAAAGCCTTCGGTGCATGTGTATCCGGACGCGCGCGACTGGAAGCGCGAGGAAGCTCATATGGAGGTTCGAATCGATGAGCTCGTCACCTCGAAGGAAGAGACGGAAGCGCTCGGCATATCGGTCGGCGACTTCATATCCTGGGATCCCCGCGCACGCCTGCTGCCTAACGGTTGGATAAAGTCACGTCATCTTGATGATAAGGCAAGCGTAGCAGCGCTGTTCGGCCTGCTGGAATGGCTGAAACACCAGGACAAAGCACCCGCTCGGACGGTAAAAATCATTCTGTCGACCTACGAGGAAGTTGGCCATGGAACATCCCATATCCCTTCGGATATTACCGAGATGATCGCAGTTGATATGGGAGCTTTGGGCGATGATTTATCCGCTACAGAACGGGATGTGTCCATCTGCGCCAAAGATTCCTCCGGCCCTTATGACTACGGAATGACTACAAAGCTAATAGAACTTGCCAAACGCGAGCAATTGCCTTACGCTATCGATATTTATCCGCAGTACGGTTCAGACGCCTCTGCCGCTCTTCGCGGGGGCAGCAACATACGTGCTGCTCTGATCGGACCTGGCGTCCATGCCTCTCATGGCATGGAGAGAACGCACTCGGATGCTGTGGTCAATACGGCTGCATTGCTTATTGCTTATATAATGGAGCCGGTAGAGATATGATCATGGAAGGAGCAGCTACAGCTATGACAGAAGAACGGACAGACATCGAAGAGACGCTCATTTCAGAAGAGGAGCTTCAGCAAGCGGTGGAGCTCTTTAATACGGCATATCCTTTTTTTATAGATGAGATTGAGCGTGTGGAGGAATCGCGCGGAAAGCTTAGCGACTTTCAACTCATGATGGCTATTGCGGTTGCCAAGGATCGGCTCATTATTTTCGGATGGAATTGCCGCCGGGCATTAAACGCTATTTTTGATTCATTCGCAGAGGTGTACAAGCAATCCGGCCGAAGCGAGGCAGAGGTTTGGGCAGAGGACACTTTCAACTCCAGCAGGGAGCATGTTCAGCTTCCCGAGGAAGACAGCACGGCTCTTAAGGAGCATGCCAATCCTAAGATCATTGAGCTGAAGCTGCATATTCAGGCCAAGGAAGCCGAGCTGCAGCAGCTTTATATGGAGCTGGAGCTTCTGCAACAAGCAGGAAACAGTGTTCCTGAGGGAATTACCTAGAAGCTGTTTCATTAACATTATCGAACTAAATCCAATCTTAAACAATAGTCTCCCGCTACATAAAAAAGATCGCATGCACTAGCCCAATACGGCTAAGCATGCGATCTTTTTTTTGATAGATATGATATGAGTCCGTGGATGCAATAATTAACGAAGCAGCTTCATGAACTCTCGCATAAAGCCTGGCAGATCAGGCCAAGCGTGACCGCTCACCAGCTTACCGTCCACATGCAGCGTGTCGTCAGCATACGTCGCTCCAAGAGCTTCAACATCGGCTTTGCAGGCATTATAAGCGGTTAGCGTCTTGCCTTGGAAAAAAGATTTATCTTTAAGAACAGTGAATACTTGCACGCCATGACATATAGCGCCGATCGGCTTATCAGCCTCAATGAAGTGCGCAAGGATAGCTGGCAAGTCCTTATCATTACGGATGTATTCCGGCGCCCTTCCGCCTGGAATGACTAGCGCGTCATAATCAGCTGGATGAACGTCAGCGAAGGAAATATTGGACGTAAGCTGATGCGCCGGCTTCTCGGTGTATGTCTCCCATCCGTCAACGAAATCATGACATACCGTATGTAATACCTTCTGTTTCGGCGATGCTACCACAGCTTCGAAGCCTTCCTCAATTAAACGATAAAGCGGGTAATAAACTTCCAGAACCTCTGCAGCATCTCCTGTTGCAATGAGTATCTTCTTGGACATAATTACACACTCCCAACTGCTTATTTTTGGTAATCTCACCTTAATTATAGAAGTGTGCTGGAAATATCGTCGTCAATAGCTCCAAAGATGTGTCTTCAGTTTAACAACCGCATAGAAACTGTCGATCCATTGTGCATCCCGATCGGTTCGGCCGCTGCAACAACGGAAATCGTGCTTAGAGTAACTTTGGTGGATGGCGCTGCTGCTGTAGCAGCGAAAAACGCGATTACAGCAAGTGAGCGGATAGTCTGGGATCGGTTCGGCCGCTGCAACAACGGAAATCGTGCTTAGAGTAACTTTGGTGGATGGCGCTGCCGCTGTAGCAGCGAAAAACGCGATTACAGCAAGTGATTTGTGCAGGCAGGATTCGGTTTAGTAGATTTACTTGTCCACAATAAATCGACAGTCTCACATAGTAGCAAATACTCTCATCCAAGCCTATTTAGATATCAGCTCATTGCTCATACCCCATATTTTTTCAACATTTTCACTATTGCGAGCATATTGGGGGTAACTTCTTGAGCCGAAAATATTTTTCAACTGCTCTAATCCCGTTTCGCTGACAGATGGCTGTACAATTTCCCGCTTGTGATTAATGAACTGACCCGTAATTCCGCTGAAATCTCCCGAGGTGCATATATGATAATAGTTATCCGCCATGCCGGACGGCAATGGATTCATTACATTCTGAGCCCGCGCAAGCATTCTCCAAACCGGACTCATCTTCTGAATGGTTTCCTTAGACAGCTTTACGCGGTTAATCTGAATCGCATTAACTTTAATTCCTCGGCCTTTAAGCTGCTCAGCCAGTTTGAAGGTCAGCATAAGCAAGCCCATCTTGGAGTCCCCGTACATTTTATAAGTATTATGCCGGCGTACATCCCGGAATTCACCGCGCAAATTATCAAAATCGATTTTCCTTTTCGGATCGAAAAAGTTTTTTATATTCGTTGTACATGCATTTAGTACCCTTGCATCTTGCGATTGCTCAAGTCGGTCCGCCAATAGAGTTGTCATTAATAAGGGTCCAAAAGCATTCGTTGCGAATGACAGCTCAATATGCTCCGGACTCAGCATATATTTCTTCTCTCCATGGTTCATGTAAGCCGCATTATGTATGAGAATATCCAGTCTTGGAAATTTCGCTTTGAACTCTTCGCAGAAAGCGCGGATCGATTGGAAGGAGGATATATCAAGCTGCATTAGATCAACCTTCGGGTTGTTGGCAGCCGCTATAATCTCTTCCTGAACAGGCTTGCTAATCGCCATGTTGCGGCAAGCCATAATGACATGATAGCCTTCATACGCGAACTTCAATGCCGCTGCCTTGCCTATGCCTGAATTTGCTCCGGTTATAACTACGATTTTCCCTTTCAAGTCTATCGCAACCTCCATATTTATCTATTTCGGATCCGCTAACTCTCGATGGATTTCGAACATAGCTATTTACCTCGTTGCACACCATCGCTCCAACAGCCCTGGCTGTGTTCGACTATTACCCATGTTGCACACCATCGCTCCAACAGCTTGGGCTACGCATGTCTATTGCCCTCGAGCGGTAATTTCTACCGTTAAATTTGATGCGTAACAGTATTACACGACTGCAAGGGAAATTTCTACCTTTAAACCGCAATAACTTCGGCTCTTTACTACATTTGCGAGTTTTAGAGGAAGAAACTTCCCTTAAGAAGACATTTAAATGCTACTCATTCATTTTAACGGTAGCTTTTACCGTTAGACAGCTGGGTGGATTCAACACATATCCGTCAGACAGCTGGGTGGATTCAATACATATCCGTTAGACAGCTGGGTGGATTCAACACATATCCGTTAGACAGCTGGGTGGATACAGTACATATCCGTTAGCAGCTGGCTGGATACAACACGCATCAGTTAGCAACTGGCTGGATACAACACATTCCCGTTAGACACTTGGTGGATACAAAACCTGCTCATTAGCTCTAGAACATAAGTAAAAATCTTCGTTAATCTACTTGACCATTATTGTTTTGCTGCCAGCACCTTGCGGGACGCTTCAACGAATTGCTTCAACGCTTGTTCAACAATCGTTCTTGGACATGCCAAGTTGATGCGAAGCCAGCCTGCGCCTTCCGTTCCGAACATGGATCCTTCATTGAACGCTACTTTAGCTTGCTTGAACATAAGATCCTTAATACCAGCCTGATCCAATTCAAGCGCCCGGCAATCCAGCCATAGCAGGTAGGTGCCGTCAGGCTTTAATGGCTTCACTTCCGGCAGATGCTGATGCAAGTATTCCAGCGCATATTCCAGATTTCCTTTCACATAGCCAAGCATCTCATCTAGCCATTGCCCGCCTTCATTATAGGCAGCTATTACTGCATCCTGGGCGAAGTGCTGCGCCATATGCAAACTAAGCGACTTTAACCGTTTATCTAATTTCAAGCGCATAGCCCGATTGGAAACGACGATGAACGAAGTATGAAGCCCCGGCAAGTTAAAGGTTTTGGTCGCGGCTAGCGCAGTAATCGTCCGATCTGCGATCTCCTCGGAAATCGAGGCGAACGGGATATGCTCCTTGCCTGGAAACACGAGGTCGCAATGGATTTCATCCGATACGACGACAACGTCATATTTTACACAAAGCCCGGCTAATCTCTCCAGCTCTTCTCTCGACCATACCTTGCCGCCCGGGTTATGCGGATTGCATAGCAGCATCAGCTTAGCCCCATCCTGGAACAAAGCTTCCAGATGACTGAAGTCCATTTCGTATTGTCCATCATCATTAAGAATTAACGGATTTTTCGCTACAACCCGGCCATTGCTTTCGATCACATCATAAAACGGATAATAAACGGGTGATTGCAACACAACCCTTGCCCCAGGCTCGCTGAATTGCTCTACAGCAAGACTTAGCGTCGTCACAACACTAGGAGCGTCTAAAATCCAGCTTTTATCCAAGCTCCAATTATGACGGCGTTCGTACCAGCCTATAATCGCATCGAAATAGTCATCAGTCCGAATGGCATAACCGTAAGCGCCTAACTGAGCTCTCTTCACCAGCACATCTTGAACAGCCTGCGGACTTGGGAAGTCCATATCTGCAACCCATAATGGCAAAATATCTTTGCTTCCGAATAAATGTTCTACTTGATCCCATTTATAGGAACGTGTATTGCGGCGATCAAGTAATTGGTCAAAATTGTTTATCATAAAGGTCCGCCTCTCCATCATTTCTCTAGTAAACGCAAAATTTAAGCGTTATCTATTATCCTAACTCTATATGAATAGCTTTTCAATTACGGGACATCATAAAATTGTTAATCGTTACCTATCCAGTAAAGGCGGTATCTTCTATGACGAGTGATAATCAGCAGACTACTATCCCGACTCTTCAGCATACTCTCGATAATTTCAAGGATTGTTACGATCTGGTCCATCATTCATTGCCGGATATTCAGGTTGATCTCGTCTATTTTTTCCACATGATTGGACATGAAGAATTTGATCGCGATGTCATTACACCGCTAACGGAGGCTGGGCAGCCTGCGCTGCAAACCTTGTTAAAACGTAGCCAGTATCAGCTTACATTGAACTCCAAGCACCTAATTAAAGGAATACTGGAAGGAAGCGTAGCCATTTTCCACAACGGCGATGCCTATCTGGTAAATGTTGCAAAGCCTGCAACAAGACCCGTTCAACAATCAGAGTCTGAAACGGTTATTTCTGGTCCGCATGACGCTTTTGTTGAAAAGGCCGAACTCAATTTATCGCTAATTCGAAGCAAACTAAAAAGCTCACATCTCAAGGTTATACGTTTAGAAGTAGGCGAGGTAACCAAGAACGCTGTATATATTCTTTACATAGACGGCTTGGCGAACATGGATAATGTTAACGAGCTTGTTAATCGGATTCAACTAATCGAAACCGACAGCGTCTATGACAACAATATGCTCCTTCAATATATCGATGACGCTCCGAATTCTGTCTTCCCAATATTTCAGTCATCAGAACGAACCGATACGGCTGTATCCAAATTAATTGGGGGAAGAGTTCTTGGCATACTCGACGGCAGCCCTACTGTCTTCTCGGCACCAACATCCTTTTTCGAGTTTTTCACGTCGCCTGATGATTACTATCAATTATGGCCGATCGGAACGGCGACCAGACTATTAAGACTAGTTGCCATTATTATTACGCTTTCCTTTACTGCGCTATATGTATCTGTAACAACCTTTCATTATGAAATGATACCGGAAACATTGCTGCTCACATTGACAGAGTCCAGAAGCAGGGTGCCTTTCCCGCCGATCTATGAAGCTTTGCTTATGGAGCTTACGATTGAACTGCTGCGTGAAGCCGGCGCCAGACTGCCGTCAAAAATCGGACAAACGATCGGTATCGTTGGCGGTATTGTTATCGGTCAGGCAGCCGTACAAGCAGGACTGACGAGCAATATTCTAATTATTGCAGTTGCTTCGTCAGCTATAGCTTCCTTTGTAATTCCGAGCTATGTGATGAGTGCATCCATACGGCTAATACGGTTTGGTTTGATTTTCTTAGCCGGTATTTTGGGCAATCTCGGTATTCTTATGGGAATTGCGCTTATTCTCATCCACCTATCCAGCTTAACAAGCCTAAAGGCTTCCTATATGACACCATTAACACCATTAAATTTGTCTGATTGGCGCGATGTGTTCATTCGAGCTCCTTTTTGGGCGATGAAAAGAAGACCTTCACAAACACGGAGCCCGAACATGATCGAAAACAAAATGAAGAAATAATCGGAGGTCATCATGAAAGAAAAGCTATATCCCGTCCATGTGGCTCTACTTATTTACATCCTTCAAACTGGCGTAACCTTATTTTCGCTTCCGCGTTTATTAGCTCAGCACATCGGATACAATGGCTGGGCTTCTCTCTTTATTTTTTCAGCAATCGCAATAGCTAATATATTACTTATTGGATTACTACACCGGGTTGGTAAAGGAAAGTCGATTTTTGTTATTATCGAACAAAGTTTGCCCAAATTCATTGCATTTCCACTCTATTCCATATTAATTGCGCTGTGGAGTTTAATCGGCTGTTTGGTTATGAAGCAATATGTCATTATATTCCAAGTATTTGCTTTTCCAGGCGTTCACCCCATGTTTATAAAAGCGCTTGCCGACTTTCTAGCTTATGCGCTCGTCATTAAAGGAATTTATATCCTATCTAAAGCTGCAACTAACTTCTTTTTTGTATTATTTTGGTTACTTCTGCTCCTGTTGTTTTTCGTAAAAGAGTTTCATTTCATAAATTTAACGACATTCGTTTTCAAGGACAGCTCTGATCTGTTAATGGGAGGACTTGGCATCTACTCTGCTTTTCTCGGTTATGAGCTATCGATTCTTTTGTTTCCCTATGCTGAAAAGAAAGGCTTCGTGAAAGCTGTCATTACTGGGAACTTGCTGTCTACTTTAACCTACTTATCTGTGAGCTTCGTTTCCTTTGGGTTCTACAGTATCGGCCAGCTAAGACGTATTCAATTTCCTATTTTTGATTTATTGGCCTACATACAATTGCCCTTTATTGAGAGAATCGAAAGCCTCGTATTTGCCATATTCCTCTTGTCAGCTTTGATTATTTTAAGCATGTACATGTGGGCGGCTATAGAAGCTTCTCGAAGAATAATACCTAAGGCAAATAGGAAAAAGTACATAGCATTATTGTTCCTTATAGCTTATATCGTGTCATGGATTCCTGACACTCTTCATGAGGTTACACGTGCCTTGCGACTTCTCAGCTTCATGGAGATGGGAGTTGCTTTTGGACTTCCGCTATTCCTCCTATTGCTGATAATTATTCAGAAAGGAGTGAAAGGCCGTGCATAACCGACTGCCTATAGCAGTTATAATGCTTTGCGCTGTTATTTTTTTAAGCGGCTGCGGTGAACAAAATATTTTGGAAAGACTCGGGTTTACCCATTCGGTCACCTTTGACCAATTACCTGACAAGACAGACATGGACAATAAATTGTTAATTGGCATCTCAGTCCCTCGCTATGAATCGATGGGGAAAGGCTCAAACCGAGAATTTCTTAGTACTGTTGCAGAATCAGGTAAAGAGGGTAAGCAGAAGCTTTCTAGACAAACGGAGTTTAAGCTGGTAAGCGGTCAAATGCGAAATGTATTTTGGGGTCAGGACTTAGCCAAAAATGGGGTATGGGATCAGCTCAATGCATTTTTGAATGATTCGACCATTTCCCCGAGAGTGAAGGTTTCCGTCGTCAGCGGCAGTGCTCATGATCTGCTTATGAAAGATTTTCCGCCGCACTCGCGCACAGGACAATATATTGACCGCATGCTGGAAAAAGAATCAAACTCACAAACCGTAGTTAATGTTAACTTATTTGAGTTTACGCGGGATTATTGGGATGATGGCATTGATCCCATTACTCCGCTCATTAAAGATAATGGAAAAGAGGTTGTTATAGATGGAATCGCTCTTTTTGATGATGATCGTTATGTCGCGAGAGTTCCTCCTGAATTAGCCTTGATCTTAACATGCTTACGCGGAAATGTGAGTCAGGGAGATTTAAAAGTCAAGCTGTCTGGGCTATCTCATAGCGATGAACCCGCCATACTGGGATCAATTAAAAGCAAGCGCTCCGTAAAAGTGACAGCCAGCAATCCCGCATCTCCATTGGCTGTTACGCTGACAATTAAAATAAAGGGATTCATACAAGAATACAACGGAGATCTCAATACGGATGCTGATAAAGACCGCAAAAAGGCAGAACGACATATTGAGCGATATATTGAGCAAGAAGCCGAAAAAATTATAAAAACGATGAAAAAGCACAATGCCGATAGTATAGGCCTTGGCAAATATATAAGGAACTCCATGAGCTATGATCAATGGAAAAACTTAAATTGGAAAGAAGCTTACACTGATTTAAAGATCAATTTGAATGTTAAAGTAAATATCGTAGGCGGAGGGAAATTTTTGAATTAAAAGATTAGTCTGAATACGGTATATTGATCTGAAAATAAGGCGATATAACTATTCTCTCCTTCATGGTACGCTGACAATAACGACATGATTACGTTGAGGGAGAGAGTGCTATGACATATCGAATTGCCTTAGTCGGATGCGGAGCTATCGTTGACAAGCATTTGCAGGCGATCAAGCAAGTAAGTCAAACTAGCGGATACGCCCAAGCTGTTGCCGCAGCGGATGTACAGCTATCACGCGTCCATGCGGCAGCAGCCGCTTATGGCGAACAATTGGAGATGTATACCGATTATAAGCAGATGATAAGAGAGGTTCAGCCGGATATCGTCATTATTACGCTGCCGCATCATCTTCACCGGGAAGCCGCCTGCTTCGCGGCTGATTACGGTTGCCATTTGCTGCTGGAGAAGCCAATGGCGCTCAACGCCGCGGAATGCGATACCATTATCCGGAAAGTGAAACAAAATAACGTCCAACTCCTCGTAGGCCATACTCAGCACTATATCAAAGAAAATCTCGAAGCGAAGAGAATCATTGTGGAAGGCTCCTTAGGTAAGCTGGTTATGCTGCATGATGTTCGCCATATCGATTATTTTGCGGCAAGCCGTCCGGACTGGTTTTTCAGAAAAGCGCTGTCCGGAGGCGGAATCGCGTTCAATCTAGGCTCTCATTCCATTGACAAAGCGATGTGGCTCGCTGGAGCTCATGCCGCTTCCATTAAAGCAAGCGTGAGCTATTATGGGAACCGCGGCGATACAGAGGGCAGCCTCATGGCTTATGTCCAGTTACAGAACGATGTACCTGCATCCATTGTTCAATCAGGCTATAAGGGGGCTCCTTCAAACTATACGGAACTGCTGTTCACGAAGGGGTCCATGCGATTAGAGACGGGACGCGGCTTATATAGAAGTCAAGGCGGGGCTTACGAGCCTGTGGAGCTGCCGGACCTCGCTGATCCGTTTGTTCTGCAGCTTGAAGATCTCATTACTTCCATTAAGACAGGAATGCCCCCGACATGTACGATGGAATATTCTAAGCATGTCATTGAAGTGCTCGAAGCATTATACCTTTCCAGCCGCTCCGGGCAAGAGGAACGCATCGTGTAGGCATAGATGTTGCTTGATGCTTGATCCCCTATATAACGAAAAGAGCCCTTGGCATCATCCGTTGCATGCCGGGGCTCTTTCGTGTTACAGCCAATCTCTCTTGTTACTGCCAGTCTTTTATTCTAGACGCAGTCCCATCTCCGAGTAGATCGTCTTTTCTAAATAATCATGAAGATAGAACCGCGACATTACAAAATGCTCAGCCATGTCCGCAGGCTGAAGATGCTCCAAAGCAGCCAGCATTCGAGGACGCACGGCCTCTCTACCGCGGCGATTTCTTCGGTAATTATTGAGCAGCGACCGCCACTCCGCTTCATCGCCCGGATACAGCTCCCACCGGTACAAATATTTATGAATAGCCCGCGACCGGTCTGTCGCCGTTTCATACTCACGCATGATCCCTATGAGGTCCGCGTATTCCTTATGTTTGCGAACATCTTCTGCCAGCTTCCAAATGATGTCGTAATAATCCTCCATGCGATACATGCCCAGCTTGCTGCGTCCGATGTCTGGATGAATCCCGTGAAACTGATGCAGGAACCGATCGATATAGCTGGCCGTATCGCTTCCGCGATTCCAGCTTAGCTCTGCATGAAGCAGCATCGGGTACCAAGTCGTCTCGAACACTCCGTAAGGAACACCCAAGCTGAATGGTCCCGTCCAGTTAGTCGCGACCATACAATCGATGTCGAGCTTATTAGCTGTCTCAGCCCACTGAAGCAGATTATCCATACGATTAGCAATAACCGGATAGTTCTGATGCTCCGCCCAGTCGAAGCTTCTTACAGCGGGAGCCCCCATCACTTGTATACCAAGCGTGCGGAACTTGGCGGTAAGCGCTGAAACCTCTGATTCGATATTGCGCCCATTATAAATCCATATCATAGCTATACCGTGTTTATTAAGCTTGCGAAGCTCCTCCTCTGGGCATTTATCGAGCATATCATGCCAGAAGATTGGGGTTTTGCCCTTGCTTACCGCGAAATCTATCAGACGGTTCAAGAAGCTGATGAACGCGCGCTCCCGCACCCCCTCATAACGCGTTAAGCAATCATCACATTCGCATAAGCTGTACACCTCATCGCAGCCCAGATGAATATAACGTGAATCGGGATGGCTATCGATGATTTCGCCCAGCAGGCTTTGGATTAGCTGGAAAGCCTCGGGCTTTGACGGACATAGCTCGCCCGTAGACTGCTCTGTTTCTCTTAAATGCTTATAGGCTTCGTGACGGAGCGCGTATTCCAGATGTCCGAAGCATTGCTGAAGCGGAATAATCTCGATGAACTGCTCATACGCCATCCGCTTAAGTTCTTCAAAATATTCCCTGCTAAGCGCATGCTTCGGATGGACAAGCTCGGGATGGCTTTCAAACGGAAACTTATCCTCATATTCAATTAACAGCGAGTTCACTTTATAGCGCGCAAAATCTTCTAAATAGGAAATCAGCAGCTCCGGCTTGGAATAGGTTTGGCGAAGATCATAATTCATGCAGCGCAATGACGTGTCCGGCCAATCGGTAATGGCAGCAGCAGGAATAAGCGGGCTGCTCAGCTCTATTAGCTGACTTAACGTCTGCAGCCCATAGAATAAACCTGCTGCGTCCAGTGCTTCAATTAATATTCCATCCTCGCTTATTTGCAAATAATAGCCTTCCCTTTTATGAGTGAGCATTTGAATGGCGATGTTTGAAACGCCGGCCCTGCCATCAGCGTCGTTTCCATGATCGGGAAGCGGCTCCCCTTCAGGAGCCGCGCCTGTCACGCGACAAACATAGCCTTTATTGCCTATCTGCTCTTTGTAATCCGCTCCTGCCAATATACGCTGACAGTGCCGCCCAAGACGTTCATCACGCTTCTCCATCACCAGCTGCAGCTTGGCGTGTTCCGTCAACAGGAAGCCCTTTCCATGTCCTAGCGTCAAGTCCTTCACTTGTGGAATCAATGGCAGCATCATTTATTTCGTTTCCAATTTCACATCTTGAACGCGCGCATAAGCGCCTTTGTAAGTGTCGAGCAGCTTATTAACGCCGAGATTATTAATTTCTTCTACATATTTATCCCATTCATTTAGACTTCTCGAGCCGGTAACGAATTTCGCAAAGGCTTCATCCCGTTGCTTCTTAATCGCTTGACCTGTAAGAGATATGATCTCATTCTCACTTTCTGTAAAAGCTGGTCGCGGCTGCATTGCAGGCGGATCATACTTGACAGCTTCCTTATAGGCATGCTGCAAATTATTGGAGAACAGCGATAAATGCGCATTAAAATCAACCCAAGTATAAGTGCCGCTCGTTTGCAGTCCCGTCTGCTTGCGCATTTCCGTTACATCCGTGAATTCCGGCTTAAATTTAAATGTGTCGCCTTCCTTCACAAAAGTCTCGCCTTCCACTCCCCAGCTCGTCATGATATGCCCTTCCTCTGAATAGAAGAAGTCCATATACTTCACGACATCCTTTATATTCTTAGAAGTGGACGCTACCGTCAACCCGCCCTCCAAGTAGTGGAAATAAGGGCTTAGCTGCTTACCGCCAGCGATTCCTGCAGGCGGAGCCATGAATTGCATATTGTATTCCGGATTTTCTTTCTGCATCGCGTTATTGAAAAAATCAATGCGGCTAATATAGTCGATGGTTACAAACGCTTGATCCGTTGAGACCATATCCTGCCATTGCTTCGTTTGAAGAGACAGGAAGTCGGGCGGAATTAGACCTTCATCATAAAACTTTTTCCACATATTGACCAAAGATTTATAATTGTCCTCTATAGGACCGTAACGCCACTCATTGTTATCATAGTTGTAATAAACGCCTTCACCAGTCTCAAAGGTTACCGCCAAATTAGTGTTCATTTCATCCGGAATTTGTCCATAACGAATCGTCAGCGGATAACTGTCCGGGTACTTCGCCTTCAAAGCCTTCAGCACATCATAAAGCTCTTCATAGGTCGAGGGAGCGCTAAGCCCTTCTTTCTTGAACACATCCTCCCGATACATCCATACCATCCGATTCGTCTCGCCGAACCCTTGATTCGGGAACATATACATCTTCCCGTCCGCAGACAATGCCGCCTTCGCTTCCTCTGGATACTGCTCCATCCATTTCTTAAGGTTCGGCATATCTTCGATATATTCCAAAATATTGACTAGCGCGCCATCCTGTCCAAACTTATTGGATTCTCTGCGATTAAGCATATACATAAGATCTGGCATCGATTTTGAGGCTATGACCAAGTTAAGAGATTCGCTAAGCTTGCCGGACGGTGTTTGCACCTCCAGCGTCACTCCCGTTTTTTCCTTCAGCCACTTCCAAACCGGCCAGTCCTCTGAATAAGGAAACGTAGCGTTATTGTCGAGCAATGCTGTTAACGTCTTGCTTGGCAGGGCGGACGCTTCCCCGCCTCCGCTCTCGTCCGTCGGCTTCACGCTCGTGTTCGGACTTGCGCTTGGCTGCGAGCTATTGCCCGGATCATTCTTGGCACAGCCTGCGAGAAGCATAACAGCCAGCAGTACAGCGACACCTAAGAAATAATATTTTCTCATATGGATAGACAGCTCCCTTTTTCTTAGTATAATGCAGGGCATTACCCCTTGACGGCGCCAATCATTGCCCCCTTGACGAAATACTTCTGAATAAACGGATACACAATCAAAATCGGAAGAGAAGATACCATAATCGTGGCATACTTTAATGATTCTTCAACTATCTGGTTATCACCTCCAATACGAGTAACTTCTCCAGAGCTGACACTGCCCGCAAGAACTAGATTTCTTAACAAAACCTGCAGCGGGAACAGATCCGGGGAGCGTAAATACAACAACGGAAAAATAAAGTTATTCCACAAGCCCACTGCATAGAAAAGGGCGATTGTAGCGAAGGACGCCTTGGATAGCGGCACGAAGATGCGAAAAAATATTCCGATATCATTCAACCCGTCCATACGCCCGGATTCCTCCAGCTCCTTAGGAATGCCAGCGAAAAAGGTGCGCATCAGAATGAGGTTCCATGTACTTACTGCCCCAGGCAGCACCATTCCCCAAAGGGTATCTACAAAGCCTAAAGAACGGACCACGAGAAAAGTCGGAATCATCCCCCCGCTGAAAAACATCGTGAACACAATCATCATAGTGAGTTGCTTTCGGAATGCCATATGCTTCCGCGAGAGCGCATAAGCGCCCATAGAAGTAATAATGATAGCGATTAGCGTGCCAAGCGATGTATAGAGAAGCGTATTGTTGAAAGCGGTCCACATTTTTGAATCCCCAAGGACAATCTCGTACATTTTAAAATTTAAGCCTTTGGGCCATATCGTAACCTCATTTTTCATCACATATATGTCGCCGCTTAAGGATACAGCCAGCATGTGAAGAAACGGATACAGCGTAACGACAACGACGAACAACAATACAACTGCGCTTCCCGCATGAAATAAACTGAATCTAGGCGTTCGCATCGATCATTTCTCCTTTACCATAGGCTGGTTTCGCTTACCCGGCGGCTGATGAAGTTAGCGCTGTAAATAAAGATCAAGCTAATAATACCCATGAATAGGTCAATGGAAGCGCCATAACTGAAGTTGCCTTGCTGCAGTCCGACCCGGTACACATAAGTGCTTATAATATCCGCGGTCTCATATATGGCTGGATTTTGCAGAAGGAATACTTTTTCAAAGCCAATTTCCAGTACCGATCCAATGTTTAGAATAAGCGTAATGACGATAGCGAATGAAATACCGGGCAGTGTTACATGCCATAGCTTTCTCATTCGGCTTGCTCCGTCAATGCTGGCCGCCTCATAGAGCTGCGGGTCAACGGAAGTAAGCGCAGCCAAATAAATAATCGTTTCCCAGCCGATATGCTGCCAAATCTCGGACAGCACATAGATCCCTCTGAACATTCCTGGATTAATCATAAAGTTGATGGAGTCAAAGCCTAAAGCTGTAATCATATTGTTAATAAGCCCGCCAGTCGGAGACAGAAACATAATAACCATGCTGGCTACAATGACATTCGAAATAAAATGCGGCAGATAGCTGACCGTCTGCACAAAGCGTTTGAATATCATTCCTTTCACTTCATTAAGCAGCAAAGCCAATACAATCGGCGCGGGAAAACCGAATACTAGGTTGTATACGCCTAATAAAAAGGTGTTCTTCATGAGCAGAAGGAAATCCGGATTTTCTAGAAACATACGGTAATACTTCAAGCCAACCCAATCGCTGTCCCAAATGCCCCGGAAAAGATTATAGTCCTTGAACGTAATAACGAGCCCGAACATCGGAGCATATCGGAATATGAGGTAATAGAGCAGGCAGGGCAAAAACATAAGCCACAAATATTTGTTTTGATGCCACAGCCGCATTGTATTATTTCTTTTTATCCGCACTGGCACAAGGGCCTGTTCCACCATGGCCCTGTCCTGCGTAGAGCCTGCTTGAGCCATACACATTCTCCTTTACGTTAGATGGGATGTTGCTCAGCCTCATGCCGGCCTTAAAAGCTGAATGCTGTGATTGCATTATAAGCGGCACCCGCATACAAAATATATCTCCTTGTTATACGATCAATCGCCTTTTCAGCGGATATCGTGTAAGCGGTGTATAAATAGTTAAAAATGCATATTGTTTACTGAAGCTTAACCTCGTTATGATGGAAAAAGAGGATTTTATATAGAAGAGAAGGATGAAGATATGCATATTCCGCAGTAGATCAGGGGGTAATACGATGAAAAGAACATCCAGATTCAAGCTCGCTTCCAGTTCGATGTTCTTCAAGCTGATGCTAAGCTTTCTCAGCGTCATTATTTTGCTCGCCGCTTTTAATATCAGCTCGTATATATACTTAAGCAATAAACTCTATAATGAGATCGTCAGGTATAATGAGCTTGGCATCAAACAAACGGTAGAGAGCTACGAAAATCATTTTCGCATGACGCAAAATATGATTCTCTCCCTTACTCAATCCGATCAATGGATATCAAATGTCGGCATTTTAAGCCAAGTTAAGGAAAATCGGCGGTACGACATCATTGATGAAGTGAAAAGCGAGCTGGCTGCCTTGTACACTAACCCTTTCCTTCATTTTGACAATCTCATTCTTTATTTCAAGGAAGCAGGCTATGTACTCGAAAAAGAAGGCACCAGCAGTATGGAAAATATGTTTACAAAATATTATTACAGCGAGCATTATTCGCCTGAATTTTGGAGCAGCGTCTCTACTAACGATTATTTACTCCAGGTTTTCCCGGCATCGGTATTTACCGAAAAAACGATGAACGTCGTTCGTTCGCTTGGAACACAGCTTCCGATCATTATAAAGGCAGTTCCCTATAAAGAAGTGTATTGCATCATTATGATGAACCCGGATAAGCTGTATGCTGCCTATGCAGAAGCAGGCAACACACCGTTCTATATTTTGGATCAATATGGCACTCTATTGTTCAACTCTCACCCAAGCACAGAAGCGCGATCCCCCGATTTGTTTCAGGAGGGCAAGCACCATGAGCAATACGGCGACCATTATTATTTTTATGAAAAAGGTGCTAATACAGGCTTTACGTACGTCCGTGTCGCCCCGACAGCCAGCATCGCATCAGAGCTGGTGAAATTGAACATTCTGCTTCTCACCTTGCTCATCACGGCCATTCTGATTAGCATTATCACATCTGTTATTTTTAGCTGGAGACTTAACCATCCGCTGAGACTGATCATTGATACGCTAGAGCATAAACAAGCAGACGCGCTCCCTACTAGCAAGATTAAGGAATTTGCCATTATTAGCGAGCGTATGAGCAGCATGATGAAGACCAATAAGCGTATTCAGGTCGACTTGGATAAAAAAAATACTTGGGTCCGGCAATATGCCTACACGAATAAAGTGAAAAATATACCCATGACGCTCAATCTTGCTGAGCTTGAGGAATCCGTTCATGTGAATAAGCCCTATGCAGCTATTCTTTACGAAATTAACTGCAAGGACCCCGATATGGATATTAGACAAGAAATTCAATTGCTGCAAAAGCTGATTCATAGTCTGTACAGCTCATCGGTTGAAGAGCTTGTTACGCTGCAGATTGAGCAGAATCAACTGATGTCGCTGCTCTTCAATCCAAGTCCGCAAAGCGAAATGATCGAAACGCTTCATACACTGAAGCAGCTGCTTCGCGCTGACGATTTTCTTATCTTAACGATAGCAGCCAGTCCCGTTCATTCACAGGAAATACCATTCACCAGCACCTATGAGCAGCTGTCTAAACTACTTAAGGAGAAAAAATTGAGCGGAGAAACGCAAATACTTACTCACCGTGGAGACTCGTCTACAAGAGCTTTTTTCATCAAAATCGCACAAAGAGAAGAGCTGCAAACCCGCCTAATGTCGGGAAAAGAGGACTTAGTATTCGAATGGATCGATAAGCATCTCTTGCAAATGATGCAAATGGATGCGGCTTCGGAGGACTTTCAAGCCTTTGCAAGAGGCGTATCAGAGCAAGCAGAAATGACGCTGATCAGGTTGAATTTGCTGGAACATGCGAGAGCAATCAATTCATCAAGCTTTGATTGCTTTGGACGATTCTATTCCATACAGCAATACAAGGAATGGTTCCGGAAGCAGCTTCGTCCGGCTCTTGCCGCTATCCTGACGAAAACAGAGGAGAAGGATCCCATTACTAGCTACGTAACGGATTATTTGTATAACAATCTGCGCGAGGATATTAATTTGGATCTAATCGCTGACAAATTAAAAATAACGCCAGGCTATCTCTCCAGCTACTTTAAAGAAAAGACCGGCACCAATTTCAGCGACTATTTGAACGATCTTCGGGTCAGCCGAGCCAAAGAGCTGCTTATGAATGCGGAACTGCGCATACAAGATGTAGCCGGTCTTATTGGCTATCAGAACGTCAATTCATTTATTCGCATGTTCAAGCGCTATTCCGGCATTACGCCAGGAGAATACCGCAAGCGGAATACTGGAAATTCCATTTGAGAATTAAAAAAGAACGGCATCGCTGCCGTTCTTTTTTGGGATGGGCTCTCAGGGACTCGAACCCTGGACCAATTGATTAAGAGTCAACTGCTCTACCAACTGAGCTAAGAGCCCATATGAAGTCATTCTAAGTTGGTGCTTGCAGCACTATACAACAACGCGCGCTGCTTGGTAACGATAATGGTGGACTCTCAGGGACTCGAACCCTGGACCAATTGATTAAGAGTCAACTGCTCTACCAACTGAGCTAAGAGTCCACGCATGGTTGACGGTAAAATGATGAGAACCATCATTTTTGCGACTTTTAGATCTTATCACATCGGGACAAGAAAGTAAAGATTTTTTATTTCATATCAACATGACTTTTCTACAGATGCAGGAACAACTTCATTGAGTACGCAAGAGGTATCCGCAGCTACAGAAGAACAACTTGCTTAAATGAAGGAAGTTTCAGCCTCAGCTAATTCCTTGTCCAAGCTGGCGGAACAATTATTGACGGTCGTGTATAAATTTAAAGTGTAATAAGAGGTTCCATTCAAAACAAAGCAGAATAACGAAACATGTCTAGTCGGAAATGAGACCCGCATGTTTCGTTTCAACAAACTATTGTATATTTTCCAACTCATTAGTCACAGTCTCAATCATATTAACAAACGAGGTAAGCTCTTCGGAACTAGCCGCCTGGTTACGGGCAAGTACCGAGGTTTTTTGTGTATCGTGCATGACTTCGCTTAACACAGCTGATATTTCTTGCAAAGTCGATTTTATGATGTTCAAAGAATCCTTAGAATGTGCAGCCAATTTCCGAATCTCATCAGCAACAACCCCGAATCCCCTGCCATGATCTCCAGCATGGGCTGCCTCGATTGCCGCATTTAAACCAAGCAAGTGCGTTTGCTCCGAGACTTCTTGCAGTATTGACCCTACATTATTAATTTCGCTAATTTTCGAATGCAATTTACCAACTTTCTCGTGTGCCTTTTCCTGCAGTTCGGCCGTATGGATTGCCGAATCAGCAACAGATTGACTGCTGCCGCTTAATTCGACCAGCATAGCCGCGAGCTCTTGAACAGCTCTGTTCACCTTGCTTACCGTTTCTTGTCTTTCTTCGTACAATGCTTGGATTTTCTGTTTCTCGTCGTGTTCATATGCTTCAAGAACTAATTGAGAATCAAAATTAAACATCTTAGATAAAGACAATACGATTTGCATCCATTTGTCCGGAACTATTATTTGTAAGCTCTGAACCGCAATATCTAGATAGAGCATGTATGTGCCTAAATACCAATCCGTTGTAAGCCCAATCCTGGAATGTAACTTCCCTATATACAGACGTCTCTCAACAAACTCCGTATCAATTCGTCCATCTACCATCGTCATGAAGTACCATCTCTGTGTTTGTTTTAGCCTTTCAATGGTACTGTTCGAATCGATTATTTTTGCAAGTTCAGGTTGCGCGTAAACATTCTCGTATAGCTGATCGACTACGATTTCAGTTATCGACTCGAAATGTTCCCTTTGCTGGCTTAAAAAGTCCAAGTCCTGATTTGTTAACCCAATATACTTGAGTTGTTTCATTCTTTTCTCATCCAGATGAATCATACGGTGCCTCCAAAATTATTATATTAAAATTGATTCGAGTAATTTAACATTAACTGGCCTACTAAAATAATATCCTTGAGCCTCATCGCAATATAGATCATTTAATGATTTCAATTGTTTAGAGGTTTCGATCCCCTCTGCAACAACAACTAATCCAAGTTCTTTTACTAGGTTAACGAGAGCATGTAGTATAGTTCTTGTCTTTCCGTCTTCAATAAGCAGGCTAACGAAGGACTTATCCAGTTTAACTGTATCAATATCATATTTTTGAAGGTAACTTATCGATGAATACCCTGTCCCAAAATCGTCCAGAGCGATTTGCACTCCATATTCTTTTATTTGCTTTATAAAATTAATCATGACCTCCTCAGATGAGGCAAATAACGACTCTGTGATTTCAAGCTCTAAATACTTAGGATCAAATCTTTCCTTCTTCAAAACAGCCATAATTGAATGAACAATATCTTCTGACATAATCTGAAGAACGGATATGTTTACGGATAATTTGATCTGATTACTGCGGCAAATAGACCTCATTTGAATACATGCTTCTCGAAGCACCCATTCCCCTAATTTGATGATCAACCCCGTTTCTTCCGCTATTGGTATAAATTCATTGGGGGCAATTACACCCCAATCGGGATGCATCCATCTTACCAATGCCTCGACAGATGTAAATCTCTTTTCTTCTAAGTTATAGCGGGGCTGAAATTCCAAGAAAAGATGGCCGCTATCAATTGCTTTTTGAAGATCCCGCACCAGAGTATACTTTTTTTGAGTTTCTATACTAAGAGCTTGTGTAAAAACACGCATAGTACGTTTCCCGGAGGACTTTGCAGCATACAATGCAATATCTGCATTTTTCATCAATACCCCTAATGTCGTTCCATCACTCGGGTAATGACTCAAACCGATACTCGCGGAAACTACGATTTCAAATTGTTCTACCTGAAAAGGATGAACGAATCCGCCAAGTATTTTATTCGCTACGGAAGATGCTCGATCAATATCAAAATTGGGAAGTACAGCCCCAAATTCGTCACCTGCCAACCTTGCTATAAACGCCTGATGTTGATGAAGTTCCTCCTTCAAATAGGTTGAAACTTCTTCCAGAAGCTTGTCCCCAATGTCATGGCCTAATGTATCGTTGGTTACTTTAAAATCATCCAAATCGAGAATTAATACAACGAAAGGGAAATCTTTATCAATCATATCCGTGATATGCTTTTTAAAGTATTGTCTATTGGGCAAGTTTGTTGATAGATCATGAAACGCCATGCGTTCAATAACTGCAATCTTTGTCTTAATATCCGTAATATCAGTTGCTATGCCATATACACCTACAGCTTCTTGATCGATAATAATAGGGATATTAATGACATGAAGATATTTTACTTTCCCATACTTGTCAACGATAGACGTTTCATATTCACTCGACGTTCTATTCGTTTTGACGAGATTAAAATGATCCATAGTTTTCGTAATATCTTCAGGTGAGACAATATCGGTAAAATTGATGCGAATCAGTTCCTCTGCGGTATAACCCGTTATGATAGTCACCGCTGGATTGGCGCTAATGAAATTTCCATCTAAATCAAAGGAATAAATCCCGCTTGTGTTGTGTTCAAACAAGGATTGATAATACTTCTCGCTTTGTTCTAATTTTGTTCTTTGCTCTATTTCACTGGTCACATCGATAATCGTTCCAAAAATGACCCTGCTATCCTCTTTTAATACCGTTGTCAAAACATGCTCTACCGATTTTATATCTCCGTTTTTCCCGTAAAGTTGTAAAAGATGCCGATCTGATTGCTTATTATTGATTAGGCTAGATTCTGCTTCAGTATTAAATCTGTCTATCGATTCGGGAGATAACCAATCTGCAGGTGCCGCTTGATCTAATGAATGGTATCCCAACATATTTGTAAAAGTTCTGTTAACATAAGTGAACCTTCCATGTTCATAGATATACATTCCCGATACGGAATGCTCGGCAAGTACATTATAATCCGCCATTTCCAGAGACATCATTACCACAACCTTTGCGCTACTTCTTGAAGTTATTAATGCTGGGCGATCCCTTTTGCCTGTTTCTCCTTTTCCTCATAAAGAGCAATGTCAGCGTGTTTCATTAACTCTCTCACACTGTCTCCATGTTCAGGAAACAAGGAATACCCCACACTTGACCTTATTTCAAGCTTTATACTGGTATTTGGAATGAGATAAGGTTTGCTAATAAAACTTTGGAATTCGTGTATAAACTGTTTTACAGCCAACTCACCGTCAACCTTACTCATGATCAAAGCAAATTCATCTCCGCTCATCCGTCCCACGATATCTGACTCTCTTTTGCAATCAAGCAATCTCTTCGCAAATTCTTTCAACACTAGGTCACCGACATCATGACCATACGTATCGTTAATATTTTTAAACTTGTTCAGGTCCATTACAAGTACAGCCATCCGTGAGCTTGCATTTATACAATTTCCCAACACCTCTTCAATACCAATTGCAAGTCTTCTTCGGTTATATAATCCTGTCAAATAATCGTAATAGGCCATATACTCCAGTTCTTGTTCGTATCTTTTTCGATCACTAATATCACGTGAAATGATTACAACACTCAGTAATTCCCCTTCATCTGACAAAATGGGTGAACAAACGGTTTCCAGCCAAGCCCATTCTCCGCATTTGTTTTTCCTTCGCAGTTCAAGCACATATGTTTTTTTAGTTTTTGACATTTCAGCATATGCGTCTTTTATTGTATCATTGTCATCTGGATGAATGGTTTCAAAAATATCGATATGCTCATACGTACTTCCATAAAGCTGCTTATGTGAGGGAGATGTATATTCGATTTTCCCATTAATATCAGTCACTTTAATCATATCATGGGAATGCTCAGCAATTAGTCTATATTGCTCAGCACTACTTTTAAAAGAACATTCAATTCCTATCAGCTCAGTGATATTGGAATAAACTAGAAGTGCTCCACTAGCCTTTAATTTGTCGTCCTTAATAGGAGTTACTCGAACTGAATAAATTTGGCTTTTGCCATCCGCGTAATGCAGCAGTTCACATTTAAATGATTCCATACTTGCTTGCAGAACTTGATTAATCCCTTGTACTAGTTTATCATTCCCTAAATTTAAATCCCAATAAACTAACCCTAAGTAATCATCTAATCTCTCTCCAAGATGAATAGGGGTGTCTATCCAGCGACGATTAACATAAACGATGATGCCTTGTGTATCAATGACAATTGCCGCTTCTGGCATTGCGTCTCAAAGCTGCTGCTGGGACATGTGGGACAATTCGCCCATTTTTACCACCCTAACCTCAATGAACTAATTGTGATTTTTTCTTCTACAAGAATTCGACATTTTTCTTGTTTATCCTGCCGAAACTAGGTTCGACTAATCAACCATAATTAACCAGACTACTCCTGTTTTCTTAACTGATCTGCTTGTTCGCCAGCATCAAGCAACTGATTATTGCGTTCGGCCAAATATCGCTGCTTTAACACACTTATTTCTTTCAACCCAATGCTGATCATCGCAAATGCTATCGTCCACGAAATCGCAGTATTCAATATATAACTGAATGGGAATAAAACGGAGGACAGCTTAGAATTCCATAATGCGTGCAGAGCAGCTACAATAAGAAATATACGCAGGAAACGCACATCCTTTAACATCGACCATTCCCATTTGTTTTGACCTTTTACAATACAGATCGCCGCTCCCGACAGAGCCGCCCACACAATATGCCCGCCTGGGGCAAGCAGCCCGCGTAGAAAGATGTTCGCGAACATCGAATTCATATCCTGCATGCCGATTCGCAGCGCATATCCCGCCGACTCAAACGCTGCAAAACCGGCTCCGACCGCTGCCCCCACTAACAGCCCGTTAAGGATAAAATGATAATTGCGATTGCGCAAGCAAAATAAAATAGCGAGCACTTTAGCCGCTTCTTCAATCAGCCCAATAAAAATAACATTCGTCCCCAGCGCACCCAGCGTATCAAAAAACAATAGCGCAATAATTAAAGACAGCATGCCGGCCAGCATAACAAAGTACGCCACTCGATAAATCGGTATATTTTGCGGAGCGTTAATTTCCCAGAAAAAAATGAGCAGCGAAATCGGCATCAGAAAAGATCCGACAATAATGAGACCGGGCAGTAAATTTATGTTTTGAAAATAACTAAATCCAAGATAAAAACCAGCATATACGATCGCTACTATTATGAACACACGCATAAACAGCCACGGTCTCGGCCAAGTGTCAATTAATTCATCCATTGTAGGCGTAGTTCGACTAGTCCCTACTATAAATACCTTCTCTGCATCCTCTTCCGTATGCTTCTTGAAGGTTTCCGAGAACAGATCCCGCAAACGAATCTCTACGGGGTCCTTGAAGCCTGCAGCCTGATGAATTTTTTCTTTAAAATTGCGAAGGACGCTGTTCTTATCCGCTTTGCCTGAAGCAGATTCATGTTCGGAAGTTGTATTCGTATTCTGATTTGGATTTGGATTTGGATTTGGAGAATCAGCAGACGACAATGCAACTGACGTGTCATCGCTGGCAAGCGGCGAACCGCATTCTGCACAAAATTTTGACTGCTCCGATACTGTATGCTTGCAAAATGGACAGATCATCGTTCGTCTTCCCTTCTTTTTCGACATTGTCAATTGCTTGAGGCGCATCGTTTAAGCATATTCCGAGGGCAAGTTGCACATAACTATAATTTTTAAAAAAGCAAAGACGCCACCATTTTCACGATGACGTCTTTGCTTTTAGTATATTTCTATACTGTGATGATTTTTACTGATGAAAACTATGTTAAACTTCAATAATCTAAACAAATATTTACTCAGAGAAGAGGAGAGCGCATATATGAATGAACCGAAGATGAAAGAAACCGGCGATAGTGTAATTGATTTTATTGAAAGTGTGGAAAATGAGAAAAAGAAGGCAGATGCCTATCAGTTGTTAGCAATTTTTGAAGAGATAACTGGTTACGAAGCAAAAATGTGGGGTCCTAGTATTATAGGCTTTGGCAGCTATCACTATAAGTATGCATCAGGACGTGAAGGGGATGCGCCTTTAGTAGGTTATTCACCAAGAAAGGCGAAAATCAGTCTTTATTTGTCCTATGAAAGTGAGGAAAGAGAAAAACTTTTAGAAAGCTTTGGGAAACACACGAAGAGTAAGGCTTGTATTTATGTTAATAAATTAGCTGATATTGATACCAATGTTTTAAAGGATTTAATTAAACATACAGTAGAAACATATCAGAATCTTGATCCGAACGAATAAAGTTATGCCATTACAAATTGTAAGGTGTCTTTATATTTTTGACTACAAATCAACATTGAGATTTAACATAGCCTTAGAAAAAAAACGCCACCGTGCAGACGGTGACGTTCATTATTGATAACAGCTTTTTTATGCTTATGGTTTAGTTACAAGCTCAAGATCAACCGGAATGACACTTTCCACAGATTCTCCTGCCGCTACCTTCACTGCAGTTTCAATCGATTGCTTGCCGATCGCATCCGGCTTTTGAGCAACCGTAGCGGACATCGTACCCGCATTGACCGCATTTACTGCGTCGTCAGTAGCGTCGAAACCAACGACAAGGATATCTTTTCTGTTGGCTGCTTCAATCGCTTGCAGAGCTCCTAGAGCCATTTCATCGTTATGAGCGAATACCGCTTGAATGTCCTTATTGCTTTGCAAAATATTTTCCATAACCGTCATCCCTTGTGCGCGGTCGAAATCAGCTGGCTGGGAAGCTGCAACCTTCACATTATCTTTGCCATCTACAGCTTGGTGAAAGCCTTCACCACGGTCACGGGCAGCTGATGTTCCAGCAATGCCTTGCAGCTCAACAATATTCCCTTTGCCGCCAAGCGCTTCAAGAATATATTCGCCGGCCATGCTGCCGCCTTTTACGTTATCTGATGCAATATGAGTGACAACTGTTCCGCCATTTGCAGCACGGTCAATCGTTATGACTGGGATATTGGCTGCATTCGCTGATTCCACCGCAGTCACGACAGCATCGCTGTCTGTCGGGTTGATTAGAATAACATCAACATTCTTTTGAATCAAGTCTTCGATATCACTGATTTGCTTCGCCGTATCATCCTGAGCGTCCAGAACGGTCAACGCTACGCCGGCATCTTTAGCCGCTTGCTGCGCACCATCTTTTAGCGTTACAAAGAATGGGTTGTTTTGAGTAGATATCGACAGCCCGACCGTAACTTTTCCATCATCCGTCTTATTGTTCCCTGCATTGTTATCTGTCTGATTTTCCGTTCCATTCGTGCATGCAGAAAGCATAAGAACTGTTGCTAGCAGTAGTGAGAATACGAAATTATGTTTTTTCATGATGTAAGATCTCCTTTTTCGATCTGAGTTATTGTTATTTTTTCGAGCGGTCAAGCAGCACTGCGAACAATATAACTGCACCTTTTACAACCTGTTGATAAAATGAAGATACATTTAATAAATTGAGCCCATTATCCAACACGCCAATAATAACTGCTCCAATCAATGTTCCAACGATCCAGCCTTTGCCTCCAGCTAAACTTGTACCCCCTAGAACGACCGCTGCGATAGCATCCATCTCGTACGCTGCGCCCGCTGTCGGTTGAGCAGAATTAAGCCTTGATGTCAAAATCAAGCCGCTGATCGCAGCCATCAAGCCACTGATCGAATAGACGAACACTTTCACTTTTGTTGTACTAATCCCCGATAGCCAAGTCGCCTCCTCGTTGCTTCCGACAGCGTATACTCGGCGGCCGAAAGTCGTATGCTTCAAGATGACATATAGGACTATGAATCCAATAATCATCCAGATGACAGGTAATGGAATTTTAAGGAAATAGCCTTTTCCAAAAAATCCGAAATCAGCGTTTAACCCGGTTATTGGTTTTCCATCGGTGTATACGAGCGTTAATCCGCGGAAGATGGTCATAGTAGCAAGAGTAACGATAAACGGAGCGAGCCGCCCTTTCGCTATGAGAACTCCGTTAACTGCTCCCATCAGCGCCCCAGCCCCAACTCCGACGATAACGGCTAGCCATGTGTCCGTACCCCCAACCATTAATCCGGCTGTCAACGCACTGGATAAGGCGAATATGGAACCTATCGAAAGATCGATGCCTCCTGTTAAAATAACAAAAGTCATCCCGAATGCAAGCAACGCGTTAATGGATACTTGCCGAAGCACATTAAATACATTATTTATTGATAAAAAATTATCTGTAGTAAGCGACAGTACTATGACCAGCAATATTAACCCGATTAATGGTCCAAGTCCTTGTAATTTTAATTTACCCCGTTTCTTCACTGCGATTACATCACCCGACATCTCGATGTCCTCCCCCTGTTGCGCATGTCATGATTTTTTCCTGTGTAGCCTCTTCCTGCTTAAACTGTCCGGTGATCTTCCCTTCATGCATGACCAGTATACGGTCACTTATTCCAAGCACCTCGGGCAGATCCGAGGATATGACAATAATGGCGACCCCTTTCAGAGCCAAGCTGTTAATCAGCTCGTAAATTTCCTTCTTCGCCCCAATGTCAACGCCTCTCGTTGGCTCGTCTAATATAAACACTTGGGGATTTGTTGCCATCCATTTGCCGATGACTACCTTCTGCTGATTGCCTCCGCTGAGAGAACCGACGCGCTGAGCGCCGCTTGATGTTTTGATCAACAGCTGCTTAATCAGCTTGTCAGAAAGCTGTCTCTCTTTAGATGAGCTTAGAAATCCCATATTTGAAACGTCAGTCAGATTAGGAATGGATATGTTATCGCTGACAGACATTTGGAGAAGCAGCCCTTCGTCTTTCCGATCCTCCGTTACAAATGCAATGCCGGCATGAATCGCATCGATCGGTTTGCGAATTTGGACAGGCTTTCCGTTCACGAATATCGAGCCTTTATCTATTTTGCTAATTCCAAACAGTGCTTTTGCAAGCTCCGTTCTGCCCGCTCCCATCAAGCCTGAGATCCCGAGGATCTCACCAGATCGTACGGAAAATGAAATATTATGCAGTACGCCTTTTTGTGAAAGACCTTCAACCTTAAGCTTCTCCTCGCCAAACTGGACTTCTACCTTCGGGAACCGATCTTTGATCTCACGACCGACCATCATCTTCACAATCGTATCCATATCCGTATTCGCAGCCGATTCAGTGCCGACATAACGGCCGTCACGCATGACCGTAATTTTGTCGCAAATCCGGAAAATTTCCTCCATCCGATGGGAAATGTAAATCATGCCGACGCCTTGCTTTTTTAGTGTTGCAATTACTTCAAACAACGCTTCTATTTCTCGATCAGTCAATGCAGCTGTTGGCTCGTCCAACACTAAGATTTCCGCATTCATCGACAAGGCCTTCGCGATTTCGATCATCTGCTGGTGTCCGACGGACAATTCGGCGACAATCGTATCCGGCTCAATCGTAAGCCCAAGCTGTGACAGATAGCCGACAGATTCCCTTCTCATCTTGCGCCAGTCGATCAGCTTCGTAGGACCATAGGTAAATTCTCTTCCTAGAAATATATTTTCCATCACCGTCAAGTGCGGAATTAAATTCAACTCCTGATGGATCATGACTATACCGAGCTTTTGCGCTGCATATGGGGAATTTAGCGTTTGTTCGACGCCCTTTACCTTCACCGTACCGCTATCCCTCTCATGAACGCCGCTTAAAATTTTCATTAAAGTCGATTTTCCCGCACCGTTCTCGCCCATCAAGGCATGCACTTCTCCGTTCATTAGTGAAAACTGAACATCTTCAAGAACCCTCACTCCGGAAAAGCTTTTGTGAATGCCTTTCATCTCCAACAATGATGTTTCCATCTTATTGCTCCTCCTCTCCTAAAAAGTAACTCCTGAATGTAAAATGACGTTGGCATAAGGCGTGCACTCGCCGGTGCGAATTACCGCTTTCGCTTGTTGAGTCATCGCTTTGAACTGTTCATGCGATACGCTATGCTTCTTGGCTTCATTCAACAATCGCTCTGTCTGGTCGAGCAGCTCCGAGTTATTTAGTTTCATTTCATCTGCTATTGTATACGCCTCAACCTGCATTTCATCCAAAATGGTTTCGAGCGTCTCGAGGTATCCCGGCACTCCGCGCTTTAGCGCTAGATCGATCCGCTTTACACCTGAAGGAATCGGAAGGCCGCTGTCTGCAATAACAATCGTATCTGTATGGCCAAGCAGGCTAATCAAACCTGACAGCTCGCTGTTAATGATTCCTGTTTTTTTCATGCGTCTCTATTCTCCTGTTGTTTATAGGTTATCCCAAAATCTTTGCGCTTCCGCTTTGGTCGGCATTCCCGCTTGAGCTCCGAATTTCGTTACTGAAAGCGCGGAAACAATCGAACCGTAACGGACGGCTTCATCTAAGCTATGGCCTGCTGCTATGGAAAGAGCAAGCCCTGCGTTAAAGCAATCACCAGCCCCCGTTGTATCAACCACGTCTACTTTATAACCAGGCACCTTGCAATCCTGTCCGTCATTGCTTAAGTAAGCAGAGCCTTCATCGCCGAGTGTTGTAATCACATGTGCGACTCCCATTTCCTTAAGTCGGCTCATAGCATGAACTAACGTTTCTCCATCCGCATGCAGCCCTGTATACCAGCCAAGCTCCGTCCGATTGGGGGTCATATAATCAATGTACTTGAACAGCTCACTCGGCAGCTGCTGTGCAGGCGCTGGATTTAGAACAACCGTTTTGCCCAGCTCTTTCGCTTTCTTAATCGCATACTCGACTGTTTCTACCGGAATTTCAAGCTGCAGCAACACAATGTCTGCTTCACGCAGCTTATCTTCATTCCGATCTATGTCGGCTGGTTCAACATGAGCATTCGCACCCGGAACGACGACTATGCTATTATCTCCTCCAGCCACATAAATAGAAGCGATGCCTGTCGCTGTGCCGCCGACCCGCTTCACACCGCTTACGTTTACACCGTCATCCTGTAAACTGCGGAGCAGTTCTTCGCCGAAAGCATCATCGCCAACTGCACCAATCATCGCCGTTTCCGCACCAAGCCGAGCAGCGGCTACCGCTTGATTCGCTCCTTTACCGCCTGGAATAAACCGAACCCGTTCACCCATAATCGTTTCCCCTTGCTTTGGATAGCGATCAGCTTCGACTACTATATCCATATTCAAGCTGCCGATGACAGCTAGTTTAGGTTTATTCATTATTACCGACCCTCCTCAAAGTCGAATCTCGGGCGATGAGCTTAATATCCAGCTCGTACAGTCGATCATCAACTACCGTACCTTCAATTTTTTTTATTAATAAACGTGATATAGTTGCGCCCATCTCATATATTGGCTGCGCAATCGTTGTAAGCTCAGGCAAGGTAAGCTCCGTCGTTTGAATCCCGTCGAAACCGCATACTGCCACCTGGCTTCCTACATTAATTCCCAATTGATGCAGCGCTTTCAACGCGCCTATCGCCATTAGATCATTGCCAACAAAAATGCCGTCTATATCTGGATGACGTTTCATTATATTTTCAGTCGCTTTCATTCCACCCGCGATTCGAAAGTCCCCCGGCTCAAGCAGCGTCGGTGAATACCAATCGAAAGATTGAACCGCTTGTTCATATCCGATGAGACGATCTTTCGCTGTAATTAAATGCTGCGGACCATATATATGCGCGATTTTGCGGCATCCAACATCAAGCAAATGCCGAACTGCAATTTGAGCGCCTTCTTTGTTTTTGGATCGGACCACTGTAATGTCTCGTTCAGAGGGTCCCCGATCCAAACAAACAAATGGGATGCCTGCTTTGTTTAGCATCTCCGCATCATCGAGTCCCAATGTATTTGACGCGAAAATAATCCCGTCAATTTGTTTCATCTTTAGTGTTTCGATGTATTTTTTTTCCTTTATGCTCTGATCGTCTGAATTTCCCAATATAACGGTATACCCGTAGGTCCCAGCGACATCCTCCACCGCGCGAGCCAAATCCGAAAAGAACAGGTTCGAAATGTCAGGAAGGATAAGCGCGATCGTATTTGTATTTTTTCCAGCCAGCCCTCGTGCGACTTGACTTGGTACATAATTAAGCTTTTCAATAGCAGCCCGTATGGATCGTTCCGTCTCCTCGTTCACATATCCGCTTTTGTTCAAATAACGGGAAACGGTTGAAACAGATATTCCTGCCAGCTTGGCTACATCACGAATCGTTGCAATAATCGACCACCTCAAGATCTCTATGGTAACGGTACCATGTTTGAATAAAAAAAATGATAAGTAATGTGTATCACAATGTGGTAGCGGTTCCACATTGATAAATTATCATAATTTCTCTCGTATTTCAACCGCCAATATTTGGATGCCACAGACCCGAATGCTGCTTAGCAAAGACCTGCTGTTTTACAATACAGCTAATCATTCGGATCTTGTGTTGGCATCATTACAAACTTTCTTATTAGAAAACCTATTCCAGTTCCCAGGCATATTCCTGCTAGACCTGTCCATACAGCTCCGAGTAAACTGCTTGAAAAAATGACACCAATCGTCCCAAAATACGCTCCAAAGACGAATGGAACAAAAGTATACGGTGAATTGCCGCTTCTTGCATCTTTGTATGCATCATATATGGCAAACATATAGATACAAGGGTAAAACATGATCCATTGATAATTCGTCTCGCCTATTATTTTCGAAATGTCACCATGAAAACTCAAGATTATCAATTCATTCAAATTGGTTTGGATGTTAATTGATAATTCCAAGCCAATCAGTAACAGCCCCTTTAGAAACTTGCCGTTCAATAATTGTCCAAAGCCTGGCAGTGCTATGCTCCACAGTATTTTTTCTAGTCCATTTGAGTTCATTCCCTCATCACTTCATTTACTTTGGTTGATCTACAAGAGCTTTTCGATCATCGGCTTGCGGCGGCTCTTCAAACCATCCATGACTAATTAAAATGTTCGCACCATCCTCGGAATACAACGCAACTTCCGCTGCAAGACGAGCGTACATAGCACTTAAATCCAGTCTGTGGCATGTAGCGGAAGCTGCTCCGTAATTCCCCATTCCAACCGCAATCATTTCGGTCGTGTGAAACACCATTAATTTATCCGAGAATGGCGCAACCGTACTATTCATGACATGCGCATCTGAACCCTGTGGAGAAGGAATATCTTCATCGGTAAGCGTTGTACTAAATTTTTTAATATGCTTATTGGAAATCCCTTTTCCCGCCAAGAAGAACTGCTTTACGTCATCCGATTTACACACCTGAGCAAATGCCATCATCATGGTATTCCCAATATCATTTGTTTGGATATTTTTGAACAGATGTGTAATCTCAATAGCAGATAAAGGTCTTTTATTTTTACCGAACATATCAAACAGAAAACTTTGTTTCTTTACAAAATCAACTTTCTCTGGCTTCGAAATGAAAGGCGGTCTAATATAAACACCTTTATTCAATGCAACTATCCTTGCTTGTTTATGTAAATTTGACGCGGATGCCATTACATCATGGAAAAATTCACTGACATCTGATCGTGCCGAAACACCAATCGCTATACATACGCCATTCAGCCCGACTACGGCCATATTTAGAAGGTACAAGAGAATAAATGTATCTGAAAACAATCTAGGAGCTTTAACATTCACATCATCATCCGTAAAACCAACAGGTATTGCGAGCTCTTCTTGATTAAAAATGTCTGTTATCCTTTGAATATTTTCATGTGCTTGACCCTTAGAGTATTCGATAACAGAAAGGATCTCTTTATCCTCGCAGATCTCAGCAAAATACTTCAATACACAAATCGCCATTGAATCATTTATGTATTGTGTCCAAAGAAACCCCATTTCAGAAGCAGTCAAACCCATGTTGTTGTGTTCTGTCAAGGTCTCTGATTTCATTGTTTGCATGTCGTTAAATTCCTCCTGTTTTTATATTCCTCTTATATTGTTATCTCCTTCGGAAATTTATTCATTTATAACAAAACTAAAAACGGCTTATCTGCCGTTTCTAAAGATAATATTAGATCAGTTTTCACTGGACAAAGCGCGAAAAGTGAGCTACGCTTTGTGCAAAATCATATAAAGATTGGAGCAGGGTGAACATACGGATTGCTGCGGATATGAGACGTTTTTTGCAGGTTGAAGGCGCTGGCAGGATGCTGTTTACATTATTCTGCTATGGCATCGGCATGGGAATATTAGCTCCTATGAACGCCATCTATTTGAGCGAAAGCATTGGGCTGTCGAAGGGCGAAGTCGTATCCATCTTCGTTGTGTCATTGCTGCTTAATATGGGGACTACAATTACTGTCGGACTATTCAGTGATAAGCTGCACAATAGAAAATTACTAGTCATCTTAGCCGCTTCGCTATGTCTCATCGGTTTGTTGATTTACATGCGTGCGGATGGATATCTTCGTGCGCTCATCGGAATGGTTGTTGTGAGCGCACCATCAGGACTAATTATGGGTCAGTTGTTCGCTATGTCGCGGAATCACTTTGCCAGGCTCGCCTCAGATATTGTGGAGATGGCGCAAATTTGGCTGCGCGCCGGGTACAGCGTCGGATTTTTTTGCGGTTTACTTGCTGGAGCCAATTTGTATTTGATCGCAACATTTCAAGGAGTGCTGTGGGGCAATTTCGCAGGCTATGCCATGCTTATTCTCCTATTACTGTTCTATCGGGAGCATTCAGAAGAAAAGAAGCATGGCAGTCCAGCGGCGGGCGAGCCTTTCTCCATCATAATGCTTGTCGCGCTGCTGCTTCTTGCTTGCGCAGATGCGCTTCGCGGCTTGTACCTGCCGCTTGTCGTTAAATCGTTGTTCGGCAAACCAGAGTACATGTCGTATATTTGGAGTGCCCAGGCTGTATTCGAGCTGTTATTCATGACTATTGCCGGTTATTGGGCAGCCAAATATGGCAGCAAAAAAATTATTCTGCTAGGAGGGGTTGCGGCAATTATAGCCTATTCGGTCTACGCGATGGAATTACCATTGGTCGTTTTTTTCCTCATACAGCCGGTTTACTCGTTCTTCGTATCCATCTTGTATGGTGTGGCGATGGGCTATGTGCAGCGTATGTTCGCCGCCCGTACCGGATTCGGCGCAAGTATGTACGTATTCATTACTCTAACAGCATCATTGATCGGATACGTATTGCCGCTATTTATTGAAGGGTACGATCCTTCTATATTCTTCATACCGATGACACTGGTAATCATTTCGATTACTATTATTTCTACCGTACTGATTCGGGAAAGCCGTTCCTCGAAGCCGCTTCAACAGCTCCCATAATGACATTAGTTCTATCCCCTCAAGCCACCTTCAGGTGGCTTTTCTTTATACACAATATACAAAAAAAACACGCCAGACGAACTGACGTGCACTGGTTACAGGTCTTAAACAGTTTATGGATTAAACTTGTTATAATGGCGGTTTATTCATGAATTTGGAACTATTATCGGAACGTAGATTCCCTATTTTCATAAAAAAGCTGATTTTGGAGAGTTATCGGAACGCAGGTTCTTTATTTCAGACTTACACCCATAAAATCCATCATTTCCAACAAAATAAAGGATCTATTTTCCGATACCAATGAAAATCCATCAATATTAGCTTAATAAGGAATCTATTTTCCGATATGTGAAACAAACTGCATAAGACATGATTTTTTAAATATTTGATTCAAATTCCTTGGTAACGAGCGGTTTCAAGTTAGCCTCTATAGACTCACGTTGATTTTCAAAGTACGGCGGCAGCGCTAATCTCTCGCCTAGATACTCGAATGATTCGTCGCCTTCAAATCCGGGACCGTCCGTAGAAAGCTCAAACAAAATGCCGTTTGGCTCACGGAAGTATAAGGCGCCGAAATAGTATCGCTCCACGAGGCCTGAATTGTTAAAACCGGCTTTTGTTAAACGCTCCGCCCACTGGTTTAGTTGCTCTTCATCTTCCACACGGAATGCTACGTGATGCACGCTGCCTCTTCCTGGTCGTTCACGTGGCAGATCGCTGCGCTCATCGATGTGAATTTCTGCTCCGCTTCCGCCTTCACCAGTCTCCAGAACACGAATTGTACGTTGTCCTCTCCTTGCTGAAGTATAGGTCGCTTTTTCCCGATAGCCCATTACCTCTGTAAGCAATTTGATCGTCAGCTCCGCTTGCGATACCATTAACGTAACCGGCCCCAGCCCTAGTATTCCGTGTTCTTGCGGAACTGGACTTCTGTCCCATGGAACGCCACCGGCTACACCGATATTATTTTCATCCGAAACGAGGGCTAAACGCTGCCCTTCTGGATCGCGAAATGTGATCATTAACCGTCCAAATTCCTCGAAAATATCATCTTGTTCAACGCCATATTGCTCAAAACGTTGCTTCCAGTAAGCTATTGCATCGTCATTCGCTACTCGCAAAGCAGTCGTTGATATGCTATCTGTTCCGTAACGGGTCTGTGCAGCACGCGGAATCTCAAAGAAAGTCAAATCGGTTCCCGGATTCCCCCGCTCATCTGCATAAAACAAATGATACATGGACGTATCATCTTGATTAACTGTTTTCTTAACTAACCGCAGACCAAGTATATTCGTGTAAAATTCGTAATTCTGTTTAGCGTTAGCCGTTATGGCAGACACGTGGTGCTGACCTTTCAATGCTTTAAGTTCCATTATGGATCACTCCTTGGTTTTATTTTTTACGTTCTATTAATCATTTATTTCTACAGTCTTTATTCCTTAAAGTAATATATCTTAAATTTAAGATATTATTATCATATACCCTTTTTGAAAATTATGCAATAGTTCCACACGATTCGGTCCCATCCTTTAAAATCAATCAGAAAGCATGATATAATAATAAGAAATGGAGTTGATTGTCTGATGTCGGATATGCTCGATCCTCGGAACGATTTCGTCTTCAAACGTATTTTTGGCAGTGAAGAAAATAAAGATGTGCTGCTCGCTTTCTTGAACCGTACGTTTACAGAATCCGGCGAGCCGCCACTGACGGAAATCATCCTGCTCAACCCTTATACCGATAAGGACGCCCCTCTAGATAAACAGTCCATCTTTGATATTTGGGCAAAGACGGTTGAAGGCAAACTGATCAACATCGAGATGCAGCTTTTCAATAAATACGATATCGAGAAACGGACGCTTTATTACTGGAGCAAACGCTACTCCAGCCAGTTACAGGAAGGGCAGCCCTATAAGGAACTGAAGAAATGCGTCACCATCAATATTTTGAACTACTCATTTATTCCTAACGAACGTTATCATAATGTTTTTCATATGAGGGAAGATCATACTGGCCTTGAGCTGTCTGACGATATCGAAGTGCACTTCATGGAACTGAACAAGCTTGACAATCAAGTGCTACCATTGGAAGGTGGATTGATTAATTGGCTGCTGTTCCTTAAAGGAGCCAACAAATCGAGTTGGGAGGTATTGAAGATGAACGAACCTACATTGAAGAAAGCGATGGATACACTGGAGTTTCTAAGCCAGGATCAAGAAGCTCGCCGTCTATATGAGGAGCGGCAAAAGTATTTGCATGACGAAGCGTCTATGATTGAATGGGCGACTGAAAAGGGACTTAGGAAAGGGTTGGAGGAAGGGCGAGCTGAAGAAAAGATGCTGATTGCCAAAAATATGCTTTCGATGGGGCTTGAGGTTTCTGTTATTGCCAAAGCTAGTGGATTGACCGAAGCAGAAGTCAAGTCACTATAAACGATTTTATAATACAAGTAGGCGCAATTGATTATCGCCCTTCAATTAGATGGTGGATCTAAGCATAAAAACGCCTTGCCCTTTTGAAAAATGGGCAAGGCGTTTTTAATTTTAGAAACGTGATGCTCTGGAAATACGTTCAAGGCACTCGAATACTCCGATTTTCCTCAAAAACAGCAATTTGACCATATCTTGAACACGGCCCCAAATCAGTCCCGTTTTGGACAGAACCCTTTAGCAATTAGCCATATAGGGAAAACAACTTCAAATATCCCACCTGGAATAAACAGAATAAACCCAGGGTCGAATCCGATTATCGTTAAGCAACTGCTCGCCATAAGCGCGATATAACCGACAATCCCCAGCAAGGAAAGCAGTCTTGGAATTAACCTTTTGCGATACATCAAGCAGCAGAACATAACACTGCCTAAACCAAGAGCGAGCATCGCCAGCTCAAAAGTCATCTCTTGTCCTCTAATGATCAAATTCCCTATTGTCGTGAAATAGCCATTACTAGCACCGCCTGAAACGATATAATCTTCGCTTAATGTAAGCAGAACAAGCGGACTAATAATCCCCACGATGAGTAATACAGATTCGATAATCCTCGAGCTTAAATATCCAAGAGCGATAGAATTATTGTGATGGTTCAAGAGCGGGAATAACAGCATAGCTATACCTACTACAGCAGCGGAATTGATGAGCTCAAGAAATGCGCTAATGAACACTTGCATGCGATTCGAATGAATGTGAGACAGATAATCCGACTGGGCGAGATTAGAGTCGATAAGTGTACTTCCGATCATAAATGCTGCTGTTGCCAGCAGGAATAGAACACCGATTATTTTCTCATTCGTTCTAGTAATCATTAGGTTTATCTCCTTTCAACTGCGGATCTGCATACATCATATCCATAGAAGAGAAGGATGAAAAGACACTTAAGTGTTGAATCGCAATTATTCGATCAAGCCCAACTTGCGAGCAATGGCTACCGCTTCTGTTCTTCGCTCTACCTGCAGCTTTGCAAATATACGCCGATTATGCCCCTTTACTGTATCCAGAGCCAGGAAAAGCTTCTTGCCAATCTCATGGTTCGAGTATCCGAGAGCGATAAGCTGTAAAATTTCCAGTTCGCGCTGTGACAAAGCTTCTACATGTACGGGTGAATCACCCTGATGCAGCATCCCCATCACTTGCATTTGTTCAATAGCAGGCAACCGATGCAGAAGCCGATGTTCGCGAGCAAGTTTCTTCGCTTGAGCAAGCAATGCAGATGCCTCTTTCCAATCATGCTGAGACAGCTTAATACGGGCGATCATCATTGTACATGACACAATAATGTCCTTGCTATCGGCTAGCCGCGATAATTGAACACTCTTCTGCACATACCGCATCGAATTTTCAAGATCATCCCACGCATAGGAAATTCGAGCCAATCCCAAATACGCTTCACATATAGCAGGCAAAGGCAAGTCGCCATTTTTCATCAGTGCTCTTCTATAATACTCTGCAGCTTCCTCTAACTGATCTTCTATTTCCTTCAGACTGCCAAGACCTGCATACGCCATAACTTCAAGAATATTCCCGCCCATTTTTCGACTAAGCGACAACACCTCAATATAAGCCTCGTGAGCCTCTGAACGATTGTCGCGGAGCTGATGCGCAACCCCAAGCAACCATTGAGCCGTCATGCGTACGGGAAGATGATCATGAGCAAGATACTCAAGTGCAAGGCTGCACTGCTTAATAACAATGTCTATTTGTTGCGTGTCCAGTTCGGTCGCGGCCTTTGTTTGAGCAATCTGTCCAACAAGTTCATTTGTTTTATCCATTGTTTCAGTCGTTTGCAGAACATCCTCTACAGCTTGCAGCTTCAAATCTGTGTGACCTGAAAATCCAATTGCTGCTACTGCTGCACGAGTAGTTGCGGTAATACCGAGTAGGTTATTAGGTATGCTTTCTGTTGCTGAAATTGACATGGCAGCCTCCGCTGCAAGCAACTTGGATTCAACTTCAGTCGGTCTTCCAACCATCAATAATGCCGAAGCATAAATTACCCATAACGAAGGTCTGGCATCCAATTCTTCTCTGCGAAGGGACTCCAGCCAGTTCAGAACAGGAGCAGCCTCGCCTTGAAGATGCAGAGGTATGTCTTTGCCCTCAACCAGCCGGGATGCCAGTTCTGTATCATTAGCGGCAACTGCGTGACGAAAAGCTTCCAAGTATAAGCCATTTCTCTCATACCATAAGCTTGCACGATGATGTAATACAGCCATATCTTCAATCTCGTCAGTACGAATCATTCGTTGCTGTAATTGATGTCGCAGCAATTCTGAAAAGAGATGATGATAGCGATACCAGCGATGTTCATGGTCTAGAGGGACAATAAATAAATCTGCGCGTTCGAGAGTGCGAAGAATTAGATCCCCACTAATGGAAGGGTCATCGTAAAGAACGGCATTGCAAAGCGATCCGCAGAATCGATCCAGGATTGAAGTATACAGTAAAAACCTCTGAACCGGTTCGGATTGTTTATGTAGTACTTCACTCATTAAATAATCAAGAAGTAAACGCTGCTTGCCTTCGATTAATGAAGGAATCGGCTCAGCAGCATGTTGACCTTGCAAAGATAGGGCAGCAATCTGCAGGCCGGCAACCCATCCTTCCGTTCGTTCCTCCAGCATGAATACCTGTTCCGGCGACAGCCCTAAATTCATCGTATGATTCAGAAACATTGCTATCTCTTCATTATTAAACCGCAGGTCCATAACACCCAAATCAGTAACTTCATTCCTAACCCGCAATCGAGTTAAATGCAAATTCGGCTCTTCGCGTGACAAAATAACCATATGCATATTCGGAGGCATATGCTCGAGCAGCAATGAAACCGCGTCTTGTACAGCCTTAGAGTGGATCACATGGTAATCGTCAAGTACAAGTATGAATGGTTCTGCTAGCCTCGTAAGATCATTGATTAGAACAGATATAATAGAAGAGATCGGCGGTGTCTGCGGTGACTGGAGTACATCTGAGACACACCATTTTTGATGCTCTGCAATAGAACGCAATGCCGCAATAAGATATGCTAGGAAGCGGTTTATATCATTATCCCCTTCATCCAGCGACAGCCATGTCACTCGAAGATCACAATTATAGAGCCATTCACTTACTAGTGTCGTTTTCCCATATCCCGCAGAACCTGAAATTAGAGATAGCTTCCGATGCAACCCTTCGTCGAGCCGCTCCTTCAACCTCGGGCGTACAACGGCGCCAGGCCTAAGTCTGGGCATATTGAGCTTCGTAGCAATTAGCGGCGATACCATCATGCTCACCTGTTTCTTGGAGGATACTGAAAACACTTCTTTGTCTGAGGCGATTATATCATAGTGGACGATGCGCGCGGTAACTTCGATAATCTTAAGAAGTTCTTCATAAATTTGATAATTGGATATTAAGATTTTCCAATTATAATGAGAGAAAGAACAGCTAGTTCGCAAGGGGGAAATGAAATGGAGCAGCGCGTGGTGCTGGTCGTCGATGATGATAAGGAAATTCGCGACGCAATTGAAATTTACTTGAAGCTTGAAGGCATATCTGTCTTGAAGGCAAAAGACGGTTTGGAAGCGTTGGAGACTTTGGAGTCCAACCAAGTGCATCTCATCATACTGGATATCATGATGCCTAGGCTTGACGGGATTACTGCAACCTTCAAAATCCGTGAGCATCGCAACCTTCCTATACTCATCTTAAGCGCCAAGAGCGAGGATAGCGACAAAATACTAGGACTCCATGTCGGGGCGGACGACTACGTGACCAAGCCGTTTAATCCGATGGAGCTCGTTGCCCGAGTGAAATCCCTGCTCAGGCGTTATGTCACGTTCGGCTCCTACGAAGGCATCAAGAAAACGATTGAGCTGCGAGGTCTAGCGTTAAATCAAGAGGGCAAAGAAGTAAGCGTGAACGGAGAAGTTGTCAAGCTGACACCTATCGAGTATAAGATCGTGGAGCTGCTAATAACGAATGCGGGACGTGTTCTTTCGATTCAGGAAATATATGAACGTGTTTGGAAGGAGCCCGGCTACAATGCTGAAAATACGGTTGCCGTCCACATTCGCAAAATCCGCGAAAAGATTGAGATTGATCCGAAAAATCCAAGATATCTGAAGGTGGTGTGGGGCATTGGATACAAAATGGAAAAATAGTACTCTTTTTTTCCTCTATACACTCTTGTTGGTGATTGGTCTCAGCGGACCGTTAACGTTAATGGATCAGGGTACTCGCTACCTTCATCGCGATTATTACGAAACTCAGGAATTTCGGCAGCAACTGGATCAATTCGCCTCCTACTTAAACTTATTTGAGCTCAATTCAATCTCTGAGCAAGAGGCGAAATCGTCTATAACGGTGGAGGAAAAGGAAATCGTCAACTATCGCAACCAGCTGGAGCCCCTTTCCGACCAAATATATTCGATCCGAAACGAATACGATTCTCTCATTCAGGAAGCACTTGACGGAGACAATGACAGCGTGGCCGATTTTTACACAGCTCAGAGAGAGAGCAAGCTGGAAGATCTCATGAGGCTATTCAAGGATAACGATTATATCATCGCTCTTATCCGTAAGGAGAAGGAACAACAATTAGACTTCTATTACATGCATCGTGAGATTTACCGCTCCGAATACAATCATTTTCAGGAACAGTTCGACTATTACTTCAGCAGTTCTTCCACAGGAATTGTCCATTCGAGCTTGAACGTCCCTGATGAGCACTCTGCTCGAAACGAATTGAACGGCAACGATTATGTATATGCTACGAACTATACGATAGACATCGCTAATTCAATGCACTATACGGTAGGAGGACACGAACTGCTGGAAGCTTTCAGCATTCCATTTCAAGGCTGGATCGCAGTACCAGAGGACAGTCAACTGCGGGTAATTGCCGATAGATATAAGTTGGAACAGTGGATACTGTACACCTATAGCCTGGCAAGTACCGCTCTGCTTATTGTATGTCTGATTCGTTTCAAAGGCATCCTGTCTAATCGAGCAGAGGCAAGCCGATGGATAGCTTACTTTAATAAGCTGCCGCTCGATGCCAGACTGTTGTTTTTCATCGCAACCGCAGCGCTGACGTTCAGTTTGCTGGTAAACTCGGCCGGCCATTACCCTACTCTTTTCGAAGCACCTGTACATTACGGCGGGAAACTGCTGATTGCACTTTCAATCGCGGCGATTGGGATGGCGTTGACCCTTCTGCAAGGGCAGCTCCTTGTAAAGGGGTTGCATAGTTGGAGCGATGTCCGAAGAGAATGGACACATTCCTTATTCATGCGAGGATGCTCACGTATGAAAGCAGGCTTCGTTCAAATCATGAATCAGGTGAAAGACTCCTTTATTTATAAGAGTACTGGAATCCAGCTGATCGTTATTGCGTTTATCTTGATTGGATTAGGTTTTATTGGTGGATGGGCGGCGTTAACTTTTTTTCGCTACAACGATCCCACAATGGCCCTCTTTACGCCAGTTTTAGTGTTAGTTGGAGTTGCCGTATTTCTTCTTTCGGTCCGGAAGTTCGGGTATTTGAATCGGGTTGCCACGGCCGCGGATGAGCTGGCAACCGGTCGAATGCCGAATGTGCTTCCTCAATCCGGAAGCGGCGTGCTCGCTTCTCTTGCATCCAATATCAACACGTTAAGGCATGGAGTCAAAACACTTCAAAACGAACATGCCAAGAGCGAGAAGCTGAAGACAGAGCTCATTACGAACGTCAGTCATGATCTGCGAACTCCCCTTACTTCCATTATCACCTACGCAGGGCTGCTGAAATCGGAGAATGCAAGTATGGAGGAACGGACCGCTTACGTTGAAATCATTAATCAAAAGTCGCAGCGATTAAAGACGATGATCGACGATCTATTTGAAGTGTCTTCGATGACAAGCGGCAATGCAACACTAAACCTGGAGAAATTAGATCTTGTTCAGCTCATGCAACAAGCTTTGGCAGAATATAAGGAGGAAATAGACAGCTCCGATACTCAATTCCGTGTATCATTGCTGGAGAGTCCAGTATACGCATTCGTGGATGGACAAAAGCTGTGGCGCGTTTTCGATAACCTGATCGGTAACATGTTAAAATATTCGCTTAGTCATACGCGCGCCTATATTATAATGCAGCAATTGGAAAATCAAGAAGCTATGATTACGTTCAAGAACGTGTCGAAGTATGAACTCAGTGATAATGCAGAAGATCTGTTCGAACGGTTCAAACGTGGAGATACATCGCGTCATACAGAGGGATCCGGTCTCGGACTGGCGATTGCAAAATCAATCATTGACCTTCATGAAGGCCGCCTCACGCTTGAAACGGATGGGGATTTATTTAAGGCCTCTGTCATTCTAAAGCTTCATGATTCACCAACCGAGCAGGCGAACTGATACAAGTACATCTCCAATCAGCTGTCCGCCATAATAAACAAAATCACGCCTTATGGACGTGATTTTGTTTATTATGGCGGAGTCTGCTTGTTTTATGAGATCGTCTTATTCTTCCAGACTATTAATTAATGGGATACCCGAATATCACTTCTCATTCCTGATTTGAACAACGAGCTTCCCCCTTGCGTGCTTAGTTTCAATTATACGATGAGCCTCAATTAGTGCAGTTTCTGTTAAAGGAAAAATTCGATCGATGTGAACCTTGAGCTTTTGCTCTTGCACCCATTGTACTATTTTTACCAATTCATCTCGATTAGGTAGAACAACAACAAATTTTGCATTTACCTGGTATGCTTGTGCAAGGTCTGAGATGTTTGGCGTAACAATAGAAACCACCCTGCCGCCCTTTCGCAAAACCTTAAAGTTTTTCTCTTGATTTGCCCCGATTACGGCGTCAAGGACAATGTCAACCTCGATAATTATCTCGGAATAATCAGCAGTCTGATAATCAATCACCTCATCCGCGCCGAATTCCTTAACCAGATCGTGGTTTCGCGCACTTGCCGTTGTGATGACATAGGCGCCTGCAAATTTGGTCATTTGAATCGCCACATGTCCTACACCTCCCGCACCAGCATGTATAAGGCATCGCTCACCTGGGAGCTGGAAGATCAGGATATTATCGAGCGAAAAGTTTATGCTGAGGTGCCGCCAAAGGTGGAATATTCGATTACAGAATATGGGCGCAGCTTATACAACATCTTACAGGGAATGCACGAATGGGGTGCATCGCATTTGGAACACATGGCTCAGAAGAAAATGAAAATGTAAATCCTGCTAGGTTAAGCTCCGTCAACCGCAAAAAAACACGCCGCTTATCGACGTGTCTGCGAAAAGAAAAAGTAGACAAGAGAAAAGCGGCTGGAAATCAGCCGCTGTCCTATGATAGTCATTCCTCTGTGGTATCACTAGTAGCTAAGACCGATGCTGTTGACAGCCAGATCCCGACTACTCCTTATAATCGATCTGCGTGTCGATGCCAACCGTTTTAGCAGCACCATCCCAAGTTACGCCAATGTTAAAGATACTGGCAATATCACGCAGTTTGAAATAGTTGTTGCCCCCAATATTGTAAGCAGTAAGCTGGACTTCCTCACCGTCAACAATAATCATTGAACTTGTTGGTTTGGCTGTTTTGGATGACGGATTATTCGATACCGCTAACTCACCGCCAACCGCTTCGTATTCTTGACCACTGTTTAAGCGAATGATGTTATACTCAGCATCCCATGAAACTTCAAATTGCTTCTCAGTTCCCGAAACTACTGTAGCAAGATCACGTAGTTTGAAGAAATTGTTGTCATTGATGTTGTAAGCTTCGAAAGCAGTTTCTTCACCGTTAACGATTATTTTTGAAGTTGTGGGCTTGGCAGGTACTTCCTTAACTACATGTTCGGAAATGGATATGGTGAAAGATTCATTTCCTCCAAAATAATCTCCAATCCCTTCGTACTCGTCATCGATGCGTTCAGCAAGACCTATGTCGAACCTATAAATCCCCTTTTTATTCAGAGTCACAGTTCCCCCGGATAACTCTATCCACTCACTGATTTCCCCATTCTCCAAATTCTCACCGTCTAAATAAGCATCCGGATAATAAGAATAACCAGTCATACCCATATCATATAAAATATGAAAACCGCCAACTACAGGAGTGTTGCTATTCAGTGTAAGGGTTGTGCTCCCTTCTACAACATAAATTGGATTATATGTACTCCCCTTTTTCTCTACCACATTTGAGATCGAAACCGTTCCTCCCTTCGTTGTTAATACTACCTTCTCTGCTGCCATTGCCGATACGGACGCAAATAATGAAACGATCAAACTCAAAACTACTACCAGTGAAACTTTTTTCATTGTTTTGTGTCTCCCAACATTTATGTATTTAAAGTCAGGTGGGCAAGGTTGAATTCGTATACCGACAAATTACCTATAAAACCAACAATTTCCGACTTTACATCATCATACATTAGACTATTATATGTATCAACAATTACTTTTCGACTATGATACACTTGCAGAAAAATATGACTTCCGCTTAAATATTCTTCATTTTATGGTATTTACAGACGAATGTTTCGATATAGTTGTATTTTAGTTCCGAAATGTCCAAGAACCCTCGAAATACACTTCCATTCCTTTCGTTTCGAAAAGGACTTTGATACGGCCCAGCAGCGTAATGACAAGGGATGCACGAATGGCGAGCATCCTTTGAAACACATGGCTCATGAGAAAATGAAAATGTAAATCCTGCTAGGTTAAGCTCCGCCAAACGTAAACAACACGCCTCTTATAGGCGTGTCTCAAATTTACCCCAGTCAGTTGTTCTTTAACAAAGCTTCCGCCCAATTTGGAGATACACGATTAAGAAGCTTTAAGAACTTTACCTTACCGATAGCCACTTCCAAATGATCCAACCGATAGGACTTCCAGAACTCTTCCGCCAGCGCTTCCGCAGTTATTTTACCACGGCCTCTTCCCTTCGTCATTTCGGTGTCTACAATGGGAGGAAGAATCTCGAATACTTTGATGCAAGTAGATTCCAATTGATAGCGAAGCGCTTTTGTAAATAGATGTATTCCCGCTTTCGTTGCGCAATAGACGGGAGCAGATTGCTTAGGCACTAGTCCTAGCCCAGATGAGACATTTACAATGGCGGCATGGTTTTGGCGTAGGAGCAACGGCAGCAGCTTCGCGGTTAGTTGGATAGGTACAACCATATTAATGCTAATTTCATCGGCAACCTTATCTGGGATCTGTGTCGATTCCTTTTCCAAAAATGAGTAGTTATACTGGATTCCTGCATTATTAATTAGAACGTTTAGCTCAGAATGTTCATCGTTCAGCTGCCTGACAAGTGTGTTCAATTCTTCTTCCTTTCCTAAATCACATCTTATAGTTGTGAAATCGGAGTTGCGCGCTTTCGCTTCGGCGAGTTTTTGCTCGCTGCGACCTACGACTATGACCTTATTGCCGAAACGGGCAAACTGCTCTGCCAAAGCCAAACCGATTCCCGAAGCACCTCCAGTAACTAATACCGTATTCCCAGTTTGATTCAAAAAAATCTCCCCTTTCTTACATTCAGTGTAAAAGAGAAAGGAGAGTTTTTCCTTAACCTAGGTTAATTTTTGACGAATCCGGCTTAATGCCACAGGTGTAATTCCAAGGTAAGAGGCAATATGGTACAGCGGGATCTGTTCGGACATTTTCCCATAGCGCTGCATGAACAATCGATAACGCTGCTCTGCTGATAACATAAGCAATTCCCGTTCGCGTGTTTCTTTGTGGAGGAACAACTTTTCTGCGAGAATTCTCCCCAGTCTCTCCCAACAAACATGCCGATCGTATAAATCTTGAAAATCACGAAAACGGAAGACGACGAGTTCACTATCCACCAACGCCTGAATAGATAAGTGTGATGATTCTTTCTGGAGCAATGCACTGTACGAGGTAACAAAATCATGCTTGCCGCAAAAGCTCTTATTGAACTCCGCACCTTCAGGCGTCATGTAATACAATCTAAATAACCCGCTCATACAGAATCCAATCGAGTCATTCACTTCTCCAACCCTAATAAAATGACCATTTTTCGATATGGACTGCAGGTTAGTTAGTGATTCAAAATATTCCCATTCCTCCGGTGGTATCGGAACGATTTTATTCAATTCCAAATTCATAATTTGTAATATTTTGTTCATTCATATATTTTCTACATATTAATCGTTAATTCCTTCCTGCAATACGCAAAGCCTTGACCAAGAACACAAATTGCTATTTAACCCGTCTATACAAAGAAGACAACCTTAGTCAATAGGAGGTTGTCTCATGACGAACAGAGCAACTGGGTTTTTCTGATTTTATTAAACACAGTTTAAAATATGATAGGCTAGTTTGATTCACTTAGATAAAAATCTCTCGTTGGACCATAACTATGTCTTATTTTTCTTGTTGTTCCTGAACACCCGTGATGTTCAGCTTCTCCTCAAGCAGCTTTTTATTATGAACAACACTTTTGTCATTAGGTCTATATTTTCTAGCCTCTTCGTTATGAAAGTATGATTTCCCTAATAAACCTAAACGGTAATAACAAACGCTCATATGAAGATGCGGATACCAGGTCCAGTAGGCAGGAAAGCTGAAGCTCCATTGATTCGTATCAGCAGGCAGCTTTGTAGCGAGATCATACCAGAAAATAGCCGTTTGGTAGTCATTTTTTCGATAAAAATAATATCCAAGCCTGCTTGCTACTTCTGCTCTTGGCTTACTGTAATCGAAGGAGCGGCACAATGCAGTAAACTCTTGATGCATATTTCCGAGAAAACGATAACAATCTGCCATATTAATGCATGCATTGATTTTATCCTCGACCCATCCTTCTTTAAGCTTCAAATTTTCCTCATAGCTTTCAATGGCTTTTTCGTAATGACCATTCTCCCTCAATTCATTTCCATAGTAAAAATAGTCTCGTGCGCTGAAGGTATCGCCTCGGGCGATCTTAGTTTCATAAATTTTCAAGTTTCGTCCGACTTTATGTTCTGTCTTCTTATGGGTGATGGCCACATCTGAGTTGATAATATAACCGCTCACATCCAAATAATTGTGTACGTCTCCGCGCCATTGAAAATTTTTAGCTGTTTTAACCAAACGGTTGCGGCGATAACGAAGCGTGACGTTTCCGAATTCGTCTATGCCCGCATTGTAAAACATAGAAACGGAATCGACGGTTGGATCTAATGTTTTTTTAAGCTCAAGAAATGCTTGACGATCTTCCTCAAGAATTACGTCATCGGCATCCAAATAAAGAATGTACTCTTTCGTTGCATAGGTAAATGCATGATTTCTAGCTTCTGAGAAACTGCCGGTCCATGGAAAGTGAAAAATTCGGTCTGTATACTGTTGGGCGATTTCTATCGTACGATCTGTTGAGCCCGTATCCACAATGTTAATTTCATCAACAATATCTTTGGCACAGTCCAGACAACGAGCAAGGACTTCTTCTTCGTTCTTTACGATCATGCAAAGACTTATGTTTAACATATGTGTTGTTCCTTTCATTTAGATAATAAGAGAGGGAAATTAAGAGGAGAATGCTCCCGAAGAGGAAGCATTCTCAGAAGAAGTTAAGAGAACAAGACAGCGCTTAGATCAGTATTTAATGCTCGGGCAGAAGTTACATTCGAAGCACTATTGACAATGACCCGTACTTGAATCGTAACGCTCGTCGTTGCTGCAGGAACAGTGTATGCAAATATATCTGTAAATGGGCGTCTAAACGTAAATGCGCTCTGCAGTGCTGTATTATATGTTCTGGAATCTACAAGCGTACCATTCACATAAAGTCTGGTTGTGAAGTTAATATTGTTGTTGGCCGTCGTTGTCCATTCCATAGAGGTTGTATAAGCGATCTGAAGCAAATTCCCTGGTGCAACTGTTCTCGTGTTGGTGGCCAATATCACTTCTGTACCAACTAGCGGACTGATGGGATTCGGCCCTGGGTTATTAGTAAAAGTAAATGCAGAAGCAGAAGGTACCGATGCGCCTGTAGTTCCGGTTGCTCCAGTTGCTCCTGTTGCTCCTGTGGCGCCTGTTGCTCCTGTGGCTCCCGTTGCTCCGGTAGCGCCTGTAGCACCAGTAGCGCCTGTTGCGCCTGTTGCGCCTGTTGCGCCTGTAGCACCAGTTGCGCCAGTGGCTCCTGTTGCGCCAGTGGCTCCTGTTATTCCTGTTACTCCTGTGGCTCCAGTCACTCCTGTGGCTCCTGTGGCTCCTGTTGCTCCTGTTACTCCTGTTACTCCTGTTGCTCCTGTTGCTCCTGTGGCTCCTGTGGCTCCTGTTGCTCCTGTTACTCCTGTGGCTCCTGTGGCTCCTGTGGCTCCTGTGGCTCCTGTGGCTCCTGTGGCTCCTGTTGCTCCG
>Ga0182739_1000189_pt1 | contig 108037 bp, 104 predicted proteins | sample eDN5th30CBELigBY_FD_128873 | JGI IMG/M metagenome (GOLD analysis project Ga0182739, IMG submission 128873) | Enriched backyard soil microbial communities from Emeryville, California, USA - eDNA 5th pass 30_C BE-Lig BY (version 2) (version 2) | ecosystem: Environmental > Terrestrial > Soil >...
CAGTTGGAGGCCTTTGAGGCAGTCAGCGATAATCCACAGGCCAAGCTGTCGGCCGTGATCAACTAAACGGCAAACTCAGTGGCCAGAGCCATGATGAGTTACACCACTTCCTGGGACACGATCATATCCTTCCACCCGACATAACCCATTAGTGCCTTGATGTCCCAGCCATTCGCCGATGCCCAGGTCGCAAAACCCCGGCGCATCGAGTGGCTAGTGTAAAGGGCCTTCGGCAGGCCCGCTTCTTTGAAGACTCGTCATGCCACTGGCAATTGACCTCAATTGGAAGCTGAAGGTCAGCGCAGGCGAACGCGAGGTCCACTCGTTTAGACTTGGGCATGTCGGCCTCTGTAAGCTCCCAGATACCGAACTGCTCAAGCTCTCGGCTGATGAGCATGGCAAAGCGGTCTCTGCAGATGTTCTCAATGTAGGGCATACCGTTGTCGCTCCAGAACATGCTTATCCGATTTGGCCTCCAGTTGTGCCCGTCGCGTAAATATGAGAAAAGCCCTAAGGTAGATGTGGCGCGCCTCCTGAAGATGCCCTGCGATATAACGAGAATTATCTAGGGTTTTTCTCATAATTAAGCATTATTTACATGGCATTTCTCATAATTACTGCATGCACCAATAAGCTACGACCGCTCAGGACGTCCTCCCGCAGTACCTCTCTCTGCTAACTAAGTCCGCGTTAACTCAAGGCGCTAGGCTCTGTACGAAATCCCGAAAAACCTAATCGCCGCTTCTCCAGCGCTGAGATTTTGTGGAGTCACGCGCCATTAATGGAAGGCATTCTGTGATGGCAAGGCGCCTCAAACTCACGGGCGAAGCCTGGGATGTGGTCTCCGATCTCTTCATCGAAACCCATGACCGGGGCTGGCCCCGACTGAGCGACCGACTGATGCTCGATGGCGTGCCGTGGGTTCTCTGCTCGTGTGCTGCATGGCGAGATGCCGCCATGGTCTCACGGCTTGCTCCATGCGGTGTTTGCGACATCTCTTTTCGTACAGAGCCTAGGTAACAAACCATTGGCAGCCTTGTATAGGTGAGCTGCATGGCTGCTTCAAGGCTGGGCCGATGAAGAGTCGACTCGATGGGAGAAGATCCCAAAGGACTGAAGGCATCGAAATATTTTTTGGCTAGCTAAAAATCAATTATTTCGATAAATCTTCGTTGTTATCTCTCGGAACCGATAGATTCTCCTTCTCAAATTACCATTTTCATTATGGCGCTTTGGATGGCTGTTCTCACATTGTGGACTATTCATCGCACGCCGAAAGTGCCATAACGCCATTCGACGTTCAGTTTTGACAGACAAGTCAGAATGGTTGTGTATGAAGAAACCTGAGTTCAGCTTTATGATCTATCAAAAGCAAGGGGTCGTTTTGGTTTGCATTGTACTCAAAAGCCCGAGGCGGGTGCTCTAAAAAAAGAAATTGACAGAGCGTGAAAATGGAAGTTAAAAATGGAAATAGATTTAAGGTCAGAGGCTTTCGGCTCAATGAAGATCGTCTTTAAATTTGTATTGGAAAGTTCAATGATGAGTGTTCTTATGTAGATAAAAGTGAGGGATGGATTTGGTTGAAGTTGACGGTTCTAGCACCCAAAATGAAATAAATAGGCATAAAATTGGAAGTGAGCGTTTTGCCATAGCATCTCGCTTCGTGAAAAAAGAAATATCGGCAATTGATGGGGCACAGGCTTTAGGCTTGAGTTTGTCTCAGTTTTACAGAATAGCTGCGAATTGTCGTGGAGCGTGCGAATACACGAAATTAGTTCCGGAAAAGCGCGGTCGTAAGGTCGGACATGCTGCATTGGAACGAGCGGTTGAGCAGCTGATTGAAGATATGTTCCACGAGCATTACCAAGGGCCAGCGGCGACTTATGCGACGGTGTGGCTAGCTTGTCAAGCTGAAGCAGATGCAAGGAAAATTTTTAGGCCTAGCTACTACAGCGTCCGGCGCAGAATTATGGCAAAGGATGCAAGGCAATTATTCGCACTGAAGTACGGAGGCGAGGCCGCGAACCAGAGGTTTGGCGTTAGACCTGGACACAAAAAAACACACAGGCCACTGGAATGGGTCCAATTCGATCACACTGTTGTGGATATTTTGGTAGTCGATCATCGGGATAGAACGAAGATAATCGGGCGGCCTTGGATCAGTCTTGCAATATGTTTACATACTAGAGTGGTGTTGGGCTTTTATCTATCGCTGCTACCACCAAGCGCCGTGAGCGTAGCAATGCTTATCGAGAATTGCGTGATGCCAAAGGAGGATATGTTAATTAGGTTGGGCTTGGATAAAAACCTATGGCCGGTCCATGGCTTAATGGAAACAATTCATACAGATAATGCTAAAGAGTTTATATCTGACGTTTTGGTTCTGAATTGCGCCGCATATAACATTTCAGTTAAGCATCGGAATGTAGGAAAAAAACACCAAGGCGGCCACATAGAAAGTTTGATAGGAAAATTCATGACCAAAAAGGTCCATTTTCTTCCAGGCACAACCGGGTCGAACGTTTTGATGCGTAAAGCGCTTAAAAGTGAGGCTCGGGCAGCCATGACTTTTCAGAAGCTGAGAAGTTTTTTTATATACCAGATATGTGCATATCACGAAACTAAACATTCCGCTCTCGGGTGTACGCCGATGGATGCTTGGAGTAATTATTTTTGTGAGGGTGTGAAACCTAATGAGGTACCCGAAGCTGATCGTAGAGGGTTCAGGATTAAGTTTTTTCCCGAAATCCCTAGGAAGTTAGTGGTGCCTGAGGGGATTGAACTATTTCGCAGGTTCTATTACGCGCCATGTCTAAAGGATTGGGTAAGAGAAAGAGTTCTGGTGAAATATGATCCGTATAATCTCGAAGAGCTAAATGTAAAGCTTCCAGACGGTAGTTGGCATGTTGTGCCGTGCGTGAGGAATAATCATGAAAGGAGTGCTGACTTCGAAGTATTTCGGCTGGAACGGCAAATTAGGGGCTCTAGAGACGGAACAATAACGCAACGCGGCGGCGAAGCTTTGCTAAATGCGAAAAAAGTAGTCTATGAAGAAGTTGGTGCTACCGCCCGAGCGCGGCGAGAGAAGAAGAAGCAGGGTGTAGCAGAGCATAATGCGTATCAGAATTTGCTGGGCGCCGGAGATGAGGCTGCCATGACCAAAGCCAGTAAGGGGCGTAGTGCTAGCGCTAAAGTAGATAGTAGCTTGATCAAATTGATGAATAATGTACCCGCTGGCGAGCCAATAATTGGTCAGATTCAAAACCCAACCAAGGTAAATTACGATGAGGAGCCAGTTCTGTACTAGGCAACTATTCTTTTTGGCGCGGAATTCTGCCTTGTACGCTGCGGTTATCGGCTAATTTGAGGATAAAATGACGGACTATAACCATGTCCACCCTACCAGGCTGGACTGTTTTTTATTAACAAATCACCAGCGGATGCTTGCATGTTCCGAGGATATCTGGGTACCCCACCCATCAGCAGAAAAACTTATAAACCAAATGTATCTGATGATGCAAATGAAAAATAAGATCAATGCACCAAGTATGGTGGTGATTGGTCCTGGTGGCTCAGGCAAAACAAGCCACATCGATGAGTTGAAGCGGCGAAACCAAAGTGCACAGGAAAAAATGGTTTTTGTGACAATGCACCAAAGCCCTAATGGCTACTCCCTAAAGGAGTTGATACTTCAGGAAATAGGTATAAAAACCTCTCGCCGCGCCCGCCAAGCAGACAATATATCTACTGAGCTTCAGTATTTAATCAAAAGCCAAAATATTCGGGCCATTGTGATTGATGAGATTCATGACGCACTCACGCTAACCGAGTTTCAGCAGCGCATAAATCTTTCACTTCTGAAAAATCTATCAGGTTCTAGCTATGGGTTGTGTGTGTTCGCCTTTGGAATTCCCGATGCAGCAAGAGTATTAAGACGAGATCCCCAGTTGGCAAGGCGGTATGCAGTTCGGTCACTTCAGCAATGGGGTAATGATGGTGAGTTTCGAAGCTTCGTTGCGTCATATATACACAGATTGCCTCTGAAAAATCCTACTAATTTCAAAGATCAACGATTGTTTCTCAAGATAATGGAAAAGGGTCAAGGTCTAACAGATAATATTGTGAAAATTCTTCAGGCGGCAGCGATGACGGCTGTTTTGGATGGCAGCGAACATATCGGACATCACCATCTAGACAACATTGATTGCATTATGGAAGACCTGTGCCTCACACTTAGAGATGTCGATGAGCTTGAGCGAACATTGGTGGAGGCATGAATACGCATGCGAAGGAAGTTGCGTTAAAAAAAATCAATAATTATCATTTTTTTGGTGATGATTATCATTGGTTTTCTAATGTTCTAAACCCACAATCTGTCGATAGAAACCGCACTAAGATATACCGCATTGACGGACTGCCGGGATCTGGTATTTCAACATTTTTGAGAGCCCAGAGAGAGTTACTTGGTGATGCTGCAGTTGACGTAGAATATATTTTTAGTATGAATGAGCTTACATTGATAGACCATTTTTCGGCTGCATTGGGGCTTAGGTCTCCCCATGAGCGGTTGACTACAGTTTCTCAGTATATCAATGAGTACATTAAATATGTCGGTTTGAAAGTCGTGATTATTGATGATGTTGATCGTTTTGTGACAAAGCCTGACAGGGGGCAGTCGATTGTAAAAGCCTTGCAGGATATTTGCACGGCCGGTAGCGGGCTTATAATTCTGTACTCCACTAGGAATTGCATGATTTCAAGTTTGGCATCACGGGTAAGTGTAGATAATCACCAAGAATTTTGGATTAAAGGTTTTTTAAATGCGGCGGATATTTCGGCCGTTGTGAAGGATTTCTTAAATGCGGCTAATGTTATCTGCAAACAAGATCTGAGGATAGCAAATGCTTGTTACCTACAAGCGGCAAGTGGCAGAGTCCTAATCGGTGATCTCGTAACCTTGCTGAAGTCTGTGTATACGCATGCTACACGACTTGAAATGGGTGAAATACGTTTAGAGAATAAGCTTTTGGATTTCTTGCATGCGTAGACTCAGGTTTAAGAGTGTTGGCTCGCACGAGAAAGCAAGATGCTACGGTGGTGAAAGCCTTTCTTCTTGGTGTTTTCGACTAGCTCAATTTCCAGAAGTGCAACAGTATCTACTGGCGAAGTCAACGCCAGGCATCATTAGTTCCATGACGCATCTATCCATCTTGGAGTTCGAGCAAAGCTGCAACAATGCTGATTTTGATTTTATTTATGATGAGCCGAGAAAGCTGATGTTGATGCCGATAATAGGCGGAAATTACAGAAAATTTTTAGTTCCTTCAGTTTGCATTCAACCCGTGATTCCTTGGCAATATAGAAGGTCTTACTGCTCCTCATGTATCTCCGAGGCGCTTCGCGTAACTAGGGCGCCTATTTTGAAATCTTCTTGGCGTAATGTGTTTGAGCCATTTTGCATAAAGCACGGTGAGTTGCTCAGAGATGCACCGCCGCATGTTGGCCGTTTGCTTGATGGGCCTCGGGCCATTTTCAAGTGGCATCATATGAGCCCAAATGACTGTTCTTCTCATGAAGAATACACGTTGCAATGGGCTGCATTTCTTAGATCAGCTGAAAAAGTTCAGAGGAAAATCAAAAGGCTTTTGAGTGGTGACGAAGCCAATGTCCTTGATGTGAGCAACACGATTTTAGCTCTGATGCGTGCTCTGCTTAATCCTGGGGCGTTCCTTTATGATCATCTTGGCGCTCGAAGACTACCTGATATCGAAGCGTCACAGTACGAGACCATGAATATATCTTTGCGTCTTCAGGTTTTTAGGGCATCATCAGCCAGTCGGGCGCGTGCACTTTTTTACGTAGGAGTAGTATTGGGTTGGATCAAGGAAAAGGAGATTGAACAAGTGTCAGGTGACAATTATTACGCGCCGAAGAGTGCTTCTGACGTGTGGGGAAGTGTTTGGGAGGCTGATTCAAAAGTGTATGCGTGGCTGCGTTCAAATCTCCATATTCATCAAAATAACGCTCTGCGCGTCTCATTGCCAAACTGACGAGGTTAGTTTTTGTTTACTTATATCTTTCCGCTGTATCTGGTGTTAGGGCAGCGGATGAAAATCTCGGGCCCATATATGAAAAGGCATCCATTTATTTGCTTCGTAGTGGATGCGCGAACGGGCAAGATCTTGGATTTTATTTTTTCTGCGGGGCGTGCAGGTTGTGATATGTACTTCAGGGCGATGATGGCGTTGAGGTTTAAGGTCGTTAGTGATAACGGCTCTAGGTTGGCAACCCTTGAAGCTATGTTAAATAATTCGCCATTTTATTTTGCGGATAAGCCAGACATGGTCTGTGATACAGATCGGCCGGACATACAGAGAACCTTTAAAGAGCGCAAAAATTTTGACCTTTATAGATTCTCATAAATATGGTGCGATTGTGCTCCATCACGTGTATGAGCTATTAGCCCAAGGCGCGCTTGATAGAGGAGACTCGATGTCGATTGCTCCTAACGCTTTAGCATTATTACTACAAGAGTCTGTCGGCCAAATCAACGCATACGTTGCAATCAATCCAAGCCGGATCGCAAAATAAAATCAACCCGGCTTAGAGTTGACTGTTTTTTCGGCGATAAAGCGGACTGACTATGGGGTTGAATCTAAGATCGCGCCAAAACCGCCTCAGACTTCTCATTCAATTGGCGCTATAATTAATTCGAGCTTATAGAACGTTTACGAAAAAACTATTCGTCGACAGCAAACCACCCACTCGGTTGTGGATGTATCATGGTTACTCACCAGACACTGCACAGCGTAAGGCTGTGTCAGGCTGCACGCTTGAAAGCTCTAGGCTTAAGAAGTCGAGGTCGCGTTTTTTTGTTACGATCGTCGCAATCGAGATTATTTTCTTCACCTAGTAAAGAAAATCTTCATTTTTGAGGTTTTTCTACAATTTTCCTTCATTCGCGTGTAACTCACGCGTCGTATCCCAAGCCGCGTCCCCGTGATTTTTACAGTGTCACTGCGGATTAAGGCTTTTAGAGTACGCTGCCATGATCGATCAAAAAGCCCCCCTTACTGCCCATTCGAGGTTCGTTTTCCACTCTTGCTACGATACTGTGCTCAGAACGGTGGAAGCCCGCTACGATGTTCGCGGTTACGTATTGTCTCAGATGGTCAAGCTTTGCCTGCAGAGTCGCGGTACTCTATCACTCGCGCAGCGCAAGTTTTATGGGCAATACGCCCAATCTGAGGCGATTGCATTCTTGGAAATGTGTGTCACCCACTTGTTGTTCGGTCCGGCAGGTCGCTTTTCGCCTCAGGAGTATCACTACCGGGCAGATGCGCACTTGGAACCGGGCTAACCCTCTAGCCGGTTCAGCAGCAATTAGACCCTCACGTGTAAACATCGTATTCAAGGCGGTAGAGGAAGGCCCATACCTGCGCGTAGCTCTCTTCATGCCAAAGCAGGGTGCATGGGGTATGGTTGTCAAGACCAAGCGCAGGGTCGATCATCCAGCGCTGCGCCAGTTCTTCTTTGCCGAGCACTTCGATAGCTTTTCTAAAAATTTGCCCCTGCCTTGTCAAGAAAGCCCCATAAGCAGGGGTCCAGCAGCTCATTGAGGGCTGCTCGCTAAGTCCGTGGATCGTGATACTGTTCATGGCAAGTGTTCCAAAGGCGATAGCCGAGAGACTCCAATGACACTATGACGTCAAGCGGGGTTGCACGCCACCGATCTCGTAGGTAAGCGCAGCGACTGCGGACTGCTCTGTGAAAATACCCTGAGTTTATCGAGTTGCCGGGAAGTGTCGGCTAAGCTCAGTCTGCCATGCCGCTGAACCCACCCATGGAAGCCCCGTCTGAATGGCGCCCATAGAGCGCACCCGGCACGCCTGCAGCCCTTCAGAAGCGGACGACTGCTGGCTGCTGTGCCGACGGCGAATCATGTCTCAGCAGCAGTGCATCGCGTCTACTAGCATCAGCGATTGGGCGAGGGGGGGCTGTACCGGCATTGTCAATTTCATCTCGCTCAACGCTGTAATTGGTGCGGATAACCTGTGGCTTATCAGATCTAATATAACGAAGAGCAGGAATTATCGGTATCCATGATCCTGAATGGCAGCTATCGACCCGAAGCAGACACTGAGCTGACATTCGCCACAAGCTGTCACCTGCAAGCGAAATGCTGACTCTGTGGGAGCGGGCTTGCCCGCGAACATCGGCACAGCCGGTGCCATCCACCGCGGTGCCGGCTTCGCGGGCAAGCCCGCTCCCACAAAAAATGCTGGTGAGCCCAACGGCAGCTTCGGGTCGATTGCAGCCATTCGCGTACGGCAGCTGTCGACCCGTTTCGAGGATGATGCGGTGAAGCTGACAGTGCATAACCCGGACACGCCTCTGCCTGCAGGATTCATCTTCGATCTATTCGAGCCCCTGATTCGTGGCAGTCATTACGATGCAGGCCTTTAACGATAACGGTCTCTATGGAACAGGGAACGACATTTACTTCAACTTCTTAAGTTAGAGGCCGCGGCGCATTTAACCTCTCATCAGACCACTTCTGGGAATCCACGCCGCTTTAGCAATTCTAACGGGCTGACCCCGTACGCCGTCTGAAAGTACGAGCTGAATCTGCTGACATTGCTGAAACCGCATCGCACGGCGACCTCCGTGACTGACGCCACATCGCCGCGGCTGAGCATGGAATTTGCGCGCTCCAACCGCACCTGGCGTTGGTAGGCGACAATCGAAGTACCCGCGAAGCGCTGAAAACCGTCCTGCAACGCCCTCAAACTGATGTTCGTCATCTGGGCAAGCTCGGCTCCGCTAACAATGCCATCCGGATACTCCTGGATGTATTCCATCGCGCGTTTCACATAGCGTGGAGCCACCGTCGGGGCGGGTGAATGCAAGGCGTCGCTGTAGGTGTGCGGCCATGCCTGAAGCACGGCATCGCTCAACATTTCCTGCAGTCTGGCAGGCATAAACGCGCCTGCATTGAGCAACCCTTCGAACTCGCGACCGGTTGCGAACTCCAGCAGTGCTTTAAGTCCGATGAAGGCAGGCGTATTCACATTCACCGAGGGCTCGAAGCTCAGTCGGTGCGTAATTGGCCGGCCCAGCAGCAGCGAAAGCCGTTCGGTCAAAAGGGGCCTCATGATAGACATGCCACATTCAGCATGGTCATCCTGGTAGCTTACCGAGCGCATACCGATTTTCTCAACTGCGATTCCGATTTGCGGCAAGCCAAGTGTTTGAGCAATGTGGTCATAGAGCACTTTGCCCGCAGTGGGTATCACGAATGTGATCTCATCGGGGCCGTCAGGAAGGGGCAGTGAGAAATCGCCTGAGTAAAACATGCGACGAAAGCTCAGGCCTTCGTACCTGCCGTAAACCCCGCCGACTACAACATCCCGGGGCAACCGCGGCATGTCGCTATAGGATGACCCGAACAGGCGGGAAAACGACTCACTGGCGTCATCTTGATGCATTGCATCAGTTCTTAGAATAAATGTCTGAGGTCTGGTCAAGGGTGGGTCTTATGCTGGATGAGGCACGTGGTGGCAGAGCATCGTGCAATGCCTAAGTGACTGGGAGATGACAGCTTTCAGATTCAGGTGGGCTTGGGCGGGGACTTGTTTTCCTGCAGGCAGTTGCCGCCGTCGACGATCAGCGTTGCACCAGTTACGTAGCTGGCTTCAGGCGACGCAAAAAAAGCGACTGCCGCCGCAACCTCTTCAGGCCGACCCGCTCGGCCCAGGGGTACATGGCCGGCAGCATGTAATTCTTCGTCGGAGCTGGAGGCCTAGCGATCCAGCCGGGGGCGACGGTGTTGACCGTGATGCCTTGGCGGGCAACCTCCAGCGCCAGGCTCATGTTCATGCCGACCATGCCGACCATGCCTGCCTTGGCTGCACTGTAGGCAGCCTCCCCAACATTGCTCACTGTCGTCCCAGTGGTTGAACTCACGTTGACGATCCTTCCGTACCCCCTGGCTTGCATGCCTGGCAACACGCCACGGGTCAGCAGGAATGCGCTGGTGAGATTTCTGGCGATCGACTGTTCCCACACGTTCAAGCTCAGTTAAGCCAGCTCGGCAAACGGCTCCGGGCTACCCTGCGCTGCCATGCCCGCATTGTTGACCAGAATGTCGATCCGCCCCCAGATTGCATGAGCCCAGTGGAGCAAATCATTCACTTGGTCTTCGTGGGTAAGGTCGGCGGTACGCCCTTCGACCTGGAACCCTGCCGCGCGCAGTTCGGCTACCCGCAAATTGATCCTTGCGCTGCTCGCGGTGACGATCAGGCGTACACCCAGCCGGCCCAGGCACTGCGCGATAGCGAAACCAATTCCGTGCTCACTGCCTGCGCCGCTGATTAGGGCTACTTGCGTTGACCACTGTGTTGTCATGGTGAGCTCCGATAAGTGGGGCAGAAACAGCCTCACCAGTGTATGTCAGCTAGCGTAATCAATCCCTTCGCGCCCTTGCATTATCCGGATGCAGCCGTTCAACGAGCGACGGCGCCACGCAAAAATGAGGACTCGACCAGGGTGACCATCCCAGAGCGGGCGATCCGTCCGCGGCGTTCAGCATCGATAAGGCCAAACAGGATAGAGGCGAACAGCTCGGTCAGCACCGGCGCTGGCACATCGATCCTGAACACGCCAGCTGCCTGTCCGCGCAGGAAGAATGCATCCATGGCATCGGAGTAAGGTTTCCAGCGCAGATCCTCGGCTTCCTCGTCCAGCGCGTCTCGGCGCCATTGGACGATCAGGAAAATCAGCAGTTCTCGATGCGTCAGGTGCAGCTCGGTCAACGTACGCAAGGCGTCGACGGGCGCTGAGTCAACCAGGCCTGCTGAAGCGATGACCCGGTTCATGACCGTGGAGCTGAAATCCATCAGCATCTCGACCAGCTTTTCCCGCGTTCCGCAGAAGCGATTGAGCGTTGCTTTGCTGACCCCGGCAGCCTCGGCCAAATCTTTGAATGTGCCGCGGGGGAGGTCGACGATGGCGACCGCCAAGGCTTTGAGAAGCTTTTCTTGAGCAGGTGTTATGTCCATTGGGGGTCTCTTGATGCGTCAAATCGATTACACATTTTTACATGAAAATCGTTCCATTTTGGCCATTTCTGGCATTTTTTAATCCATCAAGAATCATATGAGTCATTATTGACTCATATGAGTCCGTTGTTGCAATATGCGCGCCTTCGATAATTGACGGGCAACGCCCAGGTGATTCATGAGCAGTTTTAGTGGATGGCGTGCTCTTCAGGTAGCCACGCTACTGGGCGTAGTGCTGACTGGCTGCGGCCAGACAGAACAGGCAGAACAAGTGGCTGCCGGTCCGCGAGAGGTCGAGGTCATTCAGGTGCAACCGCAAGCGTTCGTGAAAACCACCGAGCTTCCTGGTCGTATCGAGCCGGTACGTGTCGCCGAAGTCCGCGCGCGGGTGGCGGGCATCGTCTTGAAGCGCAATTTTGAAGAGGGCGCCGACGTAAAGGCGGGCGATTTGCTGTTCCAGATTGACCCCGCACCGTTCAAAGCCGCCTTGAGCCGGGCACAGGGCGAGCTTGCACGCGCCGATGCAGCCTTGTTCCAGGCACAAGCCACGGTCAAGCGCTATGAGCCTCTGGTCAAATTCGACGCTGTGAGCCAGCAGGATTTCGATGCCGCCAAAGCCGCGTTGCAAAGCGCTCAGGCAACCAAGCGCTCGGCACAGGCCGATGTTGAAACGGCTCGCCTGAACCTGGGTTATGCGACCGTCACCGCGCCCATCTCTGGCCGGATTGGCCGTGCATTGGTAACCGAGGGCGCGCTGGTGGGGCAGGGTGAAGCGACCATGATGGCGCGCATTCAGCAGCTAAACCCGGTTTATGCAGACTTCACCCAGCCGGTGGCTGAAGCGCTGCGCATGCGTGCAGGCCTGGCCAAAGGTGCTGCTGGCGAAGCCGAGGATGCGTTGAGCCTGCATGTGGAGGGTACGGATTATTACAGCAAGGGCACTTTGCTGTTCACCGATATCGCCGTTGATCGCGGTACTGGTGAAGTATCGCTGCGCGGACGTTTCGACAACGCACAGGGCATCCTGCTTCCGGGTATGTATGTGCGCGTGTCGGTACCGGAGCCTGTGGACAATGCCGCTGTTTTCGTACCGCAGCGCGCCGTCCAGCGTGCCGCCGATGGCCAAGGCACGGTTCTGATCATGGGGCAGGACAAGAAAGTCGAGGCCCGCCCAGTAAAAACAGGTGTGATGCGCGGCGCGGACTGGCAGATCACCGAAGGCCTGGCGGCAGGTGACCAGGTCATCGTGGGAGCCATGAATGGCCTTAACCCGGGTGACGATGTGGTCGCCAAACAGCCCACCGCAATGCAGGCAATTGCGCAGTAAGGCTGGCCCGCACCCGAGGAAAAAAGCATGTCCAGATTCTTTATCGACCGCCCCAACTTTGCCTGGGTGGTTGCATTGTTCATCACCCTTGCCGGCCTATTGGCACTCCCGCTGCTGCCGGTATCCCAGTACCCCAACGTGGCACCGCCGCAGATCACCGTGACGGCGACCTATCCTGGCGCCTCCGCCAAGGTACTGGTCGATTCGGTCACCAGCGTGCTCGAAGAAGAGCTCAATGGTGCCAAGAACCTGCTGTATTTCGAATCCACCAGCAACTCCAATGGTGTAGCCGAACTGATCGTCACCTTCGAGCCAGGCACCTCGCCGGAGTTGGCCCAGGTCGACGTACAAAACCGCCTGAAAAAGGCTGAGGCGCGCATGCCTCAGGCAGTGCTCACGCAAGGCCTGCAGGTAGAGCAAACCAGTGCTGGCTTCCTGATGATCTACGCGTTGAACTACAAGGACGCGTCGGCCAACAAGAGCACCATTGAGCTGGCCGACTATGCGGTGCGTAACATCAACAACGAGATCCGGCGTATCCCAGGCGTCGGCAAGCTGCAGTTCTTCGGTGCCGAAGCTGCAATGCGCGTGTGGATCTCACCGCAGAAGCTGGTGGGTTACGGGCTTTCCATCGACGACGTGAGCAATGCGATCCGTGGCCAGAACGTGCAAGTGCCAGCGGGTAGCTTCGGTGCTTCGCCCGGCACTGCCGAGCAAGAGCTGACGGCGACGCTCGCGGTGAAAGGTACGCTCGATAACGCCGAAGAGTTCGGCCGTATCGTGCTGCGCGCCAACCAGGACGGTTCCCGCGTCACCCTGGGCGATGTCGCGCGCATGGAAATCGGCAGCCAGGACTACAACTTCGCTACTCGCCTTAACGGCAAGCAGGCAGTCGGTTCTGCCATCCAGCTGTCGCCAGGTGCTAACGCAATCAAGACTGCCAAGGCAGTGTCCGAGCGCCTAGAAGAACTCTCGGTAAACTTCCCCGAAGGCGTCGAGTACTCGGTTCCCTACGACACCTCGCGCTTCGTCGATGTGGCCATCGAGAAAGTCCTGCATACGCTGTTGGAGGCCATGGTCCTCGTCTTCCTGGTGATGTTCCTGTTCCTGCAGAACATCCGCTATACCTTGATCCCCACGATTGTCGTCCCAGTGTGCCTCGCCGGTACCCTGACGATCATGTACCTGCTGGGCTTCTCGGTGAACATGATGACCATGTTCGGCATGGTGCTCGCCATCGGCATTCTGGTGGATGACGCCATCGTGGTGGTCGAGAACGTCGAGCGTATCATGGCCGAAGAAGGCTTATCGCCAGCCAAGGCCACAGTCAAGGCGATGGGCCAGGTCTCTGGAGCGATTGTCGGCATCACGCTGGTATTGTCCGCCGTGTTCCTGCCGCTGGCCTTCATGGCTGGCTCGGTGGGGGTCATCTACCAGCAGTTCTCGCTGTCGCTGGCGGTTTCGATCCTGTTCTCCGGGTTCATGGCCCTGACGTTCACACCTGCCCTATGTGCCACTCTGCTCAAACCTATCGAAAAGGGCCACCACGAGAAACGTGGGTTCTTTGGCAAGTTCAACCGCGTGTTCGGGCGCTTGACCGAACGCTACTCGATGCTCAATACCAGCTTGGTCAAGCGATCTGGCCGGGTCATGCTGGGCTACCTGGGCGTGGTCCTGCTGTTCGGCTTCTTCTATCTGCGCTTGCCTGAGTCCTTCGTACCCGTGGAAGACCAGGGCTACATGATCATCGATGTGCAACTGCCGCCAGGGTCCACCCGCGCTCGTACCTCCGTTACAGGTGAGGAACTCGAGAAGTACCTGGTTGCGCAGGACAGCATGGCATCGGCTTTCCTGATTCTGGGCTTCAGCTTTTCCGGCATGGGTGAGAACGCGGCCATGGCGTTCCCAACCCTCAAGGATTGGTCGGAGCGGGGCGAGGGCCAATCTGCACAAGAGGTGGCAGACGGCGTCAATCAGCATTTCGCCAATGTCAGCGACGGCGCGATCATGGCGGTTTCACCGCCCCCGATCGAAGGCCTGGGCAACTCTGGCGGTTTCGCCATGCGCCTGCAGGACCGCGGTAACCTTGGCCGTGAAGCACTGCTGGCTGCTCGCGACGAACTGCTCGGGCAGGCCTACGGCAACCCGAAACTCGCCTATGCAATGATGGAAGGCCTGGCCGAAGCGCCGCAGTTGCGCCTGCACATCGACCGCGACAAAGCACGCGCCTTGGGCGTGAGCTTCGAGTCGATCAGCAGCGCGCTGTCCACTGCTTTTGGTTCGGCGATCATCAACGACTTTGCCAACGCCGGCCGCCAGCAGCGGGTGGTGGTGCAAGCCGAGCAGGCCGACCGAATGACGCCAGAGAGTGTCTTCGAACTGCGCGTAGCCAACGACAAGGGCGCGTTGGTACCGTTGAGCGCCTTCATCACCACGACCTGGGAACAGGGCGCGGTACAGATTGCGCGGTACAACGGTTACCCGTCGATAAAGATCAGCGGTGACGCGATGCCGGGTGTCAGTACCGGTGAGGCTATGGCCGAAATGGAGCGTCTTGCCAGCCAGCTTCCAGCAGGCATTGGTTACGAGTGGACGGGTCTTTCGTATCAAGAGAAGGTCGCCAGCGGGCAAGCATCTAAGCTGTTCGTGCTGGCGCTGCTGGTGGTGTTCCTGCTACTCGTGGCGTTGTATGAGAGCTGGGCGATCCCCCTGACTGTCATGCTGATCGTCCCGGTAGGTGCATTGGGTGCCGTTCTCGCGACAACGTCGGCAGGGCTATCCAACGACGTGTACTTCAAGGTCGGTCTGATCACCATCATTGGCCTGTCGGCGAAAAACGCCATCCTGATCGTCGAATTCGCCAAACAACTGCACGAACAGGGCAAGAGCTTGCGCGAAGCTGCGATCGAGGCTGCACGCCTGCGCTTCCGCCCGATCATCATGACGTCGCTGGCGTTCATCCTCGGGGTCATTCCGTTGGTGCTCGCTTCCGGAGCCGGTGGTGCGAGCCAGCGGGCACTGGGGACCGGTGTGGTGGGCGGCATGCTCAGTGCGACGTTGCTAGGGGTGATCTTCGTACCTGTGTTCTTCGTGGTCGTGCTGTCGTTGCTGCAATGCAAATCGGACAAGGCCGGCAAGCCTTCGCCTGACGTACCTGCCCGGGTGGAGGAGTAAAATCATGCTGAACACACTCACGCGCCAAGTGCCCTTTATCGTGCTGGTACTGACCTTGCCCAGCTGCTCGCTGGCCCCTAAATACCACCGCCCCGACTCGCCTGTAGCAGGGCATTGGGAGGAGCCGGCGCAGGGCTACTCCGGTGCGGCCATCGCCGTACCGGACTGGCAGAGCTTCGTCACCGATGCGCAACTGCGCCGTGCGATCGAGACAGCGTTGAACAACAATCGTAACTTGCGACAGGCGCTGTTCAATATTGAGGCGGCCCGTGCGCAATACCGTATTCAGCGTGCGGACCGCCTGCCTTCGATCAATGCGACCGCCAACGGCACTCGCCAACGCATGCCGGAGGACCTGTCACCGACCGGCACTGAATCTGTCTCGCGTAGCTATCAGGTCGGCCTGGGCCTGACCGAATTCGAAATCGACCTGTTCGGTCGGGTGCGCAACCTGTCCGCGGCGGCCCTGGAAACTTACCTGGCCACCGAGCAAGCAACGCGCGCCACCCAGTTGAGCCTCGTCGCAGAAGTGATTCAGGCCTACCTGACACGCGAGGGGGCGCAGCGTCAGTTGGCCCTGGTAGATCAAACGCTGCGAAGCCGGCAGGTATCACTGGAGCTGGTCAAACAACGGCGCCTGGCCGGCACCGCAACCGCACTTGATTACCAGGAGGCGCTCGGCCTGGCCGAGCAGGCGAGGGCGGACAGGGAGCGCATCGATCGCCAGTTGCGTCAGGCCGGCAACGCGTTGCAGTTGTTGGTGGGTACCACTGAGGACGTGGCAGAACCCGCACCCGGTTCAGCAGGTGACAGATGGCTCGTGCAGGATATCGCCCCGGGCACGTCCTCCGAGCTGATTGAACGGCGCCCGGACATTTTGGCGAGCGAGCATCGCCTGAAGGCGCGCAATGCCGACATCGGTGCCGCGCGCGCGGCGTTCTTCCCTCGCATATCCCTCACGGGATCGTTCGGTACTTCAAGTGCTGAACTCTCCGGATTGTTTGACGGCGGTTCGCGCAGTTGGACCTTCGCGCCGACACTGTCGCTGCCGATCTTTGCGGGTGGGCGTAATCGGGCAAACCTCGACTTGTCGCAAGTACGCAGGGATTCAGCGGTGGCGGAATACGAGGAGACGATCCAGGTTGCGTTTCGTGAGGTGGCCGATGCATTGGCCGCCACGGAAACTCTGCGTCGTGAGGAGCGCGCCCGCGAGGCGCTCGCGGCTTCCAGCGCCGAGGCGTTGAAATTGGCCCAGGCACGCTATGAGGGAGGCGTGGACAGCCACCTGCGTTATCTCGACGCGCAACGCAGTGCGTTCAACGATCAACTCACCCTGATCCAGACCAGTACCGACCGGCAAATCGCGCTGGCTACGCTGTACAAGTCGTTGGGTGGGGGGTGGCAAACCCGTTGACACTGTTGGCTGATACGCTCGGCGGTCCCAAGTGCAGGCATTCAAGAGGTGCAAGCGTGGCTGAGATGCTCAGGTGGCGGCGGGGGCTGTTTGCATGCTTTCTGCTTATCGGATTCATCATGGCGAGCTGGATCGTTCGCACTCCATCGGTTCGGGATGCGCTTGGCGCGTCGACGGCACAGATGGGTTGGGTGCTGTTCGGTTTCTCATTGGGCTCGATGAGCGGCATCCTCCGAGCGCCAGGTCTGGTCAGGCGATTCAGCGCGAAACAATGCATTACCGGTGGCCTGGGTACCGCGATGCTGGGGCTGCTGATTCTGGCCTGCAGCGCGCTGAGCGCATCCCTGTGGCTGGCAGCCTTGGGCTTGGCCATGGTCGGCCTGGGCATGGCCGTATCCGATGTCGCGGTGAACATTGTCGGCGCACATGTAGAGCAAGTGCTGTCGCGTAATGTGCTGACGACCATTCACGGTTGTTTCAGCCTGGGTACAGCGGTGGGATCGGTCTGTGGCTTGGGGCTCGTTGCGCTAGCGGTGCCTGTTCAGGTTCATATGGTTCTTGCTGTGCTGCTGATGAGCCCGCTGTTCATTTACGTCGTGCAGGCGACCCGTGGAGCGCGCGGGAGCAGCGAGACGCACAGCCGCGACGGGCAGGGTTTCTATGCGGTGCTGAAAACAGACCCCAAGCTGTTGTTGATCGGTCTTATCGTATTGGCTGTCGCCTTGTCGGAGGGGGCGGCCAACGACTGGCTGCCGCTGCTGATCGTTGACAGCCATGGGGTTGCCGAGCAATTCGGCTCGCTGGCTTTTGTCGCGTTCGCCATGACCATGACCGTGGGCAGGTTTTATGGGGATAGCCTTCTGCAGCGCTTCGGGGCCGTAACTGTGATACGCGCCGGTGGGGTAGTGGGCGCCTGCGGGATCCTGTTGATGATCCTTGCGCCGAATGTATGGGTCGCCTGCTCTGCGGTCGTGCTCTGGGCGAGTGGAGCAGCACTGGGTTTCCCGGTGGCAATGTCTGCGGGCGCGGGCAATGGTGCCAATCCTGCTGCAAGAATCAGTGTGCTGGCCACGCTTGGCTATACCGCTTTTCTGGTGGGGCCGCCGCTGCTTGGTTTCGTCGGGGAACACATAGGTTTGCGCCTGGCCATGCTCATCGTACTGGCGCTGCAATTGTTTCCCGTGCTGTTCGCGAGCCAGCTAGCCCCGAAATCATCGATTAGCTCATTGACGCCTTCAGGGCAAATGGACTGATTCAAGCGTGACCTTGGTCGGTGCCATCCCAGGCTTTTACATGTTTCTCAAAGGTAATTGAACGTGTCTTCTGCATCGTCGAATCGCTGGTTGGTGCTGCTTGCCGTTATGATGGCTTTTTTGCCTATCGTGCTCGATATGACCATTCTGCATGTTGCCGTTCCTTCGCTGACACTGGCGTTGCGGGCAACTGGAAGCGAAGTGCTTTGGATCATCGACATCTACCCGCTACTGATGGCCAGCCTGCTGATTCCAATGGGGACTTTGGCAGACCGCGTAGGGCATCGGCGAATGCTTGTGGGTGGGCTGATAGTTTTCTGCGCGGGTTCGATAATGGCGGCCTTTTCGCCCAATGCTGAAACCTTGATCGGTGCCCGTGCCTTGATGGCATTCGGTGCAGCAATGGTCATGCCCAGCACCTTGGCGATTGTCAGGCAGACCTTCGACGATGAGGGGGAGCGAGCGCTGGCACTTGGTATCTGGGGGACTGTTGGCTCGGCGGGCGCTGCGATCGGCCCGCTGGTCGGTGGCGCACTCCTTGAACATTACTGGTGGGGCTCAGTGTTCTTGGTCAATGTGCCTGTGATGCTCGTCGTATTGCCGTTGGTGATCGCCTTTAGCCCCCGTCGGTCTGTGCTCAGCAAAGGTAACTGGACGATTGGCCAGGCGCTGATTCTCATCATGGGCATCATGGCCACGGTGTATGCGTTCAAGTCTGGCTTCAAGTCGGGGAGCTCTACAGCGTTTACGCTGTCATCACTGGCCATTGGTGTGTTCATGCTGGCCTGGTTCGTGCGCAAGCAACTGCGCTCACCTCAGCCAATGCTCGACGTCAGCCTGTTCTCCGTCCCTGCCATCAGCGCAGGGGTAGCCATGGCACTGGTGGTCATGGGGGCACTGGCAGGTGTCGAACTGATGCTTGCCCAGGAACTGCAGTTCGTATGGCAACGCACACCTCTGGAAGCAGGCTTGTTCATGTTGCCGCTGATGATCGCCTCGGCAGTGGGTGGGCCACTGGCAGGTTTGATCCTGCGTTGGATAGGCCTGCGCTGGGTGGCCAGTGGCGCATTGCTGGTGTCGGCGCTCAGTCTGTCAGGGCTGGCTTCGGCCGATCTGCAGAGTGGAGGGGCGGATGTCGTGATGCTGTTGGTTGCATTGGGCTTTGCTTTGAGTATCGGTCTGACGGCGTCTTCGGTAGCCATCATGAGCAGCACGCCAGAAGAAAAAGCAGGTTCGGCGGGGGCACTGGAAGCTACCAGCTATGACTTGGGCACTGGGCTTGGGATCAGTGTCTTTGGTGTGGTGCTGGCATCCAGTTACGAACGCTCGATCAGTTTACCTGAGCACTTGCCATCTCCGGTTGCAGATACCGCAGTGCGATCCATAGGAGACACCATGATCGCGGCCCAAGCACTGAGCGCCGAGCAGGCTAAGGCATTGATCGCCGCGGGTAAGGCCGCGTTCAACGCATCCCACAGCCTGGTCTTGTGGTCGGCCGCAACCCTGATCTGTGCCTTGGCACTGGTGGTTTGCATCATGCTGCGCGAGTCACGGGCTGCAAACGTTGGCTGAAGCGCTAACGCGCCTTCATGCCCTCAAACAACAACCGAGTTACTCGGCGTACCTGATCTGCATGGGCCTGCCGGTCAGGTTTGGCGGATCTTACAAGGCGCAACAGCTGCAAATGGGAATAGTCGTTCAGCAAAAAGGCAGCAAACTCCACGTCCAGGTCTGCACGAAGCTTGCCTGCACGCTGCAGTGCCGTTAGTACGCCGGCAATTTCTTGCGTAAGTGCTGCGTTGATCTGTCGGTACCCCTCCGGCAGGCCCTCGTGTTCCCCGCCTATCAGCAGCGGCAGAAGCTCAGCCCACAGGGGGGCAGGCAGCACCTCAAGGCTGTAGCTGATCAACAACGACTCAAGCTGGCACATCACATCGACGGGATCTTCGAACTGATCCATGACGTCACGCAGGTCGAAAACGGCGCGCCTGTCCGCTTCGCGCAGCATCTCCAGCAGCATTTCCTGCTTGCTGCCGTAGTACTTGAATACCGTCGGCGAGGAAACGCCAGCACGCTTCGCTATCTGCTCGATGGTTGTTTCATGAAACCCCTGACTGTGAAACAGCTCGATGGCGGCTTCAGCTATCGCCACCCGGCGCATCTCCATTTGGTGCTCTCGCAATCCGCTCACGCTGGCTCCTCGTTTGACTGCGCGTAGAAGCAGCTTAACTCAGTCGATTAACATTATAAAATGTTTTATTGACTAAAACGTTTTTCCATATTAAATGTTTTATGGCATCTGCTCGAACGCAGAGTCACTTCCCAGGATCGATCCATGAACCGTATCGCTCTCAATCCCATCGCCCAGCACTACGTACAAGCGCAGCAGGAGTTGGCCTGCGACATGACCGAACCTGCACTGATGCAGGGCTTCCCGGCTGATCTTCAACACCGGGTGACATGGGCCAACTGGATGCGCCCACCCTTCAACCGCTGGGGCTTTCGCAACCTGGCTCGGCTGCGCCCCAGTATTGACGTGCAAGCAGGCAACGCGCAGCCCAGCCCATTGGGGGCTGCACCGCAAGCCATCGATGCCTGGAACTTCCAGAGTTTCTGCGGCCTGTCGGTGAGCGTTGCGCAGCACCTGCAGGCCAGCAAGACAGATGCTTTTCTGGTGCTGCACAAGGGAAGGGTAGTGTTCGAACGCTACTTCAACGGGCAACAGCCGAGCGACCGACACATCATGTTCTCGGTGACGAAGTCGCTGATTGGCGCCCTGGGCGAACATCTGGTGTCGAGCGGCATCCTCGACCCGCAAGCGTTAGCCAGTGCTTACGTACCGGAGCTCGCCGGCAGCGCTTTTGCCGATGCAACCGTCCGCCAGCTGTTCGACATGGCGGTAGGTATTGCCTACAGCGAGGTCTATGACGACCCGGCTTCAGAAAGTTCTCAGTACGGTTACGCCTGTGGTTTCCAGCCGGCGCCGACGGATTTCGATCAGTATGCGTCGCTGTATCAATACGTGCCTTCACTGCAAAAGCGCGGCGAGCACGGAGGTTTTTTCCACTATGTCACCGCCACCACCGAAGCCTTGGCCTGGGTCATGGAGCGCGCCTGTGGCGTGTCCTGCGCCGAACTGCTTGAAAGCGTCTGGAGCGAGCTGGGCTGTGAACGTGACGGTTTCTTCATGGCTGACCCGTGGGGGCGCAGTGTTGCCGGCGCCGGGTTCAGCGCAACCCTGCGAGACATGGCGCGCTTCGGGCAGTTGCTGCTCAACCGCGGTCAGCACAACGGCCAGCAATTACTGGCGCGGGATGCCATCGAGCGCATTCTCGGCGGTGCCGACCCGGCAATTTATGCGGCCAACGATGACTTCTCCAGCTGGACGCCCGGCGCCTCGTATCGCAGCCAGTGGTATGTATTCAACGACGAGAGCCAAGCAATGATGGCCGGGGGTATCCATGGTCAGTACCTGTTCGTCGACATCCCGTCGCAGACAGTGATCGTCAAGCAGTCATCGCTACCCGAAGCTGTCACCGAGCTGGACGCCGACACCGTGCGCATGATGCGCGCCATAGCCGAAGGCCTCGGCCACTAATTAGAAAAATATCGGGACGTCGGTTACCGGCGTCCTCTCCTGCTTCAGCAGGTTTGGCAGCGTTATGCGCCGCCGTTACTGCCCTGTAATACAAAAATAATGCACAGGAGCATCACATGCACCGCACCCCGCGTTACACCGGAGTGTTGCTGGCGTTCGGCCTTGCGTCGGCCAGTCAACCACTCATGGCAGGTTACGTTTTTCATGAAGGCGATCTGAAAGGGGAATTATCGCTCACTGCGGGGGGCGCATCCTTGAGCGCCCGTAACGTCAATTTCGGCCAGGGCCGTACCGACCTGCGCAGCGGTAAAAACCAAGGTACAAGTACCGACTGGCAGGAAGTGTTTCTCAAGCCCAAGGTCACGCTCGACTACGCCCTCAGCCCGGAACTCAGCCTGTTGGCGGGCGGCTCGATGGTCGCGGCTACCACGTTCGGCGACGGTGAGCCGGCGGGCTACACCCGAAGCTCCGACGGCCGCGCCACGATTGAAGAGGGCTACGCCGGGTTTCGCGCTGGTGCCGTGACGTTTACGGCCGGGCGCCAGGACTACAGGATCGGCACAGGCTTTATCGTCATGGATGGCAACCTGGACCTGTTCGGCGACGGCGCTTACTGGCTCGGCCCACGTACCGCATTCCGTGACTCGGCATTGCTCGCCTGGAACGCAGGCCCGTTGCAGGCCCAGGCGTTCAGCCTGCGTACCGATGACCACATGGGCAATTTCCGCATGAGCGGCGCCAACCTGGATTATGACCTTGATGGCCAGGTCACCCTCGGCGCTATGGCGATGAAGGTCGATGCCCTTGAAGGCCATGCGCCGGCCCGCGCCGCGCGCGACGGCATGCAGGTTTACAACCTGCGCGCTCTGAATGCCAAGGTGCCCGGTTTGCCGGCGTTGACCCTGAATGGTGAATACGCGGTACAGCGCGGCAGCGGCGATGGCGTGGACTACCATGCCGACGCCTGGTATGCCCAGGCCGATTACCTGATCGAGCAGCTGCCGTTCACGCCCGTCATCGGGTATCGCTACGCGCATTTTTCCGGTGACCCTGACGCCTCCGACAACCGCCAGCAATCCTGGGACGCCTTGAGCAAGGGCTTCATCGATTGGAGTACCTGGTTGGTCGGTGATGTGGTGGGCAACTACCTGCTCTTCAACAGCAACGAGAACGTCCAGCAGTTCTCCATCAAGAACAAGCTCAGTGACACGGTCACTCTGGGCCTGATCCACTACCAGTTCTGGCTCGACGAAAAAAACTACCAGGGCCGCCCGATGGACAGCCGGCGCTTCGCGGATGAGTCGGTGGTGTATCTGGACTGGACGCCAACGCCGCGGCTCTACACGTCGCTTTCGTACAACTGGGTCACTGCCAAGGCCGCCGCGAAACAGGCCTTCGGCAATGACGAGCGCTTCAGTGCGCTCGAACTCTACTTCACCTACCGCTACTGAACCGCGTCGCCGTTGTGGCGCGCGTAGGAGTGTCGTGCATGAAAAAGGCTTTGCTGGGCGTTGTCATGGCTGCGGTGGGGTTCCTGGCAAGTGGCGTGTGCGCCGCTCAGCCCACCGTGCGTATTTATAACTGGATCGAGTACCTGCCCCCACAAGTCCTCAAGGATTTTGAACGGGACACGGGCATCCGCCCCCTGTACGACGTGTTCGACAGTGTCGAAACCCTGGAGTCGAAGCTACTGACGGGCAACTCGGGGTATGACGTGGTGTTCCCGGGCAGCTCGAACATTGGCAAGCTGATCCAGGCAGGCGCTTTGCAGCCGCTCGAACGGCAGCAGTTGCCTAATTGGCAGCATCTGGATCCAACCTTCATGACCAGCCTTGAAGCCGTGGGGGATCCGGGTAACCGCTACACCGTGCCCTACCTGTGGGGCACCACGATCATCGGTTACAACGTCGACAAAGTACGCGCAGCGCTAGGCGATGACTTCAAGATGGACAGCTGGGATGTCATCTTCAAAGCGGAAAATCTGGCCAAGTTGGCCGGGTGCGGCGTCGGCTTTCTCGATGCTGCCACCGACATCATACCTATTGCCCTGCATTACCAGGGCTTGGACCCCAACAGCCAGAAGCCTGCTGATTACAAGCAAGCGCAAGCGTTGATGCTGCAGATTCGCCCTTATATCAGTTACTTCAATTCATCGCGCTATGGCATGGACCTGGCCAATGGTGACATATGCGCGGCGGTGGGGTGGTCGGGTGGGTTCTCGCTTGCACGGCAATTGGCCAATGAAGCAGGTAAGGGCGTGAAGGTGGCCATGGCCGTGCCGAAGGAGGGGGCGCCAATGTGGTCGGACGTGATGGCCGTGCCGGTGAATGCGCCCAATGTCGAGCAGGCACATGCCTTCATCAATTACATCCTCAGGCCTGAGGTGATCGCACAAATCAGTAACAAGATCGGTTATCCCAACCCTAACAAAGACGCAACCGGACTGGTTGACCCGGCGATCCGCAACGACCCCAACATGTATGTTCCCGACGCCCAACGCCGCGCGCTGTTTACCCTCAAACCGCTGCCTGCGGCGATTGAACGGGTCCGTACGCGTGCCTGGACCACCGTCAAGACCAGCCATTGACCCTAAGCACCACGCGGAGTAACAGTGATGCCCGACATAACCTATACCACCCCGCAAGGGCTTGAACTGCAATGGGCCATGCGCCTACTGGTGCGAATCGGCCCAGCGCAGGACCTGGGTGAGTGCACCGAAGGCTGGCGCAGTAACTATCCGATCCTCGGCGGTACTTTCCAGGGGCCGGCGCTCAGTGGCCAGGTACTCCCCGGTGGCGCCGATCAGTTTCTGCTGCGCCGTGACGGCGTGGGTGAACTGGACGCCCGCTACAGCTTGCTGACCGATCAAGGTGAGCTGATCAACATCCGCAACCTTGGTCTGCTCGTGCTTGATGAGCAAGGCCAACGCCTCAGCGACGCGGGCGTATGGCCGTTGCCGGCCGAACATTATCGGTGCACTTGTTCGCCACGGTTCCAGGTCGCCGAGGGCAGATTGAGCGAGTTACGTCAGCACATGTTCATCGGCAAGGTCTGCTATCCAAGTGACGATCAGGTACAGATCGACTGCTATCAGCTGGCTTGAAACACACTGTTGTCGTGAGTGCGTCCCAGCGTCGCTGTTTTCTCCACCGAACCTGGCCGAGCGGTTGTTTGCCGGCCAGCAGGACTTGAATACAACATGAGCAATCACTCCCAATTCGTCTTGCGCGCCGCCTGCATCCTGATTGCAGGTACTTCCATTCTGGCTATTGGTGTGCAGCCGATTTTCATTGGTCTACTGGTCGAGCGGCTGTCCCTGACGCTGGCTCAGCAAAGCGCTGTCATGTCGGCGGAAATGTGTGGCTCAATCCTGGGGACCCTGGTGTGTATCCCCCTGATGCGCCGTTGCAGCATTCGGCGCTGCGCGTTGATCGCTGGGCTGGCTCTGCTGGCTGCCAATCTATTGACCGCGCATGCCGAGCAACTGCAAGGGCTGTTGGCGACGCGTTTCGTCTCCGGCGTTGGCTCCGGTGTGCTCTATGCGTATGCGGTTTACGGTTTGGGTGGCTTGCGCGACCCGGACCGTTCCTATGGCGTGCTGTTGTTTCTGCAAACCGCGCTGTTCGCACTCGTGGCGGCGACGATGCCAGTGATTGCCGGACGGTTGGGGTTCAGCTGGGCGATCGATTACATCGCGGCATGGTTTGTTCTGGTGTGCCTGGCGTGTCTTTACTTGCCGCGCGAATCGATTGGCCGCACGGTAGCGGCTGCTGACACGTCCAGTGAGCGTATGACATTAGTTGGCGTATTCTCCCTGGTCGGCATGGTACTCCTGCAACTGTCTATTTATTCGCTGTGGGGGTTTGTCGAAGGTATTGGCAGTGACGCCGGGGTGGCGCCGGTGGATATCGGCTGGGCTTTAAGTGTCGGGCTATTGGGTGGGCTGCCGGGGGCCGCTTTGCCGAGCCTTTTAGGAAATCGCCTCGGTCGCGTACCCATGATTTTCGCTGGCTCATTCCTGGTCCTGCTGGCCATTTTCATGTTGGCAACGCAGATTCACAGTGCGACGCATCTTGGTGTTGCAGTGTTCTTGATGAACGTTGGCTGGAATCTGGCCTTGTCATACTACATGTCGTCGGTGGTGACCCATGACCCAAGCGGCCGGCTTACCCGCATGGTCGGTAGCGTGCAGGTCATCTCGGCGGCAGCGGCACCTACGTTGTTGATGGTGTTGATGGGCAATGACGGACGCCAGATGATTTTCCTGCTGTCTGGCAGCGCCGTTTTGCTTGGTTGCATGGCCATGATACTGATGTTGGTGCTGCGCCATCTTGGCAAACAACAGCTCGCGAGCTGACTACACGGAATCAAAGCCGGGATGCATCGGTTGTGAACACGCCCGCGCGGTTGTCCCGCGACACGCACAAAGCAGATCATCACCGCGCCGCTAACCGGGGCGGTGAAGATCATGGGGCTCAGGCTCTCATTCGGCCAGAGGCTCCATCAGAACTCGTAACTGGCCTTGAGGCTACCGCTGACACCATGGCTGTCGCCACCGCCGGCAGCGCCAACTTCAGCACCAACGCTGAATGCCCCGACGCTGGCCATCAGGTTCACACCACCGGTGAATTGATCGCGGTTGTCGAACGCAGCGCGTTGCTCGATATCAAGGCCCAGCAGGTGCCCTTGGCTGTCGACCTCATTGTCACCGAGGACACGTTCATACCCCACCTCAAGCCCTGGAACCAGCTGCCAGGCACCCAGCGCGACGGGGGCGAAGGTGGCCTTGAGGTTCGCCACCGCGCTACGACGCGTGGCCTCGATCTCTTCGACGTCCAATGCCAACTCACTGCCTTTTTCCTGGAAGCCGTCCAGGTTGAGGTGGCTGACCCGCACGCCCAGACTTGGCTCGAGCGTCAGGCTGCTCATCGGCATGCGGTAGCCGACCGCCAAGGTGCCGCCGAACAAGTTACCGTGGGTCGAGCCTTTGGCAGAGCCGAGGCCACCGCCGAGATCGCGTTTGCTGTCATAGTCGAGCCAGCCGGCGCTAAGATCAGCGTCAACGAACAATCCGCGGTCCAGACTGCCCGGGGCGAAACGCGCCCCGGCGCTGAGGAAGGTCAGGTCAGTGTCGGTTTCCCCGCCGGCGCCGCCCACGTTGCCGCGGCTATAACCAAAACCTGCATGAGCGCTGAGCTGCTCGGAGAAGCGTTGGGTCATGCCGATCATCATCCCCTGACTGTGCTCGTTGCTGCTTGCGGCCTTGGACGAACCATCGGTGCCAAGGTAGCCAGCGAGTGCGGTGCTCCACAGACGTGACTCACCGTTCTTGAGCCCAGTGCCGCTGCTGTACAGCGCTGATGCCTGATCGATCATCGCGCCTTGGCGCAGCAGGTAGCTGGCGGCATCGGCGTGTACCTGGCCACCGACAGTGGCTTCTACGCCCTGCAAACTACCGGCATCGATGGCGGATTGGAGGTAGAAGTTGTAGTCGCTGAACGTACCGGAGAGGCTGGTGTTTTGTAGGTCCTGCAGCAGCTGTGCGCCGGAGGCCGAGTTCCCACGCAGGCCGGCTTGGCCTGGCAGGCTGTTGTAGAAGACCATCTTGCCGCGCAAGACGTAGATGTCTTCCTGGCTTAAGCCAAAGCCTTGTTTGATGAAATTATCCATGCTGCCGTATTGAACGGTTACCTGATCAAGCGCCGATTGAAGATAGCTCGCATCAACCCTGTTCATCGGCGCGAGTATTGACCTTAACGCTTCCGGATACTGCGCTTCTTCGGCAGCAATACGCTCAGCTGTATAGGCGTTGGTCGCCAGGTAGTCTTGCATGATGGTAGCGCTGTCGACGCCGGCGATGCTCTGCAGGATGGCGGCAGCCCAACCGGTTCGATCCTTGCCGTGAGTGCAATGGAACAGGGCAGCGCCATCGCCGTCGGCCATAGCCTTGAGCATCTTGCCGAACTGATTGCGCATCGCATCATTGCTTACGAACCCAGCGGTCGAGCTTCGCATCATTTCTGCCACTTCAGCACCGCTGGTAGCCGATTCAACCAACTCTTTTTCATGGTTGTATGAAGCATCGCCGATGATGTCGACATGCACATAAGTCGCGCCTTCAATGGGCGCATCGGGTAGGGCGGTCGCTTCTATGTTCGTGCGCATGTCGTAGTTGGCCTTGATGCCCAAGGCGTTCAGCGTGGCAAGGTCCTTAGCTGAAGGTGTCACCGCGTTGGCACGGTAGAACACGCCGGCACGCATGGTGCCATCGTGCGTTACCGAATGCGCAGCAGTGGTGCCAGCGACGTCACGGAAGTTGTCCATGCTTGCGAGATGCGGCGTATTGAGCGCCTCAGCGGCACTGGCGGTAGAGATCGACAGGCTCAGGAGCGAGAGCGAATACATCAGACGTGGAAACACAGAGCAGCCTCGTTAGTGGATGAATGAGGGCTGCACTCTGCGCAGGTAATATGAATTGGAATGTTACAAGTCAGTCATCAACGAAATAGTCTTCGTGATTTGTCCAGCGAGTTCGCAATTGGTAAGTCGGAGCAGCACTCAGGGCGCTGACAAAACATCCACTGTCGCTGCGTGCTCCGTGCTCCGTGGTTTGCCTAGCAATAGCCCTGTCATCTAGCAGAGTTTTCTGCCAATGTTCGCTGCGGCGCCGGCCTGAGCGTCGAAGCATGTCGGGACGTTGCATGAAAACAATAGAGGATGGCAGCACTCACCGTGGCTACCGACGGATAATTCCGTCTATGACCGCGCTTCTGGAATTCGAAGCGGTTGCCCGTAACAGCAGCATTACCGTGGCCGCTCGGGAGCTCGGGGTGACCCAAGCTGCAGTGAGCAAACAGATTCGAATACTTGAGGAAAACATCGGCGTACAGCTATTCCAGCGTCATCACCGAGGCGTTCGCCTGACGAGTGAAGGACAGACGTTGTTTGCCGTGATGTCGGAATCGCTACAGAAGGTTGCGGCGGTGTTTGACCGCCTCTCCGAGGGTAGTGGTGAACAGCAATTGGTGCTCAGCACCACCGCGACTTTCTCGCACCTGCGAGTTATGCCTCGTTTAAACGGCCTCCAAGCAGCTATGCCCCACATACGCTTGCGTCTCGCCACTCAGATGTTCACCGGTGATCTGCGCAACCATGATGTCGACTTGATGGTACGGTATGGCAACGGAAAATGGTCGGACGGCAGCGCTCTGCATCTGTTTGACGAAGAAGTTTTTCCGGTGTGCTCTGCGCAGTGGCTTGCTCGAAATTCAGTGCCCTCGTCATTGGAGGAGCTTTACAGTGCAGATCTGCTTGATGCGGAGGCCACTACCGAGGGCTGGATGACATGGCCCACTTGGTTCCGCGCGCTGGGCGCAAACCCACCCAAGCTCAATTATCGCCTGCACTGCCAGCTGTACACAGACACTATCCAAGCAGCTCTTCACGGGCATGGGGTTGCACTGGGCTGGGGGCGGATGCTCGATCATCTGCTCGCATCGGGCGAGCTGGTGCGCTTGACGGATTTTGTGATCAAGCCCCGGGAAGCTTACTACCTGGTAGTGCCACAAGGGCGTGATACCACGAAGACGATCATGGGCCTTGCAGACTGGTTGCGCAGTTAGAGGCGGTTGGGTTGGTTGTCGATGAAGGATTCGCTTCGCTGCCTACAACGCGTGGTTATCTTGATTCGAACTTCGGGGTAGAAGGCTCTACGTCATTCGACGCAGAGCCTTGGCAGACCGGCAGGTTAGTCTCTTAGAAAGCCGTCGTCGAAAGGATAATGAGTCAACAGCTCGTAGCCGGTTTCAGTGACCAATAGCTGGTTCTCCAACTTGATGCCGTCACGTCCGCCGACCTCGCCGACATAGGCCTCGACGCAGAGCGCCATGCCTGGTTCAAGCACCCCTTCGTAGCCATAGGACTCCAGATCTTCGGGATATCGAATGCATGGATATTCGTCACAGAGTCCGACGCCGTGGAACATGACGCCGTAACGCTGCTCTCGGCAAGACTCAGGAAGTCGGTGGCCGTTGGCGGTGAGCTCGGTGAATTTGATGCCCGGCTTGATCATCTCGATGTTCTGAGTGATGTGTTCATGGGCGATCCGATACAAGCGTTTTTGCTCAGCGGTAGGTGCCAGGCCGCCGCAGATCCAACTGCGTGACATGTCGACACACATGCCATACACCCCTATCAGGTCGGTGTCGAAAGACAGTAGGTCACCATCGCTCAATACTCGTGGCCCCGACTCTTGGAACCAGGGGTTGGTGCGCGGCCCAGAGCTCAGAATGCGAGTTTCGATCCATTCCCCGCCGCGACGGATATTGCCTGCGTGAAGTACCGCCCAGACATCGTTCTCTGTCATCCCTGCGCGCATTGCCTGATGCATTTCTGCGACTGAAGCTTCGCAAGAGGCTACCGCGCAGCGCATGGCTTTGATTTCATCGGGGCCCTTAATCGCCCGAGCGAACTCGGTGACTTCCTGGCCGCTGAACAGTTGTACCCCCAGCGCGTCCAATGCGCGGACGCCAGCTACTTCGATCCGGTCTACTGCGAGGCGGCGGTTCGATCCCGCATGCTGGCGTAAGACGTCGTCGAGCTGCATAGCAAAACGTCGGGCATGCTCATCAGTGCGATCACCCGTCTCAAAGTAGAAGAAAGAAGCCCCACTGCGAAGCTCGCTTACGAGCGGCAAATGGGCGCTGAGATGATCGCAGCCATGGAAGTCCCAGAGTACAACGTGGCCGCTTGCGGCGATGAAGCAGGCGCGGGCAGGGTTGTGCGTCGTCCACAACTGCATATTGGTCGTGTCGGTGGCATAACGGATATTAAGAGGATCGAACAGCAGGATGCCCCCCAGATCACGCGCGACCAGCTGTTCCCGAATGCGCTCAAGGCGGTACTCCCGCATCGCTGGGAGATGCGGCGCTTCCAAGCCGAGCGCGCGCCATTCAGCGAAGGCCATCGGGGTCGGGCCGATTTCAGTCCGGTCATTGTCGTCGACCGAGCCGTCTGCCTTCAGTGCAGCGGCACGCTGCCGAGCAGGGTCAATGCGTCGTTTGTCAGGAGCAATCGAAAAGGGTGCCGACATCACGTTCTCCAAGCAATGCGCGTAGATTGCACGTTAACGATTAAGAGTGTTTTGGCGCAAAAGAATGAAGGCAGCCAAGCTGCCTTCTAATGTTTCTCTTAATTGCTCGCTTGTGCTGCAGAAGCTCGGGCAGCTTGAAGCCACTCGTCAAACTGCTGTCGATGTGCGGCAATCCATTCATCGGCGTGTCGCTTGATATCGTTCGCGCTTTTTTCGCCCTGTTGCATTTTCATATTTTGCGCGCTCTCGTCAGCCGTGGTGATCTGCATGACGGTCAGGAACTTCAAGGCTGCAGGGTTTTTTTCAGCGAAGTCCTTATTCAAGACAGCTTGAACTTTGTCTACCGCGAAGCCTAGGTTTTTGCCGTTGTACGTAGTGTTGATATCATTCTTGCCATCAGGGAGGTCGGTCTTAGGAACTTCTAACCACACAACATCCCTGTCTTCTACCAGCACGTTGGCAATCCACTGCGGTACCCAGGTGAAATAAAGGATTGGCTTTCCTTCTTTGTAGCGAGTGATGGTGTCAGCCATCAGGGCAAAATAAGACCCTTGGTTGACGTGAACGGTTTTTTGAAGGCCATACGCCTTCATGTGGTGTTCAATGATAAGTTCACACCCCCAGCCAGGGTTGCAGCCAGTTAAGTCCGCTTTGCCATCGCCGTCAGAATCGAACAGCTTTGCAATTTCAGGCTTCTTCAAGTCGGTGATGTATTTGATGTTATGGGCTTCAGCCGTCTTCTTGTCGATGAGATAACCTTGGAGAACGCCAGGCATGATTTCACCCGTTTTCACCATGACATCATCACCGCCTGCTTGCTTATAAAATTTCTCGTGCAGTTTGTCCCAAAGATGGACAGTGAAGTCCGCATCGCCGTTAGCCAGGGCCATCATCATGACGCCGTAATCTGTTTCCTTTGGCTCCTGCACTTTATAGCCGAGCTCTCGCAGACCCTGAAGCGCGATTTCGCCACGGAAGCGCTCTTCAGCGATCGGCGGGAATATAGGGGTGATCTTCACGCCTTCACCAGGGGTCACAGACACGGCATGTGCATTCAGTACTGCGAATGACAGGCAAAAGGCAGCCATGCTTTGGAGGATGCGACGGGGTACAGTCATCATAAACATTGCAATTTCCTAACTCTGTAAGTTGAAAACTGAAGTGAAAAACGCCTTTACGCGGTTTTCCCTTGGGCTGTCTTGCGAGTACCAAAAATGCGCGTCAGGAAGCCGACGGGCCCGGTTTGGTACCATTTCCTGCTAGGGTCAGCATTGCTCCGGGCACCCATGGCCTGGGTGAGGCGGTCGAGGAAAATCGCCAACAAGACCAGCCCTATGCCGCCCACGGTTGCAAGTCCCATGTCTAGTCGACCAATACCTCTGAGCACCATCTGACCCAGCCCCCCGACCGAGATCATAGAGGCGATAACAACCATCGAGAGGGAAAGCATCAGCGTCTGATTAAGGCCTGCCATGATCGTAGAAGTAGCTAAAGGCAGCTGTACTCGAACCAGCATTTGATGAGGGGTACACCCGAATGCCCGAGCTGCTTCAATTTTATCCTCGGGAACTTGGCGAATGCCCAGGTTGGTCAGGCGTACAAGTGGCGGAAGCGCGAAGACGATGGTTACGAGAACACCCGGCACGTTACCAATGCCAAACAGCATCACCACGGGGACGAGGTAAACGAAAGCTGGCAAGGTTTGCATGGCATCCAGTAACGGTCTGACGACACGCTCCAGACGATCGCTTCGCGCGCACAATATACCGAGCGGAATACCGAAGAGAGCGCAGAAAAACACCGAAGTCAAGACCAGGGCCAAGGTAGTCATTGACTCCGACCAGACACCGATGAGCCCAAGTAACGTCAGCGTGATGAATGAGAGCAGTGCCATACGCTTTCCTGCGAGTTGCCAGCCCAGCAGGCTAGATAGGATTATTCCGATGGAGGGTGGGATACTTTGCAACACCCACTCAATGCCATTCAATACCTGGTCGATGGGCCACCGAATGGCTCTGAAAAAATCTCGAAAGTTGTGTACGAGAAAATTAAGGGTGCTGGTTACCCAGTCGCCAAGTGGGATCACTGTTGTCTGAAACGGATCCAGGAAGCTGAAATCGGACATTTTGACTATCCTCATAACTCAATGCGGAAATGGAACCCTTAGGCGTTGATCTGAGATGGGTGACTCAGTGACTGCCTAAGGTCTGCAATAGCTGATTTTTAGAAAGTGTCCCTTTCAAAAATCCATTGCGATCCAGTACCGGCACGGGATAGGGAAGCGTCGCAGCGATGCTCAATACCTCATGCAATGGGGTGTCAAGGTACACCGGCTGTAGCTCATGCTGAGAGTAGTGGGTGCTTGCACGGTCCGCGTCAACCACGCTTACCAACTGACCTTGGTCATTCAACAAGTACCCGAAGTCGATTCCTGGCTTAAAGGCCCTGGTGCCTTCGATGTGGCGAGTGGACTCTGGATCAAGTTGGGCGAGATCACCCGCTTTCAGTATTTTAGAGCTATCAAATCCTTTGAAGAATGTCCTGACATAATCATTAGCGGGCTGGCTGATCAGTTCTTGCGGTGTGCCGATCTGTACAACCTTTCCACCCTCCATGATTGCGATGCGATGGCCAATACGGATGGCCTCTTCGATGTCGTGAGAAATGAAGATGATGGTGCGTTTCTGCTCCGCTTGTAGTCTGATCAGTTCTCCTTGCATTTCGCTTCGGATGAGCGGATCGAGTGCAGAGAAGGCTTCGTCCATCAACAGGATGGTTGGATCATTAGCTAGCGCCCTGGCGAGGCCCACACGCTGCTGCATGCCGCCCGAAAGCTGGTGAGGATAGCTGTGTTCGTGGCCGGCAAGTCCGACTTGAAGAAGTGCCTCACGAGCGCGTTTTTTGCGCTCCGATTCATTGACGCCAGCGATTTCCAGCCCGAATGCCGTGTTGTCCAGGACGCTCATATGAGGCATCAAAGCAAAGGACTGGAACACCATGCCCATTTCTTTGCGACGAACATCCAAGAGCTCTTTATCAGACAGGCCGGTAATCTCGCGGCCATTGAGATAAATACTTCCCGCGGTGGGCTCAATCAAACGGTTGAATAACCGTACCATAGTGGATTTGCCGGAACCAGACAAACCCATTATCACGAAGATTTCGCCACGTTTTACCGAAAAGGTCGCGTCGAAAACACCAATGACCTGACCTGTTTTCTCGAAGATTTCGTTTTTGCTATGTCCGGCGTTGACCATTTTCATGGCGACATCCGGTTGCGATCCAAAGACCTTGTAGATGTTGTTAATCGATAGGATTTCATCTGGACGGGTCATGGTTTTCCTCCTAGTCAGGATTTACGCGATACGGCTCTTCGCTAGCAGAAGGGCGTATGGAATTTGGGAGGCAGTACCAAAGGGGTGGCTTTTGCATAGCGGCTTCCTGGGCTTTTTATTGTTTTGCCCCAGATGGGCTTTCGTTGAATCTATGCGTATCTGGGGTCTAGGGCCATTAACATTTATCGCTCACTATGCATAACTAGGGGTTATCCGAAACACAGTGACGGTCTCTGTTCAGCTTAGCAGTCTGGGCCACGCCGGTTGGTCGGGCTGGTCTGTACATATAGAGCACCTCCCAGCCCTCTGCGCAGCCTGTTGCGCGCCACCTGCAGCGAGTGCAGGGCGGATTTGATGGGAGCTCTGCATGCCCTGCGATGCTGAGCAGGGACGCTGCAGAGTTAACCACCAAGTGCCAGCTACGATCTGTTGAGTCAGGAACGATGGGGCTTGAACCCCGGCGAACGTGCCTTCACGGCTTTCGCGCTCGGTGCTGAGGTTTCGCTTAGCAGCTTCCCTTTGGTTTCTGGCGCGAGGAAGTAAGTGACGATCAAACCGAAGAAACTTACGCCCCCAGCTATCAGTACCGTGGTCGTGATGCCATAGGCCTCCAGGCTGAGCGGTAGCAGGAAGGTGCCTGCCGCTGCGCCGATGCGCGAAGCAGCGGTTGCAAAGCCCACACCGACGCCGCGAATTTCAGTTGGGAATACTTCGCCTGGGTAGACGCCGGTGAGGGTTGTAGAAACCGCGTTCGCCAGAGAGAAGGTCAGGAAACAGACAACCGTCACCACTGGCGACACGTTCCAGAAGAACGCAACGATGAACAGGGCAACAGTCGCCATGGCGAAGGGTGGAATTGCCAGTTTGCGGCGTCCCACTTTTTCGATCAGAGCCACCGCGATCAGGGTGCCACCTACGGCGATCGCGTTGATAGCGAGGCCTCCAGTGAGACCGTCTTCGAGACCAAGGTGCTCCAGCACGGTGGGTACGAATGTACCGATAGCGAAGTAGGGCGTCACAAGGCAGATCCAGAATACCGAGACGAATATCGTTGCCTTGGCGTATTCAGGAGAAAACAGGCTGGCAAATCCGAGCTTCTTGCCTTCGTACTTCGTACCCAAGTCGGCTCGCTCATCGGGCGACATGTATTCCTCAGCCAGCGCGAGTGCCTCTTCAGTCCGCCCTTTGCTCATCAGCCAGCGCGGGGACTCTGGCGTGCCCAAACGAGCAAGCAGAACGATCACAGTCGGGATGGTGCTGAGCCCCAGGATAACGTTCCAGTTCGCAGTGTCGGAGATCGTAAGGGCCCAGCCGATGGCATACGAAGCGAGATAGCCCACGTACCAACCGACCTCCTGAACGCAGAGGAGCTTGCCACGCAGCCGCGCTGGAGCGAACTCGGCCAGCAGCGGCCAGCCGATGGCGTAGTCAGCGCCGATAGCGACCCCCATCAGCAGGCGTACGGCGAATAGCTGCCAAGCCTCGGTGACGAAAAACTGTAAGACCGACCCCACCAGAAAGATCGCGAGGTCAATCGTGAACATGGGCTTGCGGCCTATCTTGTCGGCCAAGTAGCCGCCCAGAGGGCCACCCAGGAAGATACCAATGAGGGCGGAGGCCCCGATCAAGCCTTGCCAGGCGAGCGAGAGTTCCAGGTCATTAGTGATCGCCGGCATGACGATGCCGATGGCACCGAGGATAAAGCCATCAATCAGCATGCCGCCGGAAATCAGGGTGGTAAGCTTGATGATGAACTTACGCTGTTTATCGGACATAGCCTTCCCAGGCTGTGTTACGTGCTTGGACACAAATACATCTCCACATTGTTTTTATCGTTGGATGATTTGAGCGCGGGCTGCTTCAGCCGGCGTTTAAGATTTTCTCAAGCGCTTGAGGACATTCAACTCAGCGGTCGAATGTGATGTGTGATTCAGCTGAGCGTTCGCAGGCGAGGACTCAAATGAACAGTAGGGGAAGGGTCACTGCCCACATGAGGCAATGACCCTTGGGGTGCCGAACTCCGTCAGAACAGCACCGGTCTTGCTCAGATCACGAAGCGTTGATCCAGATGGTCTTCAGCTCCGTGTACTGGTCGTGGGCCCAGATGGACTTGTCGCGCCCACCAAAGCCAGACTCTTTGTAGCCACCGAACGGCGTAGTCACGTCACCCTCGCCGAAGCAGTTGACCGTGACCACACCCGCGCGGATTTCACGCGACAGGCGCAGCGCATTGCGCAGGCTGCCGGTGTACGCCGAAGCCGCCAGGCCGTAGATGGTGTCGTTGGCCAGTTCGATGGCTTCATCGATGGTCTCGAAGCTGGTCACGCTCAGCACCGGGCCAAAGATTTCTTCCACGAACAGCTTGTTGTCGCGGCCTACGTTGTCGACGATGGTCGGCTGCACGTATACGCCTTCCTTGGTCTCACCACCCTGGACGATACTGAGCTTCTGCTCGGCGGCGTACTCCAGGTACGACTTGACCTTCTCGAAGTGCGACTTGCTGACCATGGCGCCCAGGCGATTGTCCGGGTCCATCGGGTCGCCCAGTTTCCAGTCTTTCAGGTGCTTGGCCATCAGGCCCAGCAGCTCGTCTTTCACATCCTTGTGGACGATCAGGCGCGAAGAAGCAGAACAGTTCTCGCCCATGTTCCAGAACGCACCGGCGGTGACGAACTGGGCCACTTCGTCCAGGTCTTCGCAGTCGTTCATGACCACGGCCGGGTTCTTGCCACCCAGTTCCAGGACGATGCGCTTGAGGTTGGACTCGGCAGCGTATTTCAGGAACAGGCGGCCGGTGTCGGTGGAACCCGTGAAGCTGACCATCGGGATGTCCATGTGGCGGCCAATGGCCTCGCCCACTTCACGGCCACCACCCGGCACCAGGTTGAACACACCGGCCGGAATGCCAGCCTCATGGGCCAGCTCGGCCACGCGCAGAGCGCTGAGGGTGGTTTCCTTGGCGGGTTTGACCACGATCGAGCAACCGGCGGCCAGCGACGGGGCGATCTTCCAGGCCAGCATCAGCAGCGGGAAGTTCCACGGCAGCACCAGGCCGACCACGCCGATGGCTTCACGCACCACCATGGTCACGGCAGCGTTGCCGGTCGGCGCGGTGGCGTCGTAGATCTTGTCGATCAGCTCGGCGTGCCAGCGGATGGTGTGGATGGTTTCCGGCACGTCGACGGTCTGGCACTCGCTGACCGGCTTGCCGCTGTCCAGCGCTTCCAGTACCGCCAGTTCGTGGGCGTTGTCTTCCAGCAACTGGGCGAACTTCTGCAGCACATGCTTGCGGTCGTTCGGTTGCATCTTCGACCAGGTGCCTGCTTCGAACACACGCTTGGCAGCCGCCACGGCCACGTTCACGTCATTGACGTCGCAGGCGGCGACTTCGGCCAGTTGCTTGCCGGTGGCCGGGTTGGTGGTGACGAAGGTGCGGCCGGAGATGGCGTCGCGGAATTCACCGTCGATGAACGCCTGGGTACGCAGCTGCAGTTCGGCGGCGATGGCCGCGTATTGTTCCTTGTTCAGCAATTCAGCCATTTTTCCGGCCTCCTTATTTGATCTGTGCGATGGTGGCTTTCAGCTCGGTGACCACGCGCTGCAGCTCTTCCTTCTCGGCAGCGTCCAGGTCGTACAGCGGCTTGCGCACGCCACCGGTGCTCAGACCGTTGAGGGCGACTCCATACTTGATCGACTGGACGAACTTGCCACCTTCGAGGAAGTCCATCAGCGGCATCATGGCGGCCATGATCTTGCGGCCTTTGGAAAAGTCCTTCTCGAGCACGCAGGCCTCGTACAGGGCCACGTGCTCGCGCGGGATGAAGTTGGAGCCGGCGCAGACCCAGCTCTGGGCGCCCCAGGCGAAGAACTCCAGGGCCTGGTCATCCCAGCCGCACGACAGCTGGATGTTCGGACGATGGATGGCCAGGCGGTGCAGTTGGGCCATGTCGCCGGAGCTTTCCTTGATGGCGACGATGTTCTTCACATCGGCAACGGCATCGAAAAACTCTTCGCCCATGCTTACGCTCATGCGGCCCGGGTAGTTGTAGAGCATGATCGGCAGGCCAGCGGCGGCGTCGACCGCTTTAACGTGCAGGGCGATTTCCTGCTGGGTTGGCAGCGCGTACGGCGGGGTGCCGACCAGCAGCGCGTCGGCTTTGATTTCCTTGGCGTGCTGGGCGAAGGCCACGGCGTCTTCGGTGCGAATGCCACCGGTGCCGACGATCAGCGGCAAGCGGCCGTTGAGCACGTCCTTGGCCTGGGCGGCCAGCTCGATGCGCTCCTGGGTGGTATGCGCGTAGTACTCACCGGTGGAGCCACCGATGATGACGCCATGGATTTTCGACTCGATCAGGTATTCGAGGACTTCAGCGAACGCCGCCTTGTCGATCGAGCCGTCTGCGGCGAGTGGGGTCACTGCAGGAGTGTAAATGCCTTCGAATTTCATGATGCTGCTCCGATTATTATCACCACAAAACAATCAATGCCCGGCTTCACCGCCAGGCATTGATTCATTTAGCCAAGCGATGCTGCCTGCTGGAGGTTCAGCGAGCGTGTTTCTGGGGCCAGCATCCAAGACAGGAGCAGGCCGAAAAAGGTAATGCCTGCGGCCACGTACATCGTCTGTGCGATGCCAAGTGAGGCCAGTGACATTGGCACCAGATAGGTACCAACCGCTGCGCCAATACGGGAGATCGAGGTGCCTGCGCCGACCGCGAATGCGCGGATCTCCGTTGGGAAAATCTCGTTCGGATACACAAGGGTGAGCACCTGTGCACCACCGATGAACAGCGCGTAGATGGCGAAGAAGGCCAGGATCCAAATCCCGCCATCGTCATCGGATGCTCCCAGGCCCAGCAAGGCCAGGCCCGATACCGCGAAACTACCGAGCAGCAAGTTGCGGCGGCCCACCACGTTGATGAGCCTGGTTGATACGATGCAGCCTACGACGAAGAAGAGGGTGATCAGGATTGAACCTATCGATGCGCTGTCGCCTTTGACCTCCATCGCTGCCAGCACTTTGGGAGCAAAGGCGTAGACGGCGAAGAGGGGCACGATGCAGCACGTCCAGAACACAATGATGAACAGCATGCGCTTGGCATAGCCCGAGTAGATCAGGCTCCATACATTGATCTTGTAGTTCGGGCTTTCTTCTGGAAGGTTCTTCAGAGAGAAATCGTTGCCGTAGACGCTTTTGATGACCTGCTCGGCCTCATCATCGCGCCCCTTGCTCAGCAGCCACCGTGGCGACTCAGGTGTGCCTACGCGGACTATGAACAGGGCCAGGCCAATGATTGCCGAGCTGGCCAATACCCAACGCCAGGCTTCTTCACCACCCGTGCGCAAAATCAGTTCACCCACGATGTAGGCAGCCGCAGCGCCGGCAAACCACAGGATTGTCAGCATCGCCAGGCGTGGGCCGCGATACTTTTTAGGCATGAATTCCACCAGCAATGATGTAGCGACGGGGTACTCAATGCCTACTGCAATGCCAATAACGAGTCGCAGAATAAAAATCGCTTCAGCTGAATCGGCCCAGAACTGAGCGGCGGATGCGAGAATAAAAAGGGTGGGGCCCACAAAAAACAAGCGCTTGCGGCCAAGCCGATCAGTCAGCCAGCCGCCAAGGAACCCACCGAAAAAGATGCCGATTAAGGCGGAAGCGGCGATCAGGCCTTCCCAGAAACTGTCTAAAGAAAGCGATGTGGTGATGTGCGCCAGTGCTACACCAATGATGCTCAGGACGTAACCGTCGACGAAAGAGCCTCCGCCCGAGCGTAGCGTGAGTAGCTTGTGGAAACTGTTAAGCGGTACATCTTCTACTGAGATATTAGGACTTGTCATTGTTCTCTCCTGATACAAGACTTTTGAATTTTGGCAGCGCGACTCCGCGAAAAAGGGGTCGAGAACCATCTCAAAAATTCAGTGAGCGATGGTTTAATTATTTTTGTTATACAGCTAGGCCTGTCCTTGGAATCTCCGCTTAAGCTTCAACGCCTGCTTTGTATTGTCCCCACATTAGGTTCAGGTTCACGCCCATCGATACCAACGGCTGCGGAGGGTTTGCGCAGGGTCCTGGCGATTTCAGCAAAAACTCGATCAGCTCGTTGTCCTCACCAGCAAGCCAGTCAGCCATCAGTTTTCCAGTAGCGGTTCCACGCGTAACGCCCAGGCCATTGCAGCACAGAACCCCATACACATTCGGGGCCAACTGACCGAAATAACCCTCATGGTTCCGAGACAATGCGAGAGCGCCGCCCCAGGTGTATTGGAGGTTGACGTTGGGAAGCATTGGGAACCGGCGCGCGAACGACTCGCGGTGCCTTTTCACGAACCGCGCGGCGTATTTGCTGTTGCTCCTGCCATCTGCGTTGAAACTGAAGCTGTTGCGAACCAGGATGCGATTGTCAGGTGTGCGTCTGACCGTAGTGCCGAACGGGTCGGCGGGGATCACGCCCCAAAACGGTTTTCCCCCCAACGCAGCCTGCTCCTCATCGGACAAGGGACGTGTGAGGCTGGCGTACGTGAAGACCGGGAGCATGCGGCCTTTCAAAAAGCCGAAATGCATGCCAAACGCGTTATTGCTGAGGATCAGTTTGTCCGTGGTGATGGAGCCGTTTTGATGGCGAAGGACAACTTTTTCCCCGTACTCGACATCGGTGATCGGGGTGTTTTCATACAAAACGACATTGGACGGGAGTGAGTCTGCCAAACCCTTTACGAGTGCTGATGGCTGAATAAGTGAGGTTCCCGGGGTGAAGAGCGCTTTGCGGTAGAAGCGGGTGCCGATGTGCTCGGGCAGCTCTTCTGCTTCGATCATTTCGTAGGGCTGTCCGAGCTTATCCAGGCCACTGCGGTATGCGTCCAGCACTGCAATGCCTCGGGACTCCACGGCGGCTTGGTATTTACCACAGTGCTTCATCTGACAGTCGATGTTGAACTGGCTGACCAGTTCCTTCAGCGAGTTCTGGCCGAACTGGTTGAGCTTCATGGTGGTTTTGGCGATATCGATGTCACCAATGTAATCATCCGCCCCGATATCGTGCGGCAGGTCGATGGCAAAGCCTGCGTTTCGACCTGAAGAACCCAGCCCAACTTCTTGAGCCTCGATCAGCGCGATTTGATCGTCGGGAAAGTGCAGTGCGAGTTGTCGCGCCACGGCAAGACCGGTAAAACCCGCTCCAACGATGGCCCAGCGCACGCTGGTACTGCCTTGATGGGCTGCCTGGACGCGACGCCCTTTGCTCAGGTGGTACCATCCGCAGGTATTGTCATCGGCTGGCAATGAAGTGATTTTTGTCATTATGGTGATCCTGAAATGGGCCTGAGCGAAACTCTGAAAAGGGTGATTGCGTGAATTCAACGAGATCCTTGAGTTAGGGGCCATCTCGACGTGGCAGACAAGTTATAGGCCGTACGGCACGCCACTCTCATCCATCGCTGTATGAGGTAGCTAACGCGTCTCTGGTTGTGTTCCTCAATGGCATCAACGATCTGGTCATGCAGCATGCATACGATCCGGCGCATCCGGAGGGAGTCGTGCTGCGTCAAACTGAGGTGCCAGGTCTTTTCGAGGCGAGCATGGTCGATCAGCAGCCGTCTCAGGCTGGGAATCAAAAAGCCGTTGTTGGCCATGTTCCCGAGCTCGATGTACAGCTCGTCTACCAGATACAAAAGCTCATCGACCTTACCGCTCAACCCGTTGCGGTAGCGGTTCTGAATTCGTCGAAGATTGGCAACGGTTTCCGGTGTTGAATTCCTTGCGGCGAGCTGCATGGTGGCGTCATATACGAGCGGCGCCGCATGAAAGAAATCGCGCAATGCGGTGTGGCTCACATGAGTCACGCGAGGGGCCTGGTTCGCCTTAAGTACGATGTAGCCCTCTGCTGCGATCTTGCGAAAAGCCTCCCGAATAGGCGGGCGGGACAGACCGAACTCTTTCACCAGTGCCAGCTCGTCGAGCGCAGCTCCTGGAGCCAAGGCCATGCTCAGCACACGTCGGCGTAGCTCATCAATGAACACCGCTTTACGATCCTCAGGTGCAACGTCTGAGGCGTTTGCAGACTGGCTCAATTTCATAATTCCCCGCTCGCATATCCGGCATGGCCCGCCTATCTGCCTCAATCGACAGTCAGCTGGAAATCCCGATCAGAATGGCTGATCGCTAGATCTCATACCGAATCTCTTTGGAAGGTGGGTGCCCGAAAAAGGCGCTGTATGACCTGCTGAAATGGGTGCATGAAACGAAGCCGCATGCGATCGACACATCGAAGATCGAGGCGTTGGAATTCTGTATGAGCCGGCGAGCTTCGGTTATCCTGAGCTGGAAGTAATACTTCTGAGGCGTAGTGTTCAGCTGATCTTTGAATAGCCTCTGAATCTGCCTGATAGACAAGCCGACGGCCTGAGCGAGTTGCTCGGGGATCAGCGGGTCCTCGAGGTTGGCTTCCATCAGCGCGATGACTTCACGTAGCGGCTTGCTCACCTTGGGTTGCTGGGGTTTCTGAAAACTCCGGTGCTTGCTCTGGTCGGAGTCGAGCGTATCCAACACCGCATCAGCAAGCGCGGGGCTTGAGCCGTAGCCCAGCCAACGAATCATCATGTCGAAGGCACCGGTTGGGGTGGCCGACGTCATCCTGTTCCGATCAAATACCAGGGCATCATGGCAGACGCTGGCATAGGGCGCGCGCTCAGCAAGTGCTGTGCGCTGTTCAGCGTGGATCGCGCAGCGATAGCCATCTAGCAGCCCAGCCGCTCCCAAGTACCACGCGCCATTCCAGAGGCCGCCGAGGGCGATCGGAAGTTTCGAGATCTTCTTAAGCAGAGACGATAGCCAGCTGGGTACCGTACGGGATGCGCGAAGGCCGCCGCAGATGACCATGAGATCCAGGTCAGTCAGGCGGATATCCGTTAGCGGCGTATCAGGGCGGATTGGAATGCCCAGATCGCTGACGACTTCAGCGTGGTTGTGGCTGAACGTGTGCACCCTTACTGCGCCTGGGCAGAGGAGGTTGGCGGTAACCAAAACATCCAAGGCCTGGGTGAAGCAGGGCAACGAGAAGTTTTCGAGTAGGAGAAAGCCCACTCGGGATGTTTTTTGCTCGCTTCGCTGCTGGGTAATAAAACCCAAATTGCGGTCGGCGAACGTCCGGCTAAATTCTCTTGTAATTGTTTTCATTGGGGCACCCAGCAGCCCAAGCCCAATGCTTGACTAACTTATTAAATTAAAGCGCTTTATAGTGAAAGCGATTGAATCATCAGCTTGTGCCCTAGCATATGATCGAGCTATGACCTAGTCCAACGACATTTCTGAGCTTTTTTGGATAACGGCGCGTTATCGGTTCGAGGTCAGTGACTACGTTAAGCTCTTGCTCTGCCAAGCCGCTTAGTGCTTATCTGATGCGGTTTCAGCAGGCTTCAGGTAAGGACTCACCCCCTCTTACCTGTTGGTTTTTGACCTTTTTTTTTGCTACCTCGGCTTTGGCAGGGACTTCAAAGAAGTGATCAAACATCGCGTCCATCATGCAAGTTGCACCATGGGCATCGCTACATGACATCCTACGTTCGTCGAACTGCCAAGTCGCGTTTTGCCTGAGCTTTGTGATCGGTGACTCAATTGAGAATTTGCCGTCACCTGTAATAAGGCATTCGTACCCGTCGGTCAGTCCAGCCGCTGCCAGATGATAGGCACCGTTCCATATTCCCCCTAGAAGTCGACCTGCTTTGGCGGCACTCATCAACTGGAGTGTTAGCTCCAGGTGCGACTTCAAGGTAGCCCCTGAACCGCCTACCAAGATGGTGGTGTCATAATTACTAAGCTGGGCATCACCCAGTGCGGTGTTTGGTGTTACCGAAATACCTACACTGCTCGCGCATGAAGAACTCATGCCAAAAGTTGTGCACGAGACAGCATCAGTTCCGAGTCTTCGCTTGGCTTTCGAGATGGCCTCCAGCGTGGCGCTTAATGAGGCAAAATCAAAACCCTCCAGAACAATAAGCGCAATGCTTAACTGTTTAGTTGGATGGCCTATGCTGTTCTTCAAGGAATAATTCATGGGAAGGGTCAGCTCAAGTAAGGAGTCGAAAACATTGTCGAAGATGTACAGGAGCCCTGTGGAGCCTTTTTTCAACATACGATCAAGCGTCACGAATTGTCCAGCGAGGTTTGCGGAAAATCTGACATAACTTTAAGTTATGTCTTAAGTAATTTTTGTGCCGATGTAAGCTTTTTATTCGCTGCGTAGTATGTGGTGGTAGACGTATGGGCAGCGGTTTAGGAGCGGTACGAATAATGTCGCAGAGGCACGCAGATCCAGACACCTTACTCCTCAAGATGCCCTCGCTGCGGGCTGTCAAGGCCTTTGTGGCTGCGGCCAAATACGAGAGCTTTACCCGTGCGGCAGAGGCCTTGTGTGTCTCTCAGGCGGCGATCAGTAGACAGATCCGCGAACTGGAGGAATATCTCAATGCTCCGCTGTTCGTTCGGGTTGGACGGACGGTCGAGCTTACGTCCGCAGGCTCGGTGTTCTTCGATGCTGCCCAGATATCTTTCGTAAACATTGCCCAAGCTGCAGATCGAATCAGAAATGCGCCAATTCAAAAGCACGTTCTAACTGTGGCCTGCTCACCCGCTTTCTCAGCACTTTGGCTCTCAAATCATATCAAAGAGTTTCGCGCTAAAAATTCGGATATAGAGCTGAGCCTGATTACGACCCAGAATTTCCACGCGCGCGAGCCTGGAATCGAACCAGATATCGTCATCTCAAAGTTTGTGGACGTAGGGGAGGGGTACACAGTACACCCGCTATGCCATGATATTATTTATCCGGTTTGCTCCCCTGATTATCTGGAGCGAAATCCTAGCATTGCTACGCTGGAAGGCTTGCGCAGTTCCGAGCTCTTGGATTTGAGTCCATATGGCAGGTCTGGTGTGGCAGAGCATGTCGATTGGAGTGTGTGGCTAGCATTTCAGAACGTTGATATTGATGAACGACTGTCAGGTAGTCCGCCGCTTTTTCATGCTAACGATTACAATTTGATTATCAATATGGCGCTTTCCGGGCAAGGGGTGGCTTTAGGCTGGAATCAGTTGGTCGGTCATATGGTTGAAAGTGGCCGACTTGTACAGCCGGTTAAAGAGCGTGTGACCCTAAGAAATAGTCTTCATTACTTGGCGTGCCGCGAAAGCTCTATCGCGGAAAATGCGTGCGGGCGCGTAAAGGACTGGATTATGTCCAAGTTTTCCTGCTTGAAAGTCGCTGGGCGAAATTCATAACCTGTCATTATCGGTTTAGCTTAAAAAATGTAACTTGAGTGCTGGCAGGATGAGGGACTACCCTTTGTACAAGCTTGACGGCCAGCCGATACCTGCATCAAAGGAGCGCTATACTCATTAGCTCAGCTCCGATTATGGCTATCTACAAGAATAATGTTTCAGTCATTTTGTGCCCGTCGGCAACGGCACGGCGCGTGGAGGATAATAATGAACAGCAATGAATCCGTCATCGGCCTGATCAAACAGCGCAAGCCTCGGCATGTGCTGCCCCGTGAACTGTATTTCGATCCTGAAGTATACCGGCAGGATCTTGAGCATATCTGGCATAAGGACTGGGTCTTCGCTGGTCATACCTTTGAACTCGCAAAGGCAGGTCAGTACTTCACCCTGCAAATCGGCGATTACCCCGTGGCCGTTGTACGTGGCAAGGATGGAGAGGTTCGAGCCTTCCACAACGCCTGCCGCCATCGTGGCGCCAAGGTCTGCGAGCATGCGAGCGGCAAGGTGGCCAAGCTGGTCTGCCCATACCACAAATGGACGTTTGAACTCGACGGCAACCTGATCTACGCCGGCAACATGGGCGCCGACTTCGATCGCTCTAACTACGGCCTGAAGACCGTCCATGTCGAGGTCGTAGAAACTTACATTTATGTCTGCGTGGCAGAAAAAGCGCCTGACTTCTCCAGCTTCCGTGCCGCCGTGACCCCCTTCATCGCACCTCACTTCCTGGAAAACTGCAAGGTCGCCTTCGAATCCAACCTGATTGAGAAGGGCAATTGGAAGCTGGTCTTCGAAAACAACCGCGAGTGCTACCACTGCGACGGTACCCACCCAGAGCTGCTCAACTCCTTCGTTGAGAACCTGTCGGTTGCAGGCGTCGGGGGTGATGACGATCCGGAGCTCGTGGCTCACTGGGATCGCTGCGAAAGCGCCGGCATGCCGAGCCGGCTGAACATGGATCCGATGGGTCGCTTCCGTATGACTCGCATCCCGCTCACCTCCGGTGCGGTCAGCTACACGATGGATGGCAAGCCTGCTGTGGCGGGTCGCTTGGACAAGAGCGGTGAGCCGGACATTGGTGCTCTGCTGTATTTCAACTACCCATCGACCTGGAACCACTTTTTGGGCGATCACGCACTGAGCTTCCGCGTTCTGCCGATCGGCCCGGGCGAAACTTTGGTAACTACCAAATGGCTGGTGCCTGAGTCTGCTGTCGAGGGTGTCGACTACGATCTGGATCGCCTCACCAAGGTCTGGTTAGCGACCAACGACCAGGATCGTCGCTTGGTTGAAGGCACCTTTGCTGGTGTTTCTTCGCCAGCCTACGAGCCAGGGCCCTTCTCTGAAAACGCTGAGAACGGCGTTTGCCAATTTGACGACTGGTACTGTTCGACCATGCTGGAGCGTCTGGAAGGGCGTCCCCAATTGAAATCGGTAGGCTGAGCTATTTATCCGCAACGGCGCCTTCGGGCGCCGTTTTCGTTTGCCTTGGCGATGAAATTGGCTGGACTGTCCGGCCTAACATAATAAGGAATGATCTAATGTCCGAATTCAAGTTCTCCGGGGTCAACCTCGCTATCACCACCCCATTCGATGTCAATGGCAAAATCGATTATGAGCGTTTAGAAGCCTTGATCGAGAAGTACATCGCTGCAGGCGTCCATGGTTTCGTGCTTAGCTCCGGAACCGGGATGCATGTCTACCTCAGCAAAGATGAGTCTAAAGAGCTGATCGCCTTCGGCGCCAAGGTCATCAATGGTCGTGCTCGTGTGATTGCTCAGACCTCAGCGCTGCTGGCAGACGAAGTCGTTGAGCGTACTCACCACGCTAAGGATTGTGGTGCTGATGGCGTGATGGTTCTGCCGCCATTCTTCGAAGGCCCTACAGATGATCAGGGTATCATCGATTTCTACTCCACCGTTTCTGACGCAGGTCTACCAATTATTGGTTACAACGTTCCCCAGGCTGTCGGCGTCGAAGTCACTCCATCGCTGTTCAAGCAGTTGAGTGAGATCCCAAACTTTGTTTCCGTCAAGGATAGTAGTGGTGACTTAGCCGCCCAAGCATCGCTGGTACGCACTGGCCTGCCAACTATGAATGGTGCAGACCCATTGGTTCCATATGCTATGTTCGCCGGCGCTGCAGGCCTGATCTGGGGCGGGGCCAACGTGGCGCCGAAAACTTGCGTAGCGTTGGTCAACGCTGCTCAAGAGCGGAAGTGGGATAAAGTTCAGCAGATCTGGAAATCATTGGCCCCAGTAATGTCGCTTATTTGGCAGGGCGACTACGTTCAGTCTGTCTATGCTGGCGCCGAAATCATGGGCTATGGCGCCGGCAACCCACGTCGACCACTGGCTCCTTTGGCAGAAGAAAAAATGGGAGCATTGCGTGAAGCTCTGGCTCCGCTGATCGGCCTTGAAGCGTCCGCATCCTAACCCGTTCTGGAGCATCGATCATGTTCGTTGCTTCGAAACTGCCCAAGAATAATGGAAGCTCTGGCTGGGTAGAGATGCTGATCCCGAGTAGTCTCGCGGCACCCGCGAAGCTACCCTGTTCGGCGACTGCCACGAAGATATGCATGAGGTAAAACTGATCCATTGATCCGTCCGCGTCTATTCGCACTACTTCACTGATATGTGCTTATCCAAAGCGAGGCGCGAGCGGGGTTTGATAGCAATAGCCCCGCTCACCGCGATGATCGCCATACCTATCATGCTCATCGCCTCCGGTGCTTGGTGAAATATCGCCACCCCAATCAGGGTCGAGAACAGAATCTGGCAATAGCCAAAGGGCGCGAGCGACGCAGGCGGTGCGTACTCGGATGATTTGGTGAAAATCAGGTGCGACACCATCCCCAGGGTACCCAACGCGAGCATCAACAGTCCGTCATTCATGGACGGCATCTTCCAGTAGAACGGCAACAGCAGGGTCATGACCACCGTTGCTATCAGTCCACCCAAGAAGTTGCTGGTCGTCGCGCTGTCGTAGGCGCTAATTTTTCGCGTCAGCAACTGGTACAAGGCGAAGCAGGTGGCGGAGCCGAAAGGCAAGAGCGCTGCGGGTGAAAGGAAATCTCCACCTGGCCGCACGATGAAGAGGGTTCCGGCCAGCCCCAACAGCGCTGAAAGATACTGCTTAGCGGTAGCAGCCTCACCAATCAGCGTGGCCGAAAGCACCACCACCAGCAGAGGTGCGAGGAAGTGAATCGAGGTGGCTTCGGCGAGCGGCAGGTAATACAGGCTGCTGGTGAAAAACAGACTCGTACTCACCAGAGCCATCCCTCTGAGCAACTGGAGCCGGGGGCACTTGGATTTAAGAACGCTTACACCGTGGCGCGGGATGAATATCAGCGTCATGAGTGAGCTATGCACCGCGTACCTTGCCCATACCACCATGACGATTGGGTAAAGCTGCGCCAGGTGCTTGGATACGCCGTCATGTGACGAGAAAAGGAAGGTCGCCAAGACGATTAACGCGACGCCTTTGAAATGAGCAACACCTGAATTATCTGCAATCATTTGGTTTCTCGCCGTGCGTCAGAGTCATTGCCAAGAGTCCCTACTTCGGGCGGTGAATCTGTGAAGTGCACCGCCCGAAGGTGGTCGATCAGTTCGCGGCAGCCCTGGCTTCTTTGAGCCAACCATCGAATTCCGCTCGGTGTTTTGCCACCCACTCATTAGCGTGCCGAATGATATCCGCCCGCGATTTCTCGCCTTTTTGCATACGGAAATTCTGCTCGCTCTCGTCGGCGGCCTTCATGTGGTAGAGCGAAAGGAATTTTGCGGCAGCCGGGTTCTTGACGGCGTAGTCCTTGTTCATTACGGCGTTGACCGAGTCCAGTGGGAAGCCAAGGTTCTTCCCTTCATGGACGGTGCTGGCGTCATTTTTTCCGTTGGGCAACGAGGTGAATGGCACGGGCAACCACACCACATCCCGGCCCTCCACCAGCACGTTAGAGATCCATTGCGGCGTCCAGGTGTAGAACAACACTGGCTGCCCTTGGTTGAAGCGTGCGATGGTGTCTGCCATCAAGGCGAAATAAGAACCGCGATTATCGGTGACGGTGGGCTGAAGCCCATACGCCTTCATGTGGTGTTCGATGATCAGTTCGCATCCCCATCCTGGGTTGCAAGCAGTCAGGTCGGCTTTCCCATCACCATTGCTATCGAACAGCTTGGCGATCTCTGGTTTCTTGAGGTCTGACACGTCCTTGATGTGATAAGCCTCCGCCGTTTTCTTATCGATCATGTACCCCTGCAGCACACCATTCATGACCTGGCCGACCTTCGTCAGCGCTTGGTCCCCACCGGCGTTCTGGTAGAAGTCGTTGTGCAACACTTCCCAGTTATGCACTGTGAAATCGGCATCTCCATAGGCCAGCGCAATGTAGAGGGTTGGAAACTCCGTTTCCTTCGGCTTCCGCACGTCGTAACCGAGCTCTTTCAATCCCAGGACTGCGACCTCACCTCGGAACCGCTCTTCATCGATCGTCGGGAACGCTGGGGTGATGGAGACGCCTTCTCCTGGCTTGTCCTTATCAGCTGCATTCACGACGGAAAACATGCCGCTTCCCACAACCAGTGTTGCGGCCATTGGAACGAACCATTTGAGGAATTTGTTGTGCATATGCTGGCCTCTTTATTCTTAGGTACGCGTGCCTGTTACAACAAGGATAATGATCCGAGGGATCAAGCCGCCTGAAGCGCTTCACTCGCAGCGTTTCAGGCGCTCAAGTACTGCGTCAGCGGTAGACCGCGACCGGCTCGCCGACTACGTCACGGTTTATAGTGATGCCCAGCCCTGGGCCCTGAGGTGCGCGAATGCGTCCGTCGATCACCGGGATATCCACGAAAGCAGTTTCTGGCGCGTACATATCGCGAAGGTCGAGTACGCACCGGAGGTTGCGATGGTTGATCGACTGACCGAGGTGCACGAGCGAAGCGAACGAGACTCGCGAACCGGCGGTTTCCTGGACACTCATGGTCAAACCGGCAGTGATGCACATGTCGCGCTGCCGGCGAGCACGGGTCAGTCCGCCATGCTTGGAGACCTTGAGGCCGATGCCATCAGCGGCATCATCCCCGATCAGTTGCAGCAGCGATGCATCATCGGTAGCCAGTTCGTCCATGATGAGCGGAATATTTGTTTTGCTTCGCAAGGCCATGTGCTCGCGGTATGTCGCGCAGGGGGCTTCTAGTACGAAGTCCAGGCCAGATGGCAGCAAGCTAAGCATGCGCAGCGCGTGCTCAACTGTGAGTCCGCCGTTACAGTCCACGATGAAATATTCCTCGGGCCTGGCATCAGCTAGCGCCGCCTCGATGCGGGCTGCATCCAACGCAGGGCCGCCTTCCTCTTGCGAAGCGCCAACTTTTACCGAGTGCCCCAGGTAGCCTTGCCTACGGGTCTCCGCGATTCGCCGGCGCATGTCATCAGGATCCCCAGCATAGGTGGAATCGATGATTGGCATCGAGAGACCAGTGCTGCCGCCAAGCAGCTCGCAAACAGGAAGGTTCACGGACTTGCCAAAGATGTCCCAGCAAGCGATATCGATCGCTGCCTTGGCATGAAGGTGGCCAAGCAAAGTGGCATCCATCAGCTCATTGATCCGATCGACCTGGCGAGGATCGCGGCCAATCAACAGGTCGGCCATTTCCTCAATGCCTGCCCGAACCCCGAGGGCATGCGCAGGAATGTAGTTAGGCCCGAAGGGCGTGGATTCTCCCCAGCCTTCCAATCCATTGTCCGTGCGGATGCAAACCAGAGTGGCATCGAACTGCGTGTACGTGCGACCGCCCGACAGCTTGTACACGCCACCGGCGTAGGGAAGGTCGACTTGGTAGACTTCAATCTCGGTGATTTTCATTATTGTTGTTCCTGTGGAGGGACTAAGACCAGCTTGCCGGTGTGGCGCTTTTCGACGAAGTCGGCTTGCGCTTGGGTGATATCGCGCAGGGGGTACACTTTGCTCACCAGGGGGCGGATGCGAGAGGACTCGATGAGTTTGACGAGGTTTGCAAATACCTCGTCGTCCTGCCAGGTGCAGCCGTAGAAAGTGAGGTCTTTCAGGTAGACTGTTCGCAGATCTAACTCAACGAGAGGGCCTGCAATTGCGCCCGCCACCGCGTATCGACCACCTTTCTTGAGCGCCTGGAGGAGTGCTGGCCACTCGGGGCCGCCCACGAGATCCAGTACGACGGAGACGCTCTCCTGCCCAAGGGTCTTCACCAGATCCGATCCTCGGTCGACGATCAGATCTGCGCCCAGCGCCAGGATCTCATCGCGTTTGCTCGGACTTGTGATGGCGATGATTTTTGCGCCCCGGCACTTGGCGAGCTGGATCGCGGCGGACCCGACGCCGCCGCTTGCGCCAGTGATCAAAACGGTATCGCTTTCGCTGACATTCGCTCGCTGAATCATGAGCTCAGCGGTCGAGTATGAGCAGGGGAAGGAGGCCAGTTCCTCATCGCTCAGCTCGCTGTTGATCGACCACGAATCGGAGTCAGGCACAACGGTGTACTGCGCAAATGACCCTTGGGCATCCGAACCGTACGTCCAGCACTCATACGGTCGATCTTCCACTGGCGCCCTCAACATGTTTCGCACCAGCACGCGTTGGCCAATTCTGGAGGAGGCGACGCCTTCGCCGATTGCTACGATTCGTCCGCAGCAGTCGGCGCCCTGGATCATGGGAAAACGCAGAGGCACGCCTGACCACGAGGCATCGTCATTGTCGATCTCCTCAAAGCCTTTGGAGCTGCCGGTTTCGGTCGCGCACTTGACCTTCTTCGAGTACCAGCCGATACGTGTGTTGATATCGGTATTGTTAACCGCAGCCGCGCCTACCTGGATGAGGACTTCACCCCGACCAGGCTTAGGCACCTCAACGTCCGTTCTGTATTCCAGCTTTTCCGACCCTCCGTGACCTGTAAGCAGTACGGCATGCATGGTTTTCGGGATATCGACGCGCATGGGTTCTCCTTGTGCATGGGCAGCATCAATCAGTTGGAATGAGTACAGCCAAATGCCGAGCAATTCTGGCCCGAGTGCGCGTAGGCAGCACTTCGGTGCCTTATTCAAGGCCCCGGCAGGGTTAGCTGAAAGATTTCACGGCGCCCATCGGCATTGGATGGACTGATCAGTCACTTCGGCTCGCAGGCGTCGCGACGGCAAGCTTGGAGATCAAGCTTGAAAGGAGGGGTGTCCATCACCAGTGACGGTTTTGATGTTGCTGGGAATGAAATGCGGAATGCAGACCGTCGATGCCTGTGCGTCCACAGAGCCAGTGCTGAAGCTTATGATTGTTGTAATAGCTGACACGATATGTCTCCCTAGGGGAGTTAACTGCTTCTGGGAGTTGAGCGGGCTTGAAGGCCTTCGCTCGGTGATTGAAACTAACAGCTGATCTACAGCCGCAACAACATACTTTTCCTGTTCGGTCAGGATAACGCCAGGTTATGCACGCTTGTGTGGAGTTGGGTAGTCGCTACTTCGAAGCACCACGAGGCATCTTTTGGACTAGGTCTTGTCTTGTTGATCGTAGGCGAGATCGTGACTCGTCATGGCAGGACATTCGACGTTGAATCCAACTCAGTATTGAGCACCATATTCAAAGTTTCGTCCCCACCGGGCACCTATCTCCCCGTTTCTCACCGCCTGGCTTTCCGATTGAATTTTCTTGGCCTACGACCTATCAATACCGCATGAACTAGGGAGGGATTCTTGTGTCAGCACTTCAACTGTATGTGATCGAATACGAAATGCACGGTGAACAACGGACATTCATCATTCGCCTAGAAAAAATGGACAATGCCGTCGCTTGGCATTGGGCCAGTTGCGATGCCGGTGTTGGCATCATCCCCCGGTTCAGTCAGCAGAAAATCAAGCTGGTTAGCCGGCCCGTTGCCGAGCGATACGGCATAGCCCAAGTGAAATGGCGGGTAGCTGGTCAGGGCCCTGAATTCGTTCCACAGCCTATCGATGTCGGGAAATTCTCGAGGCCTTCTGAAGGCGCTTAGTGTTGGACACCCGATCCATTAGCTTGGAGGTTTAGCCATGCAACCGAAGACCGAGGGCACCGAAGAGAAGGGGCCAAGCGATGTCCCCTTCATCAATGACCCAGAAAAGCCTACTTCGCCACCCTTGAATGACGCTGACGCCACGGATGCAGCGGAAGCTGATGAAGATATCCAGGACGACGGCCAGTCAATTTAGCCAGGAGGAGAAGACTATGGATAACTATCACGTAAGCCCTACCTCGAATGGATGGGAGTTGAAGAAAGTCGGTGCTGACCGGGCATCGAAACGAGCTGCGACGAAGCAGGAAGTGGTCAGCATGCTGCCAGATTTCTTTGAGGGCAAAACAGCCTCCGTGAAAATTCATAAAGCAGATGGCACGATTGAAGAGGAGCGCACTTACCCTCGTTCGGCTGACCCGCGTCGAACCAAGGGGTGACCATTGTCACAGCTCGTGATCTCGGCATTGATGTTACGAGCGCCGACGGTTTGTTCAGGTGGTTGCTCGCCAGTTTCCTGATGGGAAAACGGATACGCTCAAGCGTTGCTGTCCAGACCTATCGGATTCTGGTCTACCAGCACAGAGCAGACACACCGTGCAAACTTGCTCGCTGCTCGCATTCGACGCTTGTCCGTCTGCTCGGCCAGGGGGGTTATGCTCGTTACGATGAGTCCACCGCCCGGCGTCTCCATGCACTGGCCAGCAGATTGGAAAAAGAGTGGGCGGCTCAACTTAAGGCGCTGCAAGCTGGCGACCTCAGCAATGAAGATTTCAAGCTTTGGATTTTGTCCTTTGAAGGCATAGGCCCAAAAACCCTGGAGATCTTCATGCGAGAGGCCCAGGGCCATGTTTGGGTAGGCGATGAGGTTTGAATGGTGCATGGCCATATGCCGCCATCGACGTATGCAGCCACGAGTGGAACACTCAGTTCTTCCGCTATGGACAGGAGAGGCTGATGAAACTCGATGTAGAGGGTTTGTCACTGTCAGGGATGACAGCCGTTGTGGTAGAGGACGATGAAACTTTGCGAACGCTCTTGGTGGACATCCTTGTGGAGCTGGGTGCAGGCTGCGAGGCCTTTGGCAATGCCGAAGATGCCTTGATCCACCTGATGAGCCTAAAAGGTGAGTGCTCCTTGATGGTTGTAGACCATGGAGTTCCCGGCAGTATCAAGGGGATGGAATTCATCTCGATGGCGCATGAGAGGTGGCCTGGGTTACCTGCCATACTCACCTCGGGCTATCAACTGGACGCTTCGCAAGTCACCCCTCCAGTAACTTACCTTTTCAAACCTTGGTCTCTCGACGAGCTGACCGTGGCAATAGAGCAGGCGCTCCCCAAGCAAGGACAGCATTCCAGTCAATCATCGGGAGCTTCGTTACCGGGGCGTTTCTAGGTCATCGAACGCAGGTTCACCTTACGTTTTTTCTAGTGAATGATTCTGCCGCCGGCACTGTCAGAGATATGTTTCTTCGTGTCTGATCGAGTCAATTCGCCTGGGGGGTAGCTGCCGCCCTCTGAGCTTTCTTCGAGGTGTTTTTGTTTTTCATCCACCCCCTCAGATTCATGAGGAAAAGCACTACTTGCAGCACAATCAATGCCCAGGCTTCAGCCTGCCAGCCCCACACTGACCACAGTATGTTGCTGGCGATGAAGCAGCAGAAACCCACCATGCGTCGTCCAGGACGGTGCGAACCGATACACCAGGCTGCCAACACCGTGACCGCCATGGCAGGCCATTCCAGCAATTCGATCCAGTTCTCCATCGGCACCTGTTCCAATCGTCAATTCATGACGCCATTGCCAGATCGCTGATCCGGCTAAGCGCTTTTGATTCAAGCGGCGATTCAAGCGGCACGCTGCTCGCCCTTCAGCACCTTTTTCTGGGTCTGCATGGCTTGTCCTAGCTCCTCCAATTGATCTTTACCGAGAAGCTTCTTCGCGGTGGGAAAGAGCTCGCCTTCCTCTTCCTCAATGTGATGCTCAAGCAGCTCCTTCATCACCTTCACTCGACCGGCGAATTCGAGCGTTCCTGTTTCGGTATGAAGCAGGTCGGGGAGTACCAGTGAGTCAACTGTCCGGTGTTCTTCTTTGGCCTCGTAATACATCTTGGCCTCTTCTTTACCACCGGCTTGCTTGATCGCTGGATAGAGAATTTCCTCTTCCAACGCGGTGTGGATTTGCAGCTCCTGCTCGATGCGGTGCAGCAATTCAGCGCGTTTTTTTACGGCACGTTCAGTGGTCGATGAGAGTTCTTCCAGCAGTTTCTTGACCACTTTATGGTCTTGAATTAGCAGATCGATAGCATTCATGGGGGCACCTCTTCGAGGGCGGATAAATATCAGCTTCCTAGAAGTTGAGTGGCCGAAAACGGTAGGGTTCAACGGTGATGATGATTGGCGCAGCGCCTATCTGTTTAGCTCTCTAGCCCAATAGCCAGCGCAAGGCGCTTTGGGTTGGGAGGAGGAGGAGCGCCCTTAATCGAGAAGGTGGTCAAATCGGCCAATGAGCGTCTACCGGCGACGCGTAACAGCAGAGTATTCCTGGACAGAGTGCTGTCTCGACACCAGTTCATCCTCAGCCACAGTTATACCCCTCAGGCGCGCTCCCCACGTAGCCAGCGCTCGTGATAATGGATCAGGCGGGTGAGCCCATAGACGGCGCCGTCGTGCATGACCTGCGCTCGCTCTCCAAAAAATCGCTGGGTACGGGTAAACACGGCAATCGGCTCGCCGGCGAACGCCCACGCGAAGCACAGCGTGCCGGGTAAAACTCCTGATGCTGGGCTAGGCCCGGCTACACCCGTCGTTGCAATAACGACGTTGGCATCGCTGTCTTTCAATGCCCCTAGCGCCATTTCCCAGGCAACTGGCTCGCTGGTCAGCCCGTACCGTTCGATGGTTTCCGGACTTACACCTAGCAGCCGCTTCTTGGCGGAGGGCGAGTACACGACATAGCCGCTTTCCAGTACCTCGCCAGTACCTGGGAAGGCCGCCAGCAAAGCGACCATGCAGCCTGCTGTACAGGACTCGGCAGTGGTGAGTACCAGGTGGTGGTCTTTGAGATAGCCGAGCACGGCCAGTACGGGGTCACTTGCCATCTTGGTGTCGACTCGTTGTTCTTTTGCGGTGGACGTATCAGTCAGGCAAATGGTTCACCGGTTTAGCGCAGGTTCGCTTGGTTTCTTGACCTGAACTTTATTGCTCGTGCTGACATCACTGTAGGGAACACGGAGCCGTGCTCCGAACCGCTATTTGAATGATAGGCATAAGGGTAGGGCAGGCCATGAAAAAGCACACCGTCGCCGAGCATAGACCGCAGGCCCCGTCAAAAACTCAGGGTGAACAAGAACGCGACAACGATGCGCATCGACCGGATGGCTCGTCAGGCACTGATCATGACTCGACCGCGCAGAAAACAGCGCGGCATGAAGGGGAGAAGAAGCACTGAGGCCAGCAACAGCTGGCCTCGGAAATGTCATCAGAGGATGGGTTTCCCGCCGGTTACTCCGTACCGTGAGCCGGAGATGTAACTGGCTTCATCAGAGCCCAACAAGACGTAGATCGGGGCTACTTCCACGGGTTGCCCAGGCCGCCCCATCGGGTAGCCCGAACCGAAGTTCCTGACGGCTTCATCGGGCATGGTGGCAGGAATCAGCGGTGTCCAGATCGGGCCTGGTGCCACACTGTTGACCCGGATGCCTTTCTTGCCCAGCGATTGAGCCAGGCCTGCGGTGAAATTGGCAATGGCCCCTTTAGTGGCGGCATACGCCAACAGGCTGGGTGACGGGTCGTCGGAGTTGACCGAGCTGGTGTTGATGATCGAGCCGCCTTTGGGCATCGATGGCAACGCGCGCTGGCAAATGCGGAAAATGGCGGTGATGTTGGTATCGAAGGTCTTTACCCATTCATCATCGTCAATCTCGTCCAGGCCCTCATGAGCCATCTGGAACGCGGCGTTGTTGACCAGAATATCGATACGACCAAACTGCGCCACGGTCTTGTCGACGATGTCGTAGCAATGCTGTTTCTGCGCTAGGTCGCCTGGCAGCAACAGGCATTGGCGGCCAGCAGCCTCAACCCAACGCGCGGTTTCTTGCGCATCTTCATGTTCATCCAGGTAGGAAATGGCAACGTCAGCGCCCTCCCGAGCGTAGGCAATAGCTACTGCGCGCCCAATGCCGCTATCGGCGCCGGTAATCAAGGCGATTTTGCCTTCCAGGCGATTGTTGCCGGTGTAGGTCTGCTCACCACAGTCCGGATAGGGCTCCATCTTGCGTTGAGAACCGGGAACACTTTGCGGTTGAGATGGGAACGGCGGAGTGGGGTAGTCGCTCATCGAGGAAGCTCCTGCAGTTGAGAATAGTCATAACCGTTCGAGAGGTGCGAAAGCTCAGCGTTGAGATAAGTTCAGGGATTGCGCGACGGGCGGTCACCCCCTCTCTCCATTGAATTCTCGAGGGGTTGGATAACTCTACCGCTGACCCGTCTTGCGCTTTAGGTGCAAGGCTTGATCTCTACCTGGAGCGTCCAAGTGCCTCGAATCATCACGCCCACCACCCCCGAACATGAGATCGATCAGCAGAAGGCGAGGATGTTCGGTACTCCCAAAGAGCGGCTGGATTTCTATCGACGCGAGATCCAATACGAGACCACCATCCTGGCCAACCGTACCGATGCCTATCTTGCGGCACAGTCATTTCTGGTCATCGCGTTCGTGTCGTCGATGGGCAACCTGAACCAGGGTTGGGGCGAGATGTTCACGTTGATGGTGCCGGCGTTTCTCGCACTGCTCGGCGTGCTGAGCTCACTGAACGCCTGGCCAGGCATTCGCGCGGCCTTTCGGATCATCGAGCACTGGCAGCTCAAGCAAAGCCACCTGCTGCGCAGTGAGCCCATGATGGGGTTGGCGTATGACGAGTCGCCGCTGTTCTGCGAAGCTGAAACCTCGCAGGCGGGGCACCGCAAATCGCTGCTCTTCTCCCTGCGCACGCCTTGGATTTTCCTCGGCTTCTGGGTCTTGCTGGGCACCTATTCGGTCTACATCCAGCTGGCGTGACCCGCGCCCTCCACACGCCTTGAAGCCTCACCGGAGGGCGCGAAGCAGAACACTGGGCTCAGCCAGCCAGCGCTTTGATCAATTGTTCGTTGAACGCCGGAATATCGTCCGGCTGGCGGCTGGTGATCAGGTTGCCGTCCACCACCACCTGCTCATCCACCCAATTGCCACCCGCATTGCGAATGTCGTCCTGCAATGTCTTATAGCTGGTCATCCGCTTGCCCTTGGCCAAACCGCTGGACACCAGCAGCCAGACACCGTGACAGATGACGGCCAGCGGCTTACCAGCCGCGTCATGGCTTTTCACCAGCTTTTGCGCGCCGGGAATCAGGCGGATGGTGTCGGAATTCTGCACGCCACCAGGCAGCACCAATGCGTCGTAGAGGTCGAGGTCGGCACCGTCGAACGTCGCATCAACGGCGAATTCGTCGGCGGGCTTGTCATGGTTCCAGCCACGAACCACACCTTCCTTTTCACCTAGAATATCGACCACCGCACCGTTGTTTTCCAAGGCCTCACGCGGGCCCGTCAGCTCTACCTGCTCGAAGCCATCGGTGACCAGAAAGGCCACGCGCTTGCCGTTCAGTTGTGCACTCATCGTTCATCTCCTCATACCGATAAAACTCATATAGGGGCCGGCACCAGCAGGCAAAGTTCCTGCGCGATGCTGAGTGGTTCGAATCAGCGGCGCCGCCGTTGCGTGCGGGTAATGACTAACCCGGCAATGATGCCGAGGACTGCCGCACTCACTAACAACGGCTTGTTGTCTTTGCGGTTTCGCCAGCCGCCATCCACGCTGCGTCGGCTACTGGGTGGCCCGAACAGATTGCCCGATGAAATCGCTGCACTCGGACTGCGGTTTAAGCCCCAGCGTGTCAGCCATCCGGAAAGCAGCGGTAGTCCTGGAACCAGGAAGCTGGCCAGATGGGCGACGCGGGCGGCGGCGCCGACTGTGGTGTGCACACGAGGGGAAATAGCGCATGCCACCATGGCCTTTGCCACCAATTCGGGATCATAGATCGGCCCAGGCGGGGTGAGGGCGTGGCCCGTGTAGTTGCCGCCATCCCTGAAACCCGGCGTGTCCATGACCGCTGGGTAGATGTCGCAGACATGGATGTCGGGAAATTCCGTCAACTCTCCCCGCAGCGCGTCGGTCAGGCCACGCAGGCCGAACTTGCTTGCCGAGTACGCCGCTGCGTAGGGCTGGGCAACCCAGCTGCCCAGTGACAGGGTGTTTATCAGAGTGCCGCTGCGCTGCGCCTTGAAGTAGGGCAGGGCCACATGGGCGCCGCGCAGGTAACCGACCAGGTCGGTTTGAATGACCTGTTCATGTGCCTCCAATGGCGTTTCCTCGAAATTGCCGACCGCGCCAACGCCGGCGTTGTTGACCCAGATATCGATCTTTCCATGACCAAATGCGGCGGCCTGCTCGGCGAGCGCTTGTACCTGGTCACTGCGGGTCACGTCGGTCGTGATTGCCACGGCGTCCGTGCCGCAATCGGTGCACTCGTCCAACACGTCGAACAGCGCTTCCTCATCGCGCGCCGCCAGCACCAGGCGAGCACCTTTGCAGGCAAACGCATGCGCGGCGGCCCTGCCTATGCCGCTTGAAGCGCCGGTGATGACCACCACTTTGCCGCGCAACGGGCCTTTTGTCGGTGCTGGGCGTGACTGCTCGGCTGGCGGTGAATCTTGCTCCGGCTCGTTAGTCGCAGACGCGAGGATGGAACTGGCTTCTATCCTCGAGAGCTCGAGGGCGGTGCCGTCGATCAGCACCAATTTCAGCCCCTCGATGTTGCCTGCTACACGATCCGGAAAGACTGGCTCGCCTTCCGCATCCAGGTTGTCATAGATGAACTTTGTCCCTTCGAGCCAGCCGACAGCCGTCAGCAGTTCAGGGCCAAGGTAGTATTTTCCATCCAGAAAGAAACCGGGAAATTGATGGGCGCGCTCGACGTTCTCTACGCTGTAGCGTTCGCCTAGTTTCATGCCTGTCGCTTGATCAATCATGTTGCAACCCCCTATAGGTGGTGCTCAGAAATGTCAGCCTTTGCTGTGCTCGTCAGAAGTGGGGCCAGAGCCTCGCTTGATGCCTCGCGGGCCGGCAACGCCCCAGATACCCAGTCCAACAAGCGGTAGCGCCACGATCAGAAGAGCCCAGGCGGCCTTGACCGCATCCGTCTTGTCGCTCCTGAATACGCTCACGATGGCCCACAGGTCGATGAGTAAGAGAATTGCCGCCACGGCAATCCAGAAGTAACTGGCGAGACCGTTCATGACCTTCTTCTCTACACGTAGTCAGGGCCTAGGGTGCCCGCCGCAGCGCCTGGCACCAGAATGACCTTGCGGCAGTTGTCCTGCTTTTGATCGAACATCTTGTAGCCCATGGCCGCTTCTTCGAGTGCCAAGCGGTGGGTGACGATCAGTTCCGGTTGCAGGCGTCCTGCCTGGATGTGCTCCAGCAGCTCAGGAAGGTATTTCTGGACATGGGTCTGGCCCATCTTGAAGGTAAGTCCCTTGTCGAAGGCATCGCCGAACATGAAGGCATGGATAAAGCCGGCGTACACACCCGGGACGCTGACAACGCCGCCACGACGCACGGCAGCAATGCTCTGGCGCAGCGCTTTGCCACTGCTGCCTTCAATCTTCAGTGCAGTCATCACCGTTTCGGCAGTGCTTCCTTTGGCCTCGAAGCCGACCGCGTCGATCACCGCGTCAACGCCGCGCAAACCTGGCGTCTGACGAATGATGCTGTCTGCAGGATCGTCATCCTGCTCGAAGTTGATGGGTACAACGCCGTAAGCGTCCCGGGCATATGCCAGGCGGTAATCATTGTCATCGACCATGAAGATAGTCTGGGCACCGAGCATTCGTGCACAGGCGGCACTCAGCAAACCAACTGGCCCGGCGCCGTAGATGGCCACCGATGAACCCTGGCCAATTTCGGCATTAATGACCGCTTGCCACGCGGTGGGCAGAATATCGGATAGGAAAAGCACCTTGTCATCGGGTAGGTCAGTAGGGACTTTGAAGGGGCCGACATTAGCTTTGGGTACCCTGACGTAGTCAGCTTGACCGCCAGGGATACCGCCATATAAATGGCTGTATCCAAACAGCGCCGCGCCTGGAGGAATGCCCTTCTTGTTGATGATTGAGCCGCGCCCAGTGTTGGTGGTTTCGCAGGCGGCAAACAGATCGTGCTGACAGAAGAAGCAACTGCCGCAGGCGATAACAAAGGGAATCACCACTCGGTCGCCAATTTGTAGATTAGTGACTGCACTTCCGGTGTCCTCGACGATTCCCATGAACTCGTGGCCGAAGATATCCCCTGTTTCGGTTTCCGGAATTTTGCCTCGATAAAGATGTAGGTCGGAACCGCAGATCGCTGTCGCGGTGACCCTGAGGATGATGTCGTCTGCTTGCTCGATGATGGGATCAGGGACGTTATCGACCCTGACGTCGTTTGCTCCGTGGTAGGTCAGCGCTCTCATACTATGTCAGCTCCTGCAGCCGTGAGATTTTTGGGCGGGTATGCAGGGGAAGCCATGTCGAGTATCAAAGTTCAGACCAACGAGTCAGACGGTAAGGATCTCTGACTTTGGGCAAGATGACAGACCGGATAAGTCACGGTGGCCTTCTGGAGTGTCGGCGCTTCTCCCCGCTGCTCAGCGGGGAGAAAATGAGAGGCTAACTATCCTCTGGAGGGTGAGGTAGACCCAAACTCTCAGCGAGCGGTACGTAGAGGATGACCAATCAACCATCAGATTGCTCCTCTGGGGGTACCTGACCCTCGGGCCAATCAGGAGCCTCAATTTCAGGTTGCGGGACGGGCTCTCCAGGGTTGTGCGGTATTGGATCAACATAGGGATCAAGGGGGAGATCGGTGGTTTCCTTTGGCTCGGCCATGGGTTTCTACCTATTTAGTCATGCTGTGACTGGTTTAGGTATTTGGCTCGTGAACCTCGCTCCCGTTCATTATTCTGCTGCAGTGGATGGCTTGTCAGGCCGCTCGGGTCTCATCAAAGTTGAGAAGCGCAGCGTTGGCTTGCCTCACCAGATGAACCCATTGTCTACGACTGATCATCCCGGATAATTCCAGATCTTCAGCGCTACGGCACGCACTCTCGTATTCATCACTCCCCGAGTGAACCTGCCCTCAAAAAACGGTTACGCCAAGCCAGTATTGCGGCAGCGGCAATGTTTCAGCATTCCACGTTTAGCTACTCCTGAAACTCGGTAGGGAGGGGGATGGGTGCGAAAGCGGCGGGAGATTACACCATTCCATGTGTAAGAAAATTGTAAGGCGATAATCGGCAATGGCCATCAAAATGGCATTGCGAATGACAGTGCTGAGCGCATTCAAGGCAGCTCTAAAGTCGTATTGCTGAGGGGGCGATGGCGGTGGAAATCGATACTGACTAGAGTTCCCAGAATCCGATCAGCGGCGTTGAAACGGATGGCCGGTCTGCCTTACTTAAATCTCACCCTACGGAGACAGCGATGAGAACCAGAGGCCAGACATACCTGAATTGGGTAGACGCCCAGTTGCATTGCCGAACTCACACTGAGGTGCTGGATTCCCGGCTCACAATTGATGTCCAGGTGCGCCTTTCCCGAGTTGGTGCTACCCAGTTGTTTATCGGCCTCTATGGACAAAACGGGTTGCCCCTTCATGAGGAGGCTTATCAGGAGCGTCCCGGACAATCCATGACAACGGCGCTTCTGTGGGGCGTTTCTCGAGCACGGGATGTTGCCGCCTCTCAAGCATTTCCGGGCGCCGCATCCGGGAGATAGCGCGACCGGCGGCAGTAACTGCAGTCGAACGAGGATTTCAGCGGATCATCCAAAAAGGTGTGGTACTACGCATCTCTTCCGAGGAATGCAGAAATGAGCACTGATCCGAGAAAGCAAGGTGACTTGAATCCCGATGACCCCACGCCGCCTGACCCTGTGGAAAACGATCCGCTCATGGATGACGATTTAGAGGACGATGGGGACAGCCAGAAGCAAGAAAACCCTGATGAAGGAATGGGAACCCCAAGAGAGTGATGCCCTTGATTGACAACGTACGCCAAGCCCAGGTAGATCTGGGCTTGGATGTGGTAATCCAGTTACTCGTGAAATAGCGGCCCTACGCGTTTAAGCAGTTTCAAATTGGTGGGTTTGACCGCTACCTGCTGCAGCTCCTCCAATGTGAACCACCGACACTCAACGATTTCATCCGACGGCATTGGGCGCATGGAGGCGGTGACCGGCATGCGGTAAAGGTAGTGCTCCTCGCTTTCAAAGGCAAAGTGTCCCAAGAACTGCTCATCTCCAAGGGGGAGTGTCGTTTCTTCCCGCAACTCTCGGCGGGCTGCCTCCAATGGCTGTTCTCTCGGCTCAATCTTGCCGCCAGGCAGAGACCACTCGGGAGCTTCCTTACGCACGAACAGGACTTTTCCATCCCGCAGGCAGATGACGGTGGAATGCATTTCTTTCGCTTGGCTCATGATTTCGCCCTCCCTCTGAATGGATGGCACATGGAAGCCTCAAAAGTTCAGACGGTGCGATACAGGTGCATGAGCCGATTACTCAGGAGGAGAGGGCTCGCAGTGAGGGTTTTCAAGTGAAGGTAGCGGAGGTCTGCAATTTTGGGGTCTTTGTCAGGTGTTCCGTCGAAACCCAAGGCATTCCTCGGAAACGGAAGAAGAATCCATGCGACATCAGAATCAAGATCAGGCCGAACAGTTGATTGCCGAGGTATTTGCGGCAGCGTGTCTGGTCATCGGAAGTGATGCAGGCTCAGCAAAAGACCGAGGCCTGGGTCGGCGCCTGTTGCGCACTGCCTATTAAGCACGGCGTTCCCGGCAAATCACCGTGCACAGTCAAGCTGGCACAGCTCGGGAAACTCAGCTACCCAACGCTGATGATGCGAGCCTGCATCTGGCGGCGGAGACGAGAATTGTGATGAGAAACGCGGGCGGCAGGTGGAGTTGGATGCTGCCAGGCTCAGATCACATGGAGCGCTGATTACTGTTGGTAGGTGGTGCAAGTCGGCGCTCAGGCGCAACCTTGAGAAGGCCTTTGAAAGGGTGGGGTACCTCGTAACCAATTAGCCGCTCGGTTCTGCTGCTCCACCATTCACATCCCGTCATATTTCGGATCCATAATCCGCTCGGTGGCTATGCCGATTCGGCTTCGCTGCGCTATGGTAGAGGCACCCCACATATAAGACTAAAGTCGTAGGAGGGCGGCATGCGGATTCGCGGTGATGTGTTTTGGAAATGGGCTGATCCATCGCTCCACCATAGAACTCACGATGAAACTCTGGACGACGGCACAAGCATGGACATCCAGGTGCGGCTGTCGCGGACGGGCCATACGCAGTTGTTCATTGGCGTCTATGCCGGCTCAGGGATGGCTCTTCACGAAGAGGCTTACGACTCTCGCCCGGGTGAGTCGATGACACGCGCGTTGGCATGGGGGGTAGGTAGAGCCAGATGCTTGGCGACCGAGCAGCGTCCTGCCGAGAAGCATGTAGCGTAGAAGCCTAGTCCTAGGCAACGGATTGGTGGTCGCTGGCAGTAATATCAGCGACCCCCACCGTGATGAATCCACTCTGCGTAGGCCGACTTCAAGGCCTGGGGAAGGTGAGGGATCTCCCGCTTCAACCCCGCCTTTCCGTCAGGCCCTGCTGCCCACTCCGTTAGCCACGCGATCAGCGTTGGCCGAGTAAGAGGGCAGACAGCAACCTGGCGTTCGAGCTCGTCTGCGATCTGACCCAGCCACTCTAACTCTGCGTCTAGCTGCATTATCGGATCAATCATGGGATTCCCTCCGTCGACCTAAACAGTGCCTGCTTTGCTTTCAGAGCCTGTTTTAGCGAGTGCCCGACCTCTGCGAGCGCCCCACGACATTGCTCGAGTTACTGTCTCACCTGGCCGCTTTGCATAGGCTTCCTCAACACGTGCTAGGCCGGATTGCTCGTAGATCCCGATAAACAGTTGAGTGTCGCCAGTGCGAGATAACCGAACCTGGATGTCTAGCCAAGCTCCGTCAGCTAGCGACTCCAGATGCGAATGGTGTTGCAAGGCAGGATCTGCCCAAGCCCAAAATACTGCTCCTCGATGTCGCATCCTTGGCCCCTCGTCACATCTCCATACGGCAAGCCTAGCTCGTCCTTTCTACTCCGGAGCTTTCAAACGTTTCGAGACATTCCAAAGCAGGTAGTAATTCGAGCCGTCAAAATGCTGGTCGGAACTGAACTTCAATCCGTCAGGTCATCCATCGTATGGAAGGTCACATCAGCGTTCAGGATGTCGCGCGTTATCGAGGTGCGATTTGTCATGAGCGTATCCAAGCATCGCCCAGTCAGAGCCAAAGCCACTATTATCTGTACCCACAACGACAAGGTTCTGCTTGTGCGCAGAAAGTGCGCCAAGTGGAAGTTTCCGAGTGGGGCACTCGCTGCAGGTGAGGCGCCAATCGTTGCAGCTGCGCGCGAGCTTTGGAGTGAGCTATCGCTGCATTGCTCCGGTCTGCACGGTACTGGCACCGTCCAAGTGGGGAAAATCCTCCACCACCTCTTTTCCACTGAGGTACCTGATGGCTGCCGGGTTGTCTTAGGAAAGCGGATCGAGGCTTGCAGGTGGGTAGAGTGGGCTCAGCTGAGCCCGACCATGTTTAATCCCACAGCAGCTGCGCTGCTATCGAAAGATCTCTCGTCGCTTGCCCCATTCGATCAGCAAATCGTCGAGTAGCAGACATGACTAGGTATTAACCCAGCGGCCCAATCCTCATAGGAACAGATTGTTGTCCTGATGGTCAGGTTTAGTAGTCCCGTAAACCTTGAGGTGAGCATGGCCACGTACAACATTCAATATCGCTTGGCTGAAGAGCCGAAGAGTTACCGACTGGAGTTGGAGCAGGACGAGCTCAGACGTCATGAGGCTGCAATGCACCTGATCGTGCTGCACTTCGGGGATAGTGAAAACAGCCTTGTACTGCCTGCAGCTGATTCATCGCCGGACGACATCCTGGCTCAAGCCGATTTGCTTGGATTGTCTCAGATAGAGGTTTCCACCGCGTAATGCTGATTGCTCACCTCCGTGGGCTGGGTGCGGATGAAATTTCTGCACGAACTCTTCGACTGAACCCGGATCGTTAGAGCCAGGTCGCATGTTCACATTCACAACAAAAAGGATGTTAACGATGAAAGCGATGACTCGACTTTTCACCGGCCTTGCATTGGTTGGTGCTATGGGCGCTTCTTCCGCATGGGCTGATACGCCCGGTGCTGACTGGAAGGTGAGCAAGGATCAGGCTGAGGCGACGTTGAAAGGTGCCGGCTACACGCAGATAACCAAGATTGAGGCCGACGACGGTCACTGGGAAGGCGAGGGCATCAAGGCTGACGGCAAGCAGTACGAGTTCCAAGTCAATCCGCACGACGGAAAGATCATCAAGGACGAGCTGGATAATTGATACCTGGCAACACCAGGCAAGCCCGCGCCGATGCGTGGGCTTGAACCACCTAGGCGGAGATCGTTCAAGCAGCTATGGCATTGCACGCTTCGAGACATGCAGCGCATGAGTCAGCGCAGGCTTTGCATTCGGCGTGCTGTGTCTCGTACTTCCGGCATTGCTTCTCACAACTGGCGCATACATCAGCGGTGACCTTGGCCAGTGCAGGCGTAAACTTAGACTTTTGCGAGGCAAGCTTCATCAACGCATCGCAGGCCGCCAAGAGCTCGCTGACTGACTGAGCACAGGCGGCCATTTCCTTATCACCTTGGCCCAGCAAGGTAATGCAGTGAGCGAGGCAGGCTTCCCCGGTCTTGAGACAATCGGCACTACTGTCGATCACTCCCGCGAACTGGTTGCTGCCTGAAACGCCATGTTCGTGGTGATGCTCATGGTTTTCTGTGGCGGCCATCACCGAGGTGGTCATTGCCACCGCAACAGTACCCGCGACAGCTTTCAGCATTTGACGTCGTTGCATCGCTCGTTCCTTTCTATGGAGTTGGCAGGAGTGCCGCCGGGGGCTTCCGTATGCTGCCCCGAACGATCCAAACATAGTTTCTAATCGTTTAAACCGAAAGTTTCAGGCGCTTGTCAGGGCACTTCACGATATCGACAATGTCCTACTTGCCTGGCCGGGCAGGTCTCCTCGACTGTCTCAAACTTCCCTCATAATCCCAGGCTCCGTCCGTGTTCGAACCCACTTCCTCCCGGATTGCACGAAGCCGTGTTTTGCGGGCGCGGAAAAGGTTCGGAAATCTCTGAGCTTTAGACCTCCTGATCAAAGGACTGACAATGTATCTGCGCACCGCCCTTGCCCTAGCCGCCACCCTGCTGAGCGGCTGCGGTTCTATTGAGCACAAATCAACAGAGGCCAGGCAGCACATCAAGGAAGACCTCAAGCTGGCTGCGATCACCGACACCTCGGTTACCAGTTTTTGTTGGATGCCTATCGGAGGCCCGGCATCCTGCCGTGCCACACCGGGTATCAGCGTTCTCACCCCGGATAGCTTGCTTCTAGTGGACTACGAAAGTGGTGCCTACATGCAGAAGGACATTATCAAAACGGAGAATGTGAGGTGCATCCACCACGGTGACGGCAAGATTTTCTACGTTTTCACTGACCGAGTAGCTGTGATGGTCATGCCGTTGACCGACGAGCCAGGCTCCCCGGTGGTGGACAATGCTGCGTATCGGGAAAAGGCGATCAAGATGCTGTTGAGCAACGGCCAGTCCTACGTGAAACGGGAGGTAGCGCCTATGATCGTGAAGTCGAACGACAAGTATTATCAGGTTGCAACCACCAACTTGGCTAGCGGGCCGATTACCACCACGGTGGGCATCAACGTCGACCAGATCGTCAGCCCTTGCCCAGTCAAATGACTCTCGCGTGATTGCAGCCACACTAATGCTGTGCTCAGTCACTCTAGAGCTAATCGGTGAAGCAAAAGGATGAGCCCATTGGACACCCGCAACCCAGTCATCAGCGTGTTGATCTTTCCGCTTGTACCTATTGCAGTAATTTTTCTAACCCACATGCTTTGTCGAGAAATCTGGTTGGCGGGCTACTATGTGCCTGGTGAGGACGGCGGGGAGGCAGAACCAGCAATGGCCCTCATCGGGGTTCCGTTCCTGCTAGTCATAGGGTCATTGCTACTTGGCAGCCTAACCTGGCTAAACAAGCGGGGCTCACCGCGCTGGCTGACCGCTACAGTGCGTGTGCCGCTTGCAGGTTTCGCACTGCTGCTTTGGCTGATTGCGACCTTGTTCTTCATGGGGCAGGCGGAAGCCGTGTTCAGCCATTGGCAGGTTGCGTCCGCTTGGCTGGCCTGGCTTGGAAGTGCGGGGATGTTTGTGTCGCAGCAGTGGGATCGGTTGCGCAGATGATAGTTTGGGATGCACAGGCAAAAGAAAGCCCGCTGGGGCGGGCAAGGGAGCTTCTATCACACGTAGGGATAGCCAACGTTCCCATATCGCATGTGAAAAAGACGTGAATAATGCCGGCGGGGAAGGCGGTGCCTGTACAACCCCGCGCTCTTGAGTGGATGTGGTCTATCGGTTGCGTATGGTATTCAGTGCAGGTGACCAGACGTTATGTCCGCAGCGTTCACACACGACAGTGTCTCGAGGTTCATGGAAGGTTGGGAAGCCGCAGCTGACGCAACAATGTAGGCCAGCGTTCGGCGGTGTCAGGTACTCTGGACGATGTTCAACTGGCAGCACCGATAGCCCAGGACGGGTGTCATCTGGCCCATAGAAGTACAGACTGATATCGCCATCGGTTTCCAATAGGCCGAGTCGAACTTGGCCGAGATGCTCCACGCCTTGTTGGCGCAGTTCCATGAAGAGCTCGTTGGATGAGATGTTCAAATTTCGCAGCGAATGGATCTCGTACATTCCGTCCTTTACTACCGTGATGGGCAACCCATCGATCCAGGCCTCGCATGTTCTGCTGCGTCTCATCATGTAGACGGTTCCGCGATAGAGCAGCAAAAGCGTTAGGAAAACCAATGCGACTGGGAGGAGGGGTACATCTTCATAAAAGGTAACATCGCCTGCGGCTGAGCCCAGGGTGAGGATCACCACGAGCTCGAATCGGGACAGCTGCCTAATTCCACGTCGACCACTGAATTTCAGAAAGAAGAACACGGCTAGAAACGCCGCTGAAACCCGGACGGCGACCTCCAAGAGAAAGGTCAGCGGGAACTCGCCAATGAGCATTCTTTGCAGATCAAATGAAACCATTCGCTGTATCCCGCCTGTTGCTATCTCCTGTAACAGATTGACCGGCAATTCTCAGTCTTGGTTCATGCGCTGGTGTCAGGGAGACAGCTATTCATGCTCCCTGCTCATGGCGCGGGCAGGCTCAGCTATTCGCATTACTGATGCAGGCGCGTGTACTTGAACGCCAGTGCACAGAAATTGAACAAGAGTGGAAATGCATACTCAAAATTTAAGTAGATCGTGCTGTAAATGGTTTACAGTGTCAGACAAATTTCATCCGGTATTTGAGGAAGCATCTATGTCCCGTCTCGCAGAATTCCGTAAGCTCGAGCAAACATTGGCCGCACAACTGGCCGAGCTGGAAGCTATGAAAGGTTCTTCTGAGCTGCAAGCGGAGATCGAATTTGAGACCAAACTGCGTGATCTGCTGAACAAATACGGTTACAGCTTGCGTGATATCATCAACATCTTGGATCCTCAGGCCAACCGCCGTGCCACTTCCCCTGTGGCAGCTGAAAAGTCCCCACGTCGTGCCCGCCAGGTCAAGCAGTACAAGAACCCGCACAACGGCGAGATCATTGAGACCAAAGGCGGCAATCATAAGCTGCTGAAAGAATGGAAAGCTGAGTACGGATCCGAAGAAGTTGAAGGCTGGGTGGCTCGTTAAGCTAGTTTTGCCTGCTCGACGACTGCTGCGAGGCCGCTCATTGGGCGGCTTTGTTTTTTTGAAATGCCTTTCAGCTGATTGGGATTGGAGTAACTACAATGTGGAAAGATCTCAACGGCGTGTTGCTTCCTGACAACCCATAGCAATGCAGTTGGAGCTATGAAGCGGTATCACCAAGCCTAGGCAAATGCAGTGACCGGCAGCGCTGAAGCAGCTGCAGATGCTTGCTGAGCATGAGCGTCAAGCAGTCACTGACATGTACGCTATGGTTGTCATTGAAGTACCACTTCACGAGATCTGCAATGCATCCAACGACACCGGACGGTCGCTATTTCGTAGTCAAAGGTCAGCTTTGGCGTTGCAGCAATCCCGCGCTTTCTGATGAGGAGCGTCAGCACCTGGTGAACGCACTGATGGAGGCGCGGCGAGCTGTCAAGGAAGCGAAGGCATCGGATGATGCAGATCAGCTTAGTAGCGCTCGAGCGATGGTTGATGCAGCTAAAGTGGCCCTGGGTGAGAGGGGCCCTATTTGGTGGAGTGACGGCAGTCCTGATTACAATCGCCAGCAGGCCATCAACACGCCCTACGCTGGGTGGTACGCCTCCCTTCCTGATCCTGATTGATGCTCAGCCGAGCTCGTCTATTCCTTCCAGGGCCACATGCCGCTGTAAGATCTGAAGCCCTAACTGCCAGCCAGATTTGTCGCCGGCAGCTAAAAAACCTGAAGGGGAACACCTGGCGTTCAGGACGGGCATGGACTTGACCTAAGGGGTCAGCGTCGTTGTGACATTACTTGCGGTGGTTTTTCTTCCTTCTTGCGGTTGCTGAGACCGCTGGCGCTACATGAACAACTGATGCCGAAAAGCTATCGAATTTCCCTGCAGCCATTCAAGCATTCTCAAAGAAGCTGACACCGCGCCTACTAAATTACGAACTTTGAGATGGCGCTTCTTTGGCCTAACCCTCCAGCTTCCTGATCAGCCCCCCAAATTGCTGAGCCGGTTCAACATATCGCAGTGCTGACTTCATGTCGCTCCAGCCGACGTACTCCATCAGCGTCCTGATATCCCAGCCGGAGCTTGCTGCCCAAGTAGCAAATCCACGCCTTATAGAGTGGGCACTGTAGATCTCCGAAGGCAGGCCACACCTATCCAGGGTGTCGCGGAGGAGAGGAATCAAGCTGTGTGCTGCGATAGGGCGATCGCTTATGTTGCCCCAACGATCAATACCTCTGAACACACCACCACGAGTTAAGCCTGCGGCTTCGATCCAGTTCAGGTATGCCTCGACCGGACAGAGCTTGCTCAATGAAGGTGTCTTGTACTCTCGCCCGATGTTCTGCCGGTCTCCTTTACTAGACCCGAGATAGAACCTGATCCCGACGTAGCGCTCGGCATGCGTGTTTTCGATCGTGAGCCTAGCCAGTTCATCTCCGCGAAACCCCCTCCAAAAACCAATGGTGAGCAGAGCGATGTCGCGGGTCGATTTGAGCAGAGCAGCCATGTTGCCGGCGGTTCTTGCTTGAGCAGCCTCATCTTCCAGGTGCGCTACTGCCTTTTCGAGGTGCAGCAACGCCAGAGGGGCCGCTTGTTTCTGCTGCACGGGGTGTAGCGCCCGGATGCCTTTAAGCAACTGCCTGACCTTGGGGGCTTTGGTGGGATCGGGGAAGCCGTTGCTTTGATGCCAGTTTGCGAGTGCTGCCAGCCGTTGCTTGAGGGTACTAAGCGCTAGCTGGTCAGCGTACTCGGCGATGTACCGCACCACTGACTCGGTGGTCGTGGGCAAGAACCCACCCCAGGTCACTTCGAAATGGGAGAGGGCGGCCGCATAGCTTTTCGACGTGTTCTGACGAACGCTCGCCTCTAGATACCTATCTGCCTTGCTGGCCACATCAACCACGCCAATCCTCCATTTCGAGCCGCGGTGGCTCTCATCTGCCGTTTGTACTGCTTATCGGGCCATTTTACCCCCACGCCGAAGCATGACAAGCCATAAACCTCGATTATGTCTTGCCAATAATTAAAGAATTTTTTCTATCTCAACGTGTTAAAGTGGCACGTAATTACATGCAACGTATGACAGTACGAAATCGTAGGAGAAAACATGGCTAGAGGCGGCATTAACCTGGTACTTGTGCGCAAGGCTCGCGAGGCGCTGCTGTCGAGAGGGAAGAACCCTAGCATCGACGCGATACGCATCGAACTTGGAAATACCGGCTCAAAGACTACGATTCAACGCTATTTGAAGGAGATCGATTCGCACGACCCCCGACCTTCGGCCTCGCCCTCACGGTTAAGTGATGAGCTCACGGAGCTTGTGGGCAAGATGCTTGAGCGCTTGCTGGAGGAGGGGAACGAAGCGCTGTCACACGAGCGAGCTGCATTCGAGGTTGAGCGCAGAGCAATGAACTCAGAGACCAGTACACTTCAAGGTCACTTGGAACAGGCTCATCGGGAGATCACAAAGCTGCAGTCAGCACTCCACACCCAGGATGAAGAACTGAAGACCGTTCAATCCAGCCTTCAAACCGAGATTACCCGTAACGCCCGCATCAGCCAGAGCTGCAGGGACCTTGAGGTTCGTGTCCAAGAGAAGGACGCCCAGATCGAATCTGTTGAGGAGAAGCATACGCATGCCAGAGAAGCGCTCGAGCACTACCGGGTAGCAGTGAAGGAACAGCGCGACCAAGATCTCAATCGTCACGAGTCTCAGATTTACCAGATGCAACAAGAAGTGACCGTGCTCCAGCAGACGCTGATGGTTAAGCAGGAGGAAGCCACCCGCATGATTCGCGACAACGAACGCCTGATCGCCGAAAACCGCCAGCATGCTAAGGAGGCCAGCCAGCATCGTGATGCTATAGAGCATCTGAGGGGCGACCTGGGCATTGCCAGCGCGGCGACTGCGCGAGCAGAAGGTGCCAAAGAGTTGCTCACCCAACAACTCGAGACCAAAAGCAAGGAAGCTAGCGATGCCCACCTGACTGGAGCAGCAGCACAGCAGAGGGCAGAGGAATTGAAGGCACTGCTCGAGCAGTCAGAAAGCGAGATAGAGGCACTTCGCGCTGCGATTGAAACTAAAAACGGTCAGACTCAGTGAGGTTCGAGCACAGCCGTATCGGAGAGAACAAATGTACTCCCTTCGTATTTCAAGCATACGCGTTTCTTTACGTTTGTACCTAGGGATCAGTTTGAAAAACATCGGCCCGGGTAACCCATCTTACGAAGCGGTGAATCGCGAATGACAGCTATCGACCCAGGCTGTGTGAAAACCCAACTGACTTTCAGACAGCCTGGATCTAGTGCGGCCAGCAAGCTCAGAGGCGTTCTTTGTGGGGGCGGGCGTGCCTCGCGAATCCGACCTATTGCAAATTAGCATTGCTCAGTCTGAGCAGCGTATGATCCCGCCGCCACCCCTACAGCCCTGCACGGGGAACGATCGCCAAGGATGCTGCTGTGACTCCAATTCATCGCCCAGAGTGCCCTGAATATCTGATCCCTTTACTTGCAGATGACAGGAGTCGATGGGAGCAGCTTTACGGGCCCTCGTCAAAGGGGTGGCTTAACCGCGACGACATCCTCAGAAAATACCGAGGTGATCTGGCAGATGACTTGATAAAAGTTTTCGGCCCAATCTGCTGTTATTGCGAGAGCTATGCACATCGGGGCAGCGGGGCCATCGATCGCTTCCGCCCTAAGACCGGCGTGCGAGGAGAGCCGCACTACGCACACCTGCAGGCGGACTGGCGTAACCTCTACTGGGCATGCGCGGTATGTAACCGCTACAAATCGAGACGCTTTCCCCAGTTGGGCGATTCCTGTCCAGATAGTCCGTACCTGGAAACAGTTGCGTTCGAAAAGCCAGGCTTAATCGATCCCTGCAGTGATGATCCAGATCTCCATCTTAAGTTCGAGTCCAATGGAATCGTGCTTCCGCTTAGTGATCGGGGAAAAATTACCATTGATTTGCTGGATCTCAATCGTCGGCAACTGGTGCAAACCCGGCGTGAGCAGGCCGTTCTGCTGACAGCTGGTCAACCTTACTGGGACGAGGAGGGCGAGCATCGAGCGCATGCTGCTCTGTGGCGCCAGCTTTCAACTGAACTCAACAGGACTCTATGGGAGTTTCCGCGCCCCATCGAAGATGAACGTGGGGATGAACCCGCAACAAATATAGCTGCAGCGCCTAGCGAGCGGATTGATACTGAGACCAAGGAGGGTATGGAGTCCTACCTTGAGAAAGCCCAATACGTGACTCAGCTGCAGATCAAAAATTTCGGGTCCATTGACCACCTGGATCTCAACTTGGAAGCTCCTGGTGCGTCAAGCGCGCCTTGCTACGCGTTGCTCGGCGAGAACGGTGTCGGAAAAAGCACAGTGCTCAGGGCTTTGGCGCTCGCATTGTCAGGTGAGGCTTATTCGAAAGCACTTGGCCGCACCAGCAATAAGCTCCTGGCTACCGGAGCCTATGAGGGATCAGTCGTCGTCACCCTGGTGGGTGGCGATCAGATCTCGATGACGTTCACGCGCAACAAGAAAATCAAGTTCAGCAATGTGCACTCTCGCTCACTGGTCGTGGCGTATGGCGCCACGCGCTTGCTCGCCACCAAGCGTCACCGGGCGAAGCCTGGGAAAGACCACGCGAAGATCGACAACCTTTTCGACCCGTTCCTCCCGATCACCAACCCATCAGAATGGCTCAAAAGCATCGATCCCCACCGCCTGGAAGAAGTGAACGAAGTACTGCTCAGACTGATGCCGAAGGATCATCAGGTGCAGGTCATCATAGCTGCCGATCGTTCCGTGAATCTCAATGTGGGCGGTATCGAAGGGCGCCAGCTCCATGAGCTGAGCGACGGCTACCAGTGCATGATCGGCATGGCTGTCGACATCATGCAGGTGCTCTCTCAATCCGGCGCGGCGCTTGATTCTGCAGAGGGCATTGTCCTGATCGATGAGCTCGGCAACCATTTCCATCCGGCCTGGCGACTTCAGTGTCTGCCGGCCCTGCGGGAAGCGTTTCCTGGTGCCCAGATTATCTATAGCACCCATGACCCTCTGTGCCTGCGTGGACTCAAGGAAGGTGAGGTTGCTGTGCTACGGCGGGATAGGCTGAACCATATCTACGCACTCGAAAACCTACCAACAGTTTCCAAGCTCAGGGTTGAGCAGCTTCTTACCTCCGAGCATTTTGGACTGCGCAGCACTGTGGATCCTGAGCTCGATCTAAAGATCCAGGCTTACGAAGAGCTGATGAGCAAACCACAGCGGTCTGCTGAGGAAGAGCAGTCACTTGCCGACTTGGTGGCTGAGCTAACGGACACACGTTACCTTGGCGGCAGCCGTCGAGAACGTATGGCCTTGCAGATGCTGGACACCACAGGTGCGATCGATATTCCTGTTGAGGCTGCCGCCAACGTGCAGCAGTTCACTGACTCGACTGTCTCGAAGCTCAAGTTCCTCATGCAGCAGGTCACGCCACTGGCTGGCCGGCTAGAGGGTGAGCCGTGATCAAGGTCGAACGCCCGAAAGGTAGTACCCCCAAAGGTTTAGTCCGTAAAGGGCTCGCAGAATTGAAGAAACACCGCGATCTCGATCCCAAAGATCGCAAATTCAAGGCTTACTCGGATGATCTCGTAAAAGAGAAACTGGCGGAGTTGTTTGGACGCAAATGCATGTTCTGCGAATCGCTGCTGGCAGGGAGCCAGCCAGGTGATGTGGAGCATTACAGACCAAAGGGGAAGGTGGTTATCTGCCCCAAGACGAAGGATGCGCCTGCTCAGCACGCAGCTGGATACTATTGGTTAGCAGCCAAGTGGCCAAACCTTCTGTTGTCCTGCGCTGACTGCAACCGACCGAGGACACAGGATGATTGCGACGGCAATGCCCGGGTGATCGGCAAAGCTAATTTCTTCCCCCTTGCTGATGAGACAAAGCGAGCGTCCGGGCCTTGGTTTGTGTTCAAGGAAGAACCGCTACTTCTGAATCCCTGTATTGATGATCCTGCTGACCATCTTGTCTTCTTGGATGATGGACGCGTGCAAGCGCGATTGATAGATGGGGCACCGAGTCGCAAAGGTGAAGCCAGCATCTACTACCTAGGGCTCGCTCGTGCGGAACTGCTGCAAATGCGCGCACGCCATGCTCGTATGGTACGCGCCGCGATTCGACATACAGTGGATGCTTTGGAAGAGCACAGAGACCCAGGTGCCGACTTGGAGGATTTGGTTGCATTTCTCGATCCCAAGGAAGCGTATGTCGGTTTCAGCCGCATGCTAATCAATAAGTACATGGGCAAGTACATCGCAGCGCTAAATCTTCACGTTTGATGGGTTGCTTTATACCTTTGCGATCGCTGCGCAACGGCCGTGCTGGAAGAGCTGGATTGCGTCAAGCAGAAGCCAGCAGCCCTCTGATGCATGTATGTACTGGTAAGGTCGTCGTTACTTCGGCGTGGATGTGCTGACTGGCGGTTTAGCGTGGTGAGTCCGCATGGCGTGCGCTATAAAAGTCTCATCTCGGCATCCCACATGGATGCTGTTAGATTCAGCAAGCGGGAAAAAGCGCGAGCGTTCAAAGGAAAGCAGCCGGCCTGCGTGCTTAGCAATAAGTTGTCCCGGCAACACTTAGGATGAGGTGATCATGAAGCTACAGGCATATCGGCTGCAGAACTATCGCCGACTGCGCGATGTCGTCATTGAACTTGACGACGAGATTTCCATTTTCGTTGGCGCCAACAACAGCGGCAAGACGTCTGCCGTGCAAGGCTTGTACTCGATGCTCCGTGGCGAAGCGAAGAAATTCGAACTCTACGACTTCAGCGCGGCGCTGTGGGCTGAGATCGACGCCGTTGGCAGGACGCCTCCAGGAGACGAGGACGCGCCCGAGCAGTTGCCGTCCATTCTTTTGGATCTCTGGTTCCGCGTCGGTGAAGACGACCTAGCCACTGCAATGTCGCTTCTTCCGAGCACGGAGTGGGACGGCAAGTGCGTCGGGATGCGGGTGGCGTTCGAGCCTCGGGACGCCCATGCGCTCGTCCGGAAGTTTCATGAACTGCATGAAAAAGCCAACAACGCTGCGATCGCACTGATGGCTAGGCGCAGTGCAGCCGCGGAGGCTGGCGCGGAAAATGGGGCTGCGGCTGTGGCGGATCCCGGCGAGTACAAGCCCTGGCCGGAAAGTCTGACGAAGTACCTCTCCAAGGAGCTGAGCAAGGAATATACGTTCCGCTATTACGTACTCGATGAGCGTGCATTTTTCGGCTATCAAGCAAAGGAGGCCGATTATGAGCCGCTGCCCCTAGGCAACGAGCCGGGTGGCGCCGCCATTCTCAAGTCTCTGGTGAGGGTGGACTTCCTGCGTGCGCAACGGCACCTCGATGACCCGGACGCTGGCAGCTCCGACCGCGCCGAGAGCTTGTCGCGACGTCTGAGCCGTTTCTATCACCGTAATCTGGAGAAGCGTGGCGACGACCATGCAGCGCTCAAAGCGCTCGATACCTCGGAGAAAGAACTGAACTTCCACCTGGAGGAAGTTTTCAGCGACACCCTCAAGCGCCTCGCGAAACTCGGCTATCCAGGCGTCAACAACCCCGAGATCGTGATTCGAGCGGCCTTGGATCCGACCACCGTCCTGGGACAGGATGCCAAGGTTCACTACGTGGTTCCTGGTGCGGTCACCGCGCAACTGCCCGACAGCTATAACGGTTTGGGGTTCAAGAACCTAGTCTATATGGTGGTTGAACTCCTCGACCTGCACGAGCAGTGGAAAGCCGAAGAAGACAAACGCGCGCCACTGCATTTGATTTTCATTGAAGAGCCTGAGGCGCATCTGCACGCGCAGATCCAGCAGGTCTTCATCAGGAACGTTTTGCGCCTCCTTGAGGATGCCAACGATCACGCGACGCTTTTCCACACGCAGCTCGTTGTCACCACGCACTCCCCACACATTCTGTATGAGCGCGGGTTCTCACCCATTAGGTATTTCCGCCGAGTTAGCGATCAGCTGGCCCATAACACCGAGGTAATGAATCTTTCGCTCTTCAAGACGGGCGAGGCCGACGCTCCAGCGCGTGAATTCTTGCAGCGATATCTCAAACTCACGCACTGCGATCTCTTCTTTTCCGATGCGGTCATCTTGGTGGAGGGCAATGTCGAGCGCCTGCTCCTGCCAGCCATGATCGAGTCGGCGGCCAAGCGCCTGCGTTCTTCCGCCCTGACCATCCTTGAAGTCGGTGGCGCGTTCGCGCATAGGTTCCAAGAATTGATCGCCTTCGTTGGACTTACTACGCTGGTCATCACGGATCTGGACAGCGTAACGGTCAAGACGGATGCTGAAAATGCCGCCGAGCAAGACGCAGGAGCTGGCGGCATCGTCGACGGAGATAACGAGGACGACGACCTCAAGCCCTTCGAACTCGAAGACGACGACGAGGCAGCACCGGGCGGCAAGAAGAAGTCCAAGAAACGTGGCAGCACCTGCCATGCTCACGTGGAAGGTGCCGTCACATCTAACCAAACCCTTATCAGCTGGATTCCTAAGAGGCGGTCGGTGGCCGAACTCTGGGAAGCCACGGCGGAGCAAAAGACGCTATCGCTTGCCGAGGGGGCAAGCGCTGAGGTTCGGGTAGCCTATCAAACCAAGGTTATGGTGACGGTGGGTGCCACTACCTCCCAGCTCTGCGGCCGTACGCTAGAGGAGGCCTTCGGTCTTGAGAACTCTGACTGGTGTCAGGCTGAGGCTAACCGGGCGGTCGGACTCAAGCTGAAGCGCGCACCAAGCAGTCCAGAGGAACTGGCTGAGAAGTTACACGCCAGGGTGATCGGCAAGAACTTCGACAAGACTCGCTTCGCGCTAGAGGTCCTCGCAAGCGGGCCGCTCAACTACTGGAAGGTCCCGACGTACATCGCCGAGGGCTTAGCCTGGCTCGAAGCCAAAGTGGCCCACGAGATTGAGGCGGACGCGGCTGTTACCACCGAGGTCGCGACAATTGAGCCGACTGTAGCCGGTTTTGTCGCCGTCATTGCAGACGCGGGGCAGAAAGCATGAGCAGGCGAATTGATAGCCCAGACACTGACGCCGACCGCGAGATCCACGCGTGTATTGCTGCGACGCCCCCGCAGCCGTTCGTGGTCCGCGCCGGCGCAGGTTCCGGCAAGACCACCTCCCTCATCAAGGCGCTGGACTGGGTGATCTCAGAGCACGGCACCAGCATGCGGGCGAAAAAGCAAAAGGTCGCCTGCATCACATATACCGACCTCGCCGCCAAAGAAATCTTGGCGGACGTTAACGACGACCCGCTGGTCCATGTCTCAACAATCCACAGCTTCTACTGGTCTATTACCAAGACGTTTCAGGCGGACATTAAGGTTTGGCTACAGAACGACATCCGCAGGCGTATCTCTCAGCTGGAAGAAGAGTTCAAGAACTACAGCTCGCGTGTTCGGCAGACTACACGCGACAGGAACAAGGCTGACCAGGAGCGTTATGTCCGAAACCTGGAGGTTATTGCTGGCATCAAGGCTTTCAACTACGGCGTGGGTAGTGACTACGCGAAGGGCATCCTCGGCCACGAGGACATCCTTCAGCTCGCCGACTTCCTGCTGCAAAATCGCCCGCTGTTCCGACGGGTCGTAGCGCTGAACTTCCCGTTTGTGTTCATCGACGAGAGTCAGGACACGTTCCCGAGCGTGGTGAAGTCCTTCAAGGAAGTGGAAGCCCAGATGCGGCGCAAGTTCTGTCTCGGTTTTTTTGGCGACCCGATGCAGGCGATCTTCATGAGAGGGGCGGGGGATATCCCGCTCGAGGACCACTGGCGGGCCATCACGAAACCAGAGAACTTTCGCTGTGCCAAGCAGATTCTTGATGTCGCCAACGCCGTGCGCGCGCAGGGCGACGGCATGGAGCAAGTCCGAGGGCTGCACGAAAAGGTTGATGGAGATCTCAAGCCGGTGGAGGGCTCAGCCCGGATGTTCGTCCTGCCGAACACTCTTAACCGAATTGAGGCCCTGGCAAGAGTCCGGGCGTGGAGCGCGGCGACGAACAATGACGAGGGTTGGACGACTCCAGACATCGCGCTCAAGATTCTGGTCATCGTGCACCGCATGGCCGCAAACCGGCTCGGCTTCGGTGGCATCTACTCGGCGCTGAACGATAGGACATCGGAGGGCATGAAGCAGGGGATGCAGGATGGCACCGGCTGGCCCGTTCGACCCTTCCTAAGTTTTGCGCTACCGATCGTAGCCGCCGTGAAGGCCGGCAACGAGTTCGAGGCGATGAACCTGCTCCGGAAGTTCAGCCCGCGTCTGGCGCCAGGTGCTCTTACCGGCCAACGTGCCGCGGCTGTGCTACGAGAATTGCACACTGCTATGAAGAGACTTGTCGTCATGCTGGACGAGGCAGGGGCCACCATTGGTGACATAGCTCTCCATCTCTGTGACACGGGGCTTTTCGAGTTCGACGAACGCTATGCGCGTGTTCTTGGATTTGTCAGGGATGTTGCTGGCGCTGCTCAGGAGCCCGAGGCTGCTGATGCAATTCCGGCCGAAGGACTCTCCTCGGACGCGGCAATGGCCAAGTTCTTCAAGTGCTCTGCACAAGAGCTTTGGCCCTACGAGCGCTATGTCTCAGAAGGCTCCCCCTATGCTACACAGCACGGTGTGAAGGGAGCGCAGTTCGAACGAGTCATGGTGGTGATGGACGAGGAAGAAAGCGACTACCGAACGTACAACTACGAGCGTGTCTTCGCGAGTGCTGAGGCCCGTGCTGCAGATCGTGCACGAGCAATGGGCGGTGATGAAAACACTTGGAGCCGAACGCTGCGACTACTTTACGTCTGCTGCACTCGCGCCCAGCGGAGTCTGGTACTAGCGTTCTTTGTCGCTGATCCGGCAACCACCCTGGAAAACGTCATTGCGAGCGGGATTTTGCCGCGAAGCGCAGTCTTTACCCAGGAAGTGTTAGCTGGACAGCCATAGACGAACGAGTGTCTGACCGAGGTCGCCGCAGGGAAGCTGAGTTGATACATATGCTTTCCTATTTATAAGCCGACCTCGAAAAATTGGCGACAGATCGTAGGGGAGGACGCGCCATGGGTATTCGCCTCGCCCTACGCCTCCTCGCTAAGAAGTCGTGCTGTTAAAACCGCTGCCTGGAGATCAAGATGGCTCGAGGCAAATGACTTCATTAGGAGCGAGCGGGGAAGGGCCCAATCCCATTTCTCTCGGATCATATTTTCGACGCTCTCCAAGATGGGCTCTACATCTGAAATATCCATTTGACCGACCACGTGCAACGCTCGCAACGTATCCTCTCCGCTGAATGCAACTTCCAGGAAGAGTCCTGTGTTTTCACACTGAATGCCCACATGCCGGAGCAGCAAGGCCAGCGCATCGTTGGTGTAGTCCCCTCGCCAGGTCGCCACGTAGCTAACACTGGCGGATCCAACAATTGCCTTGCTACCCAAGCCGAGGGCACGGAAGTTACTCCGAGCATCCTCCAAAAGGGCTTGAGCGTGCTTGTCCAGGAAGGGACAGGGGGTGGTTTCCATCAACACGTTTCGCATTTCAAGCCTGACGCGATCATCCACCTGCGCACCTAGCCCATCAAACTGAGGGGGCTCACCACCCCGCGCCGGCGTGACTACGATTACCTTCGCTTCAAGGTCGACATCCTGAACCTGCCAGCGTCTGCCTCCGAAAATGATGCGTTGCCCCTTGGTCAGAGGTTTGCTGACGGGCAGCGAGCCAAGTGGTTTGCCATCCCGGAGCAAACGAAACTCTTCATCGCTCGTGAAGGCGGTGTAGAACTCATAATGGTTGATCAGGCGCTCCCCGAGTTCGCCTGGCAGCAGAAGTCCTGAGCTGTCCTGGACGATCAACTCCTTCTCACCCATACCTTTGAGCAAAGACAGGAAATCAGGCTTGGTGACGCTCGCAAAACTGCCACTTGCTATGAGATTTCCCCATAATTGCGCCGCCGAGGCACCGCCGAGCTGAGCAATCGACGACAAGCACTGCTGCACCAGTGTCGAGGCGTGCAAGCCTCCCGACCGAGGCGGTTCAAACCATCCATTGATCAGCAAGCGGATCATGGCGACCGTTTGGACAAGGCCTTCACGCAACTGATCGGAGAGGTCAGACTGATCCGTTAAGGGTTGCTCTCGGCAGTACACCCTGAGCATGGCAGGCTCACCTGGTCGACGGCCTGAGCGGCCAAGCCGTTGCCTGAGACTCGCCACAGAAGGTGGGGAGCCGATCTGTGCGACCGTCCTGATGTTACCGATGTCGATACCCAGCTCCAAGGTGGTAGTGCATACGGCAGAAGCTGGAAGACCTCCCGCCTTCAACGCGCGCTCGGCATCCTGGCGCAGCTCCTTGGACAAGCTACCGTGGTGCGGCCAGAACTCGTTCGGTACTCCATCGTTCTCGCACAGCGAGCGCAGACGGTCGGCAAACCATTCAACCTCTTGGCGCCTGTTGGGGAAGATCAGGTTGTTGTGCCCTCTCAATGCCTGGTACAGGTGGCCTGCGATAGCCACTTTGGTACCTGAGGTGTCGTCCTTCTCGGCGCCTTCATCTGTTAACGCATTTGCGGGGTGTTCCGCCACCAGTTGCTGCATGGGCTGTTCAAGGTAGCCGCGTACCTGCACTTGGAGTTCCTGGCCAGAGGATTTCGACTCGATGATGGTGATGTCATCAGGGCGAACCGGCCTCAGAAACTTTTGGGCCAGCGACATCTCCCCAAGCGTCGCGGAAAGCCCAACACGAGGCAGAGCCCTACCTACGACGATCTCAACCCGCTGCATGAGCGATTGCAGTTGCTTACCGCGCTCACTGCCAATGAAGGCATGAAGCTCATCGATGACGATGTAGCGCAGGTTCTGAAAAGCCCCAGGTAAACTCGAGCCTCTGTTTACGAAGAGGGCTTCGAGGGACTCCGGCGTGATCAGCAGGATGCCCTCAGGCGATTTTAGGAACCGTTGTTTCTTGCTTGCTGCCACATCACCATGCCAGGCAACTACGGGCAGCTCTAGCCGCTCGCACAGCCGGCTGAGCCTGTCCCATTGGTCATTGATCAGTGCCTTGAGTGGGCTGATATACAGCACCGCGCCAGCGGGCTCGCGCTCGTTGAGGAGGTTGGTCAGGATAGGGAGGAATGCGGCCTCCGTTTTGCCTGCCGCTGTGGACGCCGCAATGATCACATCGCGATCAGCGCCCACCAACGCTGGTACCGCCCACTCCTGGGCATCACGTAACGACGTCCATCCCTGTGACCAGACCCATTGCTGAACCTCGGGATGAAGACGCTCAAACGAAGAAGAGTCAGAGCTTGAAGCTGGCGAGCTCATCGTCGGCCTCAACTTCAAGATCCTGTTGGCCAGCCTCATCCTTGGCCAGCTCCACGGCGCCCAGCAAGGTGCGCCAGTCCGCTGTAGGGTTCTGTTCGATTACCGCGAGCAGGTTGATGAAAGCTGTAATGGTCGTGCGCGGCGTCCGGAAGTATGCCTCGCCCAAGCGCTGGTTGCAGTGCGCCATGAACGCGGGGATGGCTTCGTCCGGCAGCAAGAACTTCTCAGGTTCGCCGAAGGCATAGACATTGCCCAGCTTCTGCAGCAGCACGTAGAAGTCTTCAGGGGTCAGGCTGCTGAGCCGAATGACAGGCCCAGAAAGGTCAACCAGGCCAGACTTCGCAAAGCTGTTTTCCGCGAGACGCGATTGCAGGGCAGGGTAGCTGTAGAGTCCCCGACGCGTGTCCATCAGAAACTCTGGCGTGCCGCCCAGCACAAAGCCCAGGCCTTCAGCCGAGCCCTGCAGCGAATCGTTGAGGATGCGCAGGATCTGTTCATAGTTGGCGTTGCGGGCTTGCGTGTTTGCCAGTTTATATAGGTTGACCAATTCATCCAGGCAGACCATCAAGCCGCCGAAGCCGGCCAGGCGTACAAACCTGGACAGCAATTTCAACTGGTCGTAGACGGAGGCATCGTCGACAATCGTACGCACACCGAGCGCAGCCCGGGCATCGGTCTTGGTGGAGAATTCGCCGCGCAGCCAGCGGATGGCATCAGCTTTGAGCTGCTCATTGCCTTCTTCGAAACCGCGGCAGTAGGTAGCAATGACGTCGGCAAAGTCATAGCCGTTGACCATCTCGGTGAGCTCCGCCAGGTACTCACGAATGACCACCTCGCTCTCAACACCTTTGGCCTTGGCTTCCATTTTAGCCTGGGAAATGAATTTCTCGACGATACCCTGGAGCGCACCGCCATCGGGCTTGGTACGCGTGGCCATGTTCTTGGCCAGTTCGGAGTAAAGGGAGCGCGCTTGACCGCCCGAGGCGTGAAGCCGGCGGTCTGGATTCAAATCAGCGTGCATGGTGACGAGCTTGCGCTCCATGGCAATGCCGCGCACCAAGTTGAGGAAGAAGGTTTTACCCGCGCCATATTCGCCAACCACGATACGGAAAGCCGAGCCGCCGTCCGCGAGACGATCAAAATCCTTGAGCAGCGAGTCGAGCTCACCCGCCCGACCTACCTGGATCAGGTGCTGCCCTACACGGGGCACAACACCCGCACGCAGCGATTGAATGACCGCGTCGCGATCCTTGGCTCGTATCTTACTCATAGGGCTAATTCATCCAGAATTTCGGGGTTGATTTCGATGGGATCATCGCCTTCAGTCACGGGCATGTCGAACAGCTCAAACGCTGTGTCGTTGATCCGTTCCAGGGCGCCATCCAGCATCAGTTCCATGTCACTGGCTGCGTCTTCCAGCTCAGCGCGGCTCCATTCAGTCCGAGAAACCAACAGACGGAGGAACGCAGAATGCTCGACGTCCAACCCATGCACGGTAGCAAGCTGTTCGGTGCTGCTGCTTTCCTGTTCTTGGGGCGTTTCTGGTTCCGAGGCGCCAGATGTTTCGGTGGGAGGCTCTTCATTGAAGACGCTGGCCAGAAGCGCCGATACCTCTGCCGTTTCTTGTTGCAGACGAGCGACCTTGCCCATGTCCAGTACGAAGCCTGAACCCATGCCTTCTGGCGCCTCCGCCGCAGTCGCAGGCGCGGCAGTTGAAGTCATTGCCTCCACGATCTGGGAAGGGCGAACGGCTGTACTATGGAGATCGCTGTAGACGAACTGAGGATCGAGGGCGAGCGATTTGTACACGCGCTCAAGCAGCTTCACTTCCTGCGGCGTCACCTCGCCATCCGCATGTGCCAGATGGGCCAGGAAGCTGGCAATTTTTCGTTTGGCCTCGAGGGTCAAGGGCTCAAGCTTCTTCTTGAGGCTTGCCAGCGTGGGGGGTTGCTTCAGTTGGATTTGGAGGTGCGCTTTCAGGCGTTTGCGATGCGCGACGCAGAGGTGATCCCACGAGTCAATGTGGCCTGACAGCAGAGTTACCTCTTCTAGCGAGGTGTCACCGTCTGCCGCAGCGACTGCACTGGCCAGGTCTAACGTCACTGCTGCGGCGCTGTAGGCATCGGTAGAGCGAAGGGTGCCTTCGTCAGAGTCTGCGGCGAATAGCGCGATAGTGTCTTCTGCCTTGGGCGTGCGGCTGCCAGAGAGGATGTCGGGTTCCAATCCGATCCGCTTGCTCTCCAACGCCCGCGCAAGGGCGATCACTTTGTCGCGGGAAAGCGCGCCAGCAGATTTGAATCGACCTGCCAGCTCTCCGAAACTCATGCAGATGGTTTCGCCCCCGACGCGTTGCTCCAACTGTTCGAGCTCTGCTTTTGCTTCAGTAGGCCAGAGTTCGGTAGGCAACTGCAGGATGGCTTCCAGGCTATCCCCGGCGCCTGGATTGCGCCCTAGGTACCGACTGAAAGCGTCGAGTACGGTGGTGCAGTCCTCGACAATGACCTGCAGCTTGTTACGCGTTCCTGAGGTCGCCGCAACATCTGGAAGGTCACCTACGGCCACTGCCGGAATGTTCACTCCAGCGGAAGCGGGTCGATAGGCGACCTTCAGCTTGGTCTTGTTCTGAGGAAGCACAATGCCGTTGGGATAGCGCTTCGCGAATTCGTTTTTGAATAGCACTGCGAATTGCTCGGGACACCGGGTCACAGGTGTGCGCCTGGAGATGTTGGGTTCTGCAAGCGCCCAGGCCAATGCCCAGCTCGGATTAAGCGGATACTTGTCCACGGCCATCTGGCCCAGCGCAACACGCAGGGACATGGGCAGCTCATACCCATCTGCGGGGCTGGCGCCGGGCTCGCTTATGTAACTCTGAGGCTGAACAGCGCCCGCGTCGATATGGGCGAGGAAACGGGTAGCGTAACTTCGGAATGAATTGTTATCGCCGTAGAGACCAAGTAAACGCTTGACTTCGGCCTTGATGACCGGGATTTCTGCTTTGGCCTGAGGGTCGCTTGGTGCATCGATCAGCGCGCGGCGTTCAAGCCCATAGAAAAACAGGAACACGTAACCTGCATCAGCAGGCTGGCGACGACCTCCTGCCAACCATTGCAGGTACGCTCGCCGCGCCTCGGGCGTGATGCTCCGGTAGCTTGGCCAGTAGGGCATCTGTCGTTCGGTGAGGTTGATCGGTGAGCGCGCGACACGAAGCGTGGCATCGATCAGGGACGGTTCAGATTGGCCGAATTGTGTAGCCCGCTCGGTGATATAGAGCAGTCCGCCGGGGATGGCCAACCCAGCCACGTTGATGGACTCATTTTCAGCCAGCCAATGAACCCCCATGGGATTGGCACTTGGCTTTGGGATTGCGTAACTCTGACTGTCGCTGAACGAACCGACCTGGACAGTATGGAAGTCTCGTTCGCGGGTAATGGTGCTGAACTGGACGGTGACAGCGGGGGAAGTTGCTTGTCGAGACGCCGCAGCGATCTCCGCAACAGTGTCTTCTTCAGAAACGTAAGGCTTTGCCCGGGTGACACGTCTGACGGCCCATATCAATACGCCGATAGCCAAGACGACCCCGGCGGCAATCCACACCTGTTTTGGGATCTGTGCCAAGAGGGCAATTACAAAAAACAGGGCGTACAGAGCGATCGGCCCGCCGCCGCTCCCTTTGCGCTTCCTTGGCATATGAGTGTTCCGTACAGTTGATAATGGCGAAATGACATTCTTACGGATTTTTCAAGGCCGGCCAAGCGGAACAGACGAAGGGAGAACTTGGACGATTTCAATAAGCTGTAGCTCTGCGACGTAGCACTGACCACGCCGCAGAGCTTAGGGCTAGAAGTTATCGCGTTGATAGTGGATGGCGCGGAAGAGCAGCTGGCCTTCACCATCGAAGAGCGGTTCTGTCAGGGGATTGAACCCCCAAGCGTCTGAGGGTTCCCGTGCTGCTAAATCGGGCGGGACAACGGGCGCCTCCTGCAGTTGCTCGGGTAGGCCTTGGACGCGCAAAATCTGCCCTTCACACAGAGCCTTCTTCAGGACCTTCAGCGATTGGCGTTGCACCAGCTTGAGCAAGGCCGGTTTGAGCTCAAGGTAAAGCGCGGATCCGCGCTCATCGGTCTGCGTCACGCGTCGGCCGATCAGATGTGCGCTTTGGAATACGGTCTCTTCGATAAAATCCAGTGACAGGCTCAGGTCTGTGTGGGAGGACTGCGGCGGCAAATCGATACGCATGGCATAGCTAGCACCCAGTTCAGTGCGCTCGTAGTGAATGAACTGGCCCTTGAACACACGTTCCAGAACTTCCACGGCTAGCTCCGTGTTATCCGTCTGCAAGGTGCAGAGGGTTTCGTCTGGTTCGGGCTTGATCTCCACCCGCAACTCGCACTCCAGGCTGAAATGGTTGGCGGGGGAGATGAATAGCAGGTCGTCCCAGCCACTCGCGGGGGCGTCAATCCAGCCGGCGGCGGCTGCGCCTCCCAGCAGGCCATGACACAGCGCTTGGTGATAGTCGGCGTATTCCCATTCGAGCCGGTCAAGGGATTTGGGGGGCGTCAGCTTTTCGACCTGCACCAGTTGGCCATCGAGCAAGACTACCTGGTAGCAATTACTGTCGTCGTCCGTAAATTGGACATACTGGCGGCGCAAAGGGGAGGGGGTAACCGCTTCTGAGCATGGCACCCCAAACACCAGGTAAGCGTGGCCCTGATACAGGAACGGAATGAACTCCTCGCCTTCGTCGTTATAGTAGCGCTCTTGCGACCACCCCTTCAGGCACTGAGCAAGCCAGCGCCTATGCTGCGACATGCTAGGACTCTCAACGATGTGCGGTTCGACCAACTCTGGCAGATCGTCCCAGTCATCGCCACGCTGGTACTCGAGCAGGTAGTCGCGACTGGCTTGATACCAAGGCGCGACTTCCCACATGATTTTAAGGTCATCGCCAACTGGCTCAGCCGTGCGGGCTTCGACTGTGACTTCAGCATCATAGGTAAACAGCCGTGGCCAAAAAATGCGGGTGCCTATCAACTGCAGTTCTACGCCGTTGATACATACCCGGCCTTGGATTACCGCCAGCGGATCCGGGCTGAGGTCGGTGGGCTGCCACGCAGTCGGCGTGATTGGCTGCAGCACATCCGCCAGTGTTACCAGTTTGCCCGGGACCGCGAACACTTGTCGCAGTGCTTCACAGAGCTCAGGCAAGTTGCGGTTAGTGAGGATCAGTTGACTGACCGAGGAGGCCAACCGGCGCAGATGTTTTGCCAGGTACGCGGCAGCAATGGGCGATTGGGGCAACTCGGCCAACTGCAGCGCGTGTTGCAGTGGAAGACCTTCACTCAGACGGGTGCACAGATCTGACCAGTCGGCACAGCCATACGGCCCTCGCGCTAACACATACTTGGCGGTGGTGAGGTCGATACAGAACAGATCGCGCAGGCGCTTGGCCTGGACTTTGATTGATTCGTGTGGTGTGTTGGGAACCATGAATTTTCTCCGTTGCTCCAGTAGGAGCGACATCGGAGACGCCCACCCGCCGTCCCCGATGCCCGGAAAGGCTCAGGTTGGGAGATTACAGTGATGAGCATGGTTCGATCCGGTTAGCTGCGGCCAGCGAGGCCTCTAAAGGGGGTGGGCAGCCCGTCGACCATGTAGCGACGTCCGACTACGCTAGCGCAAAGTGCACCAGGCTGCAAGCTACGGGGTTTCGTTGTTTTGTCGCCCGCCCGTATCAGGGGCGAAATCAGGCTGCTTAAGTTGTGGGGTGTCACGTGAGAGGCCTGTCAGCTCCAATGTCCCCTATCTTTCAGCCAACCTCCCTTTGATTACGTCGAATGTGAGATCGCTCGTGCGCATCATCAATGTCATGGTCACTCCGCCAGTTTGATCGCTGGCGTGAGGTACGCCCCGGCAAGCTGCCGCGTTACAGTGTCGGTAAGAGAGCACCTAGCTCTGAGGCTGAATCGCTGAAAGCAAACTTGACATCCATGAAAAATGCTTGCGAATCCTGTCCACGATCCATGGAATGTGGACGGCTGCGGGATTAGTCATGCTGAAAGGTCAAGATATTTTACTTATGTTCATAATGCCGTGGGGAAGCCACTCTCAACTCGATTTTGTGTCGGAGAGTTGTGCCTCTGGACTGATACTCACCGCTGCTCCCACTGCAGAAGAGCCCACCATTGTCTGGCCCGCCCCTCATGGTGCTGAGCGGGGGCAAACGAGAGCTGCGCTGACTCTGTTCGTCAGTGCCAGAGCAATTAGCTGTGGCAGTATTTTCTCAGCGGGGCCTATCAGCATGATCTCGTTCGGCCCATTCATGGATACATCTAGGGTATTGACGTGTATGACCGCTGCACCAGACGCCAACGCTATCTCTGGTAAGTCAGCAGCAGGCCGGACCACGCCGGAGGTCCCGACAGACAGCATGACGTCACACTGTCGTGCTGCTCGGCTGGCCGTTTTCCATGCGCCTTCCGGGAGATCCTCACCAAACCACACCACAGCCGGACGCAAGCGACCGTTGCATCGTCGGCAGCGGGGCGGTTCTAGCAATGCGCCTTCCGCTGGAATGCTCGGAAATTCAAGCGATCCAGCGACAAATCGATGACAGGCGAAACACTTGGGAAGTGTCAGGCTGCCGTGGAGATGAAGCACGTCCTGGTTGCCAGCCCGCTCATGCAGATCATCAACGTTCTGAGTGACCACAGTGACATTCCCACTGCCGCCAGATAACCGATGGATCGCTTGATGTGCCGCATTTGGCTGAGCTTGCATGACCTGCTGGCGCCGCCATAGGTACCAGCCCCAAACCAGCGCCGGATTTTCGCGAAATGCCTTCGCGGTTTCTAATCGCTGAGGGTCTTGGCGCTCCCACAACCCGGTCAGTCGGTCGCGGAAAGTCGGAATCCCGCTGCCGGCAGAAACGCCAGCGCCGGTAAACACCATGATATGTTGCGCGGACCGCAGCGCCTCAACGGCTTTTGTTAGGTTGTCCATGGGTATTCATCAGCCTAACGCGGGACAGGGAAGCCTGTCAGGATAACGGCCGGGAGCGGCATCGGAATTGACTTTACTAAGTGAACAGCCGTTACGGGTTCTCGCGCTGAAATAGCCAGGCTTACGCTCGCAGAACCCAAACCGTATCCCAGTCGGGTTTTATCGGCCAATGACGGTATGCGCTTCTGGATCAAAAGTGTGCGTACAACTGCGGTTCGTCAGCAGGTTTAGGTGGAAGGGCCACGCTGGTGGTTCGCGCTTTCAGGCTTCGCGCCGAGTACAACGCATGTGATCGTTTCCGCATGCGTAAATCGAGATCTCCTAATTTGTAAGTGGCCACTGCGGTCTCGTAAATCACCGCGCTTTGCGAGCACTCAAGCCCACGGTGAATCACAATCTTACGAAGCTCCTCCAGGCTCCAGTGCGGCCGTCCGCTGATGGATGGAGGGCATAGCATTTGTATCTGTGCGATCTCGACGCCCGTGGCCTGGGTGAGGAAAACGTTGAGTTCGTAGGCATCTTCCACAACAGCTGCTCGCTCGCTCTCACCGTTGAAAAGCGACCGCAAGGTCACCCAAAAGCACATCCCCTCAATTTCACAGTAAGAACCTGTACGGACAGTACGGGTGTGAGATTCGGACAAATAGATCAAAACGGGCTCCACTGAGCGCTGCGTACCCCTAGGCGACCGGTCACCAGGGCTGGAAACCTCAAATTATCCCACAATGAACACTATAGATTGTAGCCCTATCGTGTTCGATAGCGCTTCATCATTCCTTTTATGAGGAATGATGATGGAAATCCGTGAATCCCTGGGTGAGGCACTGCGGCGCATGCGCATTCTTCACGATCTGACCCAGGAAGATTTCGCCGTAGTCAGTAGCCGAACCTACGTGAGCTCCCTTGAGCGTGGACTCAAGTCGCCGACGATTCAAAAAATTGAAGAGTTGGCCGGCCGCATGGGTATCCACCCACTCAGCCTCATTGTGTCTGCGTACCTTATCCAAGATCCCGATGTGGGTTTAGACGGGCTGATCAAGCAGGTGAAAAAAGAGGCGCTCAAGCCTTGAAAGTCGATCCAGCGCCCAAAATGAGCACTATAGTGTTCATGCCATCCTGAATCGACTACTATCGCGCTGCTCACTGGAACCCGCTTCGGGGAGCAGCGTAGCCATGCGTAGATCATTCCATGGCTAAGGTGACCCCTTCTACATTCAAATGCCTATGGCCACCGTCGCTGCTCTCCGTTTTTCAATTGGCTTGTACAGGCGACCGTATCGAGAATCGTGGAGGATTCCTGACTAGCATTGGCGAAAGGCTGCAGGCAAGGAGCCTGGATGGAGGAGGGCGTAGCTAAATAATGCGGTTTTGTCTCTCGGGTATAGCGAGCGAGGATGGGCCTAGCGACGAGCAGCGCTAGCCATGCGAGACCCCATCTAACTCCTCCTGTGCGGCTCGAACAACCGCGTCGGGCTCGCAAGATATGATGTCCTTCGGCAACTTACCCGCCAAATACGAATTGGATGATTCGAACCACAAAGCCATGCCCCAGCCATTCATCCTGGTGGCCAGCACAGCGATGACGCGCTGCATTCCCAGCGACGCAATGGTCAAGCTGTGGGAGTCAATGGCGTAACGTGGAAAGTACTCCGCACCTTCGTAGTGAACAGAGAAGATCGCACCGTCTGGGTACCGGCCAGGAGCGCCGTCGCTGCGTCCCTCAGCCACCGCCGGCAACAGCGCATTCAGCTCTGACCAGGTGAGCCAATCTCCACTGGCTATGACCCTGGCTTGTGCCTTGGACTGAAAAATGGCCTCTCGGCGGGAAAGATTCCTCGCCTTTGGAATTGCCCGCATTCTGCAAGACGCTCCTTAAGCATTAGGGGGAGAGGGCACAACAAGCCAGTGCCGAGCTGCCCGCCAAGAGATAGATCAACATTAACTCAGATTTTTCAACGCTGGTCCTGGTCGACCGTTTGCCCAAGGTAAACGCCACTCGCGGAAGCCCGCTCATTAGGGCGAGGCCACTGGCTGGTCGATGTCGATGATCCACCCAATCAACGGCGGCCCGTGTCCTGGAAGTAATCGCCCTGGGCAACCAGGCCCAAATAATCAGTCACAGCAGACGGCTCACCACTTAACAGCTGTTGAACGCGTCGCTCTCGCTTCATGTACGCCAAGGTCTGAAAAAAGCAGTGCTCACAGAGGTGTACCTCGAATCGCTGACCGTCGTGCTCGCTGCCACACCCCAGTGGGCTTGTAGGGTTCCATACTGATAACCGCCCGCGGCCCCGCCCGTAGAACAACCGCAGACGTCACAGGTCACGTCAATGACGGCCTCAACCTCGACCAGCCCGGTAATTTTCACTGTGAATTCCTAGATAAATGGCCTCGAGCCATGTGGGACGGCAAGCTGGTGGTCGACGACTGGGAAATCCAGGCTTAACCGCGGTCGCGCATGCCGATGCGCTTCACCGAATGCGCACGTTCCTGATCATGTGCGTGATAATAGGTGTTCTGGGTTGTACTGAGGTTGCTGTGCCGCAGATCTTCTTGCAGGTCCTTAGGATTGCGCAGCGGCGCGTCAAACGTGGCAGAGGTGTGACGCAGCCAATGCGCAGACGCACAGCGCAGACTTTCCATTTCATGGTGAGCACGACCTTCGCTGCGCATCTTGTCCACGGCTTTATCAAAAACAGCTTGGAGGAGGGCGCGGATCTGCCGGTCAGACAAGCCTGCTCGACCCTTGAGCGTTTTGATCAGCGGCGTACTTTCTCCTGGAGAAGGTAATTCGGGGAGCTCCAGGAATCGCCGATAGCGTTTTAAATAACGCTCTACGTAGATATCCCGCACGGCAATCTTGGCCGCCTTGTTGCCTTTACCCACGGTGAAGTACCACCAGTTGCCTTCTTCATCTAAGCGAAAGTCACCCATGGTGGGTTTCCAATTCTTTCGGCCGGCGAGATCTGAAACCCGCAGGTACATGGCGAACAGCGTGGCTACAATAAACAAGGTTCGTTCATGCCGTTCCGGCTCAGTGTTCGCCATTTCCTCAACGGTATCTAGGACAAAGTCCCATTGCAGGGGCGTGAGTGCCCGCGAAGAAGCAACTTCAAGTTCTTGCGTAGAAAATCGGTTGCCTTTCTTGAGGAGGCGAAACGGATTCGTTTGGGCGAAGCCGTCTTCAATGAGAAATTCATAGAACCGGCTGCAGACGGTAAACACTTGGTTTAACGTCCCATTCGCCGCTTGATAATGCTGGGCACTGGGAGATTCTGTGGCCGTCGCCTTGCGAGACTTAATGTTGAAAGGATGCCATTTCGGATTAGGGATCCAGCCATCACGAGCATCCATCGCTGCCGGGTTGTTCAGGAAGCGGCTGCGGGTCACCGGACCCACCCAGTCAGCCGGCGGGTTTCGACAGAAATCCAGATAATCTTGCGCATCCTGGCGCTTGAGCTGGTTCAGCGGTTTCCCTTGGACCAGCAGTGCCCATAGCAACAAGCGCTCCGTATGACTGCGGTATGAGTTGAACGTCTGCGCGTTGTCGGAAAACGCGCGCAGGAATGCACGCACCGCAGCGTAGCCACGATCAGGTTCCAAAGCCGCTCCACACTCATTCAAAAAGGAAGCGACGCAGGCGAGTGATGAGCCCAGCATACTGAAGTCTTGCTCGATGAAGTTATCGTAGGTTTCGAACAAGGGTGTGGGTGCGCGCGCCATGGAATACCAGCCAGAATTTTGAAGACAATAGACTTCCAGTTATGACAGTAATCGGAAGTCAGAAGCATTTTGGTCAGAATGATCTCAACCTATCGATGGTACCCGCCAGGCCTTAAACACGCAACGTAGCCATGGGCGCTTGGGGCCACGCAACCCTAAACAATCATTGCTATAGTGGTAGGCGACTTATTTCCGGCTTACCACTAAGGCGGAAATTATGAAAATAGCCAGTACTAGGGCATAAAATGCATCGATCAACAACCCTGTTGGTTCTTGCAAAAACTCACATATCAAAAATCGTGGTCGAGTCAGCGGAGAATCGGCTGTGTAGGGCATTAAGCGTCTCGTAAGCCAATCTACCGCGCGTCTCGCCAAACCCATAGGTATCAATAGCGCTCATAATGCTAGCCGTACGGATACTATCCATGCGAGCCCCCGAAATTTGTTTAGTAAATGTTGCATCACAGCCGTCTCTCGCCATCAGATCTGCCGCCGCAAACGAAACCTCTTTCATGATATTACCAATTTGTCTGACGCCTAATCCTGGCCTTCCGCTTACTGTAGTGAAAAGTGCAACATCTGGCATTCTGCCTTGGCTAAATGGGACATCTCGAGCATTCAGATAGCGTTCAAGGTAGGGGGTAAATTCAGCAGGAGCGCTAATCTTAAAAGATCTGCCGGCATCAAAAACCAAATAATTCCAAGACGAATCCTTATAAAAGCTAGAAAGTGTTGGCTGCCAAAACTTATTTCCTGACATAAACCTGACAGGAACCAGAAGATACATTGTCATGGCCAAAATAAACAGAGATCGCTCATGCGCCGAGTCATGCTCACACATGTACTTCGCCGCCCTTAAAAGATATTCCAGATGCTTCCTTTCCAGTCTCCCCACCAGCGACACACCCTTGCCACCAATACTATTGATGAATGAAGCTTCCACTTGCGAAGCGGGGTTAACCTCCAGAAGGGACTTGCTCGCTAAATGGTCGAATACTTGGATGCATATCGATCTAATCCCTGTGAGCGCTCTTGGTCCGGACACCTCGCTGGTCGATGCTCTCGAAAAGGGGCGCCACCAATCATTCATTGCCCGTGTTCCATCATCCCCAGAAACAAATCGGCGTAATGGACTAGCTGCTATCCAGCTCTCGGGCGGTGAAGCACAAAATCTCAGGAAATCCTTAAAATCCTGCACACGCAAACTAGCAAGCGGTTGTTGTCGTTCGACCCAGGACCAGAGCAATAACCGCTCAGTGACACCACGGTAATAGGCATAGGTAGAGCTGATCTCGGCCGATTGATCATGCCGAATATAAGCCGCAAGAAACAACCTGAGCGCATCAAATAGAGCAATGGGGTTTTCTTCATGCTTAAATTTTTCAATATACCCACGAATCTGCGGGTGCAACTCGAAGTACCTATCCAAGGGGAGCGTGATTGTGTCTTGATCAGAATATATTGGACGAGGCTCAATCATAACGACCGTTCACATTGCAAGGATGGACTGAAGTATAGCTTAGGCATCGTTTGCGGACATGCGAAGCGGGATTCGCATCTATGAGGTACAGCAGCACCTAGGATTTATCATTTAAGAGTTTCACAAATAATCTCTAAGCTATTGAGTTTTAAGAGTTAAAGGGTTTGGCAACGTGCTGAATTATCATCTATGAGTAACATGATTTTTGGGTCGTACCACGTCGATTTCGCGCATTTGGAGAGCACGTCAAGGCTGGACCAGGCATGCCAATACAGCTAAGTCACTGATCTTTCATGCGCATCTATGGATAACAAAATTCGCATCTATGGATGCCGGTCACATGACCGGAGGTATGTGGGATTGGACACTGACCCTGGCGCCCTTACATAGAACATGATTTAACATAATATGCATTATGAGCATCTTCTTATGGGGCTGCCGGGGCGTGGGGTGGGCAGATTGCAAGCTAGGCCACGTCCGCTCAGGCGCCTTTCTGGCCTTGAGATGGAACATTTGGCGTCATGCCATGGCAAAGGATAAACAAATCCTCACAGCCTCGTTCGCGGTACCAAGACACGACATTGTCAATCAGCTCGCCAAGGATATGGACCAGCGTGTCGTCATAGCCACCAGGTGAGTCGGCCTCGCACGGATAAGTTAGTGAAAACGTTGCGATAACGCTCAATACATTCCTCGTGCCGACTTAGGTCAAGGTGGCTCCGGAGTGTGGCCGGCACTGCATAAAACAATGTCAGCAGATCATGCTTATCAGCCCATTTTCGTTTGATGTCGACTTTGCCGACACGTTGTAAATCTTGATGAGCGGCCTGGATAAGGTCGATATCCAAGTCGTAGGTTTCATCGACCTGGCCATGATTACCGTTTGGTCTGGCAACGAAGGTTTTCAGCAGGATTTCCATGCCAATGGCTGCATTCACCTGGGCAACTGCCATCATGTCGTACCCCTTAAGGAGGTGCTTTGATGCGGTTGCATCGGGATTTTCCAAGAGTAACGGCCCCGGGATTTGGGCTTTCCCTAGTTCAACAGACTATCGGCGGACAAGCTGCGGGATCACTGAAGCAGCCTCAAGATCAACGCTGTGACAGTGACCACAACGGTGATCAGCCCGACAGAAATCGCCACTGGATACCAAAAATTTTCGCGACTCAACTTGGTCGAATCCTGGTTTAGTGCTGCAGTTTCGGCAATCAGTTTCTGGATTTCCGAGTATATTTCAAAACCCTTTGACTTGCTTGTACCGCTAGCCATACCCTGCCCCTATAATAACCTTAAGGAATAACTACGCTAAATATTCATTTAGTAGAGTTACACTCAGTAAGTGCCTTATTCTGATATCGAACAGAACTCAATTGTTTACCGTCAAACCCTGCCCTGATGACGGCTGCGAAACGCTTCCGCAACATTGAATAATCCCATACCGGCAAGCATCGCGAGCACAAATAGCCAGGCTTGCCAGTACCCCCCGGCGAGCAACACCAGCACCGGCCCCGGACATACGCCGGCAAGCCCCCAGCCTATGCCGAAAACCAGGCTCCCGCCGACGAGTCGACGGTCGATGTCGCGCCTGGCAGGCAGCTGTATCTTACCTCCCAGCAAGGCCGTGGTATGACGTCGCGCCCAAGTCATCGGCAACAGTGCGGCACCTATCGCACCCACCATGACCAGTCCCAGCGACGGGTCCCACTGCCCGGCAATGTCGAGAAACCCCAGCACCTTGGCAGGGTTTGCCATACCGGATAGCAATATCCCCATGCCGAACAGCAACCCAGCGATAAAGCCACTGATCCGCTTCATTTCATGCTCCTGAAAGTATATGCCTGACCACGAAGACCGTGGCAAAGCCTGCTGCCATGAAGCACAGCGTCGCCACTGCAGAACGAGGCGACAGGCGTGACAAGCCACAAACGCCATGGCCACTGGTGCAGCCACTGCCATAGCGGGTACCGAGGCCTACCAGAATTCCCGAGACCATAAGCAGCCAAGGCGCCACACTGAAATGAACGGGAGGCATTGCTGAGAACAGTTGCCAGGAAAGTGGCGCGGCAAGGAGTCCCAGCAAAAAGCACACTTTTTCGCCCCGCCCTTCCCCACCACTTTGCAGCATAGAACCGAGCAAACCGCTGATGCCCGCGATGCGCCCGTTCGCAACGGCGAACAGCCCAGCGGCCAAACCGATCAACGCCCCGCCTGCCAATGCCGACCACGGCGTGAAGGCAGCCATATCAACAAACATCTCAGCGCTCCATTGTCGAATCAGAGACAAGAAAAGATGCCATCTTAATGAAGTCAGCTGGCGGGTGCAGACCTGATCGTCAGGATGCTGCACGGTGCATGGCTGACAAGCCGCTCGGTGGTATCGCCGATCACCTTGGCCCAATGCCTGGGCTGCACGGTGCCGACCACCACTGCATCGATTTTCAGCGTGGCGATGTAGGACTTGATCACGCGCAGGGGCGCACCTTCGCTGAAATGCCGGTGCGTGTAGGCGATGCCATGTGCATCGGCCAACGCATCGAAAGGCAGCTGCAGTGACTCGCGTAATTGGTTCACCCAAGGGCCGGCAAGGTCAGGGTTGGCCAGCATGGCGATGGGCAGGTCGTAAGCCGAGAGCAGGTGCAACTGCCCCTTGCATTGAGTCGCCAGTTGCTGACCTGCCGCGACCAGGGCATGGTTGAGGGCGTCGTTGTGTGGCGACGGGTTGGCGACATCCACTGCGACCAGAATGTTCTGGGGGATGGCTGGGGCATCCGCCGGTACGAACAACAACGGCGTCTCACTCCCATGCAGCAGCGCCTGGTCGAGCGAGGTCCGAGCGATCTGCTCGAGCAGGGAGTGGCCCGGGCAGCCCTTGATCACCAAATCAGGCGCGTAGCGGGCAATGCACGCTGGCAGCTGATCACGCGGATTGGAGGTTTCAACTGCCTCGAAACCTGGCCGAGCCCCAACGAATGACTGCTCATCCAGCAGTGCTTTGAGTTCGGTACTGAAATGCATGAACGAGGCCGAATGAAGTGGGGCTTCCTGCAATTCGTGAGGCAGGCGCAGTGCACCAGATTCATGGATGCCCAGTACATGCAAACTCGCACCGGACGCCGCAGACAAGGCCATGGCCCGGGACAGCGCGGCATTGGCTTGGGCCTCGGTCATGATAAGCAGAATCCGGCGATACGGCGTCATGGGTACCTCCCGGCGCGTTGCCTGGGTTGCATGCGATGTCATTATCGAAGCAGGTGCTGGTTCGTTCTTGATAAATATCAATGCCCCCTAGGCGCCACTTTGCACCTGCTAGTGAAGAAATCCTAGCGTTGCTGCCGCAGGCCAATGAGCTACCATCCATGCGTTGGTCGACAACTTGAAATGAACCGCCCATCAGGGCAAGAGTGCAGGCGATGCTCATTGTCACGCTGATCAACATGCTGGTCGTGATCCTGGTGGTGATCATTCACTACGAATGCTTGCTGCGCCTGAATGACTGGCTACCCCGCCTGAAGCTCTGGAGCCGGTTTCGCATCGTGGCGGGTGTGTTCGGCGCACTGCTGGCCCATGCCCTTGAGGTCTGGTGCTTTGCCCTGGTGTATTACCTGATGGCCCATGCCGACGGCTGGGGCACACTCAGCGGCAATTTCGACGGGAGTTTCCTGGACTGCGTGTACTTTTCCTTCACCACCTATACCACCATCGGTTTCGGCGACATCACCCCGAGCGGGCACCTGAAATACCTGACCGGCCTGCAGGCATTGACCGGCCTGGTGCTGATCACCTGGACCGCTTCGTTTCTCTTCCTGGAAATGCAGAAGTACTGGAAAGCCAAATAGCGGCGGTTCAGTCGTCTGGCTGCGGCGTCCGGTGCCAGGGCACCGACAGGCGGGCCGGCTCAAGGCGCGGTTGCCTGGGGCTCCTCGGGCAGCAGGTCGAACTGTTCAAGACAGCGCTGCTCATCATCTGCAGTGAGCACCTTCAAGCCGCTCACTTCCTGCATGGGGGTTTCGAACAAGGCCATGCGCAGCACACCGTTGCGCTCCATGAAGGTCTGCGCCAGGCACGTGCACACCGGTTTGCCGACAAGCGCGGTGAGTTTTTCATCTTCGGGTATATCCACTTGAGCCTGCAGGTTGGCCTCGCAGTTCGCCACGATCTGCGTCACTGAGCGCCCTGCCAACCACAAGGTGCTCGTGCCCAGCAGGGCCAGGCACAACAGCACCACCAGCAGGATGTTCGATTCCCGAGCCACTGAGCGAAGGAACGCCAGTCTGGCCTGCCAGCCAGTCTCCAAGCCGTTGAAAATGGCTTTGCCAACGGTGCGCTTCACGCCCCGCTGCACCGCCCAGCCTAGCGCCACGCTCAAGGTCAGCAAGGCCAGCATCACGACCGGATTGTGCATGGGCAGGCGCCAGGTGGGGCTCAGCCCGCGGTAGGCCGATGCGGCGAGCAGTAACACAAGGATCGCTACGATCCAACCCAGGCTGCCCTTGGGGCGATGCAACCACGCTCTCAGTTTCGCCCTAGCTTGTGTGTTCATGAATACCTCCCGTGCCAGCCTGGGCTGTATGAAAAGCCTTGATACTCGGTGATGTTGCGTGGAAAACAGCCTCTAGCGAACAGGGTCGATGGCAACCGTTTCCTGATATTCAGGCACGCACACTTGCCAGCCGAGTTCGAGGCTGATCCGCCGCCGCAAGGTGTCGGCAGCGTGTGGCTCGCCATGAATCACATAGGTCTGACGGGGTGGCCGGGTGAACCCGCGCAACCATTCCATGATTTCATCGGCATCGGCGTGCGCAGAAAGATTCTCCATCGCGTGCACCTGTGCACGGATGGGCACATCCTCGCCTTGCAACCGCACACTGTGGGCGCCCGCGACGATATCGGCACCCCGCGTCCCCCCGGCTTGAAAGCCGGAGAACAGAATGCTGTTGCGCGGGTTTGGCGCCAGTGCCTTCAGGTGGTGAAGCACCCGTCCACCGGTCGCCATGCCACTGGCGGCGATGATCACTGCGGGCTCGCGCAGCTGGTCCAGGTGCCTGGACTCATCGACCGTCCGGACGATGTGCGTGCCTCTGCACATGGCGGCGCACTCGGCTGCGGTCAGCCGATGCTCACTGCGGTACTGCTGGTACAGGGCGGTGGCGTCGGTGGCCATCGGACTGTTCAGGTAGATCGGGATATCAGGGATCAGCCGGTCGCGCTTGAGCGTGTACAGGTAATACATGAGCAGTTGGGCGCGGCCAACGGCGAACGAGGGTACGAGGGTAATGCCATGGCGCAGGAGCGTTTCGTTGATGACCTTGGCCAGGTACTGCTCGGTCGATTCGGCGGGATGCTGGCGATCGCCATAGGTAGACTCGATCAACAGCACGTCCGCCGTCCTGACCAGCTCAGGCGCACGCATGATCGGATCCTGAGGGCGGCCGAGGTCACCCGAAAACAGCACGGTCTGCCCTTCGGCGCTGATCTGGACCGTGGCCGCCCCCAGAATATGTCCGGCGGTACGCAACAGCAACTCCATGCCCTCGGCGATCACGGTCACCTGGTGTAACGCTACGGGGCGAAACAGTGCCAGGGCACGTTTGGCATCCTGCTCGGTATAGAGCGGTTGCGCCGGCGCATGCTTGGAGTAACCGTGGCGATTGGCATGTTCGGCCTGCTCTTCCTGCAGCCGTGCACTGTCGAGCAGGAGGATTTCCGCCAAGGCGCACGTCGCCGGTGTGGCGTAGATCGGCCCGCGGTAGCCTTCCCGAACCAGCACCGGTAGATAACCACTGTGGTCAAGGTGGGCGTGGGTCAGCACCACCGCATCGAGCGCCCGCAGCGCCGGGGGCAGTGGCTGCCAGTTGCGCAGGCGCAGTTGCTTGAAACCCTGGAAGAGTCCGCAGTCGACCAATACCCGCGTGCTGTCACGGGTCAACAAGAACTTGCTGCCGGTCACGGTGCCAGTGCCGCCAAGAAATGTCAGTTGCATGGCCAAGGCTCCCAACTTTCGGCTATTTGGGGATGAACGGCGAGCACGCTGCACGGTGGGCGGCTGACGATACGCTCGGTGGTGTCTCCCAATAGTTTGTCCAGGCCTTTGGGCTGCACCACGCCCATCACCACCGCGTCGATGTCCAGGGCTGCGACCTGTTCCCGGATCACCTGTACCGGGCCTCCTTCCATGAAATGTCGGCGGTCCGGCGCGACGCCTTCGGCATCGGCCAGCGCTTCGAAAGGCTCCTGCAGTGCCTCGCGCATCTCGTCGATCCACGCCTGGGTGACATTCATGTCCGAGGCAAATACCCCTGCCAGGTTGTAGGCCGATAGCAGATGCAGGTGCGCGTCACACTGTAACGCCAGCGCCTGGCCAGCACGAATCAGTCCACGATTGAAGCACGCCTGGACGACAGGCGTCTCGCTGAACGCAGTATCCACGGCGACCAGCACACGCCGCGGCAATGAAGTGGCCGCCGCCGGCACGAAATGGCTGACGCCTTTGAAACCTCGCATCAGCGCACAATCCAGTGGGGTGCCGAACATGCGCACCAGGGCCGACGCAGCTTCGCTGTCCTTGATGACCATATCGGGCTGCAGTTCGCTGATGTAATCGATCGCCTGGCTGCGGATATCCTCCGCATTCAGGCTGTCGACCGTCAGCGTTATACCGCTGCCGCGATGCCGCTCGACCAGTCCCGTCAACTGAGCGCGATAATGCTCGTACTGGCGCTTGATATCGGCCTCGTTCAGCCGCTCTTCGCGCAGAAGGTGCTCCTCGCTCGGCTCGAACAGGCCCAGCACATGCACGCTGGCGCCGCTGACTTGCGCCAAGGCAAGGGCTCGGCGCAACGCGGCGGAATGCGGATCGACCTCGGTCAGCAGCACCAGCAATTGTCGATATTGCCCCATGGTGAACCTCCGCGCCTTCGTCAGTGGGTGTGATGTTGACGATATTCCGCGCGCAGGATCGCTGCTGCTTGATGCAGATCAGAAAACCGCTACCCAGCCTGAACTTGATGATTGTCAGAACCGAACCGGGCCGCCACGTTAAAACAGCTGCATCAGACACTGATCAGGCAACGGGAGGCGTCATGAACGGGCAGCAGACAGCACAGCCACAGACCTGCGAACACTGGGTCGAAAACCTCGAGGACGGTTCGGCGGTGCTGATCCGCCCACTGCGCGAGGAGGACCGCGAACGGGACAAGCGTTTTCTGAGCACCATCGCATATGAATCACGGCGCTTTCGCCTCATTGCCGGACTCAGCGGCGGCTTGCCTAGCTTGGACACGCAAGACATGCCCGTGGACTACCACCAGCGCATGGCCTATGTCGCCTTGGTTCATGTAGACGGTCAATTGCAACAGATCGGCGTCAGCCGCTATGCGGGCATACCTGGCAGTCAACGTTGCGAATGTGCAGTGGCGGTCAGCGAAGACTGGCAGCGCAAGGGGTTGGGCAAGCGCCTGATGCAACACCTGATTGCAGCCGCGCGACGCAATGGCTTTCAGTGCATGGTCTCCAGGGATCTGGCCAGCAACTATGCCATGCACCGGCTGGTCAAGGCACTGGGCTTCACCTCACGCTACCCGGGCGGCGATGTGAGCGAGATTCTGCACGAACTTGACCTGCGGCCTTGAAAAGACAAGGCCCTTGCGGGCCTTGTGCTTCAGCCTTGGGAGCGCTCTGGAGAAATCACCAGCACACTGCTGGACAACCGATGCATAACGCGCTCGGCAGTACTGCCGATGAACCAGCCGATGCCACGGTGGTGATAACTGCCCATGACCAGTACGTCGATATCATTGTTATCCATGAATATCGCCAGGGCCTTTGCCGGGTCGCCTATGCGCATATGGCGGTGTTCGACGGCGATGCCGTTGCGTTCGGCAAGCTCCTGGAAGGCAGCGCTTTGAGCGTCATGCAAGGTCTGGGCATCGTTTGAATCGAACAGGAACGAATGTTCCCGGCTGCCGCCGGCGTCCAGGTACATGGAACCCAAGTCGTAGGCGTACAGCAACTCGATCTGGGCATTGCACTGCAATGTCAGCTTCAGCGCTTCGCTGATGATCAGGTCGTTGAAGCCTTCAAACTGATCCTCCGGCCTGGACAGGTCCACCGCCGCCAGAATCCTGTGTGGCAACGCATGGCTGGCCTTGTGTACCAGGTGCAAGGGTATTCGCGTTTCGCGCAGCAACTGGATATCCAGCGAGGTGAACATTGCGCGCATCCACCAAGGCTCATGCTCGAGCTCTTTGATCAGCATGGCAAACGGTTGCTCACGCAAGTGTATCAGGATCTCATTCAAGGGCTGCTGCACCCACACCACCTCGGTTGTGACGGTGACACCATTGCGCCGCATCGGCAACGCCTGGGTTTCCAGCCATTCACGGTGCTGCTGCACGTAACCCTCGCGCATGACTGCCAGCGCTTGGTCATTCACCAGGCCCGCCGTGGCAAGCCCTTCCACGTAGTCGAAAGCGACGATGTGCAGCGCCATTCCCTTGGCCTTGGCCAGCGCAGCAGCCCGGTCATAGACCGGGGTTCGGCGCATCAGGGGGGAGGCGATCAGCAGCAGTCTTTGCGGAGTTTCCATGGCACACCTCTGAGGTTGCGATACGTAGGTAAAGCATCTGCCACCTACGTGTTGCGAACTTGATGTTTATCAACTGGAGGCACCTGCCGACCAATGGCATTGCCCAGGGCGCAAGAACTTGACGCGGATCAATACCTCGGGACTTCGCTGGCGCACCCTGTACCCAGATCACAGCCACTTCAGGCCCCGCAGGCGCGCCATGGCGACCCCGCCCTGAGCTTCACCTCCGCTGCCGGCAGGGACGCCTTCCTGCATTGTCGACCGATACATGCTTTGGAGGCCCTGATGAACGTTTACGTCGAGAAGAACACAGAGCAGGGACGCTGTTGGGTGCGCATGGATGACTGGCGGGTGGGTTTCAGTACGGCGGCCGAAGCCGAGCGGTTTGTCGAACGGCTTACAAGCCGCCTCAATGCCCCCCACTCGCGGGACATGCTTGCTGATTGGTCGCCCGTCGGGCTCGGTGCGCGTAATGGCGCGGGGGCCCAAAGCGGCCTCCAAAATGCGAAGGAGGCCTGAAAATGCCTGGCCAGCTGAAGGTCACCCTGCTCGACTCACCCAACCCTTTGCCCAAGGCAAACCCTATTCACCTCAAACCGCTGGTGAACCACTGCTTGGATTGCCGGGTAAGCGGCCTGTGCCTCCCCACTGGCCTGCCAGTTGACGAAAACAGCTGCCTGGGCGCGTTGATAGGCCCACGCATGCGCATTCGCAAGGGCGCCGCGCTGTTCAATGCCAACGATCCGCTGACCATGCTCTATGCCTTACGCTGCGGCAGTTTCAAGACCAGCCTGAACACCGCCGAGGGGCAAGGCGTGGTGATCAACTTCTGGATGCCGGGCGATGTACTCGGCCTCGATGCCATTGCCACAGAGCACCATGTCTGTGACGCCATTGCCCTGGAAGACAGCGAAGTCTGCCCTGTCCCCTATCGCCGCTTGCAAACCCTGGCGCGTGAGTTTCCGGACCTGCAGCAAAGCCTGAATCGCTTGATGAGCCGCGAGATCGTGCGTGAGCACGGGCGTGTGCTGATGCTGTGCAACCTGACTGCAGAACAGCGGCTGGCCAGCTTCCTGGTGGGGCTCTCCAGGCGCTTCGTCAGCCGCGGTTACTCTGCCCATGGCTTCATGTTGCGGATGTCTCGTGAAGACATGGCTTCGTACCTGGGTCTACGCCTGGAAACCGTGTGCCGATCCGTCGCCCGTCTGCGCGCGCTGGGTATCGTCGACCTGCATGGCAGGTTGGTAGAAATTCTTGATATGCCTGCACTCATGGCGCTCGAACAAGGTGGCGTTGAGTGTGAGGCCAAAGGCCCCTGAAGGCACCCTGCTCGAGGCCGTGAATGTTGGCCGCGGCACTGTGAGGCGAGCACTCCCCTCAAGCCAACCCGCCAAAACGCTTGTAAAAACTCTCGCTCACGTCCGGCAATGGGCCATCTGCTGTTTCCAGCGCTGCATTCAACCATTCTTCGGCTTTGGCAAACACCAGTCGGTAGAGGTTACGGCACAACTGTCGCGCAGCCCTTCCCTCCCAGTCCCCTGGCAGCAGCTCGTCGGGTAGTTGCGGGTCGCGCAGCAGCAGGCGGCGGTACTCGTGAATCAGCAGCGTGCGCGCAAGGAAGCAATCTTGGGCATCCAGCAACGGCTGCTCTTTCAAACCTTGCCACAGCGGCCTGAACAGTTGGATAAACTCGCTGTATTGCTGCCCCAGTTCGTCGATACGCCAGCTTTCCCGCACCTGGGCGCGCATCGCCTTGGACGCGAGCACCTCTTGGGTGTGGGTTTCGAAGACGATACTGTCGTCGCCCGCCTCAAGATCACGCAACGTGGCCACCAGGTCGGCACGGTCTGCCCGTGGGCAACCCAGCAGGTTCGGCGCCATGACACCAAACCCCTGCCACTCCAGCTCTTCACGCACGGCCTTGCGTTTACCCGCCTCGAGTTGCGACAGCAACACCAGCGTCCAAGCCCCGTCCCAGGCTGGCTGGCTTGGGCTATAGACGCGCTTGAAGGCTTTTTCGAAACGCCGACGGCCAGTGCCTGTCAGGCTGTAATAACTGCGTCGGCCCACCTTTTCTGCAGTGAGCCAACCTTCTTTGGTCAGGCGAAAGATCGACGTGCGTATCAGCCGTTCATTGATGCCGATCGGCTCCAGCAGGTTGATCAGGCTACCGAGCCAGACTGTACCGCCGTGCGGCTCGATGGCATCGCCGTACAACGTGATGATCAGGGAACTGGCGCGGATCGGCGTCTGTTCCTGAAAGCGGGTGATCAAGTGGTTCAGTGGGGCAAGAGTGCTCATGGGCGAACTGTGCGCGGATAAAGCACCGACTATACCTGTGCGGCGGGCCGCCTGGCCATTGCGTGTCACTGCCAGGCTCATGCGCTCGCCTGGCCCTTGGGCCTGACCCCGGTGTCTTCCATGCGCGGGCGCCCCGGCTCTGCCTCGGCCAGCGGCGGGCATTCGACCATGCTGTTCATGCAGCGCTGCGCCAGGTGCTGGTACTCCGTCGTCCCGCGCTGTTTCCAGGCCAGCTCCTTCTCGCTCAGTGGGCGTTTGACCTGGGCTGGCGACCCCATCACCAGGCTCTGCGCCGCGCATTCGAAGCCAGCTTTGACGAAGGCGGTGGCCGCGACGATGCAGCGAGGTGCTACATGGGCGCCATCCATCACCACGGCGTTCATGCCGATCAATGAATCTTCGCCGACGCGACAGCCGTGCAGCACGGCGCCATGGCCGATGTGCCCGTTACGCTCTACTACGGTGTCGCCCCCCGGGAAACCGTGCATCACGCAGGTGTCCTGCAAGTTGGCGCCCTCCTCCAGCACGATGCGGCCGAAATCGCCCCTGAGCGATGCCAGTGGGCCGATGTAGCAGCGGGGTCCAACGATGACGTCGCCGATCAGGACTGCACTGGGGTGCACGTAGGCTGTCGGGTGAACCACGGGCGTCAGGCCGTCCAGTCGATAGCAAGGCATGGCATCACTCCTGAAATGATTTGAAATTTCTTTCGATCTTGTATCAGAAGCTGTTTGGTCGTCAATCGTGTATCGCTTATGTTGATTTGATTCTGCCAGGCAAAAACCGGCGGTAAATACCAGAAAATAACTAGATGAACCGATTCTTCTGCAGGCATTGCTCTGCGGCTTTGGCCGCTGGAAAATAAAAAAGAGATACGCGAATATATTTTGAACCTTGCATTGATGTATCGCATAGAGCATATACTGACCTCACCTGGTCGTGATCCCGCATTACGCCCCTGCAAACAATTCCAAAAAATGCCGGCCACGCGATGTGCCGTGCGTGCAGCCAGAGGAACCCGAGATGCCGCGATATATCGATGTGCAGGCGCCCGAACACGGCGTTCAGCTCATTACCCTGCAACGGCCCGAGGCCTTGAATGCCCTGTGC
>Ga0182739_1000190_pt1 | contig 107414 bp, 100 predicted proteins | sample eDN5th30CBELigBY_FD_128873 | JGI IMG/M metagenome (GOLD analysis project Ga0182739, IMG submission 128873) | Enriched backyard soil microbial communities from Emeryville, California, USA - eDNA 5th pass 30_C BE-Lig BY (version 2) (version 2) | ecosystem: Environmental > Terrestrial > Soil >...
CTGGGGACAGATGCTACTGCAGCTATCTGTCTATTTCCCAGATCGTGTTGGTCAACATTTAAGCTAACAAGCCCCTTCGGGGCTTGCTTGCATAACGTATACACAAAATTATTGACAGACTCGTCGTTAACTTCAGATAACACAGCATTAGCGCATCGTCGCAAGCTCCTCGGTCACGGTGAAGTAATTGGCAGAGAAGCAAATTCATGTGACAACCCTGCAAGGCTACTGCCGACCCGTTTCGCATACGCTTCACTTAAGCCTTTCGGGTTCGATAATGATATAACGTAAGTGAAATCAACGAGATCTAATGGAGGCGTATTCAATGGAATCAATTAAAATAAAACCATTATCACGAAGTAATTGGGAAAAGGCAGTTAACATATCTCTTGAAGATCACCAAAAAACTTTAGTTCCTTCAGTTTTTGAGGGAATTGCATATGCCTATATAAAACCTTGGGATGAGGCACTTGATCCATATGTTATAGAAATTGATGGGGAGATTGTAGGATTCTTTTATTTGAGTTACACACCGGAGAGCATAGATAATTATTGGATTGGTGGTTTTCAAATTGATAAGTCATTTCAAGGAATGGGGAATGGAAAAAGAGCTTTAAGAGCAATCATTGATTTTGTTAGGGAACAGCACCCCAATTGTAAAGTTATCTCATTAACAGTCGAAAAAAATAATTTTGCAGCTCAGAAATTATATAAAAGCTTGTTATTTGTTGATGAGAACAGGACTAACCAAGATGATGAAGTAATCTATAGATTAAACGTACGTTGAGTGGGGCTATTTTAAAAAAGTCGTTGACTTCAGCTAACACCTCACTCATGCAACGGGGCATTCGCCCCTCCGTCCGCGAGAAGCATTTTCTAAAGTAGATGAGTCAGCGGACATTCATGCACTAGCTAAGTCCGTCGGACCCGCTGCTGGCGCAGATTAAGCCAGTGAGGGTTCGCTAATGCTAGAACGTTAATTGTGAATTTGTACAGCCAAAGGGTGTTAAGGAAAAGAAAATAGAAGAAATTGATGGTTTTACCATCAAGTATCACGCTAATGGAAAAACATTGTGGTCAAAAGAAAAGTGATTGAAGATAAGCCAGACGGATATTGGGAATGGTATCGACTTGATGGAACAATAAAGCGTTCAGGGTATTTTGACAAGGGTGAACCTGTTGGTGAATGGACCACTTATGATAGCATGGGAAATAAACACAAAGCGACCAATCGTAATAAAAAATAAAATGAGGGAAACTGAACTGCAGATAAGAATTATGATTATGGCAGGAAGTCCCCGACAACATCTAACACCGCATTACCGCATCGTCGCAAGCTCCTCGGTCACGGTGAGGAGTTTGCACGTGACAACCCTGCAAAACTGAAACTACAGTATTGTAATATATATTCTTGAAAAATGTATAAAACCATAAATCTATACAGGTGATTTCGATGAGATTTAAAACCATAAAAACGGAACTAGCATGCTTAATATGCGAATCGATTTTTCCAATCTCACGTAAGGCGCACAAAAAAAAGGGGGAGAATCATTTAAAGAATTTATGGTGCTATAGATGTAAAAAAGTAACAACACACATAGAGAATTTAAGAATATACCAAGAACCGAGGCAGCATTATGTAAGTGCAAACAGTAAGGACATAATAGAAGATGACGATACTGATTGGGAAGAAATATTTAAGTTAAAGTAAGAATATTATCTTATATCGTATAGATTGAACGAAGATCGTTAAGTCAAATAATACTATATTTCCGCATCAGACTACGCTACAAATACTAATCAGACAGGCAGGAAGAGAATGAATCGACAAGTTGTATTAGAAAAAGTTACTGTTTTACTGAAAAATGAATTGTCAGAATCACTTATCGGTATATATCTACATGGTTCTATGGCAATGGGATGTTTTAATCCATTACAAAGTGATATAGATATTTTAGTCTTAGTAAAGGAAGGGCAATCGAAAGCTACCTATAAGAAAATTGCAAATGAACTTATCCATCTTGAAGAGGAATTGAAGATTGTTAAAGGATTTGAATTTAGTGTAGTTTTAGAGGCTTATGCTGTTGCCTTTGTATACCCCACACCTTTTGAATTTCATTATTCTTTATTCCACAAAGAAAAGTATCTAACAGATGAGAACTACTTTTGTGGTGGCTATGCTGATCCCGATTTAGCGGCTCACTTTGTTGTAACATACCATCGTGGGATTGTACTATTCGGAAAACCAATTAAGCAAGTATTCACGCCTATAGATAATCAATATTACATCGATTCAATTAAGTCTGATGTTGATGGAGCATTAGAAGGAATTATAGATAATCCTGTTTATTACGTTTTGAATCTATCACGAGTTCTTCAGTACTTAAGAAACTCTGTCATTTCTTCAAAGAAAGAAGCTGGAGAGTGGGCTCTAAATGAATTGCCAGCTCAATATAAAAAAATAATCGCTAAGTGCCTTCTAAGATATGAAAATGGAATGGAAAAACTAAATCTCGATGAAAAAATGCTGGTAAACTACTCGAAATATATGTTAAAAGAAATTGAAAAAATAATGTGATTGATGTATAAACCCTCTATTTTATTATCAAAAGTATTCCTTTCCATAGTGGAAAATGGGATGTTATACTAAAACAACTACAACGATTAGTTCAATAAACCTCATACCATCCACCTTTGATTTATACTTGCATATTCATTAGAAGCCAATTGCTATCTAAGCCGATGGGGTTCATGAACATATAACGTTAGAAGAAAACACCCCTGTGAATTCGGATTTCTAGGCTTGAAGCTGCTACAAAAGCTCTATGTAGAAGATTCATCAACAAAGAAGCTACTTCAAGTGACAACCTCCAAACGCTAAGTCTACTCGTTCCGCATCCGCTGCACGCTAATCCCAGAAAGTTAAACGCAATTACACAATACTAAATCATACTAACTCAGTTCAGCCATTTACCTAATAGGGATTGGATTATATAATATCAATAAAAAGTTAATGGAGGAAATATGAACCAAGAACGTTCACAATCAGGACAACCGATATATCGTCATAACGAAAGGAAAAGAGAGTTTGAATATGCAACAGCTAATGAACTAACATTGACTGCAATAACTAATCATGTGGAGAAGCACATCGGAGTTATTGATAATGTATTTCATGAAATAGTATCAGATTTAATACATCTTGACATTCTTATCGTAAATCCAACTAAGGAAAGAAATTATTACACTTTAGTTACATGTGGTATGAGTAATTTGCCCATGAATGTTCCTGAAGGTGCAGAGAACTTTAAATTTGCAGAACTGATGTTATGTCTTCCAAGTAATTGGAATTTATCTCAGGAATCAATCAATATTGAAGAAAACTACTGGCCAATTCGTTGGTTAAAGGAGCTCGCGAGGCTGCCACATGAATACGAGACATGGTTATACCATGCACATACCGTGCCGAACGGAGATCCAGCGCAACCTTTTGCATCAAACACATCATTTTCAGGGATGATTCTAGCCCTTCCAACCATAGTTGAGGATGTTAATAGTTTTTTCACACTAAGACTGTCAAATGATACTGAAGTGCACTTTTTTAGTCTAATTCCACTTTTTAAAGAAGAAATGGATTTAAAGTTGAAAAGTGGAGCAGAAGCTCTCTTTGAAAAATTAGAAAAGTCAGGAGTAAATGAGATAATAGATGTAACTCGAAAAAATGTTGCAAAGAAGCGATTTCTATTCTTTTAGGGAGCCAGAGGTTCCCTTTTTACTTTCAGTAAAGAAAAAAATCAATTCAAGAAATTTGTATTTTGTTACGATTCACATAACAACGCTGCAAGGCTAAGTCAATGATCTATTGCTCTTTTTTAGTTATTAAGGTTGCAACAAGAACATATTTTCTACGTCTATATTATTAGCAAATGTAAAAATTGTAAGCTGAGATCAATAACAGAGAGGGTGACAACAATAATAACCATTAAAAGACTAACGACTAAAGAAGAAGCAGAATTACTAGATCAACAGTTTGCCGCACAGTATCCATGGTATAGAAGTGGTGACTATTATTATAAATGCTTAGAAGAAAACCAATCAAATAAAAGGGTCACTCTACTGGCTTATTATAAAGGTGAGCTAGCTGGGGCTTGTCATTTGCTATATTACTCCCCATACTCATTTTTTCGTGAACAAAATATTCCTGAAATAAACGATTTGAATGTGTTCCCTGAGTATCGTAGAAATAAGATCGCAAGCAGATTATTTGATGAATTAGAACAGCTCGCATCAAGGACGTCAGAATATATAGGATTAGGAGTGGGGTTGTATAAAGATTATGGCAATGCTCAAAGAATGTATACATCAAGGGGATATACGATGGATGGTAACGGACTCATCTATAATAATATCCAAGTCACTCCAGGGGAACCAGTGATGGTTGATGATGATCTACTGCTATATCTTATCAAAAAGTTGAAATAATCAATATCAGAGGGAGATAAGATACTCTACTAAAAATGAGCTTGTTAACATCTCATAACTGAAAATTAAAGGGGAAAATTAATGAAGCATTTCAAGATGATTGTATTTACACTACTCTTATTGCTCGTAGCATGTAGCGGGGACAAAGCAATAGAACAAAATCAAATATTAGGAAAATGGATTGTTAGCAGTGATTAAGTGAATATTGATAAATTCACAAATGATTATGGACAGATACGCGTTTGGGAAGCATTGCGCGTTCAGCAACATTTTCAAGAAGGTATGGAGGTAGAATTCCTATCTGATGGTGTAGTCAAATTTGAAAGCGTTTCAGGCGAATATGCTCTAACAAGTCAAGATGGTTATAATTTTATTGATTTTATTGGTGAGGAGTCTGAATCAACCCATCCAATTAAAATATTGAAAGAAGAAACGTTACAAATTGGGGTGTTCATCTTAAAAAGAGAGGAGTAGTCTAGATAATTTGAATAAACTAGAATTAGTTGCAAAAAACTTAATCTTTATTTTGTTCACTGTTTTCTTTCTATATTGGACAGAGCTCTTTATTACTCCAGATTTCATGGTTCAATTCATCAGAGAGAAAACGATGTACTATATTGTTATTTCAACTGCATTCATCTTAATAATGGATATGCTGATCAAGAATAAGCGATATGAATCCAAGCTTAGATTTTACATATTTCTAATTTTCATTATAAATCTGATAGTATCAAGAATAATCAGATACAAGCACGGAATTAATCATATAGATTTAGATCTATTTTTTATGGTTACAGCAATATTTCCTTATTTGGTATATGGGATGAGAGCTGCAAGAAAATTTATTGAATGGTCAACGAATGCAAGTAGTAAGGATATTAAAGATTTAGAAGAATCTTTCTTCTTAAATAGGATCTTCTATGGTGTAATCTTTTTCTTTTCAGGTATCTTAGGCTATGTAACACATCAATTGTTGAATTATTTTGAATGGTGAATGAAAGCCCAATACTTATGAAAGTAGGAACAACGATGAGGAATCAAAAAGTATTGCACTATGATGCATTTTCATCTGTTGCTAATAAGGGGAATCCAGCTGGAGTTGTATTAAATGCAGATCATCTTAGTGAAGAATGTATGCAGTCCATTGCTAAAGCTGTAGGATTTAATGAAACTGTATTTGTAGTAAGCTCTGATAGGGCTGACTATAGACTCCGGTACTTTACACCTGGACATGAGATCAATTTATGTGGTCATGCTACCGTTGGATCTATGTACTGTATGAAATCTAAGGGGATTATCAATGACAATAAAAATGAAGTGACCATTGAAACGAATGTTGGAATACTTCCTATTCGTTTCGAAACTAGGGAGAATGATCTATTCGTTACAATGAAGCAAGATCAACCTCAATTTGTACCTTTTCAAGGATCCACAGATGCTCTTGCTAGAAGTATGGGAATAACATCAGATGAAATTGATCACACGCTACCAATTGTGTATGGGAGTACGGGGACTTGGACGTTATTAGTACCTATCAAGTCTTTACATAGTTATGGGAAGATGAATCCTAATAATAACGAGTTTCCGAATATACTACTAGAGAAACCTCGAACCTCCGTTCATCCATTCACCGTACAACATATTGAAGATAGAGTAGAGATGTATGCTAGGCATTTTTCATCACCTTATTCTGGCACAGTTGAAGATGCGGTAACCGGTACTGCATCAGGAGTTATGGGAGCATATTATTTAACCTATTTGAATAGTGGAATGGACAGCATACAATTCACAGTTAAACAAGGGCAAGAAATAGATAAAGATGGGACAGTATATGTTAGTGTGAATAGAACGCCCCATGGGATGGATGTTTATGTTTCTGGAACCGGAGTATTCGTTCAAGAATTAGATGTAATGTATGAATAAAAATCAAATCAATGTATTGAATCGGAGGAAGAGTAATTCATGAACAAACTCAATTTAATAGAAATTAATAGGTTGTTTGAGATTAATAATATTCATATTGAAATTAACAAGTTCCAATTATTAACAGGCACTACTAACGGTGTAGTTTATAGGTTAGAATCCGTTGATGGAAACAAGTATGTATTAAAGTTTGATCATCCTAATGAGATTGAACTTACAGTGAGATTATTGAACACCTATCCACACTCAAAATTATTTCCTACTATCATTTGTGTAGCAAACGATCAATCCTATATGATTTATTCTTTCATAGTAGGAACAACTCACTTTAACAGAGGAAGTAAAAAGAACTGGCTTAAAATACTTGTTGTAGAGTTACTCAATAAATACACCACAATTGAAGCTGAACATGTGTGGGGAAGATTGGGGTATTCCCGTCAATCTTGGAAGATATTCAATGAAACGAGTATTGAAGAAGCGAGAAATAATATCGGTAACGTTTTAACCACAGACGACTATAATTTTGTTTGTTCACAAGCGAGCAAATTGTTTAACGAAGAACCTCCTGAGCAGTACTTACTGCATGGTGATACTGGAGTACATAACTTCGTATTCAATCAATCTACTTTAGTCGGTGTTATTGATCCGTCACCAATGATTGGTCCATTAATTTATGATTTTGTTTATGCGTTCTGTTCATCGCCTGATGATATTAATTTAGATACTCTCTACACAGCCTTTGATTATCTTGAAAAAGGAAAAGTAGATAGAACAAGACTATTGGATGAGGTAGCAATTCAACTTTATTGTCGAATTGGCCTTTCCATCAAACATCATCCAAATGATCTACAAGAATACTTGCAAGCATGGAAATATTGGCGAGAAATTTGTAAGTAATAGACAGAACAAGGACATACGCATTTTGATACGTAGTCCAATCAAGGCAGTATAGAGTTGATAATAATAAATAAGGATATGGATGGGATCTTTTAAGAATGATATGCTGGAGGGATATATATGGATGAAGTTATTAAATTTTATGAAAATGTAGATGAGGAGCTACGATTTCAAAGGAATTCAAGAAGAATAGAGTTTCTAACAACTTTAAGAGCTTTAGATCCATGGGTAAAAAATTCATCATCGATACTTGAATTGGGTGCAGGTTCCGGTGCTTATTCGATTTACTATGCTACGAATGGACATGAGGTAACTGCGCTTGATATAACGCCAAGTAATATCGACAAAATTAATAAAAAAATATCAGAGCATAAAGCTATTAACCTTAATACAATGATAGGTAATGCAACGAATCTCAGTGAATTTCATGCCGACTCATTCAATACTGTGCTATGCCTCGGACCTTACTATCATATTATTGACGATGAAACACGTCATCAATTACTAGAAGAATCATTACGAGTATTGTGTACTGGAGGCATATTAGCAATTGCATACATTAATAAATACTCTGTTGTTCCTATGCTTGTGAAAAAACTCCCTGAGTTCATTCAAGAAGGCACGATAAATAAAGTTGTAGAATTGGGTTATCTAAAAGGAGAAGATCCTGAATCTTTCTGGACGGATTCACATTATACTACTCCAGCAGAAATTGAAGATTTCTTACAACAATATAATGTAACGATCATTGATCATTTGGGAACTGATGGCGTAAGCCATACAATTAGTGATGAGGTAGATGAACTATCAGAGGAGCAGTTTGATACATACCAAAACTATCATTACAAAACATGCAGAGAGCCAAGCATTCTAGGGATCAGTACTCATGGCTTAATCATTTGTAAGAAGAATTAATTAAATAAGGCTTATAACAAAAAGGTATCAAAAAATCTATCTGATCAGAGCGTAATACATGCCAGGTAATGGCGGTCATTACGCTCTTTTCTTATTGTACACAGCAGCTTTATGCAGAATAATCATCTCCTCTTGTAATAAGCATTAACTCAGTTTCATAAGTCAACGCATTGGTGTGGACAGTATTTAGGAAGTTTTCGCAATGTGTGTTCTGATGATTATTGAGGCACTGCTCTCAATTGCTTTACGATGAACAGGATGAAAGCCAGCCACATTGATAAGGGAAGGAGGAGCATGAAGAAAGTCAGCAGAGTGAACGCATAAGGAATTGGATAAGGAAGTGGATACCATTTGATAAGGAGATGAGTACGATCATATGAGTTCAAAACTTCTTAAGAAAGCATTACTTATTTCGTTCATTGTATTACTATGTATACCTTCTAATCTTTACCTTATTCAAGCAAATGAGACGGTTGAAGAAGCATCACCTTCTATCGTTCAGCTACAACCAGATTCGAATTGGCAAGGTACCGTTTTTGGAGATGTTGGAGGGCAGGACAAGATCACTGATGCTAATTTTACTATTCATGAGAGTGAAGATGGCGAACTAACACTTAGAAGTATGAATGATCGCGGTAAAATCTCTTCATCAACAGACGGAATAGCCTATTTATATCAAGAGTTAGCGGAAGAGGATTTATCGAAGGACTTTGAGTTTACAACGACAGCAACCATTCAATCGATCGCAAGCAACAATCAAGCTTCATTCGGAATTATGCTGCGTAACACGGTCTATGATCATATTCATTCCTCAGATGTAGCGAAGGATGATTACTTAGCCGTTGGGGCATTAGATCAGCGGATGAAGATTTTTTCTCGTCAGGAAGGCACCTTAAGTAAACTCGATGGCGACACAGCTCTTTCTATTCCTGCAGCTGACGTCTCGTATACACTAAGCGTTAAGCGGACTAGCGGTATCTATACAATAGCCATCGATGATTACAGTATTATTCAACAGTACACATCACCTGTTACATATATCGGAATATTTACTGCACGAAATGCATCAGTAACATTTACGAATACTAGCCTTCAATTCGAAGAAGATAATATCCCTATACCAGAACTTCAATTTTATGCATTTGGCGGTAATACATCAGCAGAAAAAAATCCAGAACCACTCCAAACAGAAGATGGCTATGTGCTTGAGACGAGCGGAGGAAAAATTGCTTCGGGTGATGAAGGTTTATCTTTACTCGCTTACCAATTACCACTCCAAACGAACTTCAAGCTGAAAGCGACTGCCAATGTGCTCTCATTTAACGAAACGGGTTCTATTAGTACACCAAATCAAAAGTCTTTTGGCTTAATGATCCGTGATCATGTGGGTGAACATTATTCATCAGCGACTACCACTGCGAATTATGTCGCGGTAGGGGCTCTTGATCAGGTAATGAAGGGTTTTTACAAGCAAGGCGTAGTTAATCAAGCAGGAGGAACACAAACAAAGCTGAATTCAATAAATCAAGTGAATGCTCCGGCAACTAACGAACGTTATGAGCTTGAAATCGAAAAAAATGGTGCTTCCTACACCGTTTCTGTCAATGGACACTCTTCAATTATTGAGGAAGCAGCACTTATCGGTGAGTATGTTTACGCTGGAATTTACGTTGCGAGAGATGCAAGAGTAGAGTTTAGCGAGCTAAATGTAGAAATTGCTTCTACTACCGTTACGAGACTTGAGCTTGACGCAGACGAAGTAAAGCGTAATTATCGTTTACAGGAGGAACTCGACCTAACTGGGCTTGTTGTAAGAGCGGTATTAAGTAATGATCAGGTTATCGAGCTTACTGAGTCAGACTATATCGTAACTGGCTTCGATAGCTCAACGCTTGGTAGCAAGCAGCTTACGATCCATTATCGAGGAGTAACTGCTGAATTAGATTACGAGGTGAAAGCACTGCAGTTAACTGAGCTTACGATCTTATATGAGCCGATTAAAACAAGCTATTATATCGGGGATCGCTTAGAGCTTCAGGGATTAAAGGTTGAAGCTAATTATGAAAGCGGATACTTAATTACTGAGCTAGATCCATCTGAGTATGAGATAAGGGTAGAGAATCAAACCTATGATGGTAATGGACTCAATCTAGATGGGGAGGAGCATATATTCACTGCTCCAGGAAACTATCAAATAGGTATTAATGTCATTGATCATGAGGAGGTTACTGCTTTCTTTGAAGTTGAGGTAGTTGAAGCAGAGATCACGAATTTAGAAATTACAAAGCTTCCAAACAAGACAACTTATTTTATTGGTGAGTCGTTATCACTGGATGGAATCATTGTATATGCCAATTATGACGACAGCTCTAAGGTTCGAATACGAAGCAGTGAGCTTCAGGCTTCGGGACTTGACACAAGCATTAGCGGCACAGCTACGATAACCATTACTTATCGAAATGGGTCAGCAGCGTTTAATGTGACCGTTAAGGAAAAGCAAGCATCAGAGCTAACCATCACCCAATATCCAAAGTCAACCTATACAGTCGGTGAGGAGCTGGACTTTTCGAATCTATCGGTTGCCATTACGTATGATAACGGAGATCAGCAACTTCTGGCTGCTAATCAATACACCCTCGACTCAAGTGCTGTAAATGTGAATGTAGCGGGACAATATGCCGTTATATTAACTTCGACAGAGCTAGATTTACCACAGCAAACGTTTATCGTGACGGTACGAGAAGCACAACCAATCGAGTGGAGCAGTATTCGCTTCGGGCAATCGACCTCGAATAGTAACAACACCATTACGGTTGATGAAGAGGGCGTTGTCACATTAAAAGCAGTAGGTGGCTCAGCAGGTAAGGTTACAGGTGACCATGACGGAATTAGCTTCTATTATGTCGAGCTTGATGCGGTAGAGGATAACTTCGAACTGTCTGCCGACATCAAGGTAATCGAATACGCGAAGTCACCAGAGCATGATGGTCAGGAGTCCTTCGGTATTATGGCGCGTGACGCGATTGGTACAGCCAATGACTCCAGCGTATTTGCCTCCAATATCGCAGCAATCGGCGGATATAGCGGAGGGACACGAAATGCCAATGGAACGCAGCTTTTTGCTAGAACGGGAATAGAATCACCTGACGGCAGCGGAAGCCAAGGCATTAAAGCGGTTATGCTTCAGCAAGAGCGACCTTCCTTAAATAATACGCACCCTGTAAAGCCATATCGATTAACGCTCAGTAAAACAAATAGTGGATTTGTAGGTCAAATTAATGATGAAGAGTCACAACTCATTTATACAGATGACATTATGAACGTGCAGGATCAAAAAATGTATGTTGGCTTCTATACTGCTCGTCTAGCTACGATCGAGGTGCATAATATCGAGCTCAAATTAACTGCTGCTGCATCTGATGCACCGCGTGTTGAGCCTCCACAGCAGCCGATTACGCCAACGCTTAATATGGTGTCTTTACTTGAGACGTCTGAGACAAGTAATTATCAGCTGCGCTTAGTGACCAATAGCTCAGGAACACTTACTGTCAAGCAAGGTAATCACATCATTGTACAGGAGCAATCCGTTGCAGCTCATTCAATATTCAGCTATCCAGCACCACTAACGCTTGGCAGCAATCGCTTCAGTATTCAGTTTATCCCTAATGAGACCGAGCTGCTAACGAACTATGAGCCTATCGTTCTGAATCGAACTGTCACTGTTAAGTCATATGATGGAGATATTTACGTTTCGCCAGAGGGCACTACACAAGGAGCAGGGACGATCGATGCTCCAATTGATCTTGATACGGCAGTCACCTATGTTTCACCTGGGCAAACCATTATCGTGCTCGATGGACATTATAAGCGTTCCAGCAAGCTAGAAATTAAGAAATACAATGATGGTACAGCTGAGGCAATGAAAACATTACGAGCTGCAGAGGGGACACGTCCAGTGATAGACTTTGATAAAAAGTCCGAGGGTGTCGTCTTAAGCGGTAACTACTGGCATATTATTGGTCTCGACTTTGCTCGCTCTGCCAACAATACGAAAGGCTTCACGGTTGGAGGTAGCTACAATACGATTGAGCTTGTTCATTTATATGAGCATGGAGATACAGGTTTACAAATTAGTCGGACAGATCAATCCACTCATATTGATGATTGGCCATCGTATAACCTTATTCTCAACAGCACCTCATTTGCGAATCGTGACCCATCTAACAACAATGCCGACGGCTTTGCAGCTAAGCTTACTTCAGGCGTAGGCAATGTGTTCCGTGGATGTATTGCTCACCATAACATCGATGATGGTTGGGATTTATATACGAAGGCAGGCTCGGGAGCAATTGGAGCAGTGCTGATCGAGGATAGCATCGCATATAGCAATGGCTTCCAGCTTGGAGGTACGGAGCTGATGGGAGATGGCAATGGGTTTAAATTAGGCGGAGAGGGTATTCATGTACCTCATGAAATACGTAATAGTATCGCCTTCAACAATGGCACAGTTGGATTTACCAGCAATAGTAATCCTGGAGTCATCGCACACAACAATATTGGCTTTAATAATGGTAAAGGTAATATTGTATTTACAACGTATGGCGGGATTACTTCTGATTTCACGATTTCTGGGTTTATTTCATTCGGTACTGCTGCCATCCCTCGTGATCAAGTACCAAGTACAGCGATTACTAATTCGAATTACTTTAATGACGGTACCGCTTATAAAAATGGAGCTGGTATAACCTTATCGGAGGATAATTTCAAGAGCCTAGTCATGCCAGAGCAGTTTGAGCGCAATGAGGATGGAAGTATTATTCTTGGAGATTTCTTAAGCTTCATCGAGCCTAACATTCCAAGGCCAACTACTGGACCTAGTCCAACAGCTAACCCGACTAGTCCTAGTGAAACTGCAACACCAGCACCAGCTTCACCTGCTGATAAATTAGAGTTAAAGGTTCAGGGCTCATTACAAGATGGTACGGTACGGGTGGCGCTAAGTGAGGAGCAGGTAGAAGCCATACTGAAGCATAGTGAGGAGAATACAACACTCCAACCAATTAGTATTATTATAGAGGATCCCGCTACAGAGACGACTAACCAATACTCATTGACTGTTCCTGCTAGCTTATTATCACAGCCTGAATTTAGGGCTGAGTTGCTTATTAGTACACCGATAGGGGGCATCAAGCTATCATCACAGTTACTGTCTGAATTGTATAATGAGCAGGCTAGTGACATTACTGTACAAATCAAGCATATTCAGGATGATGCTTTAGCTTCTAGCATTAATAGTGATGGAATAGCAAGACCGATCGTGAGCTACACGTTGAACGCGAGCGGTAAGCAATTGCTCGTTGAAGACCAGCCTACCATCACGCTATATATTCCATACAACGCTACCGAGGAAAAGGGAGATCCTAGAAAGCTGTCGATCGTTTATATTGATAATTCTGGTGAACTCACACCAATTTCCAATGCCTATTATGATGAAACCACTGGGTACATCGTGGGGAGAACTAATCATCTAAGCTCGTATGCCGTTGTTCTGCGAGAGAAAGGCTTTGTCGATGTATCAAGCGAGCATTGGGCAGCTGAAGCAATCTCGATATTGGCAGCTAAAGGGATAGTTAACGGCATTAATAATAATGAATTTGCTCCAAATGATACCGTTACGAGAGCACAGTATATCACGATGCTCATGCGAGCGTTCGGTATAACAACACGAAATCATAAACCATCATCGTTTACTGATGTACCTTCAGCGTATTATGCAGCTGAAACCATATCGATTGGAGAACAGCTTGGTATTGTTTCTGGCTATCCAGATGGAAGCTTTAAGCCTTCTGTAGCCATTACACGTCAAGAAATGTTTGTCATGACTTATCGTGCCTTGCAGCATGTTGATTTCATCAAGCTTCAATCTGTATCTACTGATCTAATTGATCGATATACGGATGGAGATGAAGTTGGTGCATTTGCCCGAATTCCTATAGCTGCCTTTATAGAGCGTTCATGGATTACAGGAAGTGCTAATTCGCTCTTCCCACTACGTACAGCGAGCAGAGCAGAAGCTGCAGTATTCCTAGAAAGAATAATCTCTTCGCGCTACGAGAAATCGTTAGATTTTAATTGAATGGATCGCTGAACCGAACGACAAGCCTGCAGGAGTAATAGTCCTGCAGGCTTGTTTTCATTAATGTAACGCTGTAAATTGTTTTAATTTGCTTGCATCGAACGAACCTTATGATGAGTCTCGATCATTAAATATGAACTTTGAGTTATGGCTAGATCGTTTTATCGTTAGTCAAGGATCAAAGTTTTGGAACCGGTCAATCTATACGGCCGAAAATTATTATAAATTACGCGGATGATTTCGAGTTAGCTGCCCCCGACATACTTCTCAAAAAATCAATTGTAAAAAACCCTTAAATGGAATATTCTGATTAAAGAATATATATCAAGTTAGGAGCGGTATATGAAGGTTTTTTTAATTATCTCACAGATCATCTATGCTGTAATGTTGCTGCCGTGGATCGTTATTTTGGGACTGTCGGTAATGGTATTTGATAATGGAATCTCTCTTTGGGGAGTCGGGCTAATGACTGCGATAGGCTTGTACCCACTTGCTGTCATTGTATGCTCCATTCTTGCGTGGCTTCTGTTAAAAAAGTTGAAGCCCGCTTTTATTACAATAATAAACCTTGTTCCAGCCATTTGGATCGTTACTTTCCTATTTGTCATCTACTCCTAGTAAGCTGAAACTTACCAATCCTCAAGTAATCACTCACACATCGGGCTGCTTCCTTATTTATAGAAATTGTTTGAACTACGGGAACAGCCTCACAGCACAAACTCGCACATCTCACTCCTTTTGGATATCTACATCTATGCCTGATATTTATCAAGCAAAACGAAAGAGAAGCGTACAGTAATTTTTAAGATTAATAATAAAAGTAGGGAGTGGTTATAATGCAATCCGAAACGAACAAAGCTGAAACAGAATTCTCTCAAAAGCCTCTAGGGGTTTCAGGCTTAAATGGGTGGTTAGTCTTAGTACAAATTGGGATCTACGCCACAATACTACTTTCATTAATACGATTTTTTAATGAATACCTATCTGTTCTAGATCCAGAAGTATGGTCACTCCTAACTTCAGAAGACTCTGAATTCTATCATCCTTTATGGGTACCAACTATTATATTTGAAATGGCAGTTCTTATCATCATGTTTGTTTTTTGTCTCTATATTTTATTCAATTTTTACTCCAAGAAAGCAATCTTACCTAAATTAATGATTATTTTTTATGCAGGCAGTCTTGCTGCTCGCGTTGTTGATTATATCCTTGTTCAATTAATCCCTGTTGCCAATGAAATAGGGGATGGAGTTGCGCTACGCTCACTTATTCAGGGAGTGGTCGTATGTTTAATATGGATTCCTTATTTCTTGAAGTCTGAAAGAGTTAAGAACACTTTTATCAATTAAGGAAAATAGCGCAATCTCTTCGTGAGTAGTGCTCTGATGCAGTATAGTAAACACAGGGGAATATCTCCTGTGTTTATTGATTTTAGAGCTTAAGTGCAACATTATCGGTTAACGTGTAGTCATTATTGTATAATCAATTTCTTTAGTAAAAGGAGACATAAATCTTGCAGGTTACCTTCAAATGTTTAGATCAGACAACAGACGAAATCCCATATCACTTACTGTTACTTGCAGATCCTTCTGTCAAATTAGTAATGGAATACATTAATCGAGGTCATTGCTTTTTAGCTTTTCTCGACGAAGAAATAGTGGGAATAGTCGTGTTAGTACATAATGATCTAGATCATTATGAAATCGTTAATATAGCAGTAAAAGAAAAGCATCAAGGAAAAGGAATTGGGAAGCAATTAATTCAGAAGGCGCTAGAAGAGGCTAGAAGGCTTGGAGCAACTACACTAGAAATTGGAACCGGAAACTCAAGTATCCCGCAGCTAAAGCTCTATCAAAAATGTGGATTTAGAATCATCGGAGTTGATCACGATTTTTTCATAAGAAATTATGACGAAGAAATTTATGAGGATGGTATCCAATGTAGGGATATGATCAGGCTTCGAATGAGTTTAATTAATGAGGTTGAATAAATAACTTTTATCCAAGTTCCATTGTATTATTTCATACAGAAATGAAGAAAAATGGTATAATCATCTCTAAATCTAAGAGACTTTTGAGGAGGTTGTACATGAACACTAGTCTTGCAAAAGAGATTTATGATATCGCGCATTTGACAGGAATATTTACCTTACGCTCGGCAGGAGCAATTGTTGAAGATGTTATTTGTGTAATATAGAATTAGCCCATTAATGCTTTGTTGTACCTGTTTCTTGCTACAGCAAACCTTACAGTAAGCACCTCATCATAGATCCCCTCAAAGATTAGAGTAATCTAGTTAACCAATTTGATCCCTGACACTCCTGTGAAAGGATGAGTAATATGTATGCATTCTATGGCTTGGAAGGCAGGCGAGTAAAACTCATTCCCCTAGAGCTAGCACATACTCAAGCACTTTATGATTGCTCCAGATACCCAGAGGTTTGGGAAAACTATCCGACTACCATTTCGACGATAGAAGAGATGGAACAATTTGTCCTTAACGCATTAGCAAGTCGGGAGCAAGGCGATCAGTTTCCCTATGTTGTTTTTGATAAAGAGTTGAACAAAATCGTAGGAACAACAAGGTATCTCAGAATATCTGAAGCCAATACCAATTTGAATATCGGTTCGACATGGTATTCTCCGATCGTATGGCGAACTAGAGTGAATACGGAGTCGAAGTATTTATTACTGAGCTATGCTTTTGAGAATCTCCATGTCAATCGGGTTGAAATAATAACGACAACGACTAATGAACGTTCACAAAAAGCAATTGAACGACTAGGAGCAATTAGAGAAGGACTTCTTAGAAAGAAGTACAACAACTTGGATTATGTCATTTACAGCATCATTGATTCAGAATGGAGAGACGTTAAGGGTAGGCTGGAGAGGTTTCTTGAAGACGACTATTATAGCGAACGTTAATTGTTGAGGATTCTAATCGTGGTCTACGTTCTGCAGCTGCAGCTGAATATCATCTGTAAGTTCTGAATTCACCAGTCATAAAGGAGTGATTCTGATGATTACTCATTTTTCAAAAGTTGAATTGAATACAGTTTCACTTGAGGGCGTGAAACAGTTTTATAACGGCCAATTAACCTTTCCAATTGTCGAAGAGACTAGCCAGCGGATTACGTTTCAACCTGTAGATCATTGCACAATAACTTTTAATCTTGCATATGAACCAATTTCTCCAGTGCATATTGCCTTTGAAGTTCCTAATTCCAAGTTTCTTGAAGCAGTATCGAACCTAAAAGCGTCCAGCGTTCAACTATTAAAATGGGATGACGGAAGAGAAATTGATAACTTTGAAACGGGGGAGAACGTATATTTCCGTGATGGCGATGGTAATTTACTTGAAATCATTACGCATTTCTATATTAAAGAAGATGTTATCGAGCCGAAAGGTTCATTAAGTCTAATCTATTTAAGAGAAGTTGGTTTTCCTGTACTCGACGTCATCCAGTTTCGTGAATGGCTTGTAGAAACACTAAATGTTAAGCTCGAAAAAATTTTAGATAATTTCTCATTTGCAATAGGTGGAACGGCACATTGCGTCATTACGTCGATAAATAGAAAGTGGATACCGATATCTATGGTTGCTCTACCTCCTAAAATGAAGGTTACCTTTGGTGTGACAGATCTTGTCTTTATTCGATCTGTTGCTGAGAAGCTACAAAGCGATGAGATCATATCGTTCCAAGACGGCGAGCTTCACTTTAATAAATTAGGTTATTATTTCATCTTAAAAGTTTCGGACTTTGGTGCACAAGTTCCAAGTCTATTGAATTTACCGTTATCTAGAAAATAAAAAGTGGGGGCAATAAAGTGGAGAACTTAGAACAGCAGATAAAGTTTTTGATTGAAATTGACAAACTGAAGACGATAGAAAGAAAAACAAAGATTATTAGTGACTCAAGAAGGGAAAATGATGCGGAACATTCCTGGCATCTAGCTATGATGGCGATAGTTCTACATAAACACGCCAATCAGGAGATTGATTTATTTAGGGTTATCAAAATGCTGCTGGTTCATGATCTAGTTGAAATTGATGCAGGAGATACGTTTGCTTATGACACTAATGGACAAGGCGATAAATATGAGCGAGAACTACTAGCTGCGGAAAGGATATTTGGATTGCTGCCGGAGGAACAGGGTGCCGAGCTAATGGAGCTGTGGAAAGAATTTGAGAATAAAAAAACTAAAGAAGCAAAATTTGCTGCTTCTCTAGATCGCTTACAGCCGTTAATCCACAACTACTTAAATGAAGGCGATACGTGGCAAAAATTCAATATCACTAGCGAAAAAGTACTAGCGAGAAATAAAGAAATCGCACATGGCTCTGAAGCATTATGGGAGTACGCACAGCAGATTATCCATCAGTCAGTGGAGCGGGGAATACTGAGTAAGTAGTTAGAACGTGCTGCACATTGACTAACGTATAAGACAAGGAGAATAACTATGCCGGTAACCAATCATTCTACTCAATTAGAGTTCTCTATAAAAAGGGAAATCGGATATAAACTATTTGTGCCTAAACAATATAATTCTACTGCAAGCTGGCCCTTGATTTTGTTTCTACATGGGATTAAGAAACGCGGAAATGATCTTAGTTTGTTAGATAGCTATGGATTGATTAAACATGCAGAAGCCGCTGAAGCATTTCCATATTTCGTGCTAGCCCCTCAGTGTCCAGCTTTCACTTCCTGGGTTGGAATACGACACGAGGTCATTCAGTTAGTATCTCAAGTTATATCGAGCCACAATATTGATAGAAGTAAAGTGTATGTCACAGGCTTTAGCATGGGCGGCAACGGTGCCTGGGATATTGCTGTACATTCTCCAGAGCTATTCGCAACTGCAGTACCAATTGCAGGCTGGTATGAAGGGGAGGCTGCAGCTCATATCAATATCCCTGTGTGGGCGATACATGGAGCAGATGATGATGTCGTCTCAGTTACAGGCTCGACGAAGATGGTTGAGGCAATGAAGGCTGAAGGAAAAGATGTTAAATGCACCATCTATCCTGGGCTTAAGCATGATTATAAAGTAATGGAGAAGATATATTCTGATCCAGCATTGTATGAGTGGCTGAAGAAGAAGGGTGAAAGATAAAACTGAGTACATCTCATCATACCATTAAATTAAATTTAGAAAGTTAATCCTTGAAATAGGTGTATTTCAATGAATAAAAAGTATCAAATATTTATTAGTTCCACTTATGAGGATTTGAAAGTCGAAAGACAAAAAGTTGTTGCATCTATTTTGAAATCAAACCATTTTCCAATTGGTATGGAGATGTTTAGTGCAGATAATCAGGAACAATGGGAAAAAATTAAAGCAGCCATTGATACGTCTGATTATTATATATTAATTATTAAAAGAAGATATGGATCACTTACGAAGGAAAAAATAAGTTATACAGAAAAAGAATATAACTATGCAAAGTCTAAAGGCGTTCCAACCCTTGCATTTATTGTTAGTGATCAGGCCCAACTTAATATCAAGGATATTGAGACTGATAGCAGAAAAAGTAAATTACTTGATAAATTCATTGAATTAGAGAATTGAGTTGAACTTACTTGAAAATAAATTTAGAAAGAGAATTTTGTATTCTAGCAGGCGAATTAAACAAGAAGCTAAAAATAATTCCTTTAATGTACGGTTCTTTGGGATTGGAACATATAACTTCAATCAAATTAAAACACAGCGATATTGATATCCTAATTCCCAAAGTATTCATTAATGAAAGATGGAATGAATTGAAGAAAGTAGTAGAAAGCCTTGGATATAGGTTAGAAGATATTCGTGAACATGAATTTAGTAATACTAGGGCTAGAATTGCATTTTCTGATATAGAAGAATTAGAAACGTTCGTTGGAATTAAAGAGCAGGACATTATGGAAAAAGAAATCGATCAAATTAAATATAAAGTGCTAAGTATAGAACAATACGAAATGGTATATAAAAAATCAATAAAAGATGGTTATCGAATTCATATGCGAAACAAAAAAGATCAAGAAAAGCTTGATTTAATTAATCGCTTAATGAAAAAGTAAAATTAAGTTACGCTTCAATTAAAGCTTCCGAGACCGTGAAATTGTAATTGACTGGATTAATGTTTTAATAGATAAAAATATAAAGAAAGTAGGTTACAATATGACAAAGTTCAGTACAAGACAAGCCACAATCGCTGATTTGGATTCTTTAGCCGAATTATTTGATTTGTACAGGATATTTTATGGACAAGAATCAGATATTGATGGAGCCAGACAGTTTTTATTCCAACGATTTGAGCATCGTGAATCGGTCATATTTTTAGTCCAGGATCTCGAAAAAAATCAGTACGTTGGATTTACACAACTATACCCATCATTTTCATCAGTCTCCATGCAACGTTCATGGATTTTGAATGATTTATATCTAAGACCGGAATATAGAGGGATGGGATTAGCTACCTCACTACTACAAAGTGCTGAAAACTATGCAATACAAACAAAAGCCAAAGGAATCTCTTTAGAGACAGCAAAGAGTAACGAAAGAGCACAACAGATCTATCAACGCTCTGGCTATGTAAAGGAAGAAGAGTTTGTTCATTATTATAAGAAGGTATAGGTAAAAACATCCTCAAATAAGCCAGTTCTCATTTTACAATAGAGAACTGGCTTATTAAATAGTCCTTCTTAAATTATTGACTGTTCGAACAAACAGTTTTATACTTGAAGTAATTGTAAATCTACATTCATATTCAATATCGTCAAAAAAGAGGGAAGTAACATGATTTATACCTATCAACGTTATTAATTATGGATTCGGCTAATCTTTGCTATAGCTGCTGCTGGAACCGATGTATTGAAAGAAAGGCATCGAGTACGCAATAATTGCTCAAATGTGCTCGGATCTATTGTTACATATCGTTTGGTTTAATGTTTTTCAGTAAGCTTAACAAGTAATCAATACTCAAGTTGAAGGGGATGATAATCTGATGGTTAATAAGCAGGGAAACAAGGATGAAAGACGCTTGGCGACTATGCAAGCAGCCTATCATTTGTTTGGCAGAGTAGGATATGTTAAGGCTACGATGAAGGATATCGCAGCCGAAGCAGGTGTAGCTCAAGGGTTAATCGGATACCATTTTGGTACGAAGGAAGCGTTACTTGTGGCAGTCGTAAGAGAGTGGATGATAAATCGCGGGATGAAAGATGCTTTCTCACGTTTTAATATGGAGCAGCCACCAGAGGAAGTGCTTCAGGAGTCGCTAAACCATGTCATACAATTTCGTAAAGAAAATCCTGAATGGTTTACGCTTCTGGTAAGCCTATATCTAGAAAGTCTGCATAATAAGGAGCTCGCAAAAGAACTGCACGAGATCTATAAAGAGATGAAGCTTGGAGTGCTTCAGATTGTTAATACTTTAGATCTCAATTTAACTGACCAGGAAAAGCATACATTAACTTCTGCAGTTCAAGCTGTGTTCGATGGGTTGACACTTCAATCGGCATTTGAAGAACACGATAGTACATTTTATTCTACAAGTTTGATTTCGTCGATCGATTGGCTTGTAAAAGGAACAACTAATCCTTGAATAGGAGGAGAGATCTAATGAATAATTTAATTCTTAAAATTGAGTCATTCATAGTATTAGCCGCAGCTATTGTGTGTTATGCCATGCTTGATTACAGCTGGATTCTGTTTGGAATATTATTTTTCCTTCCAGATGCAGCAATGCTTGGTTATATGAAAAACAATGAGACCGGTGCACGAATATATAACTTATTTCATAATTACTCCGTTCCGATCATAATTGTTGCGGTAGGGTATTTTCTTTCTAGCGATATATTAATGAGCATCGGGTTAATTTGGATTGCACATATCGCTATGGACAGAGCATTGGGCTATGGGCTGAAGTATTCAACAGATTTCAAAGACACGCATCTTCAACGGATTTAGTAAATACTAAGCAGATGAATCCCACAGAATGTGCCGAAAAGATATTAAGTTTTCTAAAGTCTAATAACGAATTCGCAGCATTTAAGCAATTAAGCAAAAGAAATATTAACAATAATTTTTTGTTCTTCAATAATATGGCAGAATTGAGAAAGCACCATTAAATTATCCATCCTCATAACACTTCATGAAAGGAGCTTCTTAATTTAAGAAGGTGATAACTTATATGAAAAGTCCATTTAAAGGTAAAGTTACTGTGATAATTATACTATTAATTATTTTTATCTTCTTAGTGCTAACTTGGTTGGTAACCACTATGATTTTGAATACTCCATCCCAAACCAATCACTAGTTCTGCAAAACTTCTACGGATAACCGCTTGTTCAGCATCCGATTTTCCTTCAGAATAAAAAAATCTATTAAAAACATTCATTAAGTTAGAAATGAGGTGCTTCTATTGGGGATAGAATTATATTTTATTCCAATTATTATATTGCTGATCATTATTGTATGCATTTTATTAAGCATGCAGGCTCGTCAGCAAAAGCAAAATAAAGAGCTCGTCGATGCAGTATATAGATTAATTGAGATAACAAAAAAGAATAATAAAAATTAAGTTGGAAAATTTATGGACTTTCCGAACGGAAACAATCTTACAATTCATCATCTAATATCCCATACAACAGGAATATATAACTTTTCTAATCGAAGTGATCTTTTAGAATGGTACAAGAAGGATCTTTCAGATCATGATGAGATGATTCAATTTATATAGCAAGCAATCCCGATATAAAGTACTTTCGAATAATTAATCTCATAACTCATCATAAGTGTCATATTAAACTAATGACGAATATCACCTGCGGTTTCTATCTATAAAAAGATATAATAGAAGAAAGGAGAATGTACGGAAATAGGGGGACTTTAAATGCTCAGCACTAGCTTAAATATCGGGATATTGGGTGATTCTATTGGTAAAGGGATTTTATTGCATCCAGAATCTAAGCGATATCGCACGTTAAAAATAGATTTGCATCACTTAATTGGCATTAGCAAACAAAAATTGTCTATTCAAAACCTCAGTATGATGGGAAGTACAATTACAAAGGGCATATCGATATTAGAACGTCAGCTGGATAAGGTAAAACAATTTCAACATGTATTTTTGGAGTTTGGCGGAAATGATTGTGACTATAACTGGAAGGAAATATCAGAAAACCCTCAGAGTTATCATGAATGTAATACTCCTATCCCAGTTTTTCAAAAAAAATATACAGAATTGATTGAAACATTACGTGCTCGTAATTGTGAGCCAATCATCTTAACTCTCCCACCACTTGTAGCAGATCGATACTTTAATTGGATTTCACAAAATCTCAATCAGGCAAATATTATCTCCTGGTTAGGTGGAGATATAAATAAAATATATCGTTGGCAGGAACTATATAATCTGCAAGTCACCTTATTATCAACAAAGCTTTCTGTTCCACTAATTGACATTCGCTCAGCATTTCTAATGCAGCCTCAGTACCAAAATCTAATGTGCGAGGATGGAATTCATCCGAACGAAGCTGGCTATGAGTTAATCTATAAAACAGTTTCTGAGCAATTTCAACAATTAGTACCTGTGCGAAGTTAGCAAAGGTCTGCATAAAAACCATTAAGTTCGGTATTTTGTTTTTGTTAGAAGTCTTGCACAGCAAGGCTTCTTTTTATTTAACAGCTGTTAATAAACAAGAGATCGTTTTACCACAATTTTCTCCAAGTTATGTAACCCCGATAGGCTAGGTTGGAGCCTTAGTATAGAAACTTACTGAAACATTTTCGAGCTTAACTTCGTCACAATGGTAAAGAGCTAGCCTTAATAAATTAAGCATGAACAAAATAACGAACGCAGTAATATATCGTTCCCCTTAAACTGTCCCGGATAGATAAGAGGTGCTCAACATTTCTGCTTGTCAATGAAAGAATAACTAATAGGACAGTAGAAAAAATACTTGAGACTAGGAGTTGATCAATGATGAAAATTAGAAAAAGAGTTCTCCATCTAACGATGCTTTGTGCAATACTGCTGATAACAGCTTGTGGAGGAGATATGAGTAATCAGAAGGGAACAGGTAATGAGCCATCTATGGATGATGTTCAGGCTATGAAAGCAATCGAACGTGGAGAAATTATTCAAAACAATAATAATAGCTTATTAATTACTACCTTTATAGACAAAGGGGAAGACTCTTATATAGATGCTATTTCGTTCCGAATTGATGAACAGACTGAACTTCTAAGTAAGAACGGAGAAGTAGTTTCCCTTGATAAGATGACTGTTGGTTCACAGGTGGAAGCATGGCATACTGGAACAGTTGCAGAATCTTACCCTACTCAAGCAACAGCAGTGAAAATCGTATTGCTTGATGAAGAGAATGCAGTGGACGTTACGGTTAAGCGTGCGGAGGCAATTCGAATTGCACTTGATGCACAAACAGAATTGAATGGTCCTTGGGCGGTTAAACAAGCGAAGCTCGATGAAAGCAATGAGTTCTGGCTGGTGGAAATCATTAATTTCCAATATATTGATCAACCGATAACTGTACGAATTAATGCTACATCAGGTGAGATCGTTCCGGCAGTTGTAGAATTAGAGAATGATGCATTCCGTTTATTCAGCCCAATAGCTGATGAAGAAGTAGGTTCTACGTTCAATGTTGAAGGAGAAGCTCGAGTGTTCGAGGCAGCATTCAGTTGGGTTTTGGAGGATAGTCATAACGTACTAGCTGAAGGCCATGAAATGACTGATGCAGGTGCGCCTGAATGGGGAAGATTCAATTTTGACGTAAATTTTGAATACGCAACTCAACCCCATATGATGTTAATTTTGTATGTGAGTAGTGCTAAAGACGGCAGCCCGGAACACCAGCTCATTATCCCACTAAAGGTTCCAGAAAACTTGATTAAATATTCTGCTGATCAGTAAGAGCTTCCCATAAATGACTAGCTGCTTATAGACTATGTAATCGTTAGATATGAGCACTTGACCTAAATAATCTTGTTAAAAAGTCTTGCATAGCAAGGCTTTTTTTATTCAATGAACCCAGTTCTTGTCGTTTGCTTAGGACAAGAACTGGGTTCGTTAAATGTTCGAGTGATTTAAGCTAACGAGCAGTATAGAGCAACTATTTTAATCCTGGAAACGTTAGATTAAGGAGAAGTTATTTATGGAAGCACTTTGTTCAAAAAATCCCATCCGATTTCTTGTCTGTATATAGTTGAGCGAAAGTATGGGTAATATTGCACCATATTAGTGATCAAGAAATGTTAAAAATATTTGATAACGATAAGAATCAAATTGGAATAGCGACTCGTGAAGAGGTGCACAGACTAGGATACTTGCATGAAGCCTTCCATTGTTGGTTTATAAGCAAAGAAGATGATAAGTATTATATCTATCTTCAGCTCCGAAGTATTATAAAAAAAGATTATCCTAATCTACTGGACATCACTGCTGCAGGACATTTATTATCGCATGAAACGATAGTAGATGGTGTTAGGGAGATTAAGGAGGAAATTGGAATTGATGTTTTACCCAATCAATTAGAGTTTTTAGGAAGTATTGATTATTGTGTTGAGAAGGAAAGTTTTATTGATAAAGAGATAGCACATACATATGTATACCTATACAATCAATCTTTATGTGATTTCGTATTACAAGAGGAAGAAGTAGCCGGGATTTTTAAAACGGATTTTGATGAGTTTTATGAGTTGTGGACAGGAAGATTAAATGAGATAAAAATGATCTGGATTGATCAAAACGGTAAATCTCTAATTGAAATGCCGGTTGGAAAAGATCAATTTGTACCTCATTATGAATCGTTCTATCAAACAATAGTCAAATTAATAAGGCAGAAAATCTCATTTAAATGATGGATTAAGTCAGGGTTTATCAATTCGTGAAAATTTCTACTTTACAGAAGCATATCAATGGATGATTGATAATTAAGCAGCAATAGTCTATGACTTATATACCTACACAAATATGCCCTTAATCATTTTATTTGATTGGGGCATATTTGTGATAGAGATCCAAGAGGATACATGGTAAATATTTTAACTAACAAAAAACATAAAAGAGTTGTATAAATTGTTGATGTATTTACAAATACCAACAAATACAAGGGGTTATCATTACACTAATACATATGTACAAAATACGAGTTTTGTGAAGTAGTTATACAGGTAATTCCTGGGGAGCTATTCATTTGCTTATTATAATCAGCTTACTCTGGACTTTACCAAACCTTTATCATTACATCATTACTTTGATTTATTGGTTACTAATATGTCTCATTATGAGATTTCAAATACATGGTCTACGTTATCATATAATTTCATTTGAAGCATTCAACTAACTTATCGTTATTCTAATTCAGATTTGAGTTCTTAGCGCATTATTAATCTAATAATAATTAAATCCGTGCATTTCTGCACGGATCTGACTTTATTACATCATCAATTTATTACTGGCTGATTCTGAGTTTTGATTGATTTCAGACATGTTCACCAAATACATTTTCAAGATTTCTTCAAGCCTCTATACACTGCAGTTCTTAGTTCCGTGCAATATTCCTCCAGAAACGGAATATTTGCTTCATTCGCCTGCTGGATCGATAATTCAATATCATAAGGCACTCGAACGAACTGAATACTATAAGGGCTCAGCTCCTTAGCATTATAGTTACCTTCAAGAATAACGTACGACGCTTGTGTAATATCAAGCGGGTTTCCGACGCTGCCTACGTTAAACAATGTGCTACCGGTTAAATTTTGAATATAAGCATTGTGAATATCACCATATCCAAATATATCTGCTTGTATTGGATTCTGACAAAGCTCTGAGTACTCGAACAATGATAATCTTGACTCTAGTGTAGACCAAGGATGAATTCTTTCAAAAAGGCTTCTAGGTGATGCATGAACTAATCTAACATATCTGCCACTTAAATAAAACTCGATGGAAAACGGCAAGTTTCTCAAGTAATCTAGTCTTTCTTCACCTAATCTGTTTTGATGCCAGGTAACAGTGATATCTTCCTTATTAGTCTTCGTAATATAAACTTCCCAATTACCTTGTATAACCTGCTCACAAGTAGCTTTAACCGTATCAACGACAATATCAGAGCTAGGGCCTTTGCCGATTAAATCTCCCAAACAAAAAATTCGGCTTATTCCTCTGTCTTGAATATCTTTAAGTACAGCTTCCAATGCAGGAACATTGCCATGAATATCAGAAATAACTGCAATTCTCTCCATAATTATCGGCCCACCTCCTATATACATATAATGGAAGTATAGGAGTGGCGTTGTTTTTTGTCAATAGCTTGCTTTGCACTCGCTGATCTCGTTGCTTTTAGTTCAGATTCCTCATTTACAACAAATAATCTACCCATATTTTAATAGCTGTAGCTGCAATCAATAACGCAAGCAGCAGCTGCAGCAGCTTAACATTTAACCTCTGACTTAGCTTTGCTCCTAAAGGTGCTGCAATTAAGCTAGCAATAATCATAATAAATGCTGGCCAATACTGTATTTGTCCAGTCATAATTTTACCTACACTTCCACCAATCGAGGATATAAATGTAATTGCTAAGCTTGTTGCAATGGTAATTCTCGTAGGAATCTTTAATAAGGTTAGCATAATCGGCACAAGTAAAAATCCACCTGCTGCACCAACGATCCCTGAACCAATTCCTACAATTAACGCTAATAGCGCTGCTAATCGCTTGTTGAATACTAGCGGCTGCTGTACCTCATCGACTTGCTTTCTAGGCATAAACATCATAATCGCAGCGATAATCGCTAAAACACCATACACGATATTTACAGTGTCTTCAGTAAGCATTCCTGAGCCGTAGCTGCCTATAAAACTGCCCAGTAATATTGCAGCGCCCATATAAAGAATTAGCTCTTTATTTAGAAATCCACCCTTGCGATACCCCCATACGCCAGCGAAAGAAGCAAACAACACTTGAATCGCACTAATACCAGATACCTCATGGGCTGAAAATGCTGCTATTCCAAACAACGGTGGGATATATAATAGCAATGGATATTTAATAATAGAACCGCCGACCCCAAGCATACCCGATAAAAATGATCCAAGGAATCCTATCGCAAAAATGACAATAATAAAGTTAAAAGACACATCCATAAGCTTCCTTCTTTCTACCCAAGTAACAGCAAGTGCTCAATGTAGATGTAGAGCTCTGTAGGAACTGTCACTGCAATCCACTTGTCTAATTATCGAACTGCACATCGATTAGGTCCAATTTCCATTTCTATAGCTTCTTCTTGAGTTGGAGCCAGTCTTCCCATATTAACCTGTCTTATTTCTTGATATGCGTTCGGTTGAGGCGGCAAATTATCGATGACTACGGAACGAAAATCAGTATCATCCTCAATATTAAGTCCATGATTTACATGAAACAATTCATCTAGTCGTTTGGCCACACTGCCATCTTCGTTACATTCATCCATGATCATAAAATGTGAAGGCAATACAATTAAATGCTCAGGTAATTGACGATATCGCTTGTAAAGTGTTTCTCGTAAATCACTTACCCAATCCTGAGCTACCCCAGCTAAATCAGGACGACCAATCGAGTCGATAAATAAAATATCTCCAGTCAGCAAATATTGACCGTCAACAATGATCGAGGATGAACCAATTGTGTGCCCTGGCGAATAAATGGCGGTAAGCTGGACAGCGACAGGGGATTTGCCTAATGAAATTGATAACCCATTTTCAAGTGGATCATAATCAAATACGACGTCCTCTGCATCTTTCGCGGGCAAATAATAGTTAGCTCCAGTAAATAGCGCCAAATCTCTCCCACCTGAAATATGATCTGCATGCAAATGAGTATCGAAAACATATTTGATTACTACCTTTTTTTCCTCCACGAAATTTGTGTAGACCTCAGTAAAACGAACTGGGTCAATTACTGCTGCTTCTCCATCTAACAGGACCATATACGATAAACAGCCCTTACCAAGTCGTACAAATTGATAGAGTTCACCGCCACCAGTTAGATTACCGATTTTTATTGGCTCAACATAGGTAGACCATGATTTCATTCCACCAGCTAAATAAGCGACGTCTAGTCCAGCATCTGAAAGCATTTCTGCCACCATAATGGATGAGCCTTCCTTTGCACAAACAACTAATATTTCTATATCTTTGGGCAGCTTAGGCAATAGCTCCTCCACACCGTCTATAAGCTCAAAGTAAGGAATATTTATATATTCAAATTGCTTGCCCTCGATTTTCCAATCAGCAAATGCTTCACTATTTCGAACATCCAATATAAATAGCTTTTCTTGTCTAATTACCTTTCGAGCAACATCCTTTGCTTCCCACGCCGTTACCATACTCCATTCCCCCTTAGATCTCTTTATTTAGTGATCCGTTGTATGAGATCATTCCAGTCACAACATTGTAGACTTTCGTAAACCCCGCATCCTCGAGCTGTCTCACAGCTAGATCAGATCTTGTTCCACTACGACAAATCACATAAATGGATTGCTCCTTTTCTAGCTCGTTCATACGTTGAGTAAGCTCACGCATTGGAATTGATATGGCGCCTGGAATATGACCAAATTTGTATTCGGCTTCTTCTCGTACGTCTAATAAGATCCCTGAGCCATTCATCGCATCATCTACAGATATCGTTTTAGTTGATGCAGAAGCTGTCAATTCCTCTTCCTTTCCTTTTCGAATATAGTGGTAGAACACTCCGTTATCCTCTGTAGAGCCGATATATTGGTGGCCTACTGTTTTGGACCATGCAGCTAAGTCAGCAACTGAACCCTTGTCGGTGGCTTGCACCTCTAATACCTGCCCCTCCTCCACTGTAGCCATCACTTTCTTGGTTCTTACGATTGGCATAGGACAGGCTAAGCCTTTTGCATCTAATTGAACATCTGATTTAATCATGTTATACCCCTCCGAATATACCCATATGGGTATTATTAATTGTAAAAAAATATACTTACACGGTTTTACCTGGCCACTCTTGCATACCGCCAAGCATATTAGTTACATCATAGCCATAAGACTGCAATAACATGGAAGCTTGTTGACTTCGACCGCCTGATCTACAAACGACGATATAAGGAAGCTTCTTATCAAGCTCTTGCAGCTTAAACGGAAGTAAGCCAAGTGGGATATGAATGATACCCGGGATATGCCCTGCTTTTACTTCTTCAACCTCTCGAACATCAAGTATGTTTAGCTTTTCGCCTTCAACTAATTTAGAGTGTACCTCTTCTGCAGTCATTGTTTTCATCACAAATCTCCTCTTTCTCCAGTTAACATTTATATAAATAAATTCACATTTCCTGATTCAGCATCAGCCAAGTACGCTGCTACACCTGCATACTCGATATCATCGAGTAGTTCTTCCTTCTGCAAGCCTAATAAATCCATCGTCATCGTACAGGTAACTAGTTTAATGTCCTGCTCACGAGCCATCTCAATTAATTGAGTTAATGTAAGTGCGTTATGCTTCTTCACTACATGCTTGATCATTTTAGGTCCCATACCAAGCATTTGTAATTTTGATATCCCTAGCCTTTCAGCACCGCGTGGCATCATTTTGGCAAACATTTTTTCGAGAAATCCTTTTTTCACATAGACGTTTTCTTGCTTTCGTAACGCGTTAATTCCCCAAAAGGTATGAAAAATTGTTACCTCATGATCATAAGCTGCTGCCCCATTGGCAATAATATAAGCCGCCATCGCTTTATCGTAATCTCCACTAAATAAAACAATTGTAGTTTTTTTCTTCTCCATAACATCCCCCTACCCCTATGGGTATAAAATTAATCAAAAATAAAAAGTCTTAACGACTTTTTACTAATAAATCTACTGCTTGCTTAACTATTTCATTTTTATCTACGGTTTCTAGGCCTTCTTTAGATAAGCAATCAACCAAATTCTCAGTGACAATGACACCGATCGAACGATCAACTGCTGAGCGAACTGCACTCAACTGTGTAATAACTTCTTTACAATCTTTTTTTTCTTCCATCATGCGCACAATGCCTCTAAGCTGTCCTTCGAGCTTTTTAACTCTTGCCAATACTTTAGCATCATATTCCATTGTCTCACCTCAGCTTTAGTTATTTTATATTAAGATAATACTACCCCCAGGGGTATATGTCAACCGAGCTGTATTTGAAATTTATGGAAGTTACGTTAGTACGATTTGCGGTTGATTGTTCTACCAAGATACTTTTCAATCATTTTAGTTTACATAATTATTTTTATGTATGATGCGGGTGGTGTCATAAGATGTGCAATCTATGTTGTTTTCACTAATATGATATCTCCTTTCGAACCTTTACTCATCGCAAGCCGTGATTAATTAATTTATGTAACAAACATATGCGTACCTTACTGCTCTGTCCTCCCGTCTTATCCATCCTTACCGCAATAAAAAATCGTCCTTTCTTGAATTGGAGAAAGCTTCTCTCCCTCTTCAAGAAAAGACGATAATCTAATTAACCGAAAAAGTAACTAATATAGATCATCACAATTAGTCCGAAAATAAATGAGTAGGTTGCTGGTCGCTCGTAGCCGTGGCCATGCGTTTCTGGAATAAGCTCTTTGTATACGATAAAGAGCATCGCACCAGCTGCAAAGGACAATCCGAATCCGATTAAAACCGAGATGTAAGACGCCGTAAAATAACCGATAACTGCAGAAACAACCTCAACCAGTCCTGTTATTGCGACGATTAGTAATGCCTTTAGCTTACTTACCTTCGATTGCATTAAAAACACTGCTAATATTAGACCTTCAGGAACATTCTGTGCCCCTATTGCGATGGCGATCATCGGGCCTAGCCCTTCATTAACACTCGCATAACTGAACCCTGTACTCAAGCCCTCAGGAATGTTATGAATAAACAGAGCAATTATGACGAGCAGTGATTTCGTATCAAATTGCTTAATGCCTTTATAGCGCTCAACATCGATATGAGGGACATTTTTTTCTATTAAGTCTAAAACCAATATACCTACCAGTAAGCCGACTGTTAATATCCATAATGTAGATTCACTGAGTGCTTGTGGAATCAATCCGAATGTTGTTGCACTCACCATAATACCTGCTGTAAAAGCGACGAGTATATCCTTCCACTTTTCAGATAACTTGTTAACGAACAATAACGGTAATGCTCCAAGAACTGTCGCCATCGCTGAAATAAAACTACCGATCATTGCACTAATCATACAGTAACCCCTTCAACTTCAATTTACTGCTTACTCATTTACTCATTAAGTAATAATTGCTACTCTCATAATTATGCCAACTATGACAAGCAATATGTGTAATATAGCTAGATATAATGTAGTCAAAAAGTATCTGCTGTGTCAATCCTTAATATATTAGCCTACTCCACCAACGTATGATTGAAAAGTTTGTCAGGTTACAATTTATTTTAGCTTTCGTATTTTTTATTAGAATTCTCTTTTCGGCTAGCAGTGAAAAGCATCACCTTTCACCAAAACAATTTTACTCGCTATAAAGTTTACATAATTATTTTTATGGATAGTTGAACTACAATAACATATTGATTTTTAGTTATTATTTCGAAAAATTGTATAAAACTTAGTTGGATTGAGTTACAAGCTGACATAATTCAACGGTGTAATGTTGTTTATTCACCACACCGTTGTCTTCACAACTATATAGACTAGCCGATTTCGATCTGATTCGGAAATTGATCCTCAAAGCTATTCCAATCGCTCTTCATTTCATCATCAGTTAATAAGCAATGATCCAGCTCGGAGATAATTGCTTCACGATCCATATCAATCCCAATTAGCACCAGCTTGTTGATTCGGTCACCGTATAGCTCATGCCAATGCTTCTTAAGCTCGGGCTCGTCGTTAACTATTCGCTCCTGCAGCATTTTAGGCAAGGCAGCAACCCACTGTCCAGCTGGCCCAAATGAAATAGCAGGACCTGCCTGGCTAAAGCTCTGTGCCATCGTATTACGTGAGGCTAGCCAGACAATCCCCTTAGCTCTTACAATCTCCTCTCGCCACTCACTGAGCCAGTTCAGAAGCCGCTCTGGGTGAAATGGTCGTTGTCGTTCATAGACAAAAGAAGTAATTCCGTATTCCTCAGTTTCTGGCGTATGGTCATGATTCAATTCATATAGCCAATTGGCAGCTTGACTAGCTTCATCGAAATTAAAACGACCGGTATGTAATATTTCTTTAGGATCAATCTCTCCATGGGAAGTGCGGATGACTTTAGCTCTCGGCTGCAGCTTAGCTATAACAGCTTGCAATTTATTAAGCTCGTCCTCAGTAACTAGATCACATTTATTTAAGATCATTACATCGCAAAATTCGATCTGATCAATTAACAGATCTACTACCTCACGAGTATCTCCTTCATCAACAGCCTGCTTACGATCTAATAACGATTCACCTGACGAGAAATGGTGCCAAAACGAATAGGCATCGACAACAGTTACCATCGTATCAAGACGACAAAATTGCGTCAAGTCAATTCCAAGCTCCTCATCAACATAGGAGAAGGTTTGGGCGACAGGGATTGGCTCCCCAACACCAGTTGATTCAATTAAAATGTAATCAAGCTCATGATCGCTTGCAAGACGCTGTACCTCCACTAATAGATCCTCACGAAGTGTGCAGCAAATACAACCGTTGGACATCTCGACTAGCTTCTCCTCAGTACGTGCCAATGCTCCACCCTGCTTAATGATTCCACCATCGATATTAACCTCGCTTAAATCATTAACGATAACCGCTACCTTTAGTCCATCGCGATTGTGCAGCACATGATTCAGTATCGTTGTTTTGCCTGCACCTAAATAGCCACTCAATACCGTTACTGGAATTAATTCTCTCATAATTCTCTCCCAACTTTCTTAATCGTAATCATTACTTTTAGTTAATTGTAATCATTACTATTTAATCAGTCAAGTTTTTATTCTATCACATGACGTAATGCTAAATTCCCACAAAAAAAACTGCACCCCATTGCCTGCTACTGACAATTAGAATGCAGCTTTATCACTTAGATATCGTATTTACGAAATGCAGCTAATGCGTCCTTATATTCTAACGCGCCACCAAAGATTGATAATGCACTGCCAATCGTTAAGCCTAGCTTTCCGCCACTTAACTGATAGAACAGCTCAATATCCTCTAATGAACGTGCTCCACCTGCATAGGTTGTCGGAATACTTGTCCACGCCGCAAGATCACGCACTAAGCTTTGCTGAATACCAGACTGCTTGCCTTCTACATCAACTGCATGTACAAGCAGCTCATCACAGTATTGCTCCAGCTTCGTTATATTTTCTTGATTCACTTCGAAATCGCTAAATTGCTTCCATTGATTTGTGACAACATACCAGCGTCCGTCACGCGACTTACAACTGAGATCAATAACTAGTCGCTCTTTTCCTACCTTATCCACAATGCTGTGCAAATGATCCCAATTTAACTGACCATCCTTGAAAATATATGAAGTAACGATAACATGGGATGCGCCTGCTTCTAAATACTGCTCAGCATTGTCGGCATTTATGCCACCACCAACCTGTAGACCGCCCTTGTAAGCCGATAGCGCCGCCTTAGCTGCCTGTTCATTGTTTGGTCCAAGCATAATGACATGCCCACCACGTAAGCCGTCAGATTTGAACAGCTCCGCATAATAGGTTGAATCATGCTGAGATACGAAATTTTCAATAAGCTCCGTATTTAAAGTTTCTCCTACAATTTGCTTAACCTTACCATCATGCAGGTCAATACATGGTCTAAATTCCATTTTCCAATCCCCTAACTTTGAAAATCTATCACTTACTAGTTCTCTTTTGTTGCTTACCTGCTATAACAGCCTTGCCTTCGAAAAATGAGCGGTACTCACCCTTCTCTGTCCAAGCGATCCATAACATATACACACTTAGCAAAATAGAAAATCCAGTTACGATCATAAAGATCAGATGTAAGCTTTCATGTAAATGCAATGAATATTGGGCATTTTCTGTATCACTATATAGAAATAATCCAAAAATAACGAGACCAACCGCTTGTCCAATTGAACGGAATAGCTGTACGGCAGACATTCCAGCACCACGAATACGTTCAGATGCAATCATCGTCGACAAGATCATTAATGCCGTTAATAAAACACCAAAGGAGAAGCCAGAGCACGCGCTATATAACATGACAAGCCAATAAGAAGTTTCTAAACCAATCGTAGCCATGCCTAAGCTTCCTAGACATAGGAACAGGCTACCAATCAAGATCATCTTTTTAATGCCTAGCTTAATGGTTAGATTACCCGCTACAATGGAGCCAATTGGCCACATGATTGACAACGGAATCATCACGCTTCCTGACAACCGGGCAGAGGTATGATTTACATGCTGCATCCATAACGGAATATAAAAAATAATGGCCACATTAATAATACTAATAACTAAACCGCTAATGAGCACGAACAAAAATTGTCGACTGCGGAAAATTTCCAGTGGCATAAATGCTTCAGGCTTGTTATGCTCAATCTTACGGAACAACATAAGTAATAATATTCCCACTAAAATTAACAGTCCATATAGAATGCGAATACTACCACCTTCGCTTTCAGCAAATTGCGTTAAGCCAAATAGTAGTAAAATAATTCCGCTGGAGAAGGTGAAAATTCCCGCAAAATCGATTTTGACCTGCTTACGTTCTGCTTGCTTCGGTAAAAATTTATAAAGCAGCACAAGCGCAACGAAGGCAAATGGTACATTCAGATAGAAAACTGAGCGCCAGGAGACAAAGTCAACGAGTACTCCACCAACTAGTGGTCCAAGTATCCCTGCAATCCCCCAAATGCTGGATAACCAGCCTTGAATCTTGGAACGCTGCTCAAGATCGTATAAATCAGTTATAATAATCATTGGAAGTGTCATTAATGCTGCTCCACCAAGACCTTGTATCAAACGAAAAATGATCAATGCGCCCATGCTCCAAGCAATACCAGATAGCGCTGAACCTAGCAAAAAGACGATCGTACCAATCATGATTAGCTTTCTTCTGCCATATATATCAGACAGCTTACCAAAAAGTGGTGTAGCAACAACCATAGCTAAAATGTAGACCGTATTTACCCAGCTATACAAATGTGCGCCTTTTAAATCGGCAATAATGATCGGCATCGCAGTTGCCACAATGGTTCCCTCAATAGCTGCGAGAAACGTCGCCAAATAGAGTGCAATGACAACATTCAATTTTGAATCCTTAAACATTGACGACATCCTTTCTCAAATGTTTGAAACCTTTTTATCTCCAAACTCGTTAAATAGCTTGGTAGATTGTGTAATAATTAATTTACATACTAAACTGTAGGAGAATGATCGTGGGTTACGACTTATTGTTAGAAATTATCGAATATTTTGGTCCGCTCGCCTTATTTTTAGTCCTTTGTCTTGGCTTAATAGGTCTGCCCATTCCGAACGAGGCTGTAGCTCTAACTGGTGGCGCCTTAGCTGAAAATGGCTTGTTAACTGAATTTATGGCTTACTTAATGCTTGCTCTCGGCATGTGCTCAGCAATGTCCTTCAACTATAGTCTAGGTAGATTCACAAGCAGTAAGCTGAGCAAATGGTTTTCAAAAAAACAAAATATTGGAGCGATCTATGAAAAATCGCAACGGCTTGTTGAAAAGCATGGCGTATACGCTGTTCCATTAAGCGTATTTCTTCCATTTTTACGACATGCCACTCCATACATTATGGGAGTAAACCAACTACGCTTTACTCGCTTTATGCTTATCGGGTTTCCAGCAGCATTTCTGTGGACAGCCATTTATTTTACACTAGGACATTTCGTCGGTGATCAGATACCAGATCTTATTCGTACAATTAATCGTTATGAATCAGCGTTTTATGTAGCACTGACGATTACAGGATTATTGCTCTTACTAATTTTTGTTCGTAAGATGCAAATGCGCCGCAAGAAAAACGACAGCAACGAAACAACCTAGAAAATAAGCAGCCGTATCAAAGCCACATTTGATACGGCTATTTTATGTCTTCAACAGATGAAAGCAGCCGTACGTCTACTGTTGCAGTGCAGACTTCGCCGCTTCGATTAATTGATCGAATAACTCATCGTTTTCTTCGATTTCATCCTCTACCTCAAGCAATTGCTCCTCATTACCTGAGCCAGATAAGAAGAACAATCCATAGCCCCAATCATTTCCACGTTTACTTTGCAGTGTAATTTCGTATCCTTGCTGATGCCCTTCGACTTCAAAATGCACATTGCCGACATAGCCATCTTCCTTCGAATACGTCATTCCTGCCTGAATGATGTTTACTTTCATTCCTTTGTTCCTCCCACTCATTGCAAATCAGACATCATAAAGTAACATAGCATGTCTATGTTTACAATGCAAGCAACCATTTTACTTAGAGGTAAGCAACCTATTAACCTCTAGCTAGGCAGCTGCATACACTATGCATACACCTAGCAATCGGTGTAATTTAATGCGAAAGAAGGTCGATTATTATGGTCTTCGAATTAACCGCAATCCATTATATTTATTTATTTTTCGTTCTCGCAATTATTGCGTTTATGATTTTGCGTAAGGATACGACGTTAATCTGTATAGCAGCCATCGTAACATTAGGCGCACTAGCAACACTTACGCTTGAAGGCTCGATCAGTGGTGTATTTAACAGCTTTATTTATGCTATTAAAGAGCTGCTTGGCACCATTCTCATTATTTCCATCATTGTTGCATTAAGTCGGGTGCTCATACGCACAGGTATTAATGAGCTGATGGTTAAGCCGTTCACATCATTTATGAAAACGCCAGCATTAGCCTTCTGGGGTATTGGGATTATGATGATGGTCGTCTCTTGGTTTTTCTGGCCATCACCTGCAGTTGCGTTAATCGGTGCAGTGCTGCTTCCAGTTGCCACCCGCGTTGGCTTGCCAGTGCTAGGTGCTGCAGTAGCGATGAATCTGTTCGGTCACGGTATTGCCCTATCTAGTGACTACATTATTCAAGGCGCTCCTAAGCTTACTGCCGACGCTGCTGGGTTACCTGTAAGCGAAGTTATGAGTGCAAGTATTCCGCTTGTCATCACGATGGGTTTAGTGACAACGATCAGTGCCTATTGGTTTATGAAACGCGATATTCGTAAAGGCACTTGGCGAGATGGAATTATTGAAAGCACCGCATCTGAATCTAAGGAGGAAGATGCGGTTACAGATCACCTCTCATTGCCTATCAAACGGTTGCTTGCTGTTATCGTACCGATCTGCTTCGCGTTAGACGTTGTTGCGATGTTTATGCTTAATTTACAAGGTGGGGATGCGACTGCACTGGTAGGTGGAACTGCAATTCTGCTTATGGTCATCATCACCATACTTTCTCACCGAGGAGCAGGATTAGAGCAAGCAACGAAATATTTGATTGACGGCTTCCTGTTCGGTTTTAGAGTTTTTGGTCCAGTTATTCCGATCGCTGCCTTTTTCTATCTTGGAGATAGCGGATTCTTCGCGCTATTCGGCGAAAAGCTTCCTGAGCTATCCGCAGGCATTGTTAACGATCTAGGAATAGCGTTGGCACATTATGTACCGATTAATGAGACGGTATCTGGCGTTACACTGACTGTTGTTGGAGCGATAACTGGCTTAGACGGCTCAGGCTTCTCTGGTATCTCGTTAGTAGGCTCGATCGCACTATTGTTTGGCAATGCGATTGGAACAGGTATAGCTACGTTAACGGCACTTGGACAAATCGCCGCAATTTGGGTTGGTGGCGGTACGATCATACCATGGGCGTTAATCCCTGCAGCAGCCATTTGCGGTGTAAGTCCATTTGAGCTTGCTCGCCGTAACATTAAGCCTGTTTTACTCGGTTTAACCGTTACAACGCTCGTAGCCATCCTTATTATTATATTCTAAGTAACGATAAGCTACGAATTGAATCAACCTACTCATAAAACAAAGGGGCAGAACCGATATCTGCCCCTTGCTTTGTCAAGAATACCGATGCTAAGTTCAGCTTCCCAACATTTACAGCTGTACGCATCTCAACACAACAATTACACTTTCGATATTACTCTATATTGAAAGTAGTTGAATGAATGGACCTTTTTGCAGCTATCACAATGGCATTGTTCTTTATCTTCTTCTTGAACAGTATTAAAGCGATCGTTAATCGAAGTAAGCATTTCGGATTGCTTACTTTTATAACCGCGCTCCTAGCAGGCATAAACTTCTGGCTACTCTATTATTTTATTGCAGCTTAACCCGTTATCGTCTATTACGAATCAACAGCAATGCTCCAGCACCCACGATTAGCAGACCTCCAACAATGACAAACAGTATAATGAGCGAGGACTTCTGTTGTGCTAATTTTTGCTCAAGCTCATCTGAGGTAACGGACTCTTTAATTTGATCGGGATGATATGGCTCGTTACCACTCTCACCACCATCTACTTTTGCCGTTGTCGTTATCCCATCATCGTCACGGGTAAAGGAAAGCTCCTCAGGGCTTCCTAATTCCTCGAATATCGGTGAATCATCGGCAATTGGCGTAGTGGCGCTGCACAAGGAAACATGAAGCTTCCCTTCATGCTCATTGGTGAACACTGCATATCGCTTACCAATCTCAAATTCATATCCGCAAGCTGCTGAATCAGAGGCTGTAATGACAGTCATCGAAAGCTCAGCCTCTCCCTTCCACTTTGCCGCTACGGATAACACTACTTCGACATTGCCATCCTTTAGCTGTTTTTTATTCACAACGGTAGCATCTAACACATGACTGCTGTCTTGAAGAGCAGTGGTATAGTTGACATAAGGCAAGCAAGAGCAAGCATAGGCTTTCTCTGTGCCGACTGTACCGAAGGTGATTAGACCTATAAGCACAAAAAGCAGCAGCAGTAGTGATAAATGCCTTTTATTATTCGACACTAAAATCCCCTCTTTCGTTTATCTATCACAATAAACGTAAAAGAGGGGACAAAAGTTACAACTATTCTAGAAGCTTACCATTTAGTTACGCTCTACCTCGCCTTTAAGCTTACTTGGCCAGAAAGACCATTTCCCACATACTTGAGTAAGCGCAGGTACAAGGAACGGACGTACAATAAATGTATCAAGTAATACACCGATACCTGTAATTACACCAAACTGCACAAGAATCGTAATTGGCATTTGACATAAGACAAAGAATGTTCCTGCCAAAATTAGTCCAGCACTACTAATAACCTCACCTGTTTGACCTACTCCTTCTTTAATCGCTTGCTTAAGCGGCATATGCTTTGCACGTTTCCATATACCTGAGATCATAAAGATGTTATAGTCCTCACCTAGTGCGATTAGGAAGACGAATGCATATAACGGAATCGCACCTTGAATCGCATCGTAGCCCATCATATGATGTAGAATAATCCAGCCTAAGCCTAGTGACGCTGCAAATGAAATCAACACGGTTACGACGAGATAGAATGTCGCGACAATCGAACGTAAATAGGCTAGCAATAGCAATACAATTAGAACAATAACGACTGGCATAACAATGTAGTTATCACGCACTGTAAGCTGCTGAGTATCATATTGCTGGGCTGTTTGACCGGCAATCCAGTAGTTTCCTTCGCCTGCTACTCCATTCAATTCTTCATCCAGCACTGCAATATAATCCATCGCTTGATTCGAATACGGATCGATATTTAACGTTACAGTGAAGGAGTTATATTGTTCATCCACTTCACTTGTTGTAGCTTCGGATACGTGATGGACAAGTTCATTTTGACTAATAACTTCACCTACGCTGCTTGCATCGACCGACTTCGTCAACACAGTAATTGGAGCAAGCTCACCTTCACTAAACTTCTCACCAATCACTTTAAATCCTTCACGAGATTCTAAATCCTCTGGGAACGAAGATAATAAATCGTATTTATATTGTGTACCTGTTGCTACAAACGCAAGGCCGATCAAAATAACAAGCGTCGTTACGATGACTGGCCAAGGCTTTTCTGTTACAATGGTACCGATTTTTTTCCAGAAACGATGCTGCTCTTTGCGTGGCTTCACTGGTTTATTACGTTTTGCAGCGCGCTCTCTTTCCATTTCCTCAGTACGTGGTACAAATGGGAAGAAGGAAGCTCGACCTAGAATGGCAAGTATCGCTGGTACAAGTGTTAAGCTAGCAATTCCCATGACAAAGATCGACAATGAGAACGGAATAGCAAAGCGATGACTTGAGCCGTATTTCGCCAGCAATAGCACTAGCAACGCCATTACGACCGTGAAACCGCTCATCGCAATTGCTCCAGATGCACCTTTGAACGCTTTCGTTAGTGCAGTTATCGTATTGCGCTCATCATTCAGCTCATCACGATAACGGGTAATTAAGAATAGACAGTAGTCAGTACCCGCTCCGAACAATAGAACGGTCATAATGCTGATTGACTGTGAATCAATCGCGATCCATCCTTGATCTGCCATCCAGCCAAGCAACGGACTTGTCACCAGATAAGCGAATCCAACACCGATTAGTGGTATAATTGCCAGTAATGGTGAACGATAAATAAGCAATAGCAAAATTAGAACGAGCAATACTGTCGCGATCAATAGCGCGATATCTGCATTTAGGAATAATCCCGTCGCATCAACGGCGATTCCGACAGGTCCTGTAATACGAGCAAATAAACCGTCTTCTAGCTCTGCTGCAAATAAATCTGTGCCTGCACGCTCATTGATCTCTTGCCTAATAGTAAGCAAGTTTTCCTTTAAAATTTCAGTTTCAGTCTCAGCTTCAAAGCTGATCGCTACGATAAATGTGCTTCCATCCTCTGAAGCCATGCTTGGTAATACCATCGCCGGAATTTTATGCAATGGGATGATGGCTGCCTGATTAGGTAGCGGTGCATCCGTTAGCTTCTCAGCTAGACCCTGTAATGCTGCGTAGTCGGTTTCTAACAATCCGCCCTCGCGTTGATAAAGCAGTAAAGCTGGTACTCCCGAGTTATTGGGGAAATATTGTTCCAGCAACTCCGCTGCAACAATTGATTGCGAATCACTTGGTAAATTCTCGGCATTATTTTGCACCTTGTCGTTCGAGCTTGGTAATGTTAAGGTTAATACAACAGCAAGGACAATCCATGCAACGAGGGTTACCCATCTGCTTACTTTTCCAGTAAAGCAGGAAGTTATTTTTTGAAGCATTATCGTTCTCTCCTTCAATAATTATTTTTATATACCGTTCGGTTAATTAATTATAGCTTTTAGTTAGCTTTTTTAGCAATGCTTATTTTTGACTATTGTATGAAAGGATAAATGTTATGCAAGATCAACCAAAAAAGCGCAAGCCAGGCAGGCCGAAGCTGCAAAATTCCGAGACAAAAATCAATATACTTCGTACAGCTAGCTTTTTATTTATGGAAATTGGCTATGAAAATGTATCCTTAGAGCTGGTCGCTAAGCAATGTGGTATAACAAAAGCGAGTGTGTACTACTATTTCAATAACAAAGCAAGCTTATTTACCGCCTGCTTGACCTACGTGCTTGGCATTGCCCATAAATCGACGATGGTCATTCTGCAAGAGGATGGCTCATTAAAAGAAAAGCTCACGAAAATTGCTTTTCGACAAATGAGCAATGCCCATCTTGATTTTGAATCGATGATGCGTGATGCCTCTAAGGAATTGGATGAACAGCAAATTACAGAAATTCGTCAAGCGGAAGGTAAGCTAGAAGAAGCGCTAATTACTGCATTTCAGCAGGCGATTGATCAGGGCGAGGCTTCGTCCAAGCATTCACCTGTAATATTAGCACATCTATTCACAGCGATATTGACGATGAAAAATCATCTTAGCCTGCGCCCCATTCCGTTAGATCAGCTGGTTGAGGAAACGATAAGTGTTTTATGGCAAGGAGCTGCAGAGAGTCTGTCTGATAAGAAATGAGCATACAAGCTCCCTAACAGGCAGACCTATAGCATCACGATCTAGTCTTTAAAAAAGCAGCAGCCTGCACTTGCAAGCTGTTGCTTTTTCTTTTTCTCAACATTTATTAATGCCATTAATTAAAACAGGATAATAAAGAAAATTGCAGCTAACACAAAGCGATAATAGGCAAACCAGGATAACTTGAGCTTTTTCATCAGATTGACGAATGTTACAACCGCTAGCATCCCGACAATGAATGCTGCACAGAAACCAATAAGAAATAACGGTAAATCTTGACCAGATAATCCAGCACGATTTTCTATTAAATCAAGTAAACTCGCTCCCCCCATAATTGGAACAGAAACGATAAACGTAAATTCTGCAGCAGCCTTTTGACTTGTTCCTACAAGTCTGCCTCCTGAAATCGTTGATCCAGAGCGCGAAAACCCTGGCCAAAGCGCTAAAATTTGAAAGCAACCGATTAGAAACGCTTGTTTGTACGTAATATCATCTAAATCCTCAGCCGTCACGGCACGCTTACTGCGATCTGCAATGATCATTAACAGACCGCCCAGCACTAAGCCGATCAAAACCGTTTGCGGGCCAAATAAATATTGCTTAATTAGTGAGTGTGCTGCAACGCCAACAACTCCTGCTGGTAGCATCGCAAGGACAATATGTATAAAGTTAATGCCTTGACCCAGCTTAAAGGTTAGAATTCGCAGGAACGTCTTAAAATATAGCACTAGTACAGCAAGCACTGCACCAAATTGAATAACGACCTCAAAGGTTTTGGCCCGCTCCCCTTCAAAACCTAGCAAATGTGCAGTTAAAATAAGATGCCCTGTCGAGGATACAGGTAAAAACTCAGTCAGTCCCTCAACAATGCCCATAATTATCGCAGAAATAAGCTCGAACATAGAATATTCCCCCTGAAAAGTTAAAATAAAAAAATAGAAAGCGACAATAAAGCTTGTACGCTTTCTATTCTATGCATGACCGAGCCCAGTCATATCCTTTTCATCGGTTTCTACAATAATTTCAATACTGCGAATTCGGTTTTCGTCACGTTCCCGTATAATAAATGTAGCTGAATCGTACTTCCACGACACGCCTTCCTGTAAATTTGGTTGAAGCTGATAAAGCCATCCACCGATCGTATGTGCCTCCCCGCCTTCGAGCTGCAATCCTGTCATCTCATTGACATCTTCAATAAGTGCACGTCCTTCAACTAAGTAACGCCATTCGTTGATGCGATCAATTTCCTGCTTCTCATCCGCATCGAACTCATCACGAATATCGCCAACAATTTCCTCGAGAATGTCCTCAATCGTAATTAATCCAGCAGTTCCGCCATATTCATCAAGCAGGATCACCATATGGATGCGCTCGCGCTGCATTATCGTTAGCAACTTACGAATTGGAATTGTATCAGGTACTGAAGTAACGGCCTGTAGCATTTCGCGAATATCCTGTTCATCCTGTGAATGGCTCATCGCATGAAATAGAAACACCTTCGTATTTAATATACCGATGACGTTATCCTTATCCTCCTGCACTACAGGAAAGCGTGTATACCGCTCCTCCATGATCGTTTTAATATTTTGTTCCTTTTCATCCTCAACATAAATACAGACCATATCAGTACGCGGAACCATAATATCTCTCGCCAGTCGAGTATCAAATTCAAATATACGGCTCATATAATCGAATTCAGAATCATTAATTTTTCCACTTTCGTAGCTATCGTTGAGAATCAGCTTAATTTCCTCTTCACTATGTGCTTCCGTTTCACTGACAAACTGATATCCCAGCAGCTTTGCAATCCAATTAGCAGAGCCATTAAGTAGCCAAATAAATGGAAAGGCGATTTTATGAAACCATACGATAAATGGCGATAGTCTAAGCGCTACGCCTTCCGGTTGGACAATCGCAATCGTTTTGGGTGAGAGCTCGCCGATTACGACATGTAAGTACGTCACGATCAAAAACGCTATTAAAAAGGAGATAACCGAGGTAATGTTATCATTAAACGGGAGCAGCGCAAACAACGGATGCAGCAGCTTATCGACAGTTGGCTCACCTAACCAACCAAGACCCAGTGCAGTAATCGTAATTCCGAGCTGACATGCAGACAGGTATCCGTCTAAATTCGTCGTAACCTCCAACAGTGACTTTGCATTACTTACGTCCTCACCTATTAGCTGCTGCACTCGACTAGGACGCACACGAATGATTGAAAATTCAGTTGCAACAAAAAAAGCTGTCAAGACGAGCAGCACTAGAAAGAGAACGATGTTTAATACCATACGAGAGCCCCCTTAGTCACATCTATGACTAAGGTTGCCACATCATAGTTGAATTATTCGTGAACCATTACCATGGAGGAGTATCGTCATCTTCGCGCTTAATGACGTTTTCCTTTTCGGAATTCTCATTGTGCCAAGCGTAATAGTCTTCTGCATTACTTCCCCCCTGATCGAACGAAGGGGCAGCTTTTTCAGCACCGATAATGGGCAATAGCTCCTCTAATTGCGGTGGGGCAAGCAGCTCAATTGGAGACATTCCCTTTTCAAATTGTATGAAATCACTTTCGATCACTGCTACATAACGACCATTATGCTTCGCAATATGCACACTATCTCCAAAATCAGATAGTAGCCCCTTCACCGTCACATTGCCAAGCTTAAAGCTCATCGTCAAATCTTCCTTCTGAGCAATCAAGTTATAATTCGCTTCCTGCACCTGCTCAGGGCTCCACCATTCCTGCAGCTCACGCTTCTCACTAGCTGCCCATATTTCGACAGCCTGCTGCTCCTGTGCCCGCTCCACACTTGCAGTATGATCAACTTCCTCATCAACTGCCTGCCATTTCGTATCCATAAACTGCTGCACCATCTCTACAACTTGCTCACTCATTACTTCAGGAATTGGTTTTTCATAGCTTACATATTTTAAGAAGTCCTCAAAATACCGCGCATGTGACGCTTGATGAATTTTCAGCTCCCAGCGCTCCATCATCCCGTCCTGCTCCATATGAGGATATTGAATGCTTTTAATGCTGCGCGCGCTTATCGCCATTTCTACTTCGGAGATTAGCTGCTTCTCATCGGCAATGCGAGCAATTTTAGGTTCAAAATCACATTTCAGCACAAATAAAAAAGGCTCGTCAAAAAACGTATTTAAGGTTGATAACGCCACAATAAACGCCCCACCACGCACCGCAGATGTATCCATATAGATGCGAATAAGCTCATCGCTTAAGCTATGAAACCGTTCCTTATTGTCTGCCTCGCGAATACGTTGGAACAAATTATAGTTCGGATTACTATCAAGCTCGTAGCCTGGCTCCACCATAAACATACCAACCTTTGTCGGCGGATTAGGCGTATTGGGATGTCGCTCTGCTTTACGCTTAATAATTTTAATAAATTCCTCATCTAAAAATGGCTTTAGCGCACTATCTTCATAATCATCACCATCCATCGTCTGGTAATGCTTAAACGCTTTGAAGCTGCCAGAGCTTCCCTGTTCACTTTCAGATTGAATAACAAAAAAAGATAAAAACTGCATTCGTAAATCCATTACATCAGCACTCCTACAATTAATATGACGATGATCATATGTACAGCAATCATAATTGGCAAGCCAATCGTAAAGCTGCGATGTTTCGTTTTGTGACGATGGCTTTGCATGCCCAAGTATGCACCTGTTGCGCCGCCTAACGCACTAAACAGAAAAAAATGTCGCTCTGGTATACGTGGTTTATTTTTCTTCGCGGCTTCTTTATCCTTGCCCATTAACCAGTACAGATATATATTGAGAAATAAAATATAACCGACAATCCATAACAGAAGATTATCCATGCTGCACATCCCTCCTAAATAATTTGATGAAATAAAACGGGTAGCGATGCACATTTCGCCGTATGCTTTATTTTACTACATGGCGACTTGAAAAAGTAGTCTACGAAATGATTGGAGGACACATTAAGCGTACATAAAAATAGAAAATGCGTAACGTAAAAAGCCCCCGCTTCAGTAACGGGAGCTCGTTTATGAGTCATACTATTGTCTAACAACAAAAGTGAATTCAGCTTCTGATCTCAACATTTACAGGCTTACAACAATTTACTGCAAGCATTACTGGCGCTTCTTCGTTTTCTTATTATTAAGCTTCTCTGCCTCAGACAAAGGCTCATTAGCAAACTCGTGGTCAAATTGCTTGGACAAATTCTTTCTTACAGCCTGCTCATCACTAGGATTAACACTTACATTGCTTTGTCGTTTATCACTCACTGTATACACCTCCATGACATTAGTTTGCCACATGGTGTTATTCGTATGCATTTACTGATACTCAATCGATCGGATAGAAAATTAACATGATCGGCAGTGAGGAGCCTGCAGGTGCGATTAACTTAAGGTTGACCACCTTTTCCGTTCCCTCTAATTTGGCAATCGTCACAAGCTCTTTCTTCGCTTCTAATATACCCGAGACAGGCACGCGAAGTAACTGACCATTCAATTGTACTGATCCTTTATAGGAGCCGCCTCTTGCCATTAGCAGTACTGCCATCCTTCGCGGCTTATGGATGTTAATGTCATAGACGACACCATAGTTACCATACAACGATGCTTCTCTATTCTGCTGAGCATCAAAGCCCTGCAAGAAAGGATCGCTAGCACCATCACCGATCATAAGTCGCTGCACAGTGTGCTTACTACGCTTGCTTGGATATATATCCCAAACAAATGATGCTTGCTGGAAGCTGCCGCGAACATGACCGTTATAGGGGAGTTTAGGTAACTGTTCCAATGAATGCTGATCTACCCCAGTAAGTGCAGCAAAGGTTATGACCAGCTCACCGTCACTGTGCACATCAAACATTCCATTGATCCCATACTGTGGCAGTAATGTCGGGAAGCGATAATACTCGACAGTTTCACCTGGAGGTATTATCAATACCTCGCGCTCAGTCGAATCTTCAATAAAGTAATCGATCACTGCTTCACTGCCTACAAGCAGTGCATGCTGCGAAGGGGTCGATTGCCCTTTACGCTCAGTCGTTAGCTTAATAGGCTTAGATGACCGGTTACTTGCATATATCATTAACGCTAGCTCATTTTCTGTGCCATTAAGATGATTGGCATATAATCGAGCTGAACCATTGATTGCATCTTTATATAGAATTCCTTGCTTTTTAATGTTTTCGGGACTATCGCTTACTAGCAACTTACGCTGCTCTCCAACCCGCTGCTTCTTTCGTACCTCAGGTAGCTGTAACAAGCCATCATTAAAAGCTGTGTCATTTGCAGCAAAAATCGATCCTAGCTGCTGATGAACAATATTAAACTCAAGCTCCGATAAGACTAGCTTATTGGTTACGACGATCGTTCTAGTGTACGGCTCACTGGCATATCCATTTTGATCCGTAGCGACCAACGTCACCTTATGCTCTCCTGGTATGAAAAATGCGTCCTGCTTCCCTTCCCACGATAATGCAATTGCATCAGAGTCAGGGTCATAGCTTAAATTGGTATAGGTAATCTTTTCGCCCATTGCATAGCTAGTCTTATTTACGACGAATTTGGCAATTGGCTTTGCATTCACACTGGTTGCCTGACTTTTATTCTCTCGTGGTGTAAACGTAACCGCAATCTGATGTTCCTCTAGCTTTTCCTCATAATTTGCTCCAAGCTGCTCACTTAACCAAGACAGCTGCAGCATTATACGCTCATTACTAACAAACACGAGATCGCTTTGTTCAAATGCTTCACCATTTAACTGAAAGCGTTGCTGCTTCATATTTAGCAGTAAAGTGAAGTCTTCGCCTGTTACAACAGCATCTTTCGTAGCTGCATCATATGACAGATTTAAACCGAAGAAATATGTGACAAACTTAAGGGGCATATACAGCTTATCATTGATGATTACTGGGGCAGGATCAAGAGTTAGCGCCTCATCGTTCACACTGAGCTTACTTTGCTCGGTTTGATAGACTAGCCTTTTGACCTCATCATCAGGAGACTTATCAATAGCTTCCATAGCACTACTAAGCTGCGGCTTCCATAGTAATAACGCTAACCCAACTAGTAGCATCACCATTAACAATTGCTTAATCCATTTCACTGAAATAACGATCGAATGCTGCCATTGCTTCATTGTGCTGAACTCTCCTCGAAGTATGATCACTCACGCTGAGTTCGTACAGCTAAATGGACGGTAGTATAAACAAGCTGAGCTAGCTGACTGCCAAGCTCTGTAGCTGTACCAGCATATTGATGCTCTGCAGCATATGCGACATCTTGAGAGACGGCAAGTAGCAGTGCATCTGTCGAAGTACCTGTTGCAATGAGTCCATTAGCTGCTTCCTTAACAGCGAGATCGGCTAACGCTGCGCTTTTTGCTTCAGTAGCCGTCATAATAGCATTGACCATTGCGGCATCACTCATTCTTGCATTTATCCAAATAAATATATTTATTGTTCCTGCATGATAACCTTTATAGCTTTCACGAGGCAATCCTGCACGAGCTGCATTGCTCGTCCCAGCTGTTGCAAGCACAACGATTGAAAAATCCTCCCGCGCCAGCTCGCTGATCGCTGCATGTGACAGCTTAGCTGCGGTCATAAAGCCAATACAGTGGTCAGGCTGCAGTCCCTTCTGCTGGAGTAGCTGTACCATATCATGCTGCGGATCACTGCTTTCATATTGCAAGGACACACGATAGTTTACTGCAGCATTACCTTGGTGCAAGCCACCATTAAGCACACCATTGCTCATCATTGTCCAGCTTCTATCACTTTCCATAATAATGGTTGGCTCGATGTATTCTATTCGCAATCCATCAATACAGCTAGATTGATAACATAAACTACTTACATTAGCTCCTGCTGCCTCTAGCTCATCTAGCTCAAAGACATGGCGCTGCGTACGAAAAGGCTGACTTACGTTTAATTGTGCATTCGAAGCGTTCATCAACTATTCCTCCTGCAGCCGTTTGTCCAGCACTTCCTGCAATGTGTGAATTAAACTCTCGTTACTTCCTCGATCCTTGATCGCTAATCGGATGTAGGAATTATCCAAACCACGGAATTTACCGCCATCTCGAATAAGTATTCCACGTTCACCCATTAACTGCTGCAGCTCTTTACTTGTAAGCCGAAGCTCAGAAGAAAGCTGTACCAATATATAATTCGTTACGGTTGGGAATGGCTTAAGTCCAAGCTTTTGCAGCTCATGACTAAACCAAGGGATTTCTTCCTTAAGCCAGTTTTTCGTTTGCTCGGCAAATTGTTGCTGTGATAGTGCTTCCACACCTAGCTGCTGCGCTAATGAATTAACACTCCATGGCACCTGCAAAGCTTTAAGTGCGCTAATATGCTTAGCATGGGCTAACAGGTAGCCCAAACGAATACCAGGAATGGAATAAAACTTCGTCATGGAACGCACGACAAAAAGACGCTCGTAGGTTGCCAAGCTGCTAATGGTGCTTAGCTCCTCCTCGTCTGGGTGAAAATCAAGAAACGCTTCATCAATCACAACATATAATCCACTTTTTAATAAATATTGTAATTGCTCCTTCGGCAGTAATGTGCCCGTTGGATTGTTTGGATAGCCTAGCATCACAAGTACAGGCTGCTCCTTTTCAATGGTTGCTTGCAATTGTGACATCGTTGGAATAAAGCCCTGCTCTGCATACGTTTCAATATGTACACAGCTACAACCATGCTTTTGAATCGCTTGCTCATATTCAACAAAGGATGGTACGAAAATCGCCGCTTTACCTGGCTTTATGTAGCGTACGACAAGCTGAATCAGCTCTGCTGCACCGTTTCCAGCGATAATATTGCTACAGTCTACACCATGCTTATTAGCAATCGCTTGCAAAAGATCACGTTGTGCCGGATCGGGATAGGTGGTGATACTCTCCCAATAATTTTCGATAACCCCTTTAAATGAGGAAGGAGGGCCTAACGGATTCATATTGGAACTATAATCTATTAATTTTCCTTCTTCTATTCCATATATCTCAGCTGCGGAGCGTAAATCTCCTCCATGTCCATAGCGTTCAAGCACTGATTACTCACTCCCACTTAAAATTACATTCAAAGTTTACTAAATTGTAATGCATTACACAAAACATGACAAATTCACTCTTCAATGGTATAAAAAATGTGCGAAGCCGCCACTCGCACATCTTATTTCTATAGCATCACCCTACTGCTAACTGATACATAAAGATAACAACGAGAACAATGTTTAATGCTTCAACGATTTCATTCATAGCACCATACGTATCGCCAGTTAGTCCACCAAGTTTACGTTTGAGCCATTTGGCAATTAACCAACCGACAATAGCAGTACATATCGGTATAAGCAATGAAAGCCAAACATAATATAAGTTTCCATCCGTAGTAATAACATAGATCATTAATGCCATTAAATAAATAAATAATGAAATAGCAGTCATTACACTAATATATTGATGCTTAACGCCGTTAAATAAGTTCGCCATTCCTTCAGCGCGAGCTGGCTTCCAGCTTGAGATGCTTATTACCATCCACCAGCGGCTCCACATCGTTGCTGCTACAATTGCTAACACGAGCCAGGAAAGGCTAACTCCCTGCTCCTCATGCTGCTGAAACAAATAATATAGCCCTGCGAATTTGAGCAGCAACATAAATAATGCTGCGATTACTCCGAATGCTCCAACACGGCTATCCTTCATAATGTCTAGCATTTGTTCTCTGTTGCGCCCACTAAATACACCATCAGCCGTATCCATTAATCCATCTAAATGCAATCCACCTGTTAATGCAATCCATAAACCTACTACAAGTACAGCAGATAGTATTGGTGGTGCGATAAAGCTAAATAATATAGCAAAACCACTCAGTATTAGACCTAAAATAACGCCGACAATCGGAAAAAAGATCAAACTGCGATGCAGTGTTTTTTTCTCGAATGGAACCTCTAACGGAATTGGTATACGAGTTAAAAACTGAAACGCAGCTACGCAGGCATACACGTACTGCTTTACTTGATCACGTTCAGCGTTAGCCACATCAGCATCACTCCCAGCCATATTAAAATAGATACACTATATAACATTATAACACTTTTTTTAATATGTTTCGAAGTTAGCTTTTGATGCTCCCATCCCATCACCGCTCTTGTCTCCCACACACCAAAATACCGATTGCGTCCTCCTAACTGCACGCCTATTGCACCAGCTACTGCTGATTCAGGAATTCCACTATTAGGACTAGGATGCTTGTGAGCAAACTGTCTCATTGCGGCAATACATTGCTTGAAGCTATAAGAAGGGAGAATGGAAGTTAATGCGAGCAATAGTCCTGTTAGTCTTGCAGGAATATAATTGAGTACATCATCGAGACGCGCGGAGCATTTTCCAAAGTAAAGATAACGCTCATTGCGATAGCCGACCATGGAATCTAAGGTATTAGTCGCGCGATAAACCATCGCAAGCGGTGCTCCGCCTAACAATGCCCAAAACAACGGTGCTACCACTGCATCGACTATGTTTTCCGATACCGTCTCAACTGCTGCTCGAGTAATTGCTGCCTCATCCATCACTTCCTTATCTCGGCTGACGATATAGGAAATGTATTTGCGTGCTTCCTCTAAATTCCCTTGCTGAAGCGGGATATAGACAAGCATCGCAGCATCCTTTAATCCTTTTATCGCGATTGTCGTAGATATAAACCATGTGCTTACCGCATAGCCAAGCCACGGATGGATCAGCTGACATAACGTAATTAGGCTGAGCATTACGATAAAGCTTAGCAGAAGCACGGTAGTCGTAAGCAGAACACCTCTAAGTAATAAATTCCTCGAGGAATAGGTAATATCCTGCTTATAGATGCGCTGTTCAATCCCTTTAACTAAACGGCCAATATAGATCACAGGATGTGTCGGATATTTCGGATCACCAACTATCCAATCGATCACTATGGCTGCAGCGATAATGAGTAACAGCTCATGTACACTGTAGAAGATCATTCGTCCTCCAAGGTATAGGCGATTGATTTTAACTCGATAGGAATTCCTGCCGTTACAAGAAACGCCTGTTGACATTGCTCTGCTATTAACGCATTTAAGCGCCCCGCTTCATCACGATAGCTACGACTTAATGCATCAGCAGGCACGATGCCATCGCCAACCTCGTTACTGACGAGAATAAGCGGATAAGGATATTGGGCAACCTCATCCGCTAATCGTTGGAACTGCTCATGTAGCGCAACATTGCCATTTTGCAGCACGTCAAGCTTGAAAAACCAATTACTGAGCCATAAGGTTAAGCAATCGATTAGGACGACCGTATCCTCCATATCAGAACCAGCTTCGGCTTTTAGCCTCTGTAGGCAGGAGACGATATGAAGTGGCTCCTCAATCGTTTGCCACTGGAAGCCAGACTTCTGCCGGTCTAGCTGATGCTTCTTAATCCGCTCAGTCATCTCATTATCTAGCGCTTCTGATGTCGCAAGATAGATTCCGCGCTTATTGCGATGAGCAGCGAGCTGCTCGGCGAATGAACTTTTTCCACTCCGCGCGCCACCTGTAATGAATATTGCCACTCCATAACACTCCTTCACCTATAATCTATGCAGTCGTTCTATTCCGAAGTCTTACCATCTACACCTGCACTTGCGAATGTAGCCATTTGCTGCATTAGCTGTAAGGCTGCATCAATAAAGTGGAAGCATAGTACAGCTCCTGTTCCTTCGCCAACGCGCAGATCAAGCTGAATGCATGGTGCTAGTCCAAGCGCAGACAAGGCATGCACATGACCTTGCTCCTGCGATTGATGAGAAGGAATCATATAATATTTGCTGTTTGGTACGAGTGCTGCTGCGATAAGCGCTGCTGCTGTGGAGATATATCCATCGAGAACAACAGGACAACGCAGCTTAGCAGCACCGATCATAACACCTACTAATCCAGCAATTTCTAGTCCACCAATTTTGCTAAGCACATCAAGCGGGTCATCAGCTTGTGGAGCATTTACTACAATCGCTTGCTCAATAACCTTCACCTTATGCTCAAGCATATGGTCGCTTATACCTGTACCACGTCCTGCTGCCCGCTCCGCGGAAATTCCCGTCATAACAGAAACGATCGCCGCACTTGCCGTTGTGTTGCCAATGCCCATTTCTCCCGTTGCAAACATGCGATTGCCATCGCGATACAGCTGCTCTACTACGTCAATACCAACACCAATAGCTTGAATCGCTTGTTCACGGGACATTGCAGCGCCCTTCGCCATATTGTTACTTCCGTGCATCACCTTACGACTAATTAAGCCCTCATGCTCTAGCTCCGCTGCCACCCCGATGTCGACGCAAGCGACATCAGCCTTTGCTCCTCTTGCCAGTACATTTACAGCAGCTCCACCGTTAAGAAAATTTTGCACCATTTGCGGTGTAACAGATTGAGGAAACGCACTAATTCCTTCTTCACATACACCGTGATCTCCTGCCATAATAACAACCGAGCGACGAGATAGGTCTGGCCACAGCTCTCCAGTAATTGCCGCAAGCTGTGCTGCGACATGCTCTAATCTGCCAAGACTGCCTGGAGGCTTCGTTAATTGATCACTATGTGCCTGTGCAGCCTTCGCTAATTGTTGATCCGGTAAATCTATGCTTGCGCTATATTCCTTTAATAATTGCTCTGTCCAAGGTGTCATTTCAATTCTACTCCTTTTTTTCGTAGCAATAGCTGCGGTATGTCGTATTGCGGATGCTCAATAATGACCGTATCCGCTTCGTATAAAGCTGTAAGATGCTCGCTTCTGAAAACGGAGTGAACATCTCCTTCAGTAATAATCGCCCCATCCTTAAGAGCAAGTAATTGATCGCAATATAATGCAGCCAAATTCAAATCATGCATTACTGCGATTGCTAGGAGCTTCCGTTTACTTTGCCACTCTTTAACTAATTCCATAATCATCTGCTGATAACCGATATCTAAGTAAGTGGTCGGCTCGTCCAGTAATATAATTTCAGGCTGCTGCACAAAGACCTTAGCTAATGCAGCGCGCTGACGCTCGCCCCCACTTAGTTGATCTAGCTTGCGATGTGCTAGATGAGTTAATCCTGTTGCCTCAATCGCTTCATCTACCAAATGAGAATGATCACTCATTTCGGAACCAAGCCAGTTCTGGTAAGGATAACGCCCCATGGCTACGACTTCTCGCACAGTAAAGCCAAGCATAGGTAAGCCGCCTTGCTGTAAGACAGCTATTTTCTGGGCAAGCTTTTTTCTCGGAAGCTCTAAAATCGGACTACCCTCTAGCAGTACTTTGCCAGAGCTTGGTTTACGAATGCCCGCGATCATTTGCAGCAGCGTTGATTTACCGACACCATTAGGTCCGATAATTCCATAAAACGTATTGGATTCAAAGGTATAATTAATGCCGTTAATAATTTGTTTTTGTCCATAATGAAAGCTAAGACTCTGTAAATGAATCATAAGCTGCTCACCCCGCCTTCCTCGCGGTTACGCTTCACAAGGAGATATGTAAAGAGCGGTGCACCAATTAATGCAGTAACAACCCCCAGCGGCAGCTCCTTCGGACTTAGCACAAGTCTAGCAATCGTATCCGCACCAATCATATAGATCGCTCCTACTAATGCCGACAATGGGACAAGCACTCGGTAATCTGGTCCAACTAATAAGCGCAGCAGATGCGGTACAACTAAACCGACAAATCCAATTACACCAGATACGGAAACAGCCCCTGCAGTCAGCAGCGTACATACAATTAATATGATTAGCTTACTGCGCTCAACCTCGACCCCTAGATATGCCGCTTCTCGCTCGCCAAGCGACAGTAAATTTAATTGTCTGCTATATAGCATTAGGATCGGAAGAGCAACGACAAGGATCGGAATAAGTAAATAAATATGCCCCCAGCTCTTCATTGCAATCGAGCCCATAATCCAAAACAGTATTTCGTTAACAACTCCATCCGACATGGAGACCATTAACGAGACAAACGAGCCTAAAAAGGACTGAATAATGACCCCTGCCAGTACGAGCGTTTGAATTTGCATAGAGCCTTTATGACGAGCTAAGCTGATAACACCAATTAGTGTAATCATCCCAGTAATAAAGGCTACAACTGGGATCGTCCATAGGCCAAGCAGCAGCTGATACCCCATTAATATAATGAATGCGGCGCCTACAGAGCTGCCTGATGCGACCCCCAATGTATAAGGATCTGCTAGCGGATTGCGCAGCACGCCTTGAAAGCCAACACCAGCAAGTGCGAGGCACGCACCAACTAATGCGCCAAGCAATACGCGTGATAGACGAACCTGCATGACTATCGCCACCTGACCAGCACTGTAGATACTCTCTGCGCCATCATTAAAAGGCAAGCTGAGCCACAATATTTTCCATACATCAACAATTGAAATACCTGATGAGCCCAACGAAAGAGCGGTAACAATACTAAATAGAAGAAGGAGCATCGCTGCTCCTCCATACATCAACAAAGATTTTTTCATGGTCTACTGAAATAGCTCAGGGTGGATTGCTGCGGCAATATGTGATAAACCATCCACTAATCGAGGACCTACACGAACAAGTGGATCATTTTCGACGACAACCACTTCATTATTTTTCACTGCATCAATCACTTCCCAGCCAGGACGACTATTGATCCCAGCCAATATAGAGCTTTGCTCCTCTCCGAAATCAGGATAGATAATTACTTCAGGATTGGCAGCAACAATTGCTTCTCCATCAACCTCGTACCAGCCCTGCTGCCCACTTGCCACGTTGATGCCACCAGCGATATTAACGAGATCATCCATATAAGTGCCACTGCCGATCGTCCAGCCTGGTGAAAATTCAAGATAAACTTTGCGTTTTTCTACACCTTGCAGCTTGGAGATAATATACTCTTTTGTCCCCTTCATATTGTTAATCACTTCAGCAGCCTCTGCCTGCGTATTTAATAATACAGCGATTTGTTCGATGTGAGCAACGGTTTCATCATAGGTTAACGGATCGGATGCGAAAACGTTTAGACCTAATTGGCGAAGCTTTTCGATCGCTTCTCCGTTCATTGTTGAACTGGCAAGAATAAGATCTGGATTCAAGCCTATAACCGCTTCAATATTCGTATTCATATCGCCAACCTTCGTTAGCTCGGCAACCTGCTCCGGATAGTTGCTATATTCATCCACACCAACTACGCGCTCACCTGCACCAACTGCGAAGGCAATCTCTGTCTCACTAGCAACTAGGCTTACGATGCGCTGTGGCTCCTGCTGCAGCACTACTGTAGCGCCAGTAATATCAGTAGCTGTTAGTGGATATGTAGTTTGGCTAGTAACAGCTTCTGCCGAAGCTCCATCATCTGCTTTAGTCTCATCAGTAGCTTGTCCAGCTTCACTGCCTTCTGCCCCGTTTTGCCCTGCGACGACATCGCTTTGATTGACCTGCTCAGTAGACTCTCCATTGCCGCATGCCGCTAGTGCAAGCATCGTCATTGTCAGCATCGCAACTAGAATCAACTTCATCCAATTCAAACCTTTACTTTCTTGCTTCATACCTTCTATCTCCTATCAATTAGTGTAGTCATACTGCTTGCATTCATATGATGACGCTTCTTATTGCATAGCTTATCCCGGTAAGCTCAATATTTACAGTGATTATTCTGATACCGAAATCTTTTTATACAAATAAAAAAGCGTCTACCAATGTTGGAGACGCGACAAATGATTATGTCATGCATAAATTTGCTTCCAACACCTCCTAAGTCCACGTAGGAATATGTTTGCACAAGCCTAGGCAGGTCTCCTGACTTCGATGATCAGCATTGCCTTCTTCCCAATAAGCATCTGCTTACCAGTGACAATTGGCAACGCCTGATTCCATGGAATCCATCGTTACAGTGGCGGGTCCGCGCTGGAATTGCACCAGCTTCCCTTTTAATCTATGCCGCAGCATAGAACCTAAACTCACAATATGCTATTGTTCATTATTACTATACACATTTAGAGCTAAGCTGTCTATGGCTGAATAATGAACATGCCTTACTTCATATAACTGTAATGTTGAAGGTTTCTCACAGTTTGCACGTTTTTTCACTAGCTCCACAATATCGAATCAACGACGAGGAGGTAACATTAAGTGAAGGCTAACCCACAAGCACGTGGAATACGCTCATTAATATTATTGGTGTTATTATTTCTGGCTGCTGTGCTCATCTTCGTAGTAACCAATTCCTCCACTACTCATTCTACTTCGTTGTCGAGCAGCTATATAGATGAGGAGTATACAATTGAGCTAACCTCGTCCAACGATAGTCATTACGCGTTGCAGAACAGCGAGTTTGCATTAAACATAATACCTGTCTCAGACCTATCAAATTCAGAAAGTAAAGGTGATGGCAGCTCATCCAATGACAATTCGCAACTCGAACTAATTAATCCTGTCATTACACTGCAAATGCTACAAATGGACTGTGGAACGGTCTCTGCCATCCCGCAAGCCAGCTCATCTACTACTTATCTTGCAGAAGCAGCGCCACTTATGAAAGGCATTTGGGTTGCCACTGCTACCTTCGCTCTTGCCGAGGATACCAATCAAACAATCGTGCTCAGCTATCAATTCGAAGTAAGCTAAAATGCTCTCAGCATTGGTTCAATAACGATGTTCGCCTGCATACGCACTTCATTAATATCCTTTGCTTCAGCAATACTTAGTGCAGCCTCAATTATTGCTCCGAACATCAGTGCGGACAGCGGCTGCTTTTTTATATGTCCCGCTTCCATTTACGACTTTGCCCCTGTAGCGGCAGCAACAATACGCTCAAACCATTTCCAAGGCAGCAGTGCTTTGCCGATTATTGTTTTATGCGTACCGCGACCAAGAGGATAACGTAGCTTGAGATACTTCTTATCGGGAAGTGAGCTTATTAAGTCAGCGACCTCCTGAGGGTCAGGCGCAGTTTCACCGTTATGTCGTGAATAGTCAGCGATCGCTTGCAGTCTCTTTGCATACGAAGAATGCGCTGGCTTACTCATACTTGCAAGTCCTTTGCTCCATATCGACGTTCGATATGCTCCTGGCTCAACTAGCACGATACGAATACCGTATGGAGCAAGCTCATGTCGCAAGCTTTCGCTAAAGCCTTCAACGGCAAATTTGGAAGCAGCATAGGGCGCGTACCCAGGGAAGCCTACTCTGCCACTAATGCTGCTCATATTTACTATTAAGCCAGAATGTTGACGTCGCATGATAGGAATTACTGCTTTCGTTACAGCGATTAATCCGAAGAAATTACTTTCCATCTGCTCACGCCAGTTTTCCATCGGTACATCCTCTACGAAGCCGCCATAAGCAACACCTGCATTGTTAATGAGCATATGAATCCCGCCATTTTCAGCCACCACTTCATTGATCACGCTGACGATCGTCTCATCCTTTGTTACATCTAGACACTTAAGCTTAATTCGTTCAGTCACGCCTTCCCTCGAAGCCAATGAGAGCAGCTCTGTTCCCCGCTCCAACTGACGCATCGTCGCGACAACGAGATAGCCTTTCTTAGCTAGTGAGATCGCTGTTAGCATACCAATTCCGCTAGAAGCGCCAGTAACAAGGGCTACTGAGCTTGATTGTCCATGCTCCAACGATTGAGTACGGAATTGAGAATTCGTTAATGTTGACATCTATGTAAATCCTCCACTTATTCCTTTATGAAATTGAACCTTCCCCTTCCTTCGACCTCTTATCGTGCGACTCCTTTAATCATCGTAAAGTTTGCATCACTAGCACTAATCAAAAAGGGAGTTCAGAGCATCAGTAATACTGTTGCTCTGAACTCCCACAATTTTAAGCTAACTCATTTCATATAAATAAACGATAAGTTCTAATACACTAAGTTAACTGTTTTTGATGCACTATCCCAGCCTACATATACACCAAGCTCACTACTTACTTCACGTAGTGGATACAGCGTTGATTCAGTGCCATCTTCCTCAACGATTTTGCTAAAGGATACTAGCTTGCCATTCAACAGCATTAATTTCCCATCATTCACTAGTGGCTCAGGCTTCAGTCCAGCTAGCAACTCCTCTGCTGTTTGATCGGAGCGACCGCCATTAATGCGATAACCATTAACGTCCTCAGAGGTGTTAATGCCTGGCTTTACTGTAAAGCTAATATTAATCCCCAATGATTCGCATATGCTCAGCAGCTGATCATTGTACGCACCATATGGGAAGGCGATCGCCGAAATGGTGTTGCCTAGCTCCTCCTGCAAGCGCTGCTCTGCCTTACTTAAATCTTCTGTTACACGTTTCGTATATTCTTCATCGGTTTCTACTCGCTTCTCATCAGCGAAATATAGCTTACTGATGGCTAGCGGCAGCTTTTTACCGTCTTCATCAACCTCTGTATAATCATGCATGCTGTACGTATGATTGTGGAAAGCAATATTATGCTGCTTCATCTCACGCATTTGGTCCCAAGACAGCTTCTTAATACCAGGCAGCGAAGGATCATCAACCGTTGATACAATAACGAAATTAACCGCTGGATAGTTAAACTCTTTTAATGCAGGATATGCATACGTATAGAAGTTTTCATAGCCATCATCAAACGTAATGAGTACAGCGTTGTCTGGAACCTCGCCAGCTTCATATAAAAATGCCGCATACTCTTCTATACTAATCGGTGCAAATCCTTCATCCTTTAGCCATTGCAGATGATCGCGAAATTGATCTGGTGCAATAATGCTGCCATTCGGCGGATCCTCCATTACTGCATGGTACATCAATACGCCAACCTTATTGCTATAATAGACACCTTCTTTTGGCTCGCCATTAACCTCTTCAATTAATTCTTCCGTAGGTGGTGTAAACTCTGCTCCTAGCACGTCAGTTACGAACGAAGCGGGAATAAACATCGTATTCTCCTTTTGAACTAAGCCCGAGTTTTCTAGCTTCTCACCATTTAGTGTAATGGATGGTGCAGCGGCTGGCTTCTTCGCAATTGGCTCACCTGAGCAAGCGCCAACCAATAATAGTAGTGTAATCCAAGTGATAATCTTATACTGCGATTTCAACTTTATCTCCTCCAGTAATTTCAATGATAGGCTCATTATATCGATGAATTCTTAACATCCAACTATAGTAAATCTTAATATTTTCTTAACAAAAGCTTATGAAATTGCTAGATTCTCGCCCTATATCTTGACGTATTGCAGCACAAAACTGTTGCACTGAATCAATTTGAAAGTAATGGGAAACTGATCTTAAATGCCGTCCGATGAATATCACTTTCAACAGCGATCGTTCCTTGATGCAGTTCAATAATACTGCGCGTAATAGCAAGCCCAAGTCCTGTACCACCGCCTTCTAGCGAACGAGATTTATCGATGCGATAAAAACGCTCGAAAATAAACGGTAAGTCGCTAGCAGGAATTGGATTACCGTAGTTAGCGATAATGACAAGCGCATCTGTAGCGTCTAATCGCAGTGTCACATCAACGTATTTTCCATCCTTGCCATACCGCAGCGCATTTTGCAATATATTACCGATCGCACGAACAAGCAGCTCACCATCAGCTGATATTTGAACACGGCTTTGCTCGATAATAAGCCTACCTTGTATATGAACCGTACTCATTATCGGTACATATTCCTCCATAAGCTGCTGTAGGAAATCATCAAGATATAACGGTTCTGTTTTAATCGGCATGCCATTGTTCATTCGTGTATATTGGAATAAATCATCAATTAGTACCTTCAAATGCTCCGCTTTACTATAAGCAATATCGACATAATGCATCATCTCAACCTCGTCCCGATAGCGATATTGCTTAATAACCTCTAAAAACCCGAGTATGGACGTTAATGGCGTTCGTAAATCATGAGAAACACCGGTAATCAGATCGTTTTTACTTTTCTCCGCTAATCGTTCCTCTTGAATAGAGCGACTTAGCTGCTCCGCCATCTCATTAATATGACTAGCTACCTTACTGAGCTTATGACGCTCCTTCACGGTAATACGCTGATCTAGCTGCCCCGCTGCCATGAATGACAGCCCTTCAATGATCTCATCAATATAGCTATTTAGCTCATGAACGGAATCAGACACTGCAGCAGATAGCGCAGATAGCTCATCACGCGACAGAATCGGTTCGCTTGGCTCAAAATTACCATCACCAATACTTTTTAAAGATTGCTGTAACGACAATAGGCTCTTTACTACAGATTGAGTGAGCAGCATATAACTGCCTACAAACAGTGCAGCTCCGAATAGTGCTAAGATAATGCTAGAGCCGATATGATTAATACCCCATTTAATAAACCTACTAAACGGTTCTCTCTCTATTAAACTAGTAGATAATGTGTAAACGACAAATAGAATAGTTGCGGTAAATAGCCCACTAAGCAGTGCAGCAAGCAGCAGCTTCCAGCGAATGGAGAAGATCCACCCTTTATTCATACCTGCTCACCTTGCCTACTATGGCTCTCAAGCTTATAGCCAATTCCCCACACTGTTTTAATGTAATGAGGATTTTGCGGATCCACCTCTATTTTTTCTCTAAGCTTGCGAATATGAACCATTACTGTATTTTTCGATTCCATAAATGGCTCCTGCCATACATGACCATAAATTTGATCCATACTAAGCACCTGCCCAGCATGATTGGCTAGCATTAACAATATCGCAAATTCTCGCGGTGTTAGCTTAATGATCTCGTCATCGACGGTAACGACATGTGAAGCTGTATTAATGACAAGCTGATCGATTCGAATCTCATGCTCTTGCCTTCTTGCAGGAGCTTGAAACTGATTGGCACGCCTTAGCTGTGATTTGACTCTTGCTACAAGCTCTAGCGGACTGAAAGGCTTACTCACATAATCATCAGCGCCGACACTAAGCCCGCTTATTTTATCCATATCCTGACTTTTAGCCGAAAGCATAATGATCGGAATATGATTACTTTCTCGAATTCGGATACAAGCCTCGATGCCGTCCATCTTCGGCATCATTACATCTAATATAATAAGATCTACTTTTTGTCGCTCTAGTATTTCTAGCGCTTCCAACCCATTGCTAGCCTTCAGCATATGATAGTTTTCATTTTTAAAGTAGATTTCCATTAGCTTTACGATCTCATGCTCATCATCAACCATTAATATGTTGGCAAGCGACATGCCCCTACCCTCTTTCATCCTTATTACTATAGCCGTTTTACGCTATAATGTCATCTAGCAAATGACAAGCTTATACTTGTATTAGTGTATAATTTTTATGCAAAACTGGCAAATACTTGATAGAGAATCATGTCGATCCAACAAAAAAACCATCCTTTCTTGTTGAATGTTAGCACGTTGGCTTCCAACATTCTACAGAGAAAAGATGGTTGATCACTAAGCACAAGCTACATCCACTAAAGCTTTACATTCGTCGTACGATAGGTGCCATCCTGCTGCAGAATTAATCCTGCATCAAGCAAGCGTTGAAGATGTCTTGACGCATACTGACGCTTTAAGCGCAGCACTCGACTGATCTCATCCTCTGTCTTGGGCTGCTTTAGCTCGACAAGAATACGATCATAGCGCTTAATTCGCTTGAGCGATGATTTCCCAATCGGATTAATTTGCAGAAATTCGCACTTTTGCAAGGTGGACATATACTCAAATTCTGTAAGCGAGCCAATTGTTCGCGATAGTATCGCAATGCTGCAATCATCAATCGTATTTGGAATGATCACATTATGAAAGCTTTCTTCAACTAATGCATACATTCGTTGTCGTGAAATGATGCTATTGCGATGGATAATCTTAAGCAGCGCAGGCACTAATGAATTACTTTGCTTATGATATAAGCTTTCTGCCGTACCATCCGACATTAGCACGAAGCCAGCAATGCCATCGATTTTCCCCTTAAAAAGCTTCATCGCTAAAGCGGCATTGCTTGACGTAACGAAGGTCGTCGTATTGGCAAACTCGCCGTTTTCAGGAGAAGAAGCAACCTTCAGCACATCCTCTTTAATATAGCCGATCACGCCATCGCCAATATGCAGCATAATAAACCTGTGCTCATACACTGCGACTAGCAATAAGGTGGATGCAAGATCCTTAAGCTCGCATTGCAATTGCTCCTTTTTCTGTGCTAATGCAAGCTGTAATACGTCCAGCAGCTCCAGCTTAACCTGTCTGCCATCTGGATTATTCGCAATAGTTGCAAAGTTCTCGCTTATATAATCCGCTGCGGTATGGATCACCGTCTCCGCTCCATAATGGGAATATTGGGCGGAGCCTGCGCCATCGGCTAATGCGATGACGTCAACTCCGTGCTTACGCAGCGATAATGTTTTATCTTGACAGGGAGTACCTGTTGCAACATGGCTTCTGCCACGTTCCTCGTAGTGAACACTTTTCCACATATTTCACAATCCCTCTCCAGGCCAATGACTGTAACGTGAACCTTACAATTCCGTCCAATCCTTTAGTCCTTCCAAATCAAGCTGAACCTTCTCACCTGGTGTAGATTGAGACGTTCTAGATACACTTTGGCTAAGCCACGCGAAAAACTCTCTGAACTTCAAGCCCTGCAGCTTCAAAGGAATACGTTTTGGAGAGAGCTGCTTTAATGTTTCCATTCCCGCTTCGTCGCCAATTCCGATAGGAAACACCGTTAGCTTGTTAGAGTTCACAAGCTCTTGCGTCCGTACAATGGCACGGTTCAGCTCTGACTCAGCACCGTTTGCTACTCCATCGGTCATAATGACTAGCCAAGGCTGATAGTAGTCTACCCCTTTTTCTTTATACTCCTCTTTTCTACGCTCAAGCAGATCAAGCGCTAGATTGACACCTTCACCAAGTGCAGTGTCACCCTTAGGGATAAGCTTAGGAATTTCTTCATGGCGCTCGATATTGGCAAAATCAACGATGCAGTTCGCATTGATATTAAATTCAACAATACAAATCTCTGCGGAGTATTGCGCAATTTCATCCTCTTTAATAGATTCATAAAAGCTCTCAATCCCATTTTGCAGCTCACTGATTCGACTTTTACCGCCTGTCACTACATTCCAGGTTTTACCGTCCTGAAAGATCGTTCTTCCAGTTTGTACGTAATCATCCCCAATTACTGCGCCCATTGAACCGCTTGTATCGATACATAAGCAGATTGGCACGCGAGGTGTTGGATTGTTTACTAGGTCTTGTAGTCTCAATAATAGATTGGATTTCATGGCAATTCTCCCTTTTCTCTTAGTTCTCATTAAATTTTGTTTGTAGTGAATGGATCATTTCAATATACAGCTCTTTACAGCTTTCGTATTGCCCAGCTTCAATTAAGCTGACACAGTCTTTAATGTAATGATGATATAAATGCTCATAGATCTCATCCTTGTTAGGGGACAATTCTATTTGAGCAACAATCATTGGGGCGATTTCATAATAGTGCTGAATGAGATGAGCACCATCCGGTTGCGCTTGTAGCCAATGATCGCGATAATATCTAAGTGTTGTTAGCTCATAGCAATCATCCGCTTTATTGAAATATTGACATACAGCTGTCGTAATAAAACAGCCAAACAATCCAGATTTTTTGCGACCGCTGCTGGAACTAGAAGAGCTAGAGCTACTAGATTTGGAACTTGAGCTCGAATGACTACCTGCTGAACGAGACGTTGATGTTGGGAACGTTCTTGAGAAAGGCACGGATGTATACGTTTGTTTGTTTCTCCGACATTCCTCACAACGCTTCGGCAAATCATAGCCCTTCGAATGATAGAAATCAACCTGTCCATATGTAAGATCGAAGCTTCGATAACAGCTTGTACAGTGCTGTGTCGTATACACTTGATTCTGCCGCTCATAGCAGCTTGGACAAAGCTCTCTTTTTCTAGCATTTTTAATATGCTTTTGATAGTTTGTAAACAACAATTCATCGCCACAGCTTGAACAGCTATAGACTTCCCCTTCGTTAAGACATCCATTACAAATTCCTGATTTACAAGATTCCTCAGGATGCTCCTTACCGCATAGCCTGCAGAGGATATAATTCACCTTTGGGTTCTTTTTATGCCGCTCTGGGAACAACTCAAGAGACATACTGTCTTGCTTTTCAAATTTACCGCTATCTAGCAAATGCAAATAATATTTAAACTTTTGCAGCCACTCGTCAACGTTGAGACGATCCTGCTCCCTACTATTGTCGCCATCCTTACGGAACGTCTGATAGAAAGCCTCCTTAATATCATACGGTAGATGGCTCCATATAAAGCGCCATGGCCCATCTGGTGTTTTTTTATTCGTCTGATCACCAAATGGATAAGAGAAGTCCATATTTACGATGTTGTCCACCGGACTTTCACCGCCCTGCTGAGAATAAGGCGGCTTACCCGGCAGCATAATCATAAACAACAGTGTCGCAACTGCAAAATGCTCATTGCCAAAGGTACGTAAAAAGGAATCAAAGTTTTTACGTTGAATTTCTGGTGCAGTATAGTTTATCGTACCAACGGGACACGGAAAACCTTCGATTTGGTAGCTGTCCGTATCAACAAAATACACCTCAGTTGGAGATACAACTAATATATTACATGGGTTAATGTCACCCAAAATAATGTTCCGTTCATGTAAATATTTAATTTTTTCGAGAATCGTGACACATAGCTCAACCGTATCTCGCTTTTTCCAGGTTGGAAAATTTTTAATAAGCAGCGGCTTAATAAAGAGACTTTTTTGCAGCTCCTTACCATTCGCTTTCGGCATCAAATAACCTACAAATTGCTTGTCCATATTGTAGATCATCGCTAGCGGATAACAGACGCCGTCACATTTCACTTCTTTACTTAGCATTAAAGAAATTTTCTCATAACGACGTAGATTAATCTTTTCTTCTTTATAAATTTTCGCAACAAATGGTGTGTTCGTAACATAAATATGTCCTTCGCCACCTGAGGCAACAAGCTCGCCAAGCTGAATAACGCTTTGACGATTACCGTCATCGACAATCACTTGATCGCCCGCCTCGGGTAGCTTATTGATCGACAGCTGCTCCTCCGAGACATCGGTCAGCTTGTTCGTAAGCTTGAAGCCTCTTCGAATGACAGGCTCCTCAACGCTTTCCTTAGATGGCGTCTGACGACGAACAGTCTTCTCACCACTCTGCTGATCCTTTGGCTGTTGCTTTGTAAATGTAAAATTACTTAAATATCCGTAGCGATTAATCCGCTTAGCGAACACTGGATTAGCTCGCACAGACTTAATATGGTTAAGCTGCAAAATATCACGTGCAAGATCAACATCCTGCGTAATAAGCAGCAGCTTATGATTCATTCTGAACTTAGTAAATACGACTTGAAATACATTGTCGACAAAGTTATCGGTTTTTTCACCACGTACATCTACGAGCTCAGCACGTATTAAATGATCGAGTAGTTTAATCGCATCTATTGCTTTACTTGCTAATTCCTTGTCGTTCTGCTGCAAACTATGCTTTTGTAGCTCCTCAATCGCTCTTGATGGAACGATAATTTTGTTGCCTGTTTCCTGTAATATTGGAATTACATTTTCCCAAAACTGTTCAGAAGCAGTATGAAGTAGGCTACAGGTGTCGATAAACACTTTATGATTCGTCATACAGTCAACAAGGTGATTATGGGAATGCTGCTTAAGTGCATCATCGGTAGGTGAGCTCTGCTCACTACTTAGCTCTTCGGTTTCGGTTGCTTCGGCAGTCTCATTACGCTTGACTTCTGTTGCATCTGAGCTTCTCTCATTAGCAACGTCAGCAGCTTGATTTGCTTGTCTAATCTCGGCATCGATCTCCTCTGCTTGTGCAGCTGCAGCATTCGTTTTTTGCTTTATATCTTCAATTGCTGCATTCAGCTTGCGCATTTGCTCATCATTCAGTACCGTATCGTGCTCCGACAGACTGATTCCTATTCCCCTTAATAATGACCGCGCTTCTTCCTCTGACATTTCCAGAGTGCGTGCGATTTGCTTGATGGTGACTGCTGCCATTCTTCTGCCTCCCTATCTATTCTATATTGTCCCACCCTTTAATGATATTACTTGTCAGAATATCATCGGATTCAGTATGCTCTTCAACAGTATCCTCCTTCTCTGCTGCAGAATCATGTTCTATTCTTGCCTCTTCATTGTATAAATGCAGCTTTCCGTCATCGGCTATAAACCCAGCGCCAATTGTAAACCCGCTCATATACTCCTTTTCATTCATTGCGAGTACATCACCAGCAAGCTCCTCATCCTGAGTAATTAGAAACAGACGATAGGTCGCTTTATACTTAGCAAATACTGAAATGATCGTGCTGTGCACATTAGAATCGTTTTTCTCTCCTCTAATCTGTAATACGCCTTGCTTTTGCAGCTTGCCTAGTAAAGTAATTGCTTGTTGAGCTTTACTCCCTTGCTCAGCATCATCCTCTGCTGACAACTGCTGTATAGTTTCAATTACTCTAAGGGGAACGATAATAGCCACCTTATGTTGTAGTAAATGAGGCACTAGTTGATCAAGAAAATGTACCGCTCCCTCACACAATAAGCTGCTGCTATCCAAGAATATTTTATAGCTATGAGCCAATTCCTTAAGCAGCTCAGGGGGAGCAATCTCGCTCAGCGTAAGTGATCTTTGTTGCTGCTCTTCAGCAAAGGATTGGAACCATCCTTTTAGAAAAGAGCCCTGATATGTACTGTAAAACTCATTTCTTGACGTGTTAACTACACTTGCCTCCAGCACTGCTAAAATCGCTGGTAGCAGCTCTGGCTTTTTAGCTGTAAAATCATCAATTACAGCAGAAAGGGAAACATATTGTGTAGCAGTCATTTGCGTTTTTACATTTTCGAGATTGTTAATCGTTTGACGAGTAAGTCCAATTAAATTACCAAGCTCCTGTGCACTAAGCCCCATCACTTGGCGAATCGTACGTAAAGACAATTGTAAGTGCTTGATGAGATCTAATCTCATGGTTTCAAACATCTCAACCATATAGCACCTCCTCTGTTATTATTAAACCATTATCATTTGCATTTGTCAAATCATTTTACAAAGGTAAAACTTATGCGCATGTCCTTCTTATATTTTACATATCAAAATTCAATTGTCAGAACTATAAAATTAAGCATAAAAATACCCGACAAGCAACCTGTCGGGTTTATTGATAATAGGATATTAAGCTTTACTTGGGCTAGTGCTTTTCGCAATTTCGATTCTGACGACTGGAGCCACCTTCGTTGCCAGCAGTTCTATACTTCTTGCTACCTGCCGGAATGGAATTGCGCCAATATCAAGCTGAGCCAAAAAGCGCGTATGGCCAAACAGCTCATATTGCTTCAATATTTTTTCAACGATTTCCTGAGGACTGCCTACAAATAGTGCTGTTTCAGGAGCTGCAAGTCTCTCAAACTCATCTCGTGACAGCTGCAAGCTTGCTCCGCGCTGTGCGTTCACATACGTCCAGTAGTTGCTATAATACGGATAATACTCATCTCGCGCTTGCTGCGATGTTTCAGCGATGTAGCCGTGACCAGTAATACCGATATTTAATGCACCCTCTTGAACTCCTGCATTTCTTCCAGCTTGACGATACGCTTCCGCTAACGGTAAAAACCTAGCCGGATCACCACCGAGCATTGCAATGACTAAGCCAATTCCTAGATCTCCTGCTCGAGCTGCACTTTCAACCGTTCCTCCAACACCAAGCCAGATCGGTAACTGGTCCTGGTGGGGACGCGGAGCAATTTCAGCCTCATTTAATGCTGGTCGAAACTTTCCGATCCAAGAAACAACCTCTTGCTGATTAAGCTGCAGCAGCAGCTGTAAATGCTCAGCAAACAGCTTATCATAATCATCTAGCTCATAGCCGAATAATGGAAATGATTCAACAAATGCTCCACGACCAACGATAATTTCAGCTCGTCCATCGGAAATTAGATCCAGCGTAGCAAAATCCTCAAATAACCGAACAGGATCAATTGTACTAAGGACTGTTGTTGTGCTTGTTAGCTTAATGTTCTTAGTTACTTGGGCAATAGCCGCTAACGCCACGGCAGGAGTTGATGCTGCATAGTCTAGTCGATGATGCTCACCAATCCCGAAAATGTCTAAGCCAGCTTCATCAGCCAGTTTAGCAGCTTCAATAATTTCCTTTAATCTGTCGCGAGCCGAAATCGTCTTCCCTGTAAATGGATTCGCAACTAAGTCACCAAGCGTATAGACTCCGAACTCAAACGCCTTCTCGTTCTGAACAGCTTCACCGTTATTCCCCATTACCAGTATGCCTCCAACATTAGTTCATTACTTCACTCATTATTTAGTCGTTATTACAGCATCCTTCTTCTTCATTCAGATGCCCTGATTTTGCGATTTTTGTTTGCAAATATTTTTCATTATATGTCGAAACATCTCCCCATAGCTGGACGCGCCCTTCAACATTCAAGCCCGCTTGTCGTAGCGCCGCTAATTTACGTGGATTGTTTGTAATCAATGTTACTGGCTTTTGACGCAAATGACCTAGCACCTTAATCGCATCGCTATAATCGCGAGAATCATCGGCAAAGCCAAGCTTCAAATTGGCATCAACGGTATCATATCCATTTTCCTGCAGCAAATAAGCTAACGCTTTACTAAATAGACCAATACCACGGCCTTCATGATTCGCCAAATAAAAAATTGCGCCATTGCCGTGCTCAACGATATGCTTCATCGACTGCTTAAGCTGATAACCACAGTCGCAGCGTTTGCTGCCAAAAATATCTCCGGTATGACAGATGGAATGGAAACGAATCAGTGCATGCTCCGATTCCTGGAAATCTCCATATACAAGCACACTGGATTGTTGCAGTTCAGCCAAATTAGCGGATTGCAGCTTGATAAGCATTTGCTCAAAATCATCTGTTGCCTCTGAGCAATTCAACCAGCAATACCATTGAAACTGAACCGTTTCGCCAAATAAATTTACCGGCAGCTTAATTGGACCTACAAGATAAATCCCGCCTTGCTCAGTAGGAATCATTTTTACTTTTTGTTGTATATTTTTAAGCACATGTTCATCAATACTATGCGTAAGTAACATAAACGTTCTTCCCTTCAGCAGTTGTTCCCACGATATGACGACATCCTTAGTTTGTCTTAAGCTGTCGCCCCTATACGAAGCATTTTCTATATGAATGTATAGTAATCTTAAATTGATTGACCTGTCAATGAAAAATTGTTAATATCAACATTAGTTTAGTATTACTAATATTAAAGGAATGAATGTTATGGATATCGGCGCAACGATACGGACAATCCGTAAACGTAAAAAAATAACGATCGCGCAGCTATGTGAAGCAACTGGACTTTCGCAAGGCTTTGTAAGTCAGGTAGAAAATAACAAAACGTCGCCCTCCATTGCCACTTTAGAAAATATTGCACAAGCATTACATGTACCGTTAGCCTACTTGCTGCTACGTCAAGAGGAAAGAATGGAGATCATCCGCAAAGCTGAGCGCAAAATAACGACTAGCGGCTCTGAGAAGCTTAAGGTTGAGCATCTCGCCTCAACGCGAAATATGGTAATGATGCTTGTAGAAATTCCGCCTGGTGCGTCTACTGGTCAAGAGCCACACGCTCATGAAGGCGAGGAGGTCCATCTTGTATTAAATGGGACAATTTTTGCACAGCAAGGCGAAGACAGCGCACATTTTCAGGAAGGAGATTCCTTTAGCTGGGATGCATGCACACCACATTTCGTAAAAAATATTGGTAACGAGACCGCACTCGTCCTAATTTCTGTCTACCGAAGAAAGGATTCTTCGCAACAATATGAGTACTAATCTTGCTTCTACCCTTCCTTTTTTTATGGGACATGTTAAAATGTTATAAGGAAGGGGGCAATTATGACTACTGATGTGAATCCAAACCAGGACAAAAAACGCGAAGAAGAAGCGAAAAAGCTTGTAGCAGCCATTTATGGCCGAACGTTGCAGATGCTGCAAATTGAGTTTGCTGAATTTAAAGTAGAGGGCCAAATCATCCATCATTTAAGCCTAGGCCCATTATTTGCTTATCAGCTTAAGTCTAATGACAGCGACGCCCATTATGCGTGTGGCTTTCTAATTAATGAGTTACTAGAAAAGCACAAGGATGCTGCTAGAGCTCAGCAATGGCTTGCTTCCTTCTATATTGATATGATCGATGAAGGAGTTAGTAAACCGTTGCCTAAACCGCCTCAATCAAAAGAGGAAAGCACGAAGTTATTTGATCAAGTTATTATGCCTCATTGTATGCAATCCGTACGCGATGAATTTCAAGATGAAAAGGTTCATATTGGACTTAGTCTTCATGAAAAGGCAGGTCCAGTTGTTGAGGCTGGCTTCCCTTCTATTAAGGAAGGCAATAATGTATGCGCGATGCCAATACAGTATTTACTAACACTACATTTATTGAATCGTGATCCTGCTGAACCAATCGTAAATGCATTATATAGAATCCGTGAAGAAAGCGGATTAGAATAACAAGCAACATAAACGCAAGCTTGCATAGAGCAGTCCATGACTACTCTAAACAGCTTGCGTTTTTTGTTTCTTATATAATGATTTACCAATTGATGCTTCCAAAGTATAATATTCCTATACATATTTTCCTATATTCTTCCTGTCTTATAGGACATAAGGAGCAACTACAATGGAAAGTAATTTTTCATTTATACAAAATAAATGGCCGATCTTAGCTACTTTAGGATCGCAGGCAGAAATTTATTTATACAGCGACCCGCATGCCTCACAGATGAAATTGCGAGTGTTCGCTGAAACGATTACGAAATATGTGATCGCTGAAGAGAAAATCGCAATTCGAACCTCCACTCAAGCAGAAAGAATTAGACTGCTTAATGAAAGCGGAATTGTTCCCAGTGAAGTCGAAAGTATATTAGATCATCTCCGCAGAATGGCTAACTCTGCCCATCATAATTATAACGATTCCGTTGAGCGTGCTAAGCTGCTGCTGCAGCTTGCTTATAAGCTGAGTGTTTGGTTTTACTCTGTATATGGCGATAGCAAATATGAGTACGTTCCATTCACTTTGCCACAGCAAGCGTTGGCTGAAAAGGAAGTGTCTGCTAGGCTTGAGGAGCTTGAACAGCTATACGAAGCGCAAATTGCAGAGATGGAGCAGGAAATTACTAGTCTTCGCAAAAGAAATATTTCTTCACAAGAAATAAAACGACGTCAGCAGCAATCACAGCTTGCAGCTCAAAGCATCAGTATTCATGAAATTGAAGCATTGATCGAAAAAAAGCTAAATACTAAAGAAAAAAAACTGATGGGCTCTCATCTATTTTCGATTGCCACGATATTCTGTATGCTCGTTATCATTATTATTCTGATTTATAACCAACAGCAGCAAGATCATAATCAATATGCTGAACATCCACAATTAGCCTCAACTGAAGCAAAAACAGAGAGCAGTGGTGATGACATACAGCCTTCAGCATCGCAAGCAGTAAATCAGCCTACCTCGGAGCCAACAGCATCACTGACCTTTCCTTCCGCTTCCCCATCTCTCACTGTTAGCGATGAGGGAATTGTAGAAGATGACAATATCGATGAGCAAGCTGTCAATGTACTGGAGACAGATGCAGCTTCTCCAGTAGCAGGCTCACAAGAGGTTATTACTGCTGTGGAGCCCTCATCCCCATTACCAGCTTCACCTACGGTGACTGTGAAACCAAAAGAACCGTCTCCCACTTCTACTCCGCTAGCAGCAGAGACGACTAGACAGCAGCCTAACAATGCTACAAAAGCTGACGGGATTCAGTCATCTACACCTGAACCAGACGTCGAGGTTGCACCACAGATCGATCAGGAGCAATTAAATATCGATCTCTATTATGCAGCAAGATCTGGTAATGTGAAAAAGATATTGCAATATTTAGAGGATGGCGCTGATGTGAATTTCACCTATAGCTGGGCTAAAGAAACGCCATTGCATCTGGCTGCCTCTGGCAACAATACCGAAGCTGTTAAAGTGTTGCTACAGCATGGCGCTGATCCCAATATCAAGCTAGAAAGTATACATACGCAAACGCCATTGATCTATGCCGTAAAAAATAAAAATGTGACGATGACGAAGCTGTTACTGGAGCATGGCGCAGATCCTGATGTGAATGAAAGGAACGATGAATATCCTCCACTTGTTCGTGCAGCCTTTGATAAGAATATTGAGATTGTAAAGCTATTATTAAGCTATGGTGCAGAGGTTGATATCGGAGGTCATGGCGGAAATACCGCGTTAATGGAAGCAGGCTCGAATATAGAGCTGGTCAAGCTACTGCTAGATGCAGGTGCTAGTCCAACCTTAAAGGATGCATATGGACATTCAGCATATTATAATGCAACGCTTATTTATCGGGATAATAAGGAGCTCAGACAATTGTTCGAGTTATATATACCTGAGGAAGAATGGATCCGTTATTAATAAATAGAAAACCGTCTTTTAGCATAGATGAGCTTTCGATGAAGTTTCGAAGCTCTAAACCTATGCTGAAAGACGGTTGTTTTTTGAGATTGTTCTCTAGTTATTTTATCTATACTGAGGCAACCAGCTACCATGCGCTTCAATTAAATCATCACATAATGAGATAATGTCATCCATCGATAACTCCGCTGCGGTATGTGGATCAAGCATTGCTGCATGATAAATATGCTCTTTCTTCCCTGTAATCGCCGCTTCAATCGTTAGCAATTGCGTATTAATGTTTGTGCGATTTAACGCTGCAAGCTGTGGCGGCAAATCCCCTACATAGGTTGGATGAATACCGTTACTATCTACTAGGCAAGGCACCTCAACACAAGCTTCCTTAGGCAAATTCGTAATTAGGCCTGTATTCATCACATTGGCGCCAATTTTGAATGGAGTATCGGTCTCGATCGCATCAAGGATGTAGGAAGCATATTCATGTGTACGTTCATGGCCGATGTTAGCAGAAGCCATGATCTCGTCACGCTTACGATGCCAATCCTCAATCTGTGCAATACAGCGTCTCGGATATTCGTCAAGTGGAATGTTAAAGCGATCAATCAGCTCTGGATATCGTGATTTAATAAAGTATGGATGATATTCCGCGTTATGCTCACTAGATTCCGTTACATAATAGCCGAACTTGTCCATTAGCTCATAGCGTACCATATCATAATGCTTCTCTTGCTGCTTCTCTCTAGCTAGCTTTTTAATTGTTGGATACAGATCCTCCCCATCCTTCGTAATCTCTAGCAGCCAAGCCATATGATTAATACCTGCGATTTTAGATTTAATCCCTTTGTTTTCAATGCCAAGGTGGTTTAGCAAATCCTTCACGCATACTTGAACGCTATGGCATAGACCAACGGTTTTAACACCACCATAGGTGTTCATCACATTAGTTAGCACTGCCATCGGATTTGTATAGTTAAGGAATAGCGCATCAGGGCAAACCTCTTGAATGTCACGCGCAAAATCTAACATGACAGGAATCGTGCGTAAATTTCTAAAAATACCGCCAATCCCTACAGTGTCGGCAATTGTTTGACGTAGATTATATTTTTTTGGAATTTCGAAATCTGTAATTGTACACGGATCATAACCGCCTACCTGAATCGCGTTGACAACATACTTTGCTCCGCGCAATGCTTCCTTACGATCGCTATAGGAAACGATGCGACAGCTGCTGCCAACGGACTGCTTCACATTATTTAATAGTAGCTCAGACTCTTTTAATCGGTTCGGATCAATATCAAAAAGGGCAATTTCAAACTGCTGTAATGATGGAACAAGCATACAATCTCCCAGTACATTTTTTGCAAACACTGTACTGCCCGCTCCAAGGAACGTAATTTTAGACATGCTTCATCTCTCCTTCTTTTCACCTTATATTATGAGGTATTCCTTGAATTCACTTAGTAGGAACACTTATAATATACCTGAGCTTAACCAACAAAACGATAGACATTTTAAGTTGAATATATGGAGAAATGTTGCAATTTTTGGAGGGAAATATGTCGGAGAAGCTAGAGTACTTTGCAGTCAATCACGCTTTCGATCCATTAGTAGATGAAATCATATTTACGGGACAATCTCAAACTGACCCGCTGCATGCTATGGGTCCACTCATTCATCCCCATTATATAGTGCATCACATTATTTCAGGCAAAGGTACCGTTACGATGAATGGGACAACATATGAGCTATCAAGTGGTGATAGTTTTTTTATATTTCCAGATGAATTTGTGCGGTATGAAGCAGATCAAGCCGAGCCCTGGAAATATTGCTGGATCGGCTTCAAGGGGCATCGCTATAAGCATTTGCTGAAAAGTATTCAGATTACGCCAGATCAGCCCATTATTCACAATATTTTAGACAATGAGCTGCTTCATCATTACAGTAAGGTTTATGAGCTGCTTACAGAGGGAAGTCTGTCATCAGGGCTAAATGCCGTAGGCTATTTCCAGCTAATCATCGCTCGCTATAGTAAGGAACGAGAGCTTCATCAGCTAATTCGCAGCAATAAAACTGCTGCACAGCTAGCGATTGATGATGTAGTCGCCTATATTAACTTTAACTACCCTCAGCAGCTGACCATTGTCGAGCTTGCTGATCGTATCGGCTATCATCGCAGCCATCTCAGTAAGCTATTCAAACAAATCCATGGTATTTCACCATTATCGTATCTGATCAACGTGCGACTAGAGCAAGCCAAGCTATTGCTGGCGCAAGGAATATCGGTACACCAGACAGCGGTAGCGGTTGGATTTCAGGACCCGCTTTACTTTTCTAAATTATTTAAGCGACATATAGGGATGAATCCATCCCAATACCAAGCTGCACATAATGATCATTAAATGTTTATTACTGGGCCTCTCATACCGTTTCATTTACCACAGCCAATGATGAATGGATGGCACGATATCATTGGCTGCCAGCCCTCGCATAATTGCTAGTAATCCAATAAGTATTGCTGTAGCATTACCTAGCCTGAATATTAATTTTCTCCAGCGCTTGGAGGCAAGAGCGGTTATCGTTGCCGCAAGAATTAGCGCTGGTAAGGTGCCTAGCGAGAAAACAAGCATCGTTAGCCCTCCACCAAGCCATGTTCCGGTTGCCGCTGCCTGCATCCCCATCGCATACGTTAGCCCACAAGGTATAAAGCCAAAAGCTACACCTGTCATAAACAGCAATAGCTTTTCTCCCCCGCGAAAATACTTAACGGCATTAATTAGATGGATATGAATATTGGCTGATACACTTTCTAATTGTGGAATTTTAATTTTTCTCCATACCCAGAGCAGTAGCATACAGCCACCAACGATAGAAGCGACTCCCTTCAGTCCACTCCAAGCCGTTGCTACATCAAGGAAGCTGCCAATCAAGCCCAGTACAATCCCGAATAATGTATAGGATAAGCCTCGTCCGAGATGGTATAGCACATTGCTAAGCAGTGCCGAGCTTTTGGACTGGAGCGTAACGGACGCAACAATCCCTCCACACATCCCCATGCAATGTGCCGCACTCATTAATCCGCTAGTAAATACGAGCACAAGGCTACTAAGCATCGTTCAACCTCACCTCCACCTTTTGCAGACGGCGATGCAGCAGCAACGCATTGCACACGACGCAAAGCGAGCTAAGTGACATCGCAATGCCTGCCATCCATGGCTCTAATTGACCTAATGCGGCAAATGGAAGCATGAAGCTGTTATAGACTAGGGCAAAGCCAAGGTTTTGCTTAATATTTTTTACGGTCTGCTTGCTCATCGCGATCGCAAGCGGAATACTAGTAAGCTGAGAATAAAGTAAGGTCATATGACCTGCATGTAGCGCAGCCTCCGTGCTATTGCTCATTGCAATACCGACAGGAGCAGTTGCTAATGCAGGAGCGTCATTCCAGCCATCTCCAACCATTGCGACGACCTGCTGCTTTTCAATTTTACGTTGCATGATTTGAAGCTTCTGCTGCGGCAATAGATCAAATTGAATATTGCCAATACCAACAAGCTGACCGACACGCTTAGCCGAGCCGGCATGATCGCCAGTTGCCATACTAACTGCAATATTCATGCGCTGTAGGCTTTCAATGGCAGGAGCACTTGAATGCTTAATTTCATCCTGTAAGCCAAGCAGTCCGATACAATGATCGTCCATATAGACATAACAGACCGTCTCACCTAGTGATTTTCGCTCCTCCGCTAGCTTCTGTACATAAGGAGGCAACGGCTTCTGTTCAGCCAGCAACATCCGATCATTCCCTACAAGCAGCGTGTGCTTACCGAGCTTGCCGATAACACCGTAGCCGATCCGATGCTGGGCAGTTTCCATCGTAAATTGATCGGCGCCCACCTTTTCACTATAGTTGCGAATCGCTTGAGCGATCGGATGCTGGGCATGCTGCTCTAATGCTGAGGCGTAAGCAAGCATTTTTGGCTTAGACACGAAGAAGCTATGAGCGAAGCTAACGCTTAGTCGTCCTTCTGTTAGCGTGCCTGTTTTATCGAACATCACCTCTTGTACCTGATGTAGTCGTTCGATCACTGCTGCGTCCTTAACAATCATGCCATGCTTCACTAATCTGCTGCTCGTAATTGCTAACGATATCGGCGCTGCTAATCCTAAGGCGCAAGGACAAGCAACTAGCAGCACGGCTAGCCCACTTAGTACAGCATCACCTCGTTGTCCACCTAGCATCAACCATGTCGCTATTGTACCAATCGAAAGCACAACAATTAGCGGTACAAACCAGCGCACCACGCCATCCACCTGACGCTGAATACTCGTCTTCGAGCGTTGACCTTGCTTTACCAGCTCTCTAATTCGATTAAGCATCGTTTCTTTGCCTGCAGCAGTCGTTTCAATGAATAGGGTTCCTTGAGAAATGGTGGTACCTGCCCAAACACGCTCGCCTTTACTTTTATATATAACCTGCTGCTCGCCTGTAAGCAGCGCTTCATCGACGTAAGCTTCTCCTTCCGTTACAAGGCCATCAACCCCGATGAGCTGCCCTTCTTCATGACGAACAGTATCACCGATTTTTACAAACTCAACTCGTGTCGGTACAAATGTTCCGTCACGCTCCACCATGACCTCATTAATTTGTAAATCCGCAAACGGCTCATGCTGCTCCTGCAGACGCAATGAAGCAGATAGCTCGATATACTTTCCAAGCAGCACTACCGTAATGACGACGGCAGAGGTTTCAAAATATAAACGAGGATGGGCGTAGCTCGCATAATGAAGCAGCCCCTCTAGTCCATTGGCAAACACCTCATAATGGCTATACAGATATGCAGCGGTTGTCCCGATCGCAACGAGCACATCCATATTGGCGAGACGTTCACGTATAGCATAATAGGCACTCACATAAAACGGTATTCCGACAATAAATTGCACACAGGTAGCAAGCAGCAATTGCAGCCATGGCGCAAAGATCCATCTAGGCAGCAGCGACAGTAATGGATGTAGCAGCGGGATATGCTCTGCCATGGAGCATAGCAAAGGCACTGTAAATAAAATAGCCAACAGCAATCGTTTGCGTAGATGAGCCATCTCACGCTTCATATCGTCAACCGTTGACGTATAAGGATGTGCTGAAAAGCCCAGCTTATTTATTTTCTCGATAATACTGGAGAGATCCAGCTTATTACTATTACCTCTAATCCATGCCGTACGCAGCGGATAGCTCACCGCGACATCGTCCACCTGCTCCAGCTTCGATAAACTGCGTTCAATTCTTGTAGCGCAAGCTGTGCAATTCATTCCTTGCACCGATAATACTAGCTCCTCTTCATTGGAGCTATCTTGTTGAGGGGGCATCTTCTGCATATAGGCTACCTCCAAATTCATATGTTCAACGCTTATCTACTACCTATATGCATTGTCCACCTCATCCATGCTTGTCTTTTATTATCCAGACAACGTAAAAAAGGACCGATAACTTGTGATGTACAAGCTACTCGATCCTTAAAGTTTGTTTACCATGGCTTAATCCTTAATTACGAACAATTCCCTCAGTAATTACGCTCATACCACTACTTAATCACGTTCGTAGATCGTACCGCCGCTGCGGCTAGCATACAGCTCGGTATACACCTTTTCCGCGTAATGATCGGTCATTCCTGCGATATAATCAGCAATTAAGCGATACCACGGATAATGCTTTTTATGCTGGTCATAGGCTTCTATCCAATCGGATGGCAGAATAAGGCGCCCAGCTCCTTCATCCTCCATGCTTTCCCAAAGCTTAAGCAGCATGTTTTCACTACGTTTTTGCAGGCGCTGTACTCGAAAATCTTTAATCATCGTCACCCAAGCGAGTTTTTTTAAGATTTCCATCGTTCGCAGCGTCTCAACATCCTCTACGCCATCACGTACGAATGTGATCTTCTTCCACGCTGAAAACTGATTATCATCTATGATACCCACTCTTGTAGCAAAATGGTTAACCCATTGTGCCTTCATCTCACGGCGAGAACGTGAAATATCTCTGCCGAACTTGTCAAAGATGCTTTTCCACTGCTTGTAGTAAAGCTCCAACACCTTCGTAACTAGCTGCTTAATATCGATATTGGACCAATGTAATGCACTCATGCTGGCTGGATCTTCAGTAATTTCCTTCACAACGTTATCGATCAAGCGTGATTCCAATAGGAAATCTTCCGTTAACTGAATTTTGCCTGCACGAATACCGTCTTCGATATCATGTGTGGAGTAAGCGATATCATCACATAAATCCATCAGCTGTGCTTCTAACGTGCGGCAGCCCTTCGGCATTTCCCATAGATCACGCAAAAACGAGATCGCTTCCCACTCTGTCTCATATACCCCTTTATTCGCTCCATCCTTTCCGAGCTGAAACGGATATTTGTTGACTGCAAGCAATGAAGCAGCTGTTAAGTCTAACCCTCGCTCACTACCTGCCCGCTTCTCTAAAAACATTAATATCCGATAGTTTTGAGCATTACCCTCATAATGTGCGCCATATTTACTTTGCAAAATATGATTGAGCACCTCTTCACCGCGATGCCCATATGGCGGATGACCTAGATCATGTGCCAGTGCGGCAATTTCAACAACCTCAGGCACTAGCTTTAAGCCAGGATGAACATCTTGGTTTAGAAATGGGTACTGCTTACCTAGCTTACGCGCCATCTCTCTGGCGATTTGCGATACTTCGATCGAATGAGTGAGCCGCGTGCGATAATAATCCCCTGAACCAGCACCAAACACTTGCGACTTCCCTTGTAAGCGACGAAATGCTGGAGATTGAATTAATCTGGCATAATCCTTCTCGTACTCTTCACGGTCTTCATTGGATTTGATATGATCAATATCGTTTAGTCGATATTTGCGAATGCTTTTCATCGTGCTTCCTCCTTTCACTATGCTGTTTCTTCCGTCCATTGCGTAAGAAGCTCGTTGAATTTACGAATAAATGAAGCCTTGCTTGGCTGCTCAAGGAATACCGCTTCCGCCGCATTACGCTGAAGCTGAACAATTTGCTGTGCTGTTAATCCACAATGCTCCTGTAACGCCACTAGCTCATTCGTTAAATGCGTTTGCGAAACTGTCAAATTATCGCTGTTAACCGTCACAAGTATACCTTGCTCCATATAGCTAACAATTGGGTATTGCTCCCACGTCGCTACCGCCTTCGTCTGCAAATTGCTAATCGGGCAAAATTCAAGTGGGATGCTGCGCTCGGAAATGCTGCGTAACAGCTGCGGATTTTCCTGCAGCCGCACACCATGACCGATTCTAGTCGCGCCAAGTCGTTCTACAGCTACAGCAATGCTTTCTGCTCCTGCCGCTTCACCTGCATGAATCGTGATTGGAAGGTTCAGCTGCTGTGCTCTGCGAAACACATTTTCATATAGCTCTGGCGGATACAATGCTTCTGCGCCAGCCAAATCTACAGCTACTAACCCCTTCCCTAAAAAGTCTGCTGCCCCTTCAATAACCTCAAGGTTCTCCTCTTCACTATGTCCGCGCAAGCAAATTCCAATACATCGTGCGATAACGCCATATTGCTGCTCACCTCGCTGCAAGCCAGCAATGACTGCCTGATAAGTATCGCTTACCGTTAATCCTTGCTTACGATGAAGCTGCGGCGCGTAACGAACTTCAACATACTGTACATTTTGCTCCGCGCATTGCTGTACTAGCTCATAAGCGACACGCTCAATTGCCGCATAGTTCTGAACAAAAGGCAATACAAAATCAAAGGTAGCTAAATATTCATTTAAGCTTTGACAATGCTGTGGTGCACTCATATATCGTAACAGCTCATCCCTGTCATTTGTTGGTAAAGTTTTCCTCTGCTCAGCAGCAAGCTCAATTAATGTTTGTGGCAATACACTACCATCGAGATGAACATGCAGCTCTATTTTAGGAAGGGCCTTTAATTGTTCTATTGTTAACGTCATGGCTGTTCACTCTCTCTTTCTTCCAACCAAGGCAAAATTTTTTAGCTAATATACCATGAAATCAGTTTTTTCGCTAGTTCAGTGCTCATTACAGTATACTAGGCTTCTTATGTATAAGTTACGAAAAAACCACTAGGATTAGCGATCGTTGTTGCATACAGTGCTCAACGATATTTGCTACCCTAGTGGTAAAGTCTATTACAGATTATTTCCCGTAAACAACAGGACCGTGCCAGCCTAAGTTGCCGTCACTTACATTCGTAACCTCAAAGCCTTGGCGTGCCATATGTTCACATACGCGACCACTACGAGCACCACTACGGCAAATAAAGATTAAGTCGCCATCAACATCATGTACTTCGTGCTGACGTGCATTAAACTCGGACAGCGGAATTAATCTCGCTTGTGCAATATGTCCTGCTTCCCATTCATCTGGTTCACGAACATCGATCAAATTAAGCTTTTCCCCTGCATCTAGTCGCTGCTGCAGCTCATCGGCAGTAATTTCTTTATACATCAGTAACATCCTCTCATCATCAAGCATTCTGTATCAAATTTTACAAAAACTAAAGGCGAATGTCTACCTTATGTCGAAGCAATCTTACTTTTTACGATTTTTTGCAGCTAACAAGCGATTCATCGTATCGTTGCTTTTATTTGCAGCTGCTTGCTGATCGCCGTTATTGTTCGCTTTTAGAGCTTCGTCAAATTTATTAGTTGGTGCTATAGCAGACTTCGATCCATTAGTCGGTATATTTCTCACAGGGATATTAGGTACGGCACTGCTAGTTGAGCTAGTTGAGTTAGCTGAGCTTGCTGAGCCTGATGAGCTAGCTAACGAGCTAGATCCATCACCCGCCGTTGAAGGAGCTGATGCTCTCGCTGAATTTACGTCCTTTATATCATCTCCAGCTTCCCTTGGCATAAACTTACTTCGCTCGGACACACTCATCTTACGCTGCTTAAGCCTTTGCAGAGATGCACTGCTTGAGCTAGCACCATTTGCACCAGCTTCAGCGGTGCCTGCGCCAGTAGCGGTAACTGAAGAACGACTCCCTACCAATCGATTGTACCAGTTTCTCCACGGCAATGATAATCGACGATTAGCGATGTCGAGTAGCCAGAACAACAGCAATAGCAGCAATAGAGCTTTACTCCAATTATCCCGCTTCTGCTGCAGCGTCGGCTCGAAGTCGAATAGCTCATTTCCTTGCTCTAACGTCAGCAAGCGACCACCTGTCATTTCAGTTAATGTTTGCAGCTTTTCGGTTGCCTGCTGCACATCAACATCAAGACGGTACTCAGCAGAATATGGTACGACAAAGGCTGTAGTAACTCCGTTTTGTACACCTTCGCTGCCGTCCTGCTGCAGCTCACCTATTTGCGTAAAGTAAACTCCGCTCTCTAGCTGGCTAACATCTGCTTCATATTGTCCTGAAGCAACAGGCACCAGCGGTACAACCTCTGACTGCGACCCTTCATTAATGGTCAGCCCTAAGTTCGATTGGCTAGCTTCTGCATTACTTATTATTGTTAGCTTACCGTCACCATCTTGCTCGATCGAGTACGGGGTTTGCACGAATTGCGGGTATGTCCAACGCACCCATTCTGTGAACACCTGCGGGAACTTGGACCAAGAAACCCAGTCTGAGCTCCACTTCCCATTCACATCGGAGGTAAAGGCGACGCTTTTACCAGCTCCGATATTCCAACGAGCCAGGATGGGATCTTCCTGTGGCGACCACAGAGCAACCTCCGCGGTAGACTTCGGACTTGTCGCAACATAGGCGTCTAGCTGAGGCAAGCCGTCACGCCATAGCTGTGCCCAGGATCCTGCATATCCTTCAATCGGCGTAATTGTCCCTTCAACAATATAAGCGCGCGACATTAATGTTGCCTCACGAGAAAAGATTGCCGGTAACGTCGATTCATCCTGCGCAAAATAAGAGCGCCCGCCACCTGATTCCGCTAAATCTTGCAAGAAATTCACATCAGAATCCTGACCAACCGCTACTGTCGATAACGTAATGTTATTGCTCTTGAGATTATTCAGTAACTCCTCATACTGAGGGGTATACGGAGATATTCCGTCTGTCAGCAATATCATATGCTTACGTGCTCCAGCTGACAGATCAAAGCCTTCGTATGCAGCGGAAAGAGCAGGGTAAATATCTGTTCCTCCAGCAGGCTGAATCGACATAATGCTAGTAATGATGTCTTCCTTGTCTTCTAGCTTGGTCGGGGATACAACCCATGTTGGTACACTGTCAAATGCGATCACACCCACCATATCGACTGGACGCATTAGCTCAACAGTGCGAGCAGCCGCTTCCTTAGCCAGCTCCATCTTACTGCCAAACATACTGCCTGAATGGTCGATCGCAAGCATTAATTGCAGATCAGGAATTTGCTTTTTCCCCGACAGCTGCATATTGAGCGGTAATATCTTTTCAATTGGAGTATCAAAATATCCACCAAGCCCAAAGCTATCATTGCCGCCTAGCATAACAAAGCCGACACCATAATGACGAACCGCTGATTCAATATGCTCCATCTTCACTTGCGGTAAATCTACCGCACTCACATTGTTAAATATGATCGCATCATATTGCACATAAGACGCCAGCTCATAGCTTAGCTCCACTGGAGAGATGGTACGATAGGCGATAAATGACGATGCTAACGCTGCCTCGATATTACGCGAGCTTCCAGCCTCTCCTTCTACGATCAGTACTCCAGCAGGACCTGTGACACGGCTAAAGCCATAGCTGCTATTGTTTTTCGCCTCCGTATCGCCCTCCATTCTTACTACTGCGCGATACTGCTTCATGCCTGAGCTTGTCGCAACGGAATCAATTAAATAGCTATTCTCCCCTTGCACGAGCTCTAGCTGCTGCTGGGCGATTAATGCATCATCTTCATATAACATCAGCTCTGCTACTCCTTGATGCGTGCTGCTAATAGTAACCGCAATCTGATATTTTTCACCTTGCTTTAGCTGATCAGGTACTTTGAGCGCTGAAATCGCCGCATCCCTATTCACTCTATGCGGCAGCTGAATAACATCAACAGTAACATCCATCGCCTCCAGCAGCTGAACTTCCTTCAGAAAGCTACCGGTCGTTTCTAAGCCATCGGTGAGCAATACAATTTTGCCACCGCTATATTGGTTCAGCAGTCCAGCTCCTTGTCTTAGCGCTGCGGCAATGCCACTTTCACCTTCCTGCACCACGGTGTGAAAGGCAGAGAGTGGATTCCAGCCGGCTAATGGCTGCAAGGAAGAATCGACAACAATATTTTTGCCAAATGAGATAACCGCCAAATGATCGCGTTCATCGTCACTTTGAAGACTTTGTAAAAAGCTTAATGTCGCTTGCTCACCGCCAACTGAAGCCGAGCGATCAACGAGCACGGCAACATTACGTTGCTTTAAGCTGTTATAAGGCTGAACATCAGAAACTAAGCAGATGACCAGCAGCAGAATTAAGCTGCGCAATACAACAGCGGTATGCTTTCGCCCGCCAGTGATACGGAAGGTGTATTGATATTGGAACCATATAAATGGAGGCAGCAGCAGAAGCAATAATAGCAGCAATGGATAGGATGCCGAAATTCCAAAATTAAAGCCCACGACGATACACCTCCCATTCAGCGACGATCAGCAATAGCAATAGTGCTGCAAGCCACGGAATTAAGCTACTCCAGCCACTAGTTCCAGCTCCTACATCAGCCTGTACACTGGAATTGCCTTGCTGTAAATAAGGGGTGATGATCTCTGACATATATTCGCTGCTATCTCCGTTTACGATTGCAATCCGTCGCTGAACAATTTCTCTATCCTCATTTTGTTCCACCAATTCATATACGCCAGGTAAGCTCGGAGCATTGATTGGTTGATCGGAAAGTAGCGGAATATTGCTACTGCTTTCAGCTTCTCCTTCAACCTTGCCGTCGATTTTATTCCAATAGCTGCTGCTTGTACCAGCAAGGAGTGAAATCGTCGGCTGGGAGCCAACGAGCATTTGACCTAATTGCTTGCCTGAGCCGCTCGTCATATATTCAATACTTTGCATCATTAGAATTGGAAAGGTTGCACGTAATGGCAAATCACTATCCTGCATGGCAAAGGCAAATCTCAAAAACGGCTTTTGCTCATTCATGCCTGCCAATATAACGGGAGCTCCCCCATATTCCACTAGAACATCATGACTGCCTAGCTCTCCCGAGCTAAGCTCCTTTACAACCGAAATATACGTATCCTCCATTGAAAAATATTGAGTAATCGGATGAGCATGAATGACTGGACTAGTATTAACTAACGTTGCTGCCTCTGAACTAGATGGATGATCAAATACCCATAGCGGGAAGTCACTCAGCAGCTGATTCCATTCAGCCTTTTGCGATAGTGATTCATATTCACCATCCACAATGACAAACTGAATCTTTTTCAAAATATCCTCACTAGGTGGGTTGCTGTCTGCAGAAAGCTTCGTAACGCCAACATTCATCAGCTGCAACACCTTCTCCAGAAACAAATTTCCTGAAGAAATAAGCAATGCTTCATAATTATTTTGCTCGGCGATAAGTCCATATTGTCCATTATTAAAAGGATTAGGATCATATTCATCGTTTAATAGCTCTGCGTAATAATATGCTGCTTTAGGTAGGCCGTTTAATTGAAAGGTTGTCACTCCACCACTCTGTGATTGCTCCTTCACCTTGTCCTTATGAACGACCTTGCCCTTTTCATCATAAGCAGATAGTTCTATTTCGAGCTGAGCTGGGCTTTGCTCACCTTTATGAATGACGGTGACAAATGCGGATACCGAATCACCTGTATTTGTTAACATAATACTTCGTATGTAACCATCAATACTGTCACTGCTGTTCCCAAACAAATGCCAATGATGTCTAACACCGTTCGCTGCATGCAATGACTGCTCTGAAGCTTTAAACCGCTCATCGACATAATAATGGAGCAACGTATGCTCATCCTGCTCCGCTAATGCAGAAGCTAAACTTAACGCAGCCTCATCATCCGACACGCCATAATACGGCTGTACATCCTTAATCGCTTGTACGATCTCGGCTTTACGCTGCGAGCGATTAAGTACAATGGTTGGATAGTCACCATTCGTAATGAGGGTCACTGCTCCTCCATCATATTGATCATCGATCCACTGCAGTAGCTGTTGCTTAGCATTATTAAAGTAATTGTCGCCATCTACTGTCGTTGAGCCTATCATACTATTGGAGCGATCAAGTAGAATAACGACATGACTGTCCACTGTAAGCTGCTTTTCAATGACAGGCTCCATTAGGGCAAGTACGATCAGTATTGCGATCAAAAGCTGAAGCCACAGCAGCAGCCGCTGCTTCAGCCGTTGCCAAGGCTTGTTCGCTTCCTGCTCTTGCAGCGCTCTGCGCCAAAGTAGATGACTTGAAATCGATTTTGGCTCATAGCGCTTTTTTAATATATACATCGCAATGATGAGTAAGCAACATAATGCAAACCATGCCGATGCTGTTGATAGCCAGTGCAAGCTGCCACCTCCTCATTGATTATTATCGATAGCGAAGCTGATCTCCTTGTAATAATAAAGCTTTGAAGCCTGCTGGTAGGTATTCACTACTATTTAGACTGTAGTATGCGACACCACGTGATTCACAAGCTCGACGTATCTCCTCTTGAAATGCTGCAACGCCCTGTGTATAGCGTTCCATTACACTTGGAGAAATTGCAACCTCAGTACTGTATTTACTTTCAATATCAATTAATCGAAGCTCTCCTTCTACCTGTGGCATTAATTCTTCACCGTGCAATATATGAACAAAGACGACCTGCTGCCCTCTAGCCTGTAAATTCGAAAGCAATTGTTCAAAGCCCTCTTCGTACAATCCATCTGAAAATAGCCAAGTGATACCTGCCCGCCTTGGCAGCTTACTGCCATCTCTAAACGGTCGCAAGACATCTGAGGTATCCACTGGCTGTCCAGCGTCAGCTGCTACCTGCCCCTTAGAGCGAATCACATCGGCTAGCAGCTGCTGCATCGTAAACTTCGCTTGCTTGCCATAGAGACTAGGCAGCTGCACGCTAACGTTTTGTTCATTAAAAAAGCTAATGCTCATGCGATCCTCACCTTGCAGCGCCAGATAACCAATGCTAGCTGCAGCACGCAGAGCAAACAGCCATTTATTGTGTTCGTTCTCGCCAAACGAAAGCATCGATTGACTGCTATCTACATAGAGATGAAAGCTACGCTCCTGCTCATCCCAATATTGACGGATATACGCCTTTGAGGTTCGACCATATAAATTCCAATCAATTCTACGAATATCGTCGCCCGGAATATACGGACGATAATCAGCAAATTCAAGCGAGCTGCCCAAGCTGCTAGATTTGCGCTTACCAGCTAACATTCCCTTTACTCGCGAGTTAGCATTTAATAAAAGTCCATCTAACGTAGCGAGCCAGCCTTCATATGGAAATAGCAGCTGCAAATCCTGTAATCGTGAAGAAGCTTGTTGATTGTCCATCCTAACCTCCTTCTGTCAACATCCCGTTATAGCTTGGTGCGCTCTTTATCGATGGATTGAAGGATTTCCTCGATCAGATGATCACTGCTAATTCCTTGCGCTTGCGCTTCATAGCTTAAGCCAATCCGATGTCGCAGCACTGGCTTCGCAACTACCGATAGATCTCCCCAAGAAATATGACCTCGTCCTTGCATTAAAGCGCGAACTCGGGAAATTGAAATTAAGCTTTGCAAGGCGCGAGGTCCCGCTCCATAGCGCACATATTGCTTAATCATCGCTGGAGCATCGTCCTCATGTCCATGTGTTCTCATCGTAACATTCACTGCCAGCTCAAGCATTTCCTCTGAGCAGATGATTTGCTTCGCTAGCTGCTGAAGCTGCTGTAATTGTGCGCCGCTGATCACTGCACTCGCGGTTACCTTCTCATTTCCTGTCGTCCGCTTTACAATTTCCTTCAGCTCTTCTCTAGTTGGATAGTCAATACCAATTTTTACTAGAAAACGATCCAGCTGCGCCTCTGGCAGAGGATATGTTCCTTCCTGCTCGATCGGATTTTGCGTCGCCAATACAAAAAATGGCTTCGGAAGGGCATAGCTTTCGCCGGCCGCGGTAACTGTTCCCTCCTGCATCGCTTCAAGCAAGGCACTTTGCGTTTTTGGCGTAGCACGGTTAATTTCGTCGGCAAGCACCAAATTACCGAAAATCGGACCCTTACTAAATTTTTGTGTATGAGATGCTAAATCTAAAAGCGACGTACCTGTAATATCAGCAGGCATTAAATCAGGGGTAAACTGTATACGAGAAAACTGTAAATCGACTGCATCCGCTAACGTACGAATAAGCATCGTTTTCCCTAACCCAGGTATCCCTTCAAGCAATGCGTGCCCGCCTGCCACAACGCACCATAGCAATTGCTCCACCACGGCCTGCTGACCGACGATGACTTTACCGATTTCTAATTTTAAATCAGTTACCCACTGCTGCGCTTGCTGCAAAGTTACTTGTTGATTATCCATATTGCTCCTCCATCTATTTATTGCGGTTGAATAGCATCAAAGTATTGCTGCACCTTGAATTGCATATGTGAAGGTAGTGTCGAGCGATTAAGTGAATCTTTAGCTTCAGCCTCATATTGACGAAACACCTCTGAATAATTGCCCTGCTGTCCATCAATGACAGGTGAAATTCCTCCAGAAATCACTTGCCCGCCAGAGCTTGGTCCACCGTCTACACTAATATCACTCTCTCCTTCAATACGCGGAGTCGTGATTGTAGCATGATTTCCCGGTGAGCTGCCTGCGCCGCTACCGCCTTGACCACCACCAGCACCAGAGCCACTTCCACCACCTTGGCCTCCTGTACCCTGGCCGCCCTGTCCACCAGCACCTTGACCACCAGAGCCTTGTCCACCAGCGCCTTGACCACCAGAGCCTTGTCCACCCGGTTGACCAGTCCCTTGGCCTCCCGGTTGACCGCTACCTTGTCCGCCTTCACCTTGTTCACCACTTCCTTGGCCCCCCTGTCCCGGTTCGCCACCGGCTTGACCGCCTTCTTGATTTCCCGACTGACCTTGACCACCTGAAGTATTTTTAGATGCTTCATACTGCCCGAGCGCATTGGCTAAGCTTTGGCTTAAGGACGGATCTAAGCTCGCTAATGCATCACTGAGATCTCCAAGCCCAGCTGCTAATCCATCTCCTGCCTCGCTTAAAAGCGAAGCTAGATCAGCAGCAGACAACAATTCAGACAATTGCTCCGTAAGCTGTTCAGTTGTCTCCTCCGATAACTGCTGCCCTTGCTCTAGCTGCTGCGCACCTTCCTCTAATTCCCGAGATAACTCAGCCTGCTGCTTAGCAAGCTCTTCCGCTAGCTCTCGCAGCGCCTCAGATTGCTCACGATTGAGGCTTTTTAACGCTTCACGGATGCTTTGCTGCTGCTGTGCCCCTTGCTGCTTCATTGCCTCATTCATCGCTTGCTCTAATCCTTGGAGCGATTCGTGCTTCTCCATACCTTCTTTCAGCTCGCGAAGCTGCTCGGCTTGCTCCTGCTTCTCCTCGGTCAGTTGCTGAAGCTGCTGTAATGCTTCTTCTAGGTCCTTACTATTTTGGGCTTCGGGCTGATCCTGCTTTTGCAATTGCTGAAGCAGCTCATCGAGCGTGCTTAGCAACGCTTCCTTATCATCTTCCTCCTGCGGGGATTGCTCAATTTCTTCCTTTAGCTGCTGTAGCTCCTCTGATATCTCTTCCTTGATTTCTTCGCTCTGCTTAATTTGCTTAGCGATGACATCCTTACTATTAGGAATGGTAAGTAACACACCAACCACGACAATAGTTAATGCCATTAAATACATCCATTTTCTTATATTCCAGCCACGCTTTAGCGGAATCCGCTGTAGCAACTCCGCTTCGTATTGCTTAGTGAACGTCACAGCCTGATCAACAACCAGCTGTCCCATCATCGATTGCTGTGATTCAGCATCTAACGACAGCGCAGTCATCACTGAATCCTCGCCAAGCTCAACATCGACGAGCTTAGCAGCATCAACGATCCGGACTCGCTTCAGCCATTTTAGTAACAACACAATACTGAAGCCGATTATCCATAATGTAGCAGCAATCCATTTGCTATATAAAATTGGTATCCATCTAGCGAGCAAGAGCAATAATGACGGCAGTATTGCACCGTATACGATGCCCTGCACTAGTGCAGCAATCATTCGAACAGCATTCCAGCGCTTCGCGATCTTGTTAAGTGATTGCTTCATCGATGACATATCTTTCCCTCCCTTCGCTAAGCATAGATAACAGAAAGGAGTCTACTAATAGACTCCTGTTTTGCAAATTGATACGTTTCTCACTTCCTATTTCTTTGTTGGACGCAGCTTTCTAATTGCAGTCGCTAACGCTAGCAATAGGAATAACGTGTAGAACAGCATATACTCTAGCCAAAACGGTACATAATGAAAAAATGTTTTCTTTGTTGAACCGTACATATTGACGATATCCAAATACCAGCTACCACTATCAAATACGCTATATAAGGCAAAGCCTGGATTGATCGCAAGAAAATGCAATATCCATGAATAATCAGCACTTGAAGAGCCACCTGAATATTGGTTAAAGGCACTTAAGAACAGTAAAAAGATCACTCCTGTCCCAGCGAACATAAATAAAATTACGCCATATGTGACAATAACGGAGATCATCGTCCGTTTAAAGATCGTTGAAAATAATATACCAAATGAGCCAAACAGCAACATATTGTAAATAAAGAAGCCAAATACAGAGAGCAGCTGATCAGGCGAGATGCCTCCATATAAAAACACGATGCCGTATAACGGTAATGAGGCAAATACGATTAGTAGCATAAAGCCAATGCTGCCAAGCAGCTTACTTACGATAATCGTCGTCGAGGATTGTTGTGTCGTCAACAGCAAATTTAACGTTTGCTTCTCTCGCTCACTGCTAATGACACCAGCGGTTAAGCCAGGTGACATGAAGGCAATTAGCCCAAGCTGTGCAAAGGATAACACGATAAATGCCATACCAGAATAATAATTGTCATAGGCATTAGTACCGGAATTAATTCCTACTATCGAGAATATAACACCTGCAAACAAGCCCATTGCTACCAAATATGAAAGCAAAATCCACATTGATTTTGCAGTACGCATCCGCAGACGATATTCCTTATCGATTACAGGATTAAGAAAAAACTGCTTGATCGCTTGAACTGGTGCTAATTTGCTCATGCTTCCGCTCCCCCTCCTCTTGTAATCGCAAGAAAGATATCTTCAAGATCTGTCTGCGCCTCTTGGAATGAAATCACTTCATAGCCAGCCATAATAATTGTTTTAAGCAGAGCCGCTTGATCCTCATCTCCACTTGAAAATTGCACCTCTAGCGTATTGCCATCAATGAACACACCTTGCACATGCGGTTGATCGTTAAGGAACGCCTTCAGCTGCTCATGACCGCTATTTAATTTAATACTTAATTGACGTTTAGCCATAAGCTGCTGTTGAATTTGCCCGATATTGCCGACAGCGATCATTTCGCCATGCTCAATCACGCCAATCTCATCTACCATCTCTGCAAGCTCTGGTAAAATATGCGAGGAAATGATAATCGTTTTCCCCATGCTTTTTAATTCCTTCAATATTTCACGCATTTCAATACGCGCCCGAGGATCAAGCCCTGAGGCAGGCTCATCTAATATAAGCAGCTCCGGATCGTGCACGAGACAACGTGCTAGACATAAGCGTTGCTTCATCCCGCGTGATAAGGAATCTACATACGCATCACGTTTATCTGACAAATTTACAAGCTCCAGTAGCTGTGGAATCAGCTCCTCACGTTCCTTCCGAGGAATTCCGTAGCTGCCGCCGTAAAAATGTAAATACTCATCGGTTTTTAGCTGATCATATACACCAAAAAAGTCAGGCATATAGCCAATTTTTTTACGAACCTCGTGTGGATGCTCTGTAACGTCCATCCCGTCCACCTTAGCTGTGCCTTCACTTGGCAGAAGTAATGTAGCAAGAATGGACATCGTGGTCGATTTCCCCGCTCCATTAGGACCGACAAAGCCAAATACCGTTCCCTTTTTAATGTGCAAATCAATGCCCTTTAATGCTTGAAAGTTGCCAAAATGTTTTTTCAAGCCGCTAATTTCAATCATATATTCTGACATTACTGCACCTCGCGATCAATCAGCAGCACTGGTAGACTGCCTTCGTAATAATTTTGCTGTGAGTTTTCAAGCTTAACCTGCAGCATATTAATATCCGTTAAATACTGTGTCAAATCAGCCTTGTCCTTGGAAATTTCCTCCCACTGCTCGGTTTGCACATTAAAGATCGAGAAGGTAGCTCCAAACTGGCTTGCGTTAATGTCTGGCACAACTTGACCGACAACTGGACCTGCTCCGCCAGCACTGCTTTGTGGGACAAAGTATTTAAAAATTAACGCGCCCTCATTTAACGAAATATAATTTTCCCCCATTGCTGAATATGAGCCTGTACCCTCTAACGCATACGATGATGGTACAAGTGCTTGCTGATTTTGGAATTCATCCAACAGCTGATCGGCAATATTAACCGTCCAAAGTGTAAGCTCATCTGTCTTCACATTTTTATTGTTAACCACATACTTCTTCGTATCATCATAGCTAAACGCGATCAGAGAAGCTGAATTTTGAAGATAAGAATTAGAATCTAGTAACGCAGTTTCACGTTGAAGCTGCTCCCAAGATAAATTGGACATGTTAACTAAGCTGGAGCTATAATTTCCTCCATAATAACGCCCGCCGTATACACTGTTCATATTACCAATTGCAGTTGGCTGTAGTGCAAATGACGATGGCAAGTTATACGTAATTTCTTCACCAGCAGCTAGAGCACCGATATAATATAGCTGAGCATTGGCGATTAAGGATAGATGCTTCATTTCAACATGACTATTATTTTGAATAATTAAAGCTGGACCGCTGTCCAATTTCTCATAGGTTGCATCGATGCCACCATACTGAGCTACATCGTAAATTTGTTTATCGTACATATAGGTTTGTGTCGTCCAATATTTATTGTCTGTAAATGTAACACTGCGACTATCACCATTATAATTAATGCGTTTGTACTTTTTCGTATCAACCTCTGAATTATTATTATAGTAATTATCTGAGCCAAAGCGTGGATAGCTTTGATCGGGAAGTTGAATCGTGATGTCCTTGCTGTTAGGGATAAATACTTTATTCATCGCTGTTTCAGTCACATTATTTCCATTAATTTGCGCGATTTTCACCGCATGAACATAGAGATCAGATTTATCTCGCGTACCGATAAATACGATGACCACTGTCGATATTACAGCTAGCGAAGGAATAAGCCACCAAGACCATTCACGGCGATCTAATTTTCTAAGCACCATATACATAATTGGTGCCACGATCAGCACGTAAATGATAAAAATGAGTAATAGACCACCGACCTGTGGTGATTTAAGTCGTGGAAATTGACTCGCACTATTTTCAAGCTCCCACCATATGTCTCGACCGTTGTACGCATTGACATTGATGAGGTATGGGCTTAACACATTTTGAATAAATGCAGTTCTACCTTCCCAATTACTTAGAGGTCTTAAGCCAAGATCGAATGCGATGTAGAGGATCGAGCCACTGCCATATTGATTGCTAGCTACAATTGGAATGTCGCTATCTGCAAGCAGTACCTCGCCACGCACCAGCTTACCGTTTATTACATTAAGTGGATCTGGCTGCTCTGCACTCTCTGCGTAACTCATCAGCAGCTCCGTATTGTCCCACATGACAGTGTTCTGTCCTTCGACTGGTAATAGCTCTTGAAAAGCAGCGGCAGTTTGGCTATAGCCTGCGCCCCCCCCCACTAGCAATGTCCCTCCACTAGCTACCCAGTCCTTTAGCGCCTTCACTTTCTTTTCGGGCCATTGAGCAGTGGCAACATCATTAAGAGCAATAACATTAAACATCGATAGATCGTGATGAGAACTAGCATAAAAATCCTCTTCTAAAACTAATGGGATCAGATTTCCATTGAAAGAGTTGATCATTGCCACGAAATTTAATGTGTCAGGATCACTTGCGACAATACCAATCACATTATTACCAGTAATGCTGCGACCTTCCACATAACGTGTGCCTGATAGCTCAATTGAGTCCCCCTTGCCTACACCACCTTCATAAAATTGCACCCAGGTGCCAAGCTTAGAGAAGCTGCCATCAGCTGCTAGATTCGCTTCAACTGTACTACCGCTTGTTATTTCAAGCGGTACAATATGTGCAACCGAGTAGCCGTTGTTATTTCTAATATTTAGTACTAAATCACCTTTTAAATCTCGGGAGATGAGATTTGTTAGCTTAATTTTTACTGGAACACTCGTATTCTGAGGGTACATTCCATTGTAACCAACCTCTGTTTCTACATACAGCTTGCTAGCAATCGCCTTATCATCTGTTCCAGTGGCATGAATGATCGTACTAGGAAGTAACATAAGTATTAGTGCTAAACATGTGATCAACGTATAGAGCTGCTTCCAATTTTTCTTATTACTCACTACAAGTCCCCTTCCTAATCTCGTATTTCTTTACATAATTATGAAAAATTTGTCATGTTACCTATTCTACTATAACGTTAATCGATAAATAAAGGTTGCAGCAGGTTAAAACATGAAAAAAGCGTGACAGCTACAACAACATTTAGTACATTAAGTTGAGGAGTTGATAACATGACAACAACAGCAGCCCAACGTGGGTTATTTATCGTTGTAACGATTATGTACTGGATATCAATGTACATCTATGTCCCTATTCTATCACCATATTTATCCAATTCAAACTATTCATTAAAATTTATAGGGATTGTACTAGCAAGCTATGGATTTATTCAATTGTTAATTCGCTTTCCAATTGGCATCTTGTCCGATACGATCGGCAAACGCAAACCGTTTATTATCGTTGGCATGCTTAGCACTACGTTAAGCTGTCTACTGTTTTTAATTCCAGACCTATGGATATGGCCATTGCTTGCTCGCGCCGTAGCTGGCATATGCGCATCGACATGGGTTGCCTTCACCGTAATGTATGCGAATCAATTTCCGAAAGAAGAAATTCCTAAAGCGATGGGGCAAATTAGTTTATTAACCGTTGTCGGGCAAATGATTGGCATGCTGCTATCTGGCTGGATTACAGATATGCAAGGAACTAACGCTCCTTTTATCTTTGGCGCGGTCGTCGGAGTGATCGGTTTAGTGCTCTCGTTATTTCTTTACGAGCCGCCAAGCGGTATTAAGCGTGAGCATGGTATGTCAGCCCAGCTTATCGGCGAGGTCATTACGACTAAACCGTTGCTACGTGCAAGCTGGCTGTCGATATTGGCTCATGGCGTTTTGTTTATTACGATGTTTGGCTTTACGCCGTTAAAAGCAACTGGGCTAGGCGCATCAGGCACCCAGCTAACTTTACTCGTATTTTGCTTTATGCTGCCGCATGCTGTAGCAGCGATTGTCGCCAGTAAGTGGTTTATACCGAGATTCGGTACGGAAGGCACGATATTGATCGCCTTCTGTATAAGCGGACTATGCACGCTCGGTTTAATGATTGTGCCAAGCTTACCTTGGATGTATGCTACTCAAGCGATTAACGGCTTCGCTCAAGGCTTGCATCTGCCACTGTTTCTAAGTCTTGCGATATTAGAGGTTAAGCCGCAGATGAAAGCGACCGCTATGGGACTTTATCAAGCGATTTATGCGCTAGGGATGTTTAGCGGGCCATTTATCGCAGGGTATTTGAATAAAGCGTACGGAATTGATTATGGCTTTCTGCTAGGCGGAATACTAGCGATTCTCGCAGCTTGCTTTACATTTTATTGGATGCGGCAGGAACAGAAGACATCATCGGTAAAAGGGAGTAAATAGAAATGAATAAAATATTGATATTGGATGTTGGTGGAGTACTAGCAACCAATTTAACCCCTTCTTTGTGGGAGCAGCTAGCGATTATGGCTGATTGCGATCAGCATACACTATATGCCGCTTATAAAGCGGAGCTAAGCCAAAAGCTATGGACAGGACAATGTACAGAAGAGCAATGGCGTATGTGGCTTGCTGCTAAGGGCGTTGTGTTGGAACTAGAGCAAAGCAACGAATTGATTGCCAAACACCTCCGCCCGCTGCCTGCAATGAATAAATTGGAGCAATGGGCGAAGATGTGCAACATCATTATTATGAGTAATCATCGGTCTGAATGGCTGCTGCCAGTACTACAGCCATATACACCGTATTTGACTAATATTCATATTTCTGATACTGCTGGTCGCTGTAAGCCAGATCTTCAGTGGTTTCAAGCCATTGATGAAAGCTTTAGCCGTCCTTGTCAAATTCTATTTGTGGATGATAGCAACAATAATCTTAATGCTGCACAGCGCTGTGGCTGGAACACCGTACTTGCTGATGAGGAAGGCATCTGGACTAAAACCATTGATGAATGGCTGCATTCAACAGCATTAGCGCTAGCATCACAATAATAAGCAAGCTATCCTGCTGACGCCATATAACCTTCGCATACAGTAACGGCCCACTATTGATGCGATCAAAGCCTCTTAGCTCTAGGCTAGTTGCGAGCTGATCTGCAAGCTTTAGAATGCTGCGTACATAGGCAAGCATGAGCGCGGGGAGCATAGACCAGGATAAGCTGGACGTTATCTTGAATCTACTGCGACAGAGCGCCTGCAGCGTCTGCCAACGGCCTGTTAGTAGCGGAACAAATCTAAAGATTAACGAGATTAGCAGGGCGTAACTATCTAGCGCAGGTACCACTTTCCGGAGCGGTGCAACGCTTTGCTGTAGTGCTCGTTGCAAGCGAAACGGTGTCATTAACGATAATAGCGGTAAGCCTAGCACAATAATGACTAGCAATGAAAGCATACGCTGTGCGATCGTGAAGGCTGATGACCACTCGAAGCCAAGTGGTGAATAGGTCAGTCCGCCAACAACCACTAAAATAAACGTCATCAAACTAAAACCTATAACAATTCCACTCCATCTGCTCACTTCACGATGTAATACGACAGTAATGATAATGCCGAGCACTGCATAGAGACCGATACCTAGCCAGCTATTCCAAAAAATCAAGCTTGCTGTGCAAATCATCATACTAATCATTAATGCTCTAGGATCAAACAGGCTTGGTAACGGGCTAATTTGCTGATCTCTGCCGTGATGATCATGTACAGCTTGCTCATGCTGTGATGATGCTTGTACAGCTTGCTCATGCTGTGATGATGCTTGTATTCTAAGCCTAGCTTCCTCTGCCTCTTCCAAATCTGCTAATAATCGCAGAAACAAAGCTTCCTCCAAGTCGCTCTCCTTATCAGCTTCTTGTAAACCATCACTACCTATCCTTAAATGCTGATCAATGATTGGCATAAGCTCCGTCAGCTGATGACTAACGATAATGGTCCCCTTACCTTCTTGCTTTCTTGTCTGCAGCTTCTTCACTACAAGCTGCTTAGCGACTTCATCAAGTGCGGCAAGAGGCTCATCAAGCAGCAGCCAGTCCCCCTGTAAGCAAAATGCGATAGCTAACGCTACTCGTTTTTGCTCCCCCAAGCTCAAGCTAATCAGCTCTCGCTCGTAAGTCGATGGATCAAAGCCAAAATCTGTCAAAGCTGATTCCAGTCTATTAAGTAAAGCCTGCTCCATCGCTCCATATTGCTTCACTAGAAGCGTTAGCTCTTGACGTATCGTGCCACCTAACCACATATCCTCGACATGCTGCGGCACATAATGAATGCTTTGCAGCGCCGTCTTATTCCATACGTTACGACCTCGCCAATTTCTATGACATAGCTGAAGTCCGCCTACGCAGATGCTTCCTTCTGCAGCTACGGTCATCCCTGCTAAACCATGCAGAAGTGTTGATTTCCCCGCTCCATTCTGACCCGTAATAAGATAAAGTTTCCCTGATTGAAAGCTGTAATTTAGATAATATTTGCTAACTGGGAGTAGCTTCACATTGACCAGCTCGAGCTGTGATCTCTGAATGGACTTTTCTTCGCTAGCTCCATTATTAGCATTAAGTTGTGATGGCATGCTTTTGCTTCACCATCCTTGCTAAATCATATGGATTAAATTGCAGCTGCTCAGCAGCTAGACCCAGCTCATAGCTTTTACGTACGCTCCAAGGGATTGGTAAGCCTAACTCCACTGCTTTGCTTTGTTGGAGACTAGCTTGTCCCCTGGTCTTACTCTCGCTTCCGTACAGGCTAGCAGCGGTTCCCTGATAGGCAAGCTCTAGCTCCTGCAGCACCCATACTGTATCATCCACTTCAAGCTCATCGAGCTGCTGTGTAATCGAGAGTACAGCGATTCCTTTCTGCTTTGCTAGCTTGCGTATAATTGACACGACACGCCATTTATTATCCTCAGATAGCATAGAGGTAATTTCGTCTAAAATAATACACGATGTGTCCATCAGCAATGCTCCGGCAATCGCAACGAGCTGTCGCTCACCACCTGATAGACTTTCAATCGGTACATGCTTTAGTGGTAATAGCTGCAATTCAGCAAGCAGCTCATCAATTTTAGTTTCTACCCTATCTTTATCTAATGGCGTCCCATATTGCTCATAGCTAATCATCATATCTTCATAGGCAGTAGAGCCAAGTAAGTAGTGTGAGGTCATCTGAGTAACGATTGGGAATACCATATCTGCTTGTCGCATCTCTTCCCCCTCTACCACGATTCCTCCGCGTTGCAAGCCGCTAATAAAGGTCGCTAACGTACTTTTCCCAGAACCGTTATGTCCTATGATGCTAATCCATTCGCCTCGATGAATCCTTAAGGAGAATGGCTTTAATAAGATAGAGTGATCATCGCTGCGAAAAGTAGCAAGTTGATTCGCTACATATAATGCTGATGAGCTCAACATAAAAATTTCAATCCCCCTATTCACAAATGACTATGTTTATGCTAAACTCCGTATTGTTAACTCAATTTATATAATAAATGGTTAACAATAAAATAGCAATACGAAAGGATGAATGGAATGAATACAATTCCAATACGCTCCTTAGTGTATACCGCACTAGGAAGCGCATTATTTATCGTCTTCTCTGCTCTACAATTAAAGCTTGCTTACTCACCAGTGCCTATTACTTTTCAAACTTTAGCGATTATATTTATCGGTATTCTGCTTAAACCTCGTGCAGCATTTTTCAGTGTAGTGATTGTGATTATACTGGGCTTGCTAGGTTTACCTGTGTTTGGCGGTAAAAGTGGTCTTGCTCATTTACTTGGACCGACAGGCGGGTTTATTATTTACTTCGCTTTTGGCGCAATGCTGATTAGCTGTGCTGTCAGCTTCATTGAAGCTAAATTTAAGGCTAAAATGCTGATAAAATATGCCCTTTATTTATTTGTTTTTCTACTGCTTAGCTCTTGGCTAGCTTATGTTATCGGTGTGCCTTGGTTTATGATTTCACTCGGCAATACTTATACATTAACCGAAGCAATAGCCCTTGCATGTACTCCGTATTTAACTGGAGATGTCATTAAGGCTGTCGTCGGCTTACTAATCTTTATTGCGCTGCATAAGCAGTTTATGAATATCCGCAATCAGCAAGGAAGAAGAGCTAGTACCTCCTCAGTCTCGTTCAATCACAATCAATAATATGAACAGTAAACAAATAAAAGCATCCTCTCGTATCAACCACCTCGACGGTTTGATTTGAGAGGATGCTTTTTCAATTCTAATTAATCTAGACAATCGTCACTTTCTTCCTTCGGCGCATCTTCCAAATTAATTTTCTCTGTTAACGTATCTCTTACGATATTAATGACAAGCTGTAGCAAATAGTTAATATCGGTTTGGCTTTGCTGAAATTCAGTTACGATCGGAATACTATCAAGCTCGTCCTGCAACTCACTAATTTCAGCTTCGATCTTTTTAACCATTTCAGGGTTATTGAACGTTTTTTCAAACGCTACCGCTTCTTTTTGCTTCTTTTTAATTGCGGCAATTAATTGCTGCACACGCTCATGCTTATTAATTTTCGCTTCAGCACGACGATAATGTGCAACCTCCTCAGACTGTGCCATCATATCAGCAAGCTCTCTTGCCTTCGCTTGAACATCCTCTTTGACACGCAGGTCTACAATGTTGTAAGACTTAATATCAGCATGAATTCCGTTGTGTGAGCAAGCTCCGCCTGCCTCGCCACCATGCTGGAATTGCTTAGCTTCGATTTGTTGATGCAGCAATTTCATGATCTATTCGCCCCTAATTAGAATTTGTCAGTAGTGAAGTTTCAATCGGTTCTGCTTTAATGTAATAGCTTTGTGCTACTGTTACTTTAGCAGTAATAAGCTTACCAATCCATTCCTCTGGACCTTCAATATGAACAAGCTTGTTCGAGCGAGTACGCCCTGACAATACTTTATCATTATTTTTACTTACACCTTCAATTAATACTTCGATCTCTTGACCGAGCATCGCTTCATTCTTTTGACGAGAAATGTTTCCTAGCAGCTCATTAAGACGATATAAGCGCTGTTTTTTCACTTCAAGCGGCACATCATCCTCCATTACCGCTGCTGGTGTTCCTTCACGAGGAGAGTAGATGAAGGAGAAGGCAAAATCAAACCCAACTTCCTCTACTAGACGATATGTCTCTTCAAATTGCTCCTCCGTCTCGCCTGGGAAGCCAACAATGATGTCCGTAGTTAACACAGCATTCGGAATCGCCGCTTTAATTTTCTTAACAAGCTCTAAATAATGCTCGCGCGAATATTTGCGGCTCATACGCTTCAAAATATCTGAGCTTCCAGACTGCACTGGCAAATGAATATGCTCTACCAGATTACCACCCTTCGAAAGCACCTCTATCAAATGATCATCGAAGTCTCGCGGATGACTAGTTGTAAAACGAATACGCGGAATGTCGATTTTCGAAATATCGTCCATCAGATGACCAAAGCGATAGTCGATATCTTCAAAATCTTTACCGTACGCATTGACGTTTTGTCCTAGCAGCGTTACTTCTTGGTAGCCTTCTCTAGCTAGCTGACGAACCTCAGCGATTACATCCTCTGGACGACGGCTGCGCTCCTTACCACGCGTATATGGCACAATGCAGTAGGTACAGAATTTGTCACAGCCATACATAATGTTAACCCAAGCGCGCATACCGTCACGTTTTTTAGGCATATTTTCAATAATATCGCCTTCTTTAGACCATACCTCAACGACTAGCTCCTTGCTATAATACGCGTCATGCAGCAAATGAGGTAAACGATGAATATTATGCGTACCGAAAATTAAGTCCACGAATGCATGACGTTGCAGCAAACGATTGACAACGGTTTCTTCCTGCGACATACAACCGCAAACACCGATAATTAGATCTGGCTTCTCAGTCTTCAACGTTTTCAAATGACCTAGCTCACCAAATACTTTATCCTCAGCATTTTCACGAATCGCACATGTATTTAATAGGATAACATCGGCTTCCTTGCGATCACTTGTCGCTGTGTAACCCATCTCTTCGAACATGCCCTTCATCACTTCTGTGTCATGCTCGTTCATTTGACAGCCGTACGTATAGATTAAATAATGTCTGCCTTTACCGAACTGCTTCATTTCTTCAGCGATGGCAAAGTCATAATGAACTTGTACATCTTGCTTACCGCGCTTTTTCTCTTCACGGTGGTCTGGTGCCGCATTTATTTGAATATTACGCCCTTTAATGCGAAATGTTTTTTTGCCGTCTTCTTCACTTATTAACTTTGCATCGGAAAAGTCAAAGTATTTGGAGTAATCTTTACTTTCCTTTGACATATATATCCACTTCCCTTTAATGTCGTTTATTCAAATATAACAGTCTCAATGCATCATTATAGCATAGATTATACACGATAAACAGCATGTACTGCTTTACTTTTCGTCTTCTCTCTTATTTTGAATCTTACACTTACTCGCTTCACAATCGTACTAGCGGTAAAATGCAAAAAATCCCCTTATCGGTTCATGCAATTGCGCATTACTAGGATAAGAGGATTTTATCATGTATAACGATCTACTTACAGGGTTGTTTTCAATCTATGTTAGTCAATGATTTCAGCGATGTCGCCATTGTTGATACCAGCTGCATTCGCTTCATCCGTATCAATATGCATGTCAAGTGCGAAATCAGGAGAGACACGAGCAATTACATTTTCAAAGATAACGCCACGCTCACCGCCTACAGCTACACGTAGCTTTTGCTTATCCGCAATGCCCCATTTTTCAGCATCAGATGTATGAAAATGTATATGGCGTGCTGCAATAATTACGCCTTCTTCAATTGTAACTTCGCCAGCAGGTCCTTTAATTGTGATGCCCGCTGAACCAGCGATGTCACCAGATTCACGAACAGGTGCTTTAACACCTAGTGCAAAAGAATCCGTACGAGATACTTCTAATTGTGTTGCTTTACGTGCTGGACCCAAAATTCTCACTTTAGGGAAAGTTCCTTTTGGTCCGATTACAGCTACCGTTTCATTTGCTGCATATTGACCAGGTTGAGATAATGGTTTGAACTCTGTCAGTTGATAACCTTCGCCAAACAACTGCTCTACATGCTCCTGGGTTAGATGAATATGTCTTGCTGATACGCCTACAGGTATTTTTTTTTCCATTTCTCGATACACTCCTTAAATTCTTCCTTTTGCCCCAATAGCAAAAGGCATATGATTGTCGCTCATATGCCTCTATCATACCACTTATTAAAACAGTGAAACAAGCATTTGTGAAAATAAGCACAAAACTTTCAAATTTTTTCGAGGGACCACTTATCTTTTCGCATTTAAATTTCGTAATAAAAATTGATAGGCATTGCGCCACATAATTTTCTCCACGGTCTCCACATCATAACGCTGAAGCAGCATAGCCTCCAGCTTATCGACATCTCGAGGGCTTCTTAGCCCTTCAATATAGCTCTCGATCCCATCAAAATCTGAGCCGAGCATAATATGGTTTTCTCCTCCGAGCTGGATGATATGATCGATGTGCTTAATTAAATCAGCAATAGTCGCCTTCTCCCCAGTTACGACAAACCATGGGACATACGTTATGCCAATCAACCCATTTTTTTCGATAATCGCAGAAATTTGATCATCTGTTAAATTACGAGGATGATCACATATACTTTTCACGTTAGAATGCGATGCAATCACTGGTTTACTGCTAACCTTGATCACATCCCAGAAGCTTCGTTCGGATAAATGAGAGACATCGATCGTAATTCCTAAGTTGTTACACTGCACAACGAAATCTCGTCCCAAGCTGGACAAGCCTGCTCCGCTCGCTTCCATTACCCCGTCTGCAGCCCAGTTCATCGCATTCCAGGTTAAGCCAGCAAAGCGCACGCCTAGTCGATAGAGCAATGAAGTTAAGAATATATGACCTTGTAGCCCGTCAACGCCCTCTAAAGACAAGATTGCTCCAACCTTATTCGTCGCTTTACAGCGCTCTACATCGATTGGAGAATCGACGACTATTATATTAGGGTGGTTACTTATTCGTTCGTAAAAGATTTCTATGCTTTTCATAATCGTGATTAAATCTTTTGGATGATCTGATGGGATATAAACTGCAAATACTTGAATCATATAATCTGCGTCAAGTAATGATTGCAAAGTGACATCCAGCTTATCAGAGAAATCTTCCTTGTGAAAATCAAGTCTATGCTCAACCAGTAGCTTACTGATGACGTCACAATGAAAATCAATTTTTCGCATCTATATCCCTCCTATTCGATGAGTGCAAGATCGACTATGACAGCAAATAACCTGTTTACCCTGAAGTAAACAGGTTAATGACAAACCTCAATTCTCTATTAAAAGTCATCCTTTGTGATGGACACAGGCCTATTATCTAGGCTCAACGATGAGCTTAATCGCCGTACGATCTTCTCCATCAATAACAATATCCGTGAATGCAGGTATACATATCAAATCTACTCCACTTGGAGCAACAAATCCACGGGCTATAGCAACAGCCTTAATCGCTTGATTTAACGCTCCGGCGCCAATTGCTTGTAGTTCTGCTGCGCCACGTTCTCTAAGTACGCCTGCCAATGCCCCTGCTACTGAATTCGGATTAGATTTGGCTGAAACTTTTAATACATCCATATTAAGAACCTCCCCTGGAATGTTTGATGGACTTTACCTTATATACCTATTCGTGAAAATGAGAAAGATTCCTGCATATTAAATTTTAATTATTTCAATTATTCTGAATTTTAAATATATTTTGTGGAATCAAGCCGTAAATCCTGCTGACTTATCCAAAAAAGCAAAAAAGCTGCTTATTTCATAAGCAGCCAGGATTCTTCTGTTAATCTAATCTTTTCAATTTTTGTTGCATGTCCCGTTTTATTGTCAAGCTCCGCAACGATACCATGCAGATGCCATTTCCCTTCATCGACGACAAATCGCGATGGCATTCCTGTTAAGAAGCGATGTAATACGGCATCCTTTTGCATACCGAGCACACCTTCCTTGGAACCAACCATGCCTACATCAGTGATGAATGCTGTACCGTTCGGTAAAATCGTATCATCGTTCGTTTGTACATGTGTATGTGTTCCAACTACGATTGACGCCTTGCCGTCAAGGTACCAGCCCATCGCGATTTTTTCTGAAGTGACCTCAGCATGAAAATCAACCAAAATATGTGGCGTTACTTTGCGCGCTTCTTCAATTAATTGATCTGCAGTCGTAAACGGACAATCAATTGGCGGTAAGAACGTTCTGCCTTGAATATTAATAATCGCTAGCTTTTTGCCATTGGCATTAATAATGGCCATCCCTTTACCTGGAGCAGAGTGATGAAAGTTCGCCGGTCTAACAATTCGTGGCTCATCGTCCATCCACTCAAAAATATTTTTATTATCCCATGTATGGTTTCCCATCGTAATCCCGTGAATGCCCCAATCATAAAATTCATTCGCGATTTGACGCGTAATTCCACGACCTGCCGCAGCATTCTCACCATTAGCGATAATAATGTCAGGATTATGTTTCGCTTTTAATGCAGGCAGCACGCTCTTAACAGCATCTCTGCCGACGCTCCCAACAATATCACCAATAAACAATACTTTCATTACAACCATCCTTCTTGGGCTCAGGAGCTAGTGCTCCCTGCAGTCGCTTTTTAAATGGCGCTGCTCCTTTTATTTCTTATGTAGCAGCGCCACTTAAAGGCGACCCACTCCGTTTTCCGGTAGCACTTGCTCCTTCGCTGTAGCTATTTCTTTATGGGCTTGCTTCGATGCTCGCTTTCGCTTAGATGCGCTACGAAGTCATTCGCGACTTTGCAACGCTTCGGTGCATGTGCTCCCTGTAGTCGCTTTTTAAATGACGCTGCTTGGTTTTTTTCTTATGTAGCAGCGCCACTTAAAGGCGACCCACTCCGTTTTCCGGCAGCACTTGTTCCTTCGCTGTAGCTATTTCTTTATGGGCTTGCTTCGATGCTCGCTTTCGCTTAGATGCGCTACGAAGTCATTCGCGACTTTGCAACGCTTCGGTGCATGTGCTCCCTGC